>Ga0335080_10007186_pt1 | contig 11535 bp, 12 predicted proteins | sample Lox_Sample_34_FD_206720 | JGI IMG/M metagenome (GOLD analysis project Ga0335080, IMG submission 206720) | Soil microbial communities from Loxahatchee National Wildlife Refuge, Florida, United States - Lox_Sample_3.4 | ecosystem: Environmental > Terrestrial > Soil > Wetlands | place: USA...
GGACGGCATGCGCTTGGTACTATAGCGGCCCTTTGGCCCACGGACATCTGCGCGCCTGACACGCACGGTCGCCATGAAATGGATCGGCAAGCTCACCGGAGGGCTTCTCGGGGGCCTCGTGTACGGACCCATCGGCGCGGTCCTCGGCATGTTGCTCGGTCATCAGTTCGACGAGCAGCAGAGCGAGGCTCCGCAGCTGTCGGCCGAGGAGCTGGCGGCGGTCGGTGCGACCTTCTTCCGCGCCACCTTCCGCATCATGGGTCATCTCGCCAAGGCCGATGGCCGCGTGTCGGAGCAGGAAATCGCCGCCGCGCGCGAGGTGATGGGCGAGCTGCGCCTCGAGCCCGCCCAGGTGCAGGAGGCGATCGCCTGCTTCACGGCCGGCAAGCTTTCCGGCTTCGACGCGGGTGCAGAGCTTGCGGCGCTCACGCGCGTGTGCCGCGGACGGCCCGACCTTGCGCGTGTGTTTCTCGAGATCCAGGTGCGCGCAGCGCTCGCCGGCAACAATCTCGAGGGCCCGGTGCGGCCGCTGCTCAGCCGCGTGGCCGAGCGGCTCGGCATCTCCACGCTGGAATTCGTGCACATCGAGACGGTGCTGCGCATCGAGCGCGGTGCCTTTCGTGGCCAGCGCCCGCCCGGGGCGCGCTTGGGCGCTGCGCGTGAGGATCAGCTCGCCGCGGCCTACCGCGTACTCGAGGCTTCCGCCGCCGCGAGCGACGAGGAGGTCGCCAAGGCCTACCGCCGTCAGCTGCAGCGCCATCATCCGGACAAGCTCAAGGCCAACGGCCTGCCCGAGTCGATGCTGGCGCACGCCAAGCAGCGGACGCAGCAGATCATCGAGGCGTGGGAGCTGATCCGCGAGCGCCGTGGTATGCGCTGAAACCGCGCCTCACGCGCTCGGCGGCCGCCGCCCTCAGCGCCGCTGTCCCGCCCACTCCCCGATCACCTTCTCGATCGCGCCCACGCCGTCGGTCAGCGCCGCGGGTCCGGGCTGCAGGATGAGCGAGGACTTTATCTCGCGCACGTAGCCCGCGCGCACCGCCGGGATGTCGCTCCATCCCGGACGCGCCGCCACCGCTTCCGGACGGAACTTCTTGCCACACCACGAGCCGAGCACGATGTCGGGAGCGCGGCGCGCCACCTCGAGCGGGTCGGCGATGATGCGGTTGCGCCCGAGCGGCTCGCGCGAGAGCTCCGGGAAGCAGTCCTCGCCTCCGGCGAGCTCGACGAGCTCCGACACCCAGCGGATGCCGCTGATCGTGGGATCGTCCCACTCCTCGAAATACACGCGCGGTCGGCGCGCGAGCGCCGCGGCGCGCCGGCGCACCTGCTCCAGTCCCGCCTCGAGCTCACCGGCGAGCGCGCACGAGCGGTCGGCGCAGCCGATCATGCCGCCGAGGGTGCGCACCATGCGCAGGATGTCGGCGACGCTGCGGTGGTTGAAGACGTGCACCTCGATACCCTCGCGCACCAGCCTGGCGGCGATGTCCGCCTGCAGGTCGGAGAACCCGAGCACCAGGTCGGGCCGCAGCGCCACGATGCGCTCGATGCGGGCGCTGGTGAATGCCGACACCCGCGGCTTTTCGCGCCGCGCCTGCGGGGGACGCACGGTGAACCCCGAGATGCCCACGATCCGCCAGTCCTCGCCGAGCCGGTAGAGCGTCTCGGTAGTCTCCTCGGTGAGGCAGACGATGCGCTGGGGAAATCCCGAATCTGGCGTCATGTGGCGCGGCTCCGGAGCGGCGGCCACTGTATCCTTAACACATGTGGACCCGCTTCTGGGCGTTTCTCGACTGGTGCTTCTTCGGCGCCGCCTCGGAGCGCGCCGGCGCGCTCGGGGCCGTGCTGCGGCTGTTGCGCTATCCCTACGCGGTGGTGCGCGACCTGGCACGCGGAGAGATCAACCTGCGGGCGATGGGACTCGTGTACACCACGCTCCTGTCGCTCATCCCACTGCTCGCCTTCAGCTTCGCGATCCTCAAGATCTTCGGCGGTCACCGCGACATCGAGCCGATCGTCTACGAATTCTTCCGTCCGGTCGGCGGCGCGGCGGCGACCCAGCTCACCGCGCGCGTCGTGCAGTTCGCCAGTCGGGTAAGCAACGGCGTGGTCGGCTCGGTGGGGCTGGCGCTGCTCGCCTGGACGCTGGTAGGCACCATCAAGAAGGTCGAAGACAGCTTCAATTTCCTCTGGCACGTCGACCAGCCGCGCAGCTTCGCGCGCCGCCTCGCCGAGTACACGACGCTACTCATCACAGGCCCGGTGCTGCTGGTGGGCTTCATCGGGCTGTCACACGCCGCGCTCGCCAGCGCCCCGGTGCAGGAGGTGGTGCGCCTGCCGCTGCTGCAGCGCCTGCGCGGCACCGGGATCAACCTCGCGCCCTACGCGATGGTCACGGCGTTCTTCACTGCGCTCTACATGCTGGTGCCGAACACGCGCGTCGACTGGCGCGCGGCTCTCATCGGCGGGCTGGCCGGCGGAGTGGTATGGGCGGCCATCGGCAAGATGTTCACCGCCTTCGTCGTCTACTCGACGCGTCTCACGATCGTATACGCGGGATTCGCCTTCGTGGTGGCGGCACTGCTGTGGACCTATTTCGGCTGGCTGATCCTGCTCGCCGGGGCGCAGCTGTCCTTTTACGTGCAGAACCCGGCCTACCTGCGCCTCGGCCTGCAGCAGCTGCGCCTCTCGAGCGTGGAGCTCGAGGATCTCGCGCTCAAGCTCATGTACTTCGTCGGTCGCACACACGTCAGCGGCGGGCGGCGCTGGACGGTCAACCGCCTGGCGAACGAGCTCGGGCTGCCGGGCATCGCCGTGGCACAGATGTCCGCAACACTCGAGCGGGCGGGCCTGCTCATCGTCACCGACTACGACGAGCTCGTGCCGGCGCGCGACATCGGCCACATCGGGGTGTACGAGATCCTCGACATCGCCCGCAACCAGCGCAGCGGCCACGTGGCGCCGCGCAACTTCGCCGTCCCCCCCGTGGACCGGATCCTGGCGAGCCTCGAGGAGGCACGGCGCAACCGCTGTACCGATCTCACGCTGCGCGACCTCGTCGATGAGACACCGCGACCGGCATTGCACCTCACTAGCCGTCAGTCGACCTCCCGCTGAGCGCCAGCTACTCCCCGGCGATCGTCATCTCACCGATGAGCACCGAGGGGGTGCGGATGCCGCCGCGCAGATCGACGTCGCTGCCGAGCGCGACGATGTTGCGGTACATCGGCCGCAGATTTCCGGCGATCGTGATCTCATGCACCGGGTAGGCGATGGCGCCGTTCTCCACCCAAAAGCCGCTCGCACCGCGGGAGTAGTCGCCGGTCACGCCGTTCACGCCCTGTCCCATGAGCTCCGTCACCAGGAGCCCGGTATGCAGCTGCGCGAGGAACGCCTGCGGGTCGAGGCCGCCCTGCGAGCTCGTGACGAGCAGGTTGTGAATCCCGCCGGCGTTGCCGGTGCTCTTGAGTCCGAGGCGCCGTGCCGAGTAGCTGCCGAGCACGTAGCCGCCGATGACGCCACCGCTCACCAGCTCGCGATCGTGAGTAGCCGCGCCCTCCTGGTCGAAGGGACTGCTGGCGAGGCCCGTGGGGATGTGCGGCCGCTCCTGCATGGCGAGGAAGTCGGGAAATATCTGCTCGCCGGCCGCGTTCAGCAGGAACGAGGCCTTGCGATACTGACTGCTGCCGCTGATCGCGCCGATGAAGTGCCGGAACAGCCCGCGCGCCGTGTCGGGCGTGAACGCCACCGGCGCCCGACGGGTCGTCAGCCGCCGCGCGCCGAGACGCGCCACCGCGCGCTCGCCGGCGAGGCGGCCGGTGCGCGTGGCCGACTCGAGCTCTTCCGGGTCGCGTGCGATGGTATACCAGTAGTCGCGCTGCATCGTCTCGTCCGACTCGGCGATCAGCGAGCAGCTCACCGAATGGCTGGTGGTGGAATAGCCGGCGAGGAATCCGAGCGAGTTGCCGTAGACGCCGCTGTGACGCTGGCTGTTGACGGAGGCGCCTTCGGAATTGTTGACGCGCGCATCGACCGCCAGCCCGGCCGCCTCGCACTCGCGCGCCAGCTCGATGGCCCGCTCGGGCGTGAGGTCCCAGGCGTGGTCGAGATCGAGATCCGGGATGTCACGCGCCAGCGCCTCCGGCTCGACCAGCCCGGCGTACGGGTCCTCGGCCGTGTAGCGCGCAATCGCGCAGGCCTTGGCGACGCTCTCGCGCACCGCCGCGGCGCCGAGGTCCGCAGTGCTGGCCGCGCCCTTGCGCTTGCCGAAATAGACGGTCACTCCGAGCCCACGGTCGCGCTGGTACTCGATGGTGTCCACCTCGCGCAGCCGCACGCTCACGGAAAGGCCCTGGCTGACCGAAGCATCCGCCTCGCACTGCGAGGCGCCCTGCCGCCGCGCTTCCTCAAGCGCCAGGGCGGCGACTTCGGTCAGCTGGCGGGTCGAAGCTGGATCGGCTGCGGACATCGGTGTGCTTGGCGCTCGGCTTTGGGCTTAAAGTGGTTCTCAGCAGGTAAATTGTAGCAGCCGCCGCATGGTGCATTCGCGCGACGTTAGCGACGATGATGGGGACACGGAGCGCTCGAGCAAGAGCGCCCGCAAGCGCGCCGCGCACGCCGCCCAGGAGCTCGGCGAGGCGCTGCTCGAGCTCGGCGATGCGGAGCTCGCGCGCCTCGACCTGCCGGAGTCGCTCAGCGAGGCGCTGCGCGCTGCGCGTCGCATCACTAGCCGCGCCGCGGCGCTGCGGCAGCGCCAATATATCGGCAAGCTGATGCGCGAGGTGGACGCGGCACCGATCCGCGCCGCGCTCGACGCGGTGCGCGAGCGTGCGGCGCGTGAGGCCGAGCGCTTCAAACGGATCGAGAACTGGCGCGCGCGGCTGATCGGCGAAGGTGAGCCGGCACTGGCGGAGCTGGCGCGCTGGCATCCGCAGATCGACCGCCACGAGTGGGCGAGGCGCACGGCTGCGGCCCGCGCCGAGCACGCGCGCAGCGGCACCGGCGGCCCCGCGGCGCGCGAGCTGTTTCGCGCTTTGCGCGCGTTGTTCGCTACAATGCCGCGATGAAACCGCTGGTCGGCATCATCATGGGCTCCGCCTCCGACTGGGAGACCATGCAGTCCGCCGCCGATGTGTTGGACAAACTGTCGATCCCCTACGAGGTCCGCGTGGTCTCCGCGCACCGCACTCCGGACCTGCTGTTCGAGTATGCGGCCGGCAGCCGGGCGCGGGGACTCGAAGTGCTGATCGCCGGCGCCGGCGGCGCGGCACACCTGCCGGGAATGACCGCGGCGAAGACCATTCTGCCGGTGCTCGGCGTGCCGGTGCAGTCGAAGTCCCTCGGCGGGCTCGATTCGCTGCTGTCGATCGTGCAGATGCCTGCGGGAGTGCCGGTGGCGACCTTCGCCATCGGCAACGCAGGCGCCAGCAACGCGGCGCTGTGCGCGGCGGCGATCCTCGCCAACAAACACCCCGCCATCGCCAGCGCACTCGATTCCTTCCGCGAACGGCAGACCGCCTCGGTGCTCGGCCATCCCGATCCGCGCACGCCCTCGCGCGCATGACCGTCGGCATCGTGGGCGCCGGCCAGCTCGGCCGCATGCTCGCCTTGGCGGGTTATCCGCTCGGCCTCGATTTCCTCTGTCTCGACCCCTCGCGCGAGGCGCCCGCCGGAGCCGTGGCGCCGCTGCTGCACGGGGCGTTCACCGACCGGCGGCTGCTCGCACGTCTGGCGCGGCGCTGCGAGGTGATCACGTTCGACTGGGAGAACGTGCCGGTCGCGAGCCTCGCGGGCGTTGCCGGGCTGCACGGCGCGCGCATCTGTCCGCCGCTCGCCGCACTCGCCGCCGGTCAGGATCGTGTTGCCGAGAAACGCCTGTTCGAGCGTCTTGGGATTCCGACCACGCGCTGGCGCGCGGTCGACTCGCGCACGCAGCTCTCGCGCGCGATCACCGCGATCGGTCTGCCGGGGGTCCTCAAGACGCGCCGGATGGGCTACGACGGCAAGGGCCAGGCCCTGATCCGCACGCGCAGCGACGCCGAGCGCGCATTCGCGCAGCTCGGGGCGGCGCCGCTGCTCTACGAGGAGTGGGTGCCGTTCGACTGCGAGGTATCGATCATCGGCGCGCGCAGTCCGCGCGGCGCTGTGGCGGTGTACCCACTGTGCGGCAACGTCCACGCCCAGGGGGTTCTGCGCCTCACCTGTGCGCCCTTTGGCCCTGCGCGCTGGCAGCATCACGCTGCAGCTCACCTGACGCGGGTGCTCGCGCACTTCCGCTACACGGGTGTTCTCGCCATCGAGTTCTTCGTACGCCGCGGACGGCTGATCGCCAACGAGATGGCGCCGCGCGTGCACAACTCCGGTCACTGGACCATCGAAGGTGCCGCCACCAGCCAGTTCGAGAACCACCTGCGCGCGATCCTCGACCTGCCGCTCGGCGCGACGCACGCCCGCGGCTACAGCGCCATGGTCAACCTCATCGGCAGCCTGCCGCCGCGCGAGCGGTTGCTCGCGCTCGAGGGGGTACACCTGCATGATTATGGGAAACGGCCCCGGCCTGGGCGTAAGGTCGGCCATTGCACCGTCGTGGAGCCGACCGCCGCCCGTCGCGACGCTCGCGTTCGGCGGCTACTGAAGGATTTGGCCGTCCGCGTGCGCATCCCGTAACATGGTTGTGAGCCAACATCCATGTACCTGGAACCCTTCAAACTCAAGGAGTTGCCGTTCCGGCTGAGCCCGGACCCGCAATTCCTCTATCTTTCGAAACAACACGCCCGCGCCAAGGCGTACATGGAGTCGACCATCTGGTTCACGGACGGCTTCGTGGTGATCACCGGAGAGATCGGCTCGGGCAAGACCACGCTGATCGAGTCCTTCCTCAAGGAAGTGCCCGCGGACGTGGTGGTCGCGCAGATCAACCAGACCCAGGTCTCGGCCATCGATTTCCTGCAGGCCGTGCTGGTGCAGTTCGGCTTCTCACCCTTCAAGATGCGCAAGGCCGAGCTCATCAGCACGCTCAACAGCTTCCTCATCGAGCAGTACGCCGCAGGGCGCAAGGTGCTGCTGATCGTCGACGAAGCGCAGAACCTCTCCATGCGGGTGCTCGAGGAGATCCGCATGCTCTCGGGGGTGGAAACCACCAAGGAGAAGGTGCTGCGGATCATCCTCGCCGGGCAGCCCGAGCTCAATCACAAGCTCGACGCGCCGGCGCTCGAGCAGCTCACCCAGCGCGTCCGCCTGCGCTTTCATCTGCAGACGCTGTCGGAAGCTGAGACGCAGAGCTACATCCAGCACCGCCTCGATGTCGCCGGCGCGGGCGATCGCGAGCTCATCGCTCCCGAGGCATTCGCCGAGATCTACCGCTACACCGGCGGCGTGCCGCGCCTGGTCAACACGCTGTGCGACACCGCCATGATGTCCGCCTTCACGGCCGACCGCACCGTGGTCACGCGTGCCGACATCGCCAGCGCCGTCCAGGAGCTGCAGTGGACGGAGTACACCGCGCGCCCCCATCAACACGTGCCCGAGCCGCCGGTCGCGCCGGCGCGCCCCGCTTCGGTGCGGACGGCCAAGTCTCCCGCGTCGCCGCCGCTGCCGCTCGGACGGCTGCTGGTCGCGGCCGATGGCCGCACCGTGCAGGAGGTGCCGCTGCGCCTGGGCCGGCTGATCATCGGCCGCACGCCCGAGAACGACGTGCAGATCGACAGCCGCTTCATCAGCCGTCATCACTGCCAGGTGATCACCACCGAGAACACGAGCGTGGTCGAGGACCTGAACAGCACCAATGGCATCTACGTCAAGTCCAACCGCGTGCGCCGTCATCATCTGAACGACGGCGACGTGGTGCTGGTCGGCAAGCACGAGCTGATCTACATCGACGAGCGTGCGGTACGCACGCGCGCCCCGACCGGTGACACCGTAGCGGTGCAAAAGCTCGCGGAGCAAACGGTTACGCGCCACGGCACCCCGGGGGAAGCGCGCGCGGGCGAGGCAGCGCGGGCGGCGGCCGAGGAAGCGGACGAGGAAGCGGACGAGGACGCCGCGGCGCCCTCCGGCTGACGCAGCGGGCGCGGCGCGCTCAGACGTCGTCGTGGGTGCCGAGCGAGTCGGGATCCGCGTACTGTGAGCGCAGCGCGCGGTAGTCGCGGCGCCTCAGCAGCACGACGAAGCCCCCCACTACGCACAGCAACCCCAGCAGTCCTGTCGAGAAGCTCAGCAGCCCGCGCGCTGCGAGCAGGTAGCTGGCGATGAGCGCACCGAGCCCGAAGATTATGTAAATCCAGGGCAGCACCTCGTACACGGGGCGGGAGAGATGCGGAGTGTGGCGCGGCATGCACGCATCCTAACGCGCCAGGCCACCCTGTTGGAATCGTGCGGTGCATCGCAGCGCGGCCGGGGCCTCGCCCGCGCACGCCGCCCTCGACCCCCCGTCAGATCACCCGCGTCGTGTCAAGCGCTGTTAAGCGAGACCCAACATCCGCGCGAGTCGTTCTAACAGCGATGGCTTCAGACCCTCTATGTGGAAGTCTGCCTGACGAGGTTTGTTGCGACGGCTCACTTCAGCCACCAGGTCGGCAGGCAGATTGAGTTTGGGGACGTCGACAGTGGCGTCTTTGGAGACCATCGGTGTTCCTTCCACAGATTCTCAAGCTTGCCCGTTGAACGGTAAGGGCTCGCAGGCCTTCCGTGCGTGTGCAGAATCACAGGATAACGAGCGTCCGTCATTATGTCGCGGGTCGACGACGGGCAGCGTCGTCGCCACTCGCCATAACGTGACCTCAGGCTGTGCCGCCGACCGTGAGTGCGTCGATCCTCAGCGTGGGCTGACCCACGCCGACCGGAACGCTCTGCCCTTCCTTGCCGCAGGTTCCGACGCCGTCATCGAGCTTCAGATCGTTCCCCACCATGGAGACCCGCGTGAGCACGTCCGGGCCGTTGCCGATGAGCGTCGCACCCTTGAGCGGGGCGCCGATGCGGCCGTTCTCGATGGCGTAGGCCTCGCTCGCCGAGAACACGAACTTTCCCGAAGTGATGTCGACCTGACCGCCGCCGAAGTTGACCGCATAGATACCGCGTGCCACGGAGCGGATGATCTCCTCGGGCGCGTGCGGCCCCGGGCGCATGTAGGTGTTGGTCATGCGCGGCAGCGTCATGTGCGCGAACGACTCGCGCCTGCCGTTCCCGGTCGGCGGCGCGCCCATGAGGCGCGCATTGAGGCGATCCTGCATGTAGCCGCGCAGCACGCCGTTCTCGATCAGCGTGGTGCACTGCGTGGGCGTACCCTCGTCGTCGATATTGAGCGAGCCGCGCCGGCGCGAGAGCGTACCGTCGTCGACCACCGTGCACTCGGGCGCTGCCACCTGCTCGCCGATGCGGTTGGCGAAGGCGGAGGTTCCCTTGCGGTTGAAATCACCCTCGAGCCCGTGTCCGATCGCCTCGTGCAGCAGGATTCCCGGCCAGCCCGGGCCGAGCACCACGGTCATGGTGCCGGCGGGCGCCGGTACCGCCTCGAGATTGATCAGGGCCTGGCGCGTCGCCTCGCGTGCGAGCGCGAGCGGCCGCTCGCCCGCGACCAGCTCGGCGAGCGAGAAGCGCCCGCCGGCGCCTGCATAGCCCTGCTCGCGCCGACCGCCCTGCTCGACCAGCACCGAGACGTTGAAGCGCACCAGCGGACGCACGTCCGCGGCCAGCTCGCCGTCGCTGGTGGCGATGAGCACCACCTCGTGCACCGCGACCAGGCTGGCGGTGACGTGCACGACGCGCGGATCCACGCGTCGCGCCTCGCGGTCGACGCGCTCGAGCCACGCCACCTTCTCGGGCGTCGCCAGTGCCGCGGCCGGATCCTGCGGCAAATACAGCTGGTGTCCGCTGCGGGCGCGCCAGGCGCTCACCCGCCGCTCGCCGCCGGAGGCCGCAATGGCTCGTGCGGCGCGCGAAGCTTCGGTGAGCGCCGGCAGCACGATCTCGTCGGAGTAGGCGAAGCCGGTCTTCTCGCCGGCGAGCGCGCGCACGCCCACGCCCTGCTCGATACTCGCGCTGCCATCCTTGACGATGCCGTCCTCGAGCGACCAGGACTCCTGGTGCGCCAGCTGAAAATACAGATCGGCGAAATCCACCGAATGTGTCAGCACTTCACCGAACACCCGATCGATGCGGCGATCGTCGAGCCCGCTCGGCCGCAGAATGAGGTCACGGGCGAGGCTGAGCGGGTCGGCAGCGCCGTCGTGGCTCATGTGAGCCCCCCGACCGGCGGCGGCACGAAGGTGCGGTGTGCGAGCGCCGGGAAGCTCTGGCGCACGGCGCTGAGGCGGCCCATGTCCACCTCCGCCACTGCGCAGCCGCGGCCGCGCGGTAGGCGCTGCAGAACCCGTCCCCAGAAATCGACGATCATGCTGTCACCGTAGGTCTCACGTCCGCCGGGATGGAAGCCGGACTGCGCCGGCGCCACAACATAACAGAGATTCTCGATCGCGCGCGCCCGCAACAGCGTCTCCCAGTGCGCGCGCCCGGTGGGACTGGTAAAGGCTGAGGGTATTGCGAGGAGCTGTGCGCCGCACGCGCTCAAGTGCCGGTACAGCTCCGGGAAGCGCACGTCGTAGCACACCGACAGGCCGAGCCTGCCGAGCGGGGTATCGAGCACCGTCGCCCGCGAGCCGGGCGTCACGTGCGCGGACTCGCGATAACTCTCCGCGCGCCCGGGAATGTCGACATCGAAAAGATGGATCTTGTCGTAGCGTGCCACCCGTCGCCCGTCACCGTCATACACCAGGCAGGCGGCCGCCACGCGCCCGTCCGGGCCGGCGGCGAGCGGCACGGTACCGCCCACGATCCACAATCGCAGCCGCCGCGCGGTGGCGGCGAGAAAATCCTGTGCCGCACCGCTGCCGTCCGCCTCGGCGACGGCGCGCTTGTCGACGTCCTTCAGTCCCATGAAGGCGAAGTTTTCCGGCAGTGCGGCGAGGCACGCGCCGCGTTCGACCGCCTCCTCCAGCAGCACGCGCGCCTGCTCGAGATTCGCCGCCACCTCCGGCCCGGAGGTCATCTGTAGCGCGGCAACCTTCATGCGCACCTCACTCCGCAGGGGTCACTATGGGGTCGTTCCAGGTACCCCGCAAACGCAGCGTGGCACGCGCCTGGCCCGCGGCCGGTTCGCCGAACAGCTCGCGCAGCGACAGCCAGGCCGCCGCCACCCGCGGCGTCGGGCCCAGTCGCCGCACCGCGGCGGGAAGCCGGTCCTCACCCCGCAGCACCCACGCCTGCTCGTCGTAATCGGCGGCCACGAGGCCGATCCGCCCGCGCATCAGAATCTCGGCGTCCCCGTCGAAATGCAGATCCGAGGTGCTGGCCACGCCCTCGCGCAGCTCGTAGTCGGCGTTGAGGCGTGTGAAACTCAGCTCCGGCTGCGCCCCATCCACTGCCTCGACCGCATCGGCACTGCTCGCCACCAGCGCCGGGACCGAGAGCAGCGCGAACGGCTGCCCCGACCCGCCGATGCGGGTCGCGCCGTCCTCGAGCTGCATATGGAGGTGTCCGTAG
>Ga0335080_10007187_pt1 | contig 11535 bp, 9 predicted proteins | sample Lox_Sample_34_FD_206720 | JGI IMG/M metagenome (GOLD analysis project Ga0335080, IMG submission 206720) | Soil microbial communities from Loxahatchee National Wildlife Refuge, Florida, United States - Lox_Sample_3.4 | ecosystem: Environmental > Terrestrial > Soil > Wetlands | place: USA: Florida...
CGGGAACATTACTTTGAGCAACCTCTTCAGCTCCAATGAACCCTTCAGCAATGGTGTGCAAAGCAGCATCATCGAAGAAGGGGGGCCCGGTAACTTTCTATTCATGGCAGGGGGTTCGATAGACCTTGGAAATACCCAGGGCATACAGGAGGTCGGCAATACTATCAATCACGCACTTCCGGAAGAAAAGAGCGGACTTTATGTTGTCGTCGGGGGTTCACCTGATCTGACAACCAATCAAATCGCCACATTTTTCCCGCTCTTGCAAGATGCCGGTCAAAATTACAGCAATCTGCTGGCAGCTGGAGAAACCACCAAGGCACAACAAGTTGTGAATGAATTCCGAAACGGTGAAATCGTACCACTTTTCATCAACGCCAACTGGAACTCCGGAAGCGGTCAAATAAACATGGTCAGCTCGCAGATCAGCACGTTGGGGAACAACGGCGACATCTACATCGTGGCAGGAGGTGACATAAACGTCGGCAAGAGTGCTATAAATCTTGATAAAAAGGCCGCAGCGCAGGAGACTCAATCAACGGGGATTTTCACAGCCTCCGGGGGGATGATAAACATCTTTGCAAAAGGGAATGTCAATGTCAACGAATCCAGAGTCATGACTTTTAGGGGTGGTGACATAACGGTCTGGAGCGACGAAGGGAGCATTAACGCAGGCCGAGGATCAAAGACCGCCATAAGCGCGCTGCCTCCACAATCTGTCCCGCAGTACGACCAAAATGGAAACATTACAGGGTACACAACAGTGTTTACCCCTCCTTCGGTGGGGAGCGGCATCCGGGCGGTGACCTACGATCCTGACGGGCCTGCCGGCCCTTTGACGGCGCCTCCGCCGGGCGATATCTACCTTTTTGCCCCTCAGGGCGTGATCGATGCGGGCGAAGCCGGGATCGCCGGAGGGAAGGTAATTCTTGGTGCCACCGAGGTATTGAACGCCAAGAACATCAGCTTCTCCGTCGGTTCGGTTGGCGTTCCCACCAGCTCCGAAGCGGGTGTGAGCCTCGGCTCACTGGCCGGCGCCGGTACCATTTCCGAGGCGGCCAAGATGGGGACCCAGTCCACCCTCAGCGCGGCCCAGGACAAGGTCACGAAACAGACGAATGCGGTCAGCGACTTCCTGGCGAAGTGGCTGGACGTCAAGGTCATCAGCATCGATCCCGATTCGGAGCCCATCGGCGGCGACCAGCAGGACACGCCGGAGAAGGAGAAGAAGAAACGGGGCAAATAGGCTGAAGTGTCAGGTAAATAGGCTGAAGGTTGGAGTCTGAAGACCCGTGGGGACGCTAACCGAAAAGGTTTTTTCCTGGATTATCTAACTTTTGTCTGGCTGTGGTGAAAATGTAACATTGACGGGTTAAATTTCCCATATGACCTAAATAATCCAAGGAGACACAAATGGCCCAGAACAAACCCGAAATCAAGTTCAAGTACATCTTCAATTACGGCTACAACCCGGTTTATGTCAACGGCGCCCACGGCGGCGTTTCCCCGCGCGGGGAGCTGATCATGAATTTCTACCTGGAGCGGATGGCCCTCCCCGAATCGATCACCCACGAGATCACTCAGAACGGGACCATTGGCGGCGAGGTCGAGTCTGAGCCCGAGGACCTGAAAAACAGCCTGGTGCGCTATATCGAAAACGGCGTGGTTCTCAATTACCAGGGCGCCCGGGACCTTCTCCTCTGGCTGGGGGAAATGGTTAAACAGATGGAGGCCCTGGAGCAGGCAAAGGCATTATTGGCCGCGAACAAGGATGCGGTAAACTGAGCAGCATCAGTAATTCGGAATCCGTACAGACAAACTGGTAAACATAAGTATATTCTTATCTCCATCCCTGTAAATTGGCCCCCGCAAGGGGGCTTTTTTTTATGCAGTTGCCGCCGGCGCCGTACGGCCTTTGTCAAATTCAAGAATACTCCCGTACAGGTGAGTTCTCTGCAGCGTAAGCCTTGTTTCCGTCCGGAAACCAAGTGTCTCATCCGAAGTTTCCGGATAGACACTACCTAATTTTTATCCGGTTGTCGCAAGACTGTAACATGACTAGGTTAGATTCCACTGATTGACGGCAGGTTCCGAACCGCGCGACAAGCCGGAAATATCAACTGGAGGCGTTTTATGGCAAGAGGCAGGTGGCAGAGGTTGATCGGCATAACGGGGATGGTGCTCATTCTATCCCTGCTGACCGGTATTGTCCGGGCCGATGCGTGGTGGGACAAGAAATGGCAGTACCGTAAGAAGATCGCCTTCGACACCACCGAAAAGGGGGCCAACATCAAGGAGAACCTAACGGACGTGCCGGTACTGGTGCGCCTTCACGCCGGGAATTTCGCCTTCGCCAACGCCAAAAAGGACGGCTCCGACATCCGCTTTGTGAGCGCCGACGACAAGGCGCCGCTCAAGTTCCATATCGAGAAGTTCGACCCCAAACAGGCAATGGCAATGATCTGGGTGAAGGTGCCGCAGATCGCCGGCAACGGCAACCAGGACTCGATCTGGATGTATTACGGCAACGACAGCGCGCCATCGGGCCAGGAAGCGGGCGGCACCTACGACACCGGCCAGGTGCTGGTCTATCATCTGGCCGAGACCGAGGGGGCGCCGAAAGACGCCACGGCCTACGCCAACCATGCGGCGGCCTTCGCCGGGACCCAGGGAGTCCCTTCCATAATCGGCAACGGGGTCAGCTTCAAGGGAAGCGGCGAGAAGATAGTCGTGCAGCGCTCGCCGTCACTCAATTTTGCCAAGGGCCTGACATTTTCGGCCTGGGTGAAGATAAGTCAGCCGCAGAATGACGCCCGCCTCTTCTCCTGGGAGGATGCGAACCAGGCCATCGTGATAGGCATCGACCAGGACCGCCCCTACCTTCGTGTAACATCCAATGGCAAGCAACCGGTTACCAGCGACAAGAAGGCGCAGCTCCCGCTCAACAGCTGGCACCACCTGGCCGTTGCCGCCGATTCGGAAAAACAGATCGCGAACATTTACCTGGATGGCCGGGAGGTGGCGGCAGTGAACCTCTTCGCCTCGCTGCCGGCCCCCTCGGGCGAGATCGCCATAGGCGCCTCCATGACCGCCCAGAACGCATTTGCCGGCAGTCTGGACGAAATACAGATCGCCAATGTCCCCCGCTCCGCCTCCTGGATTGCGGCAGCCTTTGCCGGCCAGGGTGAGGACGGCAAGCTGACCGCCTATCAGCAGGAGGAATCCGGCGGAGGAGGGGAAGGGAACCTCACCATCCGCCTGATCAAGGTCACGGCGCGGAACATCACCTTTGACGGCTGGCTCGTCATCGGCCTCTGCTCCTCCATGCTCATGCTGGCGGCCGGGGTATTCATAAACAAGTTCACCAAACTGCAGAAGATCAAAAAGGGGAACGAGGCTTTCCTGGAGAGCTTCAACAATCTTCACGACCCGCTGGACATTGATCTTGAGGATGACAGCTTCGAGAATTCCACCCTCTTTCGCATCTACAGGGCCGGCTATGACCAGATTTACAACTGGGTCGATAAACATGGCAAGGATGGCGAAGAGGTCGCCCTTACCCAGTCGGCCATGAATATCTTCCGCGCCGCCCTGGACCGGGCCAATTCGGAAGAAACCCGGAAGATGAACGCCTGGATGATCGTGCTGACCCTCGGCATCTCCGGAGGGCCTTTCTGGGGGCTTCTCGGCACGGTCTGGGGGGTTATGAACACCTTCGCGAACCTGGCCGAGGCGGGCGAAGCGAACCTGACCGCCATCGCCCCGGGAGTCGCGTCGGCCCTGGCCTGTACCCTGTTCGGCCTGCTGGTGGCCATCCCGGCCCTCTTTGCCTACAGCTTCCTGATACTGCACATGAAAAACCTGAACGTGGAGACACGCCATTTCATGGAGGAATATGCCTTGAAAGTGGAAGGGTTCCATGGGGAGGAGGCATGAAAGCACCGTCCGATGAACATGACGAGGTGGTGGAAATAAACGTCGTGCCGATGCTCGATCTGGCCTGGAACCTCCTGGTGGTCTTCATGATCGTGGTTACCGCCTCGGTCCAGGGTATCAGCGTGAACCTGCCCAAGGCAAGCGCCGCGGCGAGCAAGATCAAGCCCACTACCAAGGCAATTACCATAACCGCTGAAGGGACGATCTTTCTCGACAGCTATCCGGTGACCCTTGGCGAGCTGGAAACGAGGCTGCGCCAGTGCAAGGCCGCCGACCCGAACCTGCCGGTTGTTGTACGGGGCGACGAGAAAATCTCCTACAAGAGCATAATCGAAGTCCTGGATATCCTGCAGAAGCTGGAGATCAGCCAGCTCGGGCTGGTGACGCAGAAGCTGGTCAAATAATAACAGTTCTACGTTCAACGTTTAAAACATAGAACACAGAACATGGAACATGGAACGTTGAACAATTAATATGTCCGAGCAGACAAAAAAGAAAAAGAAAAACAAGCCCGGCTACCAGACCTGGCTTGTGCCGGGAGTGATCGGCCTCTTCTTCCTGGTGGTCATCGGCTTCATCATCAAAATAGTGATGACCGATTTGGCGCCGCGGAGCAAGGAGCAGCTTCAATCGGTTACCCTTCTCAAGCCACCGCCGGAGGTGAAGGAAAAACCGCCCGAGCCGGAGGTCCCGAAGGATGTCCCGAAGCAGGAGGTCATTCAGGACATCCCCCAGCCCCAGGACACGCCTCAGAACGACCAGCCGCAGGACGACACCCCGGCCGGCAGCGACCTGGGGGTGGAAGGTGAAGGGGGTGCCGGCGGCGATGCCTTCGGCCTTGTCGGTAAGGGTAAAAAGGGACACGACATCACCCTGGGTGGCGGCGGGGGCGGCAATCGCCTGTCGCTCATGGCCAAATACGGCTGGTACACCCAGAAGATCCAGGAAGAGATCAAGAAAGAGGTAAAAAAGAAGCTCGACCTGGATGGGGGGATTCCCAAGGGTAAGTTTCAGACCGTCGTGAAGATCACCCTGGACGCCCGCGGGAACATACTGAAGCGCCAGATCGTCGGCGGCTCGGGCAACAGCAAAATGGACGATGCAGTGCTGGCGACCCTCGGCGAGATAAGGGTAAGCGAGCCCCCGACCGGAATGCCTTCGGTAATGACTCTCAAGATAAGCTCCCAGGGATGACGACAAAATTCGCAGTTCCAGGTTCCACGTTCCGGGTTCTCTTATTGGAACGCTGAACACTGATTTTTTTTGGAGGGTTTATGAAGCGCTCGGGCGCCTGGCTGGCCGGTTTTGCCCTGCTGTTAATGCTCGTATTGATTGTTTCGCCCGTCAGCGCCGCCGAGCAGGCGGCCGCGGACACAGGCGGGGATGCGCTCGGCGGGATACTCGATCTGCTCAAGGAAAAAAAGGTCATCAACGATGAAGAATCCGCCGCCTTTATCCGGAGGATGGTCTATAAAAGCCTGGCCAGGGAGGACCTGAAGGCCCTCGTCGATCTGCTGCGGGAAAAGGGGGTCATCTCCGGCCAGGAAGCAGCCTCTTTCATCCAGAATATCGGCAGTACGCCGTTGACCGGTCTGGAGAGGACGGAAGTTGCCAAGGTCCCGGCCGAAGGTGTTCAGGAAGACAAGAGGCTCATGCTGCCCGCCAGTGACAGTACATTCAAAAGCCAGCTCAGGGAGCTGTGGATCAAGAAGGGTAACAGGGGGGTCGATTTCGATGCCCAGTTCAAGGATATCAATGATCCTGAGGAGATTATCGGCCGTATGCGGGTCATGGGGACCATTACTCCGGCCTATGCCGAAAAGCTCGATAATTTCTATCGCGAGAAATACCTGTCCGGCGCGGTCACGACCGTCCTGGAAACCAAGGAGAAGGACTATCTGGACCGGCTCAAACGGGATGTGTCGTGGGATATCGACGACAAGATACATGGCATCATGGATAACGAATGGATACGCAGGATCCACCTGAGCGGCGACATACGTTTCCGTTTCGAGGATGACATTTTTGCTAATGACAACGCCGATCTGCTTCAGCCCTCCAATCCCTCCCAGATCATGAACACGAAGATAGACCGGCAGCGGTTCCGCATCCGCTTCCGGCTCAATGTGGACGCCAAGGTGGCCAAGTGGCTGGAGGTGGGAGCCGGCATATCGACTGGCACCACCACCAATCCTTCACCCAATGTGACGCTGGGTGACTCATTCATGAACAAGTCGATCGTGCTGAGCAAGGCGTATATGAAAATAACCCCCCTGCCCGACCTTACCATCTGGGCGGGGAGATTCGAGAGCCCCTGGTTCTATACCGATCTGGTCTGGTACCCCGATCTCAATTTCGACGGCATCGCCGTCCAGTACACGCCTAAGCTGTCGCGGTCGTGGGATCTCTTTGTCGTCGGGGGAGTATTTCCCCTCCAGGATGTGGAGTTCTCACAGCGCGACAAGTGGCTTTTCGGCGGCCAGGTTGTCGGTCAGTACACGCAAGAGAACGAGCTGACCGCCAAGCTCGGCGTGGCTTTCTACGATTACGAACATACCGTGGGTATCGTGAACAATCCGGCTATGCCGGGAGCGACCAACTGGACCGCGCCCCAGTTCCAGCAGAAGGGGAACACCCTCATGGATATCGACCCGTCGACGAACATCCTGACCGCCTATGCCTCGGCGTTCAGAGAACTGAATATAACCGGTTCGCTTGATCTGGGCTACTGGCAGCCGATCCATGCCATACTGGTCGGCGACTACGTCAACAACCTGGGCTTCGATCTCCATGAAGTCAGTGTGCGCGCCGGTACCAACGTGAGAAGGGAGACGGAAGGCTACCAGATCGGTCTTGTCGTCGGCCAGCCGACCGTCCGTGAATTCGGCGACTGGAAGGGTCTGTTCTTCTACAAGTACCTTGAATCGGACGCAGTCATGGACGCTTACACAGACCAGGACTTCCACCTGGGCGGGACCAATGCCAAGGGGTGGATATTCGGCGGCGACTTCGGGCTTTACAAGAATGTCTGGCTCTCCACCAGGTGGTACACGGCCAACGAGATCTCCGGGCCGCCCCTTGCAATCGACGTGCTGCAGGTCAATCTGAACGCGAAGTTCTGATTCGGTATTTGCCCCTCACCCGGCCATCGGCCACCCTCTCCCACCTTGGGGAGAGGGTTGTCTCCCCTCGCCCCTTGTGGGAGAGGGGCGGGGGGGAGGGGGATGAAGGTCCTTCATGTTTCGAGACGTTAACTCACAGGATAGGAAATATGCCTTTTATTAACTGGAAATCGATCTGCTTGATGGGATCCTTTTTGTGTGCCGTCTCCCAAACACCCTCCTTTGCCGCCGACGCACCTGCCCGCGACAGGGCCGCGCTGGTGAACGGCGCGGCCATCACGGCCGCGGAGTTTCACACCGAATTGAACCGTCTGGAGCGTCAGCGCGGCACAGGCAAAAATAGTCCCGATCCGTCTGAAATGGCGCGCCTGAAGAAAGAGGCTCTGGAGAGCCTCATTACCCGGGAGATTCTTTACCAGGAGGCGCTCAGGGAGGGGATTAAGGTGCCGGGGGCAGCGGTGGATGCGGAGCTGAACGGGCTCAAAAAGCAGTTCGCAACGGGCTCCGAATTCACGGCCACCCTGACCAGCATGGGCCTTTCCGAAGCATCCGTCAGGGCGCAGGTGGAAAAGGGAATGGCGGCGCGGAGGCTTATCGACGAAAAATTCGGGAAAAAGGTGAAGGTATCCGATGCCGAGGTCGGTTATTACTATGAGGACCACCAAGATGAATTCAAGGTCCCTGTCGGGAAACCGGCGACGTTTACCCCTTTGTCGGAGGTCAGGGAGAAGATTCGCCTGAAGATAAAACAGGACCGTGTGGACAGGGAGCTGAATCCTTATCTGAAGCGGCTGCGGGAGCAGGCGAAGGTGGAGATAATGCTGGACGAGGAAGGGGAGTGAATCTGAGTTTGCCCAATTTTAACCGGCATGACCGGCTGCTGTAACAATTGGCCGGTAGAGTAAGGGTACCATGAAAAAGGCGCTCATGGCCGGCCGGAACGCAGCCCGCGGACCGGCATCTGGCGTCTGGCAGCAAAGATGGACGAAGCGGACACGACGTCAGCTGTGTGGGAAAAAGTGTTCAATGGATAAGGAAGCGAAGATATACATTGCCGGTCATCGCGGTCTGGTCGGCTCGGCGATCGTGAGGAAGCTAGAAAGCGAGGGCTATGGCAACCTGCTGCTGCGGACCAGCGTCGAGCTCGATCTGCGCAATCAGACAAAGGTGGCGGCGTTTTTCGGGCAGGAACAGCCCGACTATGTGTTTCTCGCCGCCGCCAGAGTGGGAGGTATTGCGGCCAACAGCAGCTTTCCCGCGGACTTTATCTATGACAATCTGGCGATTCAGAACAATGTCATCCACCATGCCTGGCTGTCGGGGGTAAAGAGGCTGCTCTTCCTGGGGAGCACATGCATCTACCCGAAACTGGCCCCACAGCCGATAAAGGAAGAATACCTACTGAGCGGGCCTCTGGAGTCGACCAATGACGCTTATGCCATCGCCAAGATTGCCGGGATCAAGATGTGCCAGTCCTATAACCGCCAGCACGGAGCCCGATTTCTTGCGGCGATGCCGACCAACCTCTACGGACCTAACGATAACTTCGACCCGGAAACTTCCCATGTCCTGCCGGCGCTCATTCGCAAGTTCCATGAGGCGAAGCTCGATGGGCGGGATAACGTCGTAGTCTGGGGAAGCGGCGCGCCGAAACGCGAATTTCTCCATGTGGACGACCTGGCCGACGCCTCCCTGTTCCTCATGAATCTCCACGAAGACGATTTTTCTGCGCTTCTCGACCATCAATCCACACCTGCGCTGATAAACATCGGCAGCGGCGAGGAGGTAACCATCAGGGAACTGGCGCTTCTCATAAGAGAGGCGGTTGGCTTTACGGGGAACGTGGTATTCGATCCTTCACGGCCCGACGGCACGCCGCGCAAGCTTTCCGATGTCGAGAAGATACGGGCATTGGGGTGGAGGCATAAGATCGGGTTACAGGAGGGATTGCTGAGAACTCATAAGTGGTACGCTGATTCTTTATGTTGAAGTTAACAAATATCTTGGTCAGTATATTTTCGATTAATATGGCCTCCTCTCTGATAGACCCGGAAGTCCTATGAATTCAAACTTGAGATCATTTCTTAACTTGTCACGCTGGTTTGCTGCCTTTATGGTCGTAATAAACCATGTGCGTCACATGATCCTGGTGGATTACAACAACGCGGAGCAGAAGACGCTACTTTATAAAGCTGCCGAAGATTGAACTTATAAGCTAATTGACACACAAGGATATCTGCGGTACTCAAATGGACTGGCTTCGCGATAAAAAAAATGAAAGGTAGCGGTATTATTTGGCATCGGCAAGTACTTCCTTTTTGGATAGTACCAGTTGGACTTGCATCTAATCTGATTTGTCTTGCAAAGAAAATTATTTGAAGGAAAGTTTGCTGCAAGCAATATGTCAAAAAAAGGTGAACTATTTAATAATAACCGATTCTTGGAGATGATGATATCTGTCTCTGATCAGTGCCTTGTTTCTCTATCCAATTTTGTCACTGGCATTATTGCTGCCAAGTCTTTGTCACCAGAAAATTTTGGTGTTTTTTCAATGTTTTATACTGGATTGTTCGTCTTGGCGGGATTTCAGTATGCTCTCATAACTGGACCATTACGTATTTTTGGCGTCAGTGAGGAAAAGATCGAAGAATATTTCGGTGTGCAGAATCAATTGCAAATTGTGCTTGGTTTGTTATTGTCAGTTATCTTGGCAATTGTCTTGCTGGTTGGTGGTATTGCCGACACGAAGACCTCCTGTTACTTCATGATATGCAATTTCATGTTTCAACTACAAGAATTGGCGCGATCAATAGATTTGACCAGGTTGAATCTGAAAGTATTGTTAAGGAACGATTTGGTTACGCACCTGACTAGAATGCTGATGTTTCTTTGTTTTATCAAATTGAAGCTGCTTTCCTTGAACATGACACTATTTATCATCGGAGCTTCTTGTTGTGTCGGATACATGATTAGAGCAAATACCAGCATATTCAAGACAAATAGAATCGCATTCAAAAAAATAACATCGCAAAATTTTAAATACGGCAAATGGCTTTTATTAGAAACCATCGTATACACACTGTCTACCCAGGCTTATTTGTATATCACAGCAATACTTATCGATAAAACCTCAGCTGGGGCCTTGAGCGCGATTCAAAACCTTCTGAATCCCATAAATGTACTGTCACTAGGTGTAATGAGTTACACTATTCCTGTGGCAAGAAAAAAACTATTGGAATCAGGATACAACGAGTGGAAAAGGTGGATGTTAACTACTGGAATTTATTTAATGCTTGGCGTCATTGCAATGTTGTTTATAATTACCATATTTTCCGAACCCTTAATAAAAGCAGTATATTCCGAACATTTCACCAAATATTGTTCAATTATACCAGTAATGGCACTTTGCTACATATTGACTATTTTGAATGGTGTATTCAGCGCAGCTTTCAGAACTGTTAACATGCCACAGATAGGCTTTTATATGAAGGCTGTATCAGCTGTTTTTACAATTATAGCCTCTTATCCTTTGTTGAAATATCTGAATATTTATGGATCAGCTATAGGATTGCTGATGACCCAGCTGATATGGGCAATTGTTTCTGGGATGCTGATTATGAAAGGTTATATGTCAAGAAATTACTTGGAAAGTTACAATTACAGGTCATGAGCAATCCAAGTAAAAAGGGATTGGTAAAAAGGGAATGTATCCTGAAGGCTGCAATAACTTTTATTATTTATTTCTCAGTTTTTGTAGTGAATAGTTTTGCTACATCGAGTGAAAATGGATTGAAATTTTATGTTGCAATAAATGGTAATGACAGTTGGTCCGGCCGATTGGATACACCAGCGCCATCTGGGCGAGACGGACCATTTGCAACCCTTGAAAGAGCGCGCGCGGAAGTCAGAAAAATAAAAGCCGACAAAGGACTCCCACGTGGCGGCGTAGTGGTGGAACTCCGTAGGGGAACGTATTATTTTGATCATTCATTAGATCTGAATAAATTGGATTCTGGCTATAAAGATTCCCCCATTTTTTACCGAGCCAGAGATGGAGAGAAAGTCACTCTAAGTGGCGGAATAGAAATCACTAACTGGTCAGAAGTCACTGATCCTAAGATTATTGAAAGACTTGATTCGCACGCCCGCGATCATGTCGTTCAGAGTGATTTAATTGCGCTCGGCATCAAGGATTTTGGCAAGGCTTCAGGTGGCGGACCGGAATTGTTTTTCGGTAACCGGCCTATGACGCTGGCGCGCTGGCCGAATGATGGCTTCGTCTATATTGACGATGTAGCAGGCAGCCAGCCGTCGGTTATCCAGGGAATTAAAGGCTATAGAGAAGGAAATATCAAATACAGCTATGAAAGGCCGCAGCGATGGAAAGCCGAGAAAGACCTGTGGGCTCACGGCTTCTGGTTCTGGGATTGGGCCGACGAGCGGCAGAAGGTTCAAGCAATTGACACGGACAACCATA
>Ga0335080_10007188_pt1 | contig 11533 bp, 10 predicted proteins | sample Lox_Sample_34_FD_206720 | JGI IMG/M metagenome (GOLD analysis project Ga0335080, IMG submission 206720) | Soil microbial communities from Loxahatchee National Wildlife Refuge, Florida, United States - Lox_Sample_3.4 | ecosystem: Environmental > Terrestrial > Soil > Wetlands | place: USA...
GTGACTTCGGCGGAAGTCTCGGCGAGATTGCCGAAAGCGATGAAGTTGGCGTTGACGGGACCTTGCGACCAATCGAGCATGCGGAGTTCCCCAGGCTGCGAGGGCACGGTTTGAGGATAGAAACTGAGGCTGGCGAGATCGACTACACCGGAGAATGACAGATCGTCGCGGACGACATTGGTGAAGAGCGCGGCGTGAGATTTAGCTTCGTCGGAGCGGGAAGCGAAGTCGGATACGGCAATGCGAGGCTTTTGCACACCGATACCGGTGCCGGTGCGGAACCAGTCTTGAGCGAAAGTCGAGGAGGAAAGAAGTAATAAAGTAAAGAAGCAAAGAAAAAGCGGCGCGGCGAATTTCTTTAGCAAGCGATCCTCCGGGTCGTGCGTTCTTTCGTGGAGAAGCTGGGAAAATTCAGAATAGCAGATGAAGAATCGGAAAGAGCAAAGAGAAGAGGATTGGCGGTGTTAGATCGTAAGAGCCCCCCCTTTCCGCAAACAAAGCGGAGAGGATGGGGCACCCTCAAGAATTTGTGGTTTGTGGCGCGCGTGGGAGTGTCTTTATACGAGAATCGCGGACACGCAAGACGCGGAGGTTGAGATCCTTCGCTTCGCTCAGGATGACAGGTTTTCTTGTCTGAAACATAGACGGGTCGTGCGGGTGTCTTGGTTGTAGTCGTAAAAACGGCGATGAATCGCCGCACTCCGTATGAGGAGGTCATCGGGTCATGGAGAGGTCGAAGTCGAAGATGACGTCGACGTAGCGGCCGGAGTAGTCGGCGGGGAGTTGGGGGAAGTGGTCAATGGAGAGCAAAGCACGCTGGGCGGAATCGTCCATGGAACGATTGCCGGAAGACTCAGAGACGCGAATGCTTTTGATGGTGCCATCGCGATTGATGGTGAAGGTGACAGTGGTGCGGGCGCGGCGAGCGGCGCGAACGCCAGGATCGATGGTGTTCTGATACCAGTTCTGGTTGATGGCGCGGCGAACCGATTCGATGTACCAGGGATAGCGACCCGCAAAATCACCGCCGCCTTGGCCTGTGGCTGCGACGCCGCCGCTGAGGGGGCCGGGAGTGTTGGAGTATCCGCTGGGGATGTTCATCTGGCCGCCTTTGCCGAAGGGCACGGCGTTTTCGGGAGGCGGCGTTTTCTTCTCGAAGACCTTGGACTTGTTGCTGGGAGGAAGGGGCTTTTCCTTCTTGAATTCTGGAATTTTGGTGGCGTCGGTTTTGAATTCGGGCGGGGGAGTCTCGCTTTTGTGGAGACCGGTAGTGGGATCGACGGCTTCGCTTTCTGTGGGCACGTTCGGGCGAGGCATGGGAATGCCGGCGTTGGTGACGAGATTAACGGCAACGGCGGAGGAGTCGTTTCCGCCTCCGATGCCGCCCCACGCATTGCCGGAACGCTGGAGCCAAACGGACAGGATGATTGCAGCGGTAAGGACAATGTGGAGGATAACCGACCACGTGAAGAAGCGCTTAAAGGAGAGGTCGTCGAGGGTGAAGTAGGCGGAGGTCATGAGAGTGTAACGGCGAGTGGAAGAAAGAAGCAGATCCCTCGCTGCGCTCGGGATGACAAGGATTGTTGTTGGGCAACAAGACGCAGTGGCTGAGATCTTTCGCTTCGCTCAGGATGACAGGCTTGCGTTTGGATGGATGATGAGATCACGACGGAGCAAGGAGGAAGGAACCCAAGATGCCGGCCTGAAGGCACGGCGCTACGGGTATTGAGCATGGCGTAATGAGAGATCATGGCGTTTTGTTGCGGTCGGTGATGGGTTGGGTGACGATGCTGATATTGGAGACGCCGGAGATGCGGAGCTCGTCGATGACCGTGGCGAAGGCGCCAAAGGGGACGGTTTCATCGGCGCGGAGGAAGATGGCGTCGCCGGGATGCTTTTGCTGGGCTTTAATCTTGTTGGGAAGCTGGTGAATGTTGACCGGATCGTTGCCGAGATAAATTTTCTGGCTCTTGTCTATGGTGACGACAAGGCGCTGCTCAGTGATTTCTTTCACGGTATGGGTTTTGGGGACGTCGACTTCGATGCCGGATTGAAGGATGGGGGCGGTGATCATGAAGATGATCAGGAGAACGAGGACGACGTCAATGAAGGGGACCATGTTGATGTCGGAGAGGGAGGTTTGGGTGGATTTGTTTAGTTGAGGCATGGTGGTGGTCCTCAAAAATCGAGCTGCACGGATCGGTTGAGATCCTTCGCTACGCAAATTGCGCTGCGCTCAGGATGACAATCGTTTTTTAGTTGAGGGGACATATTTAGTAGCACTTGGCTAGGGGGCGAAGGTTTTTTCGATTTGGGCCGTGAATTCGAGGGCGAAGGTGTCGAGGCGCTGGGCCAGATCGCGGATATCCTGGAGGAAGCTGTTGTAGGCGATCAGCGCAGGGATAGCGGCGAAGAGGCCGGCCGCAGTGGTAACGAGGGCTTCGGCGATGCCTGGAGCGACGGCGCGAAGGCTGGCGGAGCCGGAGGTCCCGAGGCCGGAGAATGCGTCGATGATGCCCCACACGGTGCCGAACAGGCCGATGAAGGGTGTAACGCCGGCGGTGGTGGCGAGCCAGGACATGCCTTTTTCCACGCGGCGGACTTCGTCGGCAGCGGCAAGCTGCATGCTGACGGTGATGGCCTGGAGCGATTTGATCTTAGGATGCGGATTATTGCCTTCGCCCGTTACTTGGGTTTGCAGTTCGCGGTAGCCGGAAGCGTAGACGTTGGCGAAAGGCGAGCCGGCGGAGATGACTCCCTGGGGATTAGCGACGCCTTTGGTGGCACGGAAGATCTTGAGGAACTGATCCGACTGGCGGCGAATGCGGCCGAACACACCGAGCTTCTGGAAAATCAGCGCCCAGGAGACAAGCGAGAAGAAGAGCAAAATGCCGAGAACGGCGCGAGCGACCAAGCCGGTTTGTTGGAGAATTTCAAAGATGTTGCCGATGAGTACGGCGGAAAGCAATAAAATGGTGTCCGTCCCTCAGGAAAAGCAGAATTTGGCCGACAAATTCAACGTAGCACACGAGTTGCAGCGGGTCAAAAGATATAGATGCGGGTGTGTGATAAAGAGTTCGCTGTAGGTTGAACCGGATATCTCTGGCTCAGTGGAGGACATCCATGAAATTCGCGAAAGTGGTGTATTGGGTGGCGGGGATTTGGGGATTGCTGATCATCACGCCGCTGTATTTCTTGTTTGACGTGATTGGAAGGCAAGACCCTCCAGGGATCACGCATCCGGGCTTCTATTATGGATTTGTTGGAGTAGCGCTGGCCTGGCAGATCGCGTTTGTTGTGATCGCACGAGACCCGATGCGATTTCGACCGATGATGATTCCCTCGATGGTAGAGAAGTTTACGTACGGGCCGATGATCGCGGTTCTGGTGATGCAGGGGCGGACGAATCCGAGAGACCTGGTGTTCGCGGCCACGGATACCGTGCTGGGGATATTGTTTGTGATGGCGTGGGTGGCGACGGGGAAGTTGGAGGTTCGTAGTCAGTAGTTAGTAGTTAGTAGTTAGTAGTCGGTAGCTAGACAGTCGCGGTGGTGGGCGACGTCGGGTGTCCGAGTATTGAGGGAAAGGGATTGTGGCGAGTCAAGCGGCGAACTTCGAAATTCGAAACTCGAAATTCGGCTGGAGAACGCCCGCGATGCGATGGGGCGTGTGTTTTGTACTGATGCTTGGCCTCCGCTCCGGAGGCGTAGATGCGCAGCAAGCACGGACTACAGAGAAAAGCAGCGTCGTTCAAGTTACGGAGTGGGTGAAGGGTGCGGCGATTCCCTTGGCTGGCACGGATCCGAGCAACGATTTAACCGATATGGAGCGGCTGGATGCGATGGTGGGGGATGCGCGGATCGTGGCGATGGGAGAGGCTACGCACGGGACTCGGGAGTTTTTTCAGCTGAAGCATCGAATGCTGGAGTATCTGGTCGAGAAGAAAGGATTCACGATTTTGGGGATCGAGGCGAACTGGCCCGAGTCGCTCGCGATTAACGATTACGTAGTGAATGAAGTGGGTGATGCGCAAAGCGCACTGGATGGACTCTATTTTTGGACCTGGAATACCGAGGAAGTGCTGGACCTGCTTCATTGGATGAGGAAGTACAACGAAGATCCCGCACATACGAAAAAGGTGAAGTTTTTCGGATTCGACGGACAGATCGCGCGACTGGCGGCGACGAACGTGATGAACTACCTGGCCAAAGTCGATCCGGAGGAAGCAAAAAACGCTGCGAAGATTTTTGAGCCGGTGAGCGACCTGAAGAAGGAGAAGGAGGCGGCAAAGAAAAGCGAGGTATTTTGGGAGCGGCAAGAAGACAAGCTATTGGCGATCGAAAACAAATTTGTGAGCCACAAGGCAGCTTATGTGAAGGCGTCGTCTGAAAAAGAGTGGACGATGGCGCAGCACAATTTGGAGATCACGCGGCAGGCGGCGGAGATTTATTCCTTTAAACAAAAAGGGAACGTGTCGACGAGAGACCGCGCAATGGCGAAAAACGTGAGATGGATCCTGGAGCAGGAAGGGCCGGAAGCCAAGATTATGCTGTGGGCACACAACGGCCACGTGTCGGCGGGGCAACTCGGAGGCGGGGCGTCCATGGGGAACCAGCTGCGGCAGATGTATGGAAAGGACATGGTAGTGTGCGGGTTCTCGTTTGACGAGGGATCGTTTCAGGCGTTGGAAAAGGGAAGAGGTTTGAGGCAGTTCACAGTCGGGCCCGCCAGCGGGGACACGCTGGATGGCGTGCTAGCGGCGACGGGAATTCCTTTGTTTGCGGTAGATTTGCGGAGTGCGCCTGCGGACAGCGCAGTTGCGAAGTGGTTGGAGTCGCCGCAGAGGATGCGCAGCGTCGGTGCGCTTTATAGCGAGAACGCCAGGGATGGCGGATTCGTGGAGGTGAAGCCGCGGGATTTTGATGTGTTGTTTTTTGTGCAGAAGACGAGTGCGGCGCACGAAAATCCGAAGGGTGCGGAGAGTGAAACCCATGGATCCAGGTGAGTCTAAGGTAAGGCAAAGATTAACGCAGAGGGCTCAGAGTGCCGGGGAGTAATGGAGAAAGCGATGAAGAATGTTGCGGCGACAGTCGTCGTTACGATGATTGCATTGGTGAACGGAGCGGTTGCGTGTGGGCAGAAGAGCGGACCGCCTCAGAAGGCGGTCCCTACAAGAACTGAAAGCGCGCAGAAGTATGAGGCAACGATTGAATCGCTGAAGAAGCATGCGCTGCCGGACTGGTATGCAGATGCGAAGCTGGGAATTTTCATTCACTGGGGATTGTATTCGGTGCCGGGATGGGCGGTGCTGACGCCGGAAGGAACGAAATTATCGGAAGAGGAATACATCAAGAGGAATCCGTACGCGGAGTGGTACTTGAACACGTTGCGGATTAAAGGATCGCCGACGGAGGCGTATCACAAGGAGCACTATGGGGCGGACTATGATTACTACAATTTTGCGGACGCGTTTAACAAAGAAGTTCAGAAGTGGAAACCGGAGGAGTGGGCGCGGGTGTTCAAGATGGCAGGAGCGCGGTATGTGGTGCTGACGTCAAAGCATCACGAGGGGTTTACGTTGTGGCCGAGTGAGACGCCGAATCCGGTTTTGCCGAAGGACCGGCAGCACGCTTCTCGCGATTTGGTAGGTGAGTTGACGACGGCGGTGCGTGCGCAAGGAATGAAGATGGGTTTGTATTATTCGGGCGGGTATGACTGGACGTTCATCCCCGGTCCGATCACGAACTGGAAGATGGCCAAAAGCGTCGAGCCGCAGACGCAGGAGTATGGGAAATACGCGGACGCACATGTGCGTGAGCTGATTCGGAAGTACCAGCCGGCCCTGTTATGGAACGACATCGATTATCCGAAGTCCGGGCACCCCCTGGAGATCATGGCCGAGTATTACAACGCGGTTCCGGACGGCGTGATTGATGACCGGTTCGGCGTGGAGCATTCGGATTTCACTTCGCCGGAATACGAAACACTGACGGAGATTCAAGAAAAGAAGTGGGAAGAGTGCCGAGGGTTGGGAAGGTCGTTCGGCTATAACCGCGCGGAGGGGGAGAAGGATACGATCGCGAAGGACGCGTTGATCTATTTGTTGGTGGACATTGTGAGCAAGAACGGCAATTTGCTATTGGACGTGGGGCCAGAGGCGGACGGCACGATTCCGGCGGTGCAAATGGATCGGCTGGAAGCGTTGGGTGCGTGGCTGATGGTGAATGGAGAAGCGATTTACGGGACGCGGCCGTGGACGCGAGCGGAGGGGGAGGCGAGCGAACGGTTGAAGGTGCGGTTTACGCGGAAAGGGTCGACGGTGTATGCGGTGATTTTAGGGGAGCCGACGCAGGCGACGTTAGTGCTCCGCGGCGTTATGGCTAAAGACGGGACGAGAATATCGCTGTTGGGAGGAAGTGGGGAATTGAAGTGGAAGCAGGACGGGGATGATATTGATGTGGAGATGCCGGCTGGAGGGTTGCCAACGAAATATGCGGTGACGTTGAAGATGGAGCATTTGGAATAAGAGAGGAATTAAAAGCAAAGGGTAAGGAATTTTGAGCTTGGTGCTTGATCGTCAGCCCGGCAGCAGAACTGCCGGCGAACAGTCTTGGATGGCGTCGGCGATGCGTAAAAGCGGGAGCGGGGCTCCCGCACTCCCAAAAAGCGTGTGGTAGAGTAGGGCTATGGGGAAGGCGTTTGACATTGGGCTGGAAAGGCTCACTGGTGTTGGTGTGCCCGAATGCGACAAGCCAAACATGGGCTTGCGGACCGCCTCGGAAGGCGGTCTCTACACAGGCCAGGACAAAGGCGGGCGGCCTCTCTGTGAGGAAACCCTAGGGCTCGCAGACTCGCCGTGCGCTACAAATAATGGACAAACGTTTTATTTGGAGACGTTTGGGTGCCAGATGAACGAGCACGACTCGGAGAAGGTGGCGGGAGTGCTGCTGGCTCGGGGTTACCGGCAGGTCGAGAGTGTCGATGCAGCGGATGTGGTGCTCTACAACACTTGCTCGATTCGAGAGAAGGCCGCACAGAAGGTGTTTTCGAGACTTGGCGAGTGGAGACCGGGGCTAGAGAGTTCCAAGTTGTCCATCTCAAGTTCTAAGTTTCAGAACAGGGAAACCCAAGACCCAGGTTCAAAGAGAGGACCTGGGGCACCCGCAAACAACACTGCGACAGGCACGCAGCCAGGAATGGATGTGCCACAGAAAATTATTGGCGTTCTGGGGTGTGTGGCGCAGCAAGAGGGACAAAAGATTTTTGCGCGGGCGCCCTGGGTGAGCCTGGTTTGCGGGAGCGCAAGTTATCGGAAACTCCCGGAGCTTATAAGGGAGCTGGAAAAGGGCAACCGGCGAGTGACTGGGCTCGATACGGATACGGACGAGACGTTCGAAACGGAGATCACGAGACGGGATAATCCGTGGCGAGCGTACCTGACGATCATTGAGGGCTGCGACAAGGCGTGTTCCTATTGCGTGGTGCCATTTACGCGCGGGCCAGAGAGAAGCCGGACGAGCGCATCGATTCTGGAAGAAGTGCGGCAACTGACGGACGCGGGATATACGGAAGTGCAGTTGCTGGGGCAGACGGTCAATTCGTATAGGGATCCGTCAGCGCGGAAGATGCGATTTTCGGAATTGCTCGTGGCGGTAGCAGAGGTGCCGGGAATCCGGCGTGTAAGGTTCACGACTTCGCACCCGCGAGATTTTGGGAAGGACATTGTGGAAGCGATCGAAGCCGTACCGGCCATCTGCGAGCATGTGCATCTGCCGGTGCAGAGCGGGTCAACACGTGTGCTGCAAGCGATGGCGCGGACGTATTCGCGAGATGAGTACTTAGAAAAGGTCGCGTTGATGCATAACGCGAAGCGAGCGATCAGTATTACGACGGATTTGATCGTGGGATTCCCAGGAGAGACGGAGAAAGAGTTTGAGGAAACATTGTCGCTGCTGGATGCGGTGCAGTACGACGGGGCGTTTTGCTTCAAATACTCGCCGCGACCAAATACGCCGTCGCTGAAGATGGAGGACGTCATAGCGGAAGAAGAGAAGTCGCGGCGGCTCACGGTTTTGATTGAGAAGCAGCGAGAAATCCAGCGGGCGCGGAATGAGCGGCTCGTCGGGGAGATGTTTGAGGTGCTGGTGGAAGGCAAATCGAAGAAGGAGCACCAGTGGAGTGGTCATACGTCATCGAACAAGGTGATGAATTTCACTTCCCGGCGGGAAGAAAGTCTGGGAGACTACGTGCGAGTGAAGGTGACGGGAGTGACGCCGAACAGCTTGATTGGAGGGGTTGTCGAGGAAGGTTTGAGTTAAGTTACCGCCGAGGGCGCAGAGTGGAGCAGTGGTCGCGGAGAGGCGAGGCAAGAGGAACGGGTTGAGATCCTTCGCTTCGCTCAGGATGACAAGTTTTCGTAGGCGGCGTGGCGGTAGACGGGGGATGAGGAGGCGCGATGGAAGTTGAAATGAAGATCCGCGGCCTGATGATGGACCCGGTAACGCAAATGCCGATTGTGGTGCTGAAAGACATTCAAGGGCAAGCGGTGCTGCCGATCTGGGTAGGAGCGTACGAGGCAAACGCGATTGCGCTGGAGATTGAAAAAGTTCAGACACCGCGACCAATGACTCATGATCTACTGAAAAATGTGCTGCAGGGTCTGGAAGTGACGGTGCAAAAGATTGTGGTGAACGACCTGCGCGACGATACGTTTTATGCGCTGATCTGGGTGGAACGGGAGGGCGAGTTGATGAGTATCGACTCGCGACCGAGCGATGCGCTGGCGCTGGCGTTGCGGATGGATTGCCCGATTTTTGTGGATGAGACGGTACTGAAAAACTCGAAAGTCAGTTCGGCGCTAACGGAACGAACGACGAACGATCAGCTACGGAGCTATCTGGAAGGGCTGAGTGACGACGATCTGGGCCGATACAAGATGTAGTGAGGAAGATATCGGATATCAGTAATGAGATATCAGAAAGAGCGAAGCGGCGCGATTTCAATTGCGCCGTTTTTGTTTTGATCGAACGCAGAGACGTCATGGAAGAGCCGATTGGTTGCGCAAGAAGAGTTTGGCGCCGAGCCAGGACTGGGGAAGAGCAAGAACGACGAGAGCGATGGGGTACCAGTGAGGGCCAAAATTGTTGTTCCACTGGGTAAAGGCGCCGACTACCCCAATGGCCATGCCGATGCAACCACCGAGGATGGCGTGAAACATGGGGCGGTTAGGAGCAAGGCGGGCAGTGATGTAGCTGCCGATGACCCCGTAAATGACGCGATAAAGGGTGGCAAGGGCGAGCGGTTTGTCGGGCGTGTATTGGCCGGGCGGGGGAAAGACTCCGAATTTGTAAAGCACGAGGTCGGTCGCGATCGAGAGAATTACGACAAACAAAAAACCAGCGACGATCGCCCATGCGCTTCGCCAGAAGCGGCGGGGCGGAGCAGAGGGAATTGCGGTTGCGGCCATAGGATCTCCTGAAACAAGCAAGGCGGCGGGAAAAACGGTGGCGGTATCCTACGCGAGATTGGACGCAACCGGAAGAGGAAAGCGACGCTACTCCTTCTCAAGCCGAGAGGACGCCATTTTGTTTTTCTCCGCGCATTGGAATGCCGTAGGGCGTACGAACGGCGTTCGCCGTGCGCTACAAGCGATTGGAAGCGCGGCGCCAGAAGGTGAGGAGGAGGATGCCAATGAGGATGAGCGAGAAGCTCAAGCCGACCCACAGGCCGAGCGCTCCCCAGTGGCGGCGGAAACACAGCCAGGCGCCTAGAGGAAGGCCGAGGAGCCAATAGGCAGTGAAGTGGCAGAGCATGGGGGTGCGTGTGTCACCTGCGCCGCGAAGAGCGCCAGTCGCGACGGTCTGGATGCCGTCGAAGAGTTGGAAGGCAGCTCCCGCGGCAAGAAGGGTGATGGCGCTGTGAATGACGACTTCGTCGCTGGTGTAGAAGCGGGCGATGTAGCGAGGGAAGACGAGTAGGACGATGCTCATCAAGCTCATGAACGCCGCGCCCAGCGCGATAGCAGTGTTTCCGGCGTTGCGTGCATCGGCTGGCGAGCGGCGGCCGATGGCTTGGCCGACGCGAACGGCAGTGGCAGAAGAGAGGCCGAGAGGAACCATGTAGGTAAAGGCCACGGTGTTCAAGGCGATCTGATGCCCGGCCTGGGCAACGGCACCGAGGCGAGCAATGAGCGTTGCGACTAAAGCAAAGATGGTGACTTCGGCAGTGAGTTGAAGAGCAGCAGGAAATCCGAGGGTGATGAGTTCCCGAATGCGGGCGAGATCCGGCTGGACAGGTGTCTTCAGAAGGTCAGTTTTGTGCCGAGCGTCGTACCACAGAAGATAAGCGACCAGCACGAGTGCGAGGTAGGCGCGGGAGACGCAAGTTGCAATACCAGAGCCGGTGACACCATAGGCAGGAAAACCGAGTTTGCCGTGGATCAGAACGTAATTGCCTACGAGATTGACAAGATTGGCGGTGATCAGGGCGAAAGCGATCGGGCGCACCATGTTCATGCCTTGCAGAGTGCGCCGGACGGCGAAGTAGAGAAGAAGGGGGAGAAGTCCGGCTGAGAGCGTCCGCATATATGGCGCGGCGAGGAGAGCAACGGGGCGCGTCACGCCGAAAGACTCGAAATAGGGAGGAAGAACCCAAATGGGAATCGCTAAAAAGGGAGCGATGGCAAAACTAAGGTAGATGCCATTGATGAGGGAGCGGTGACAGTCCTCACGACGGCCGGCACCGAAAGCCTGGGAAACGAGGGTGTCGAGACCGATAAGGATTCCTTCGCCGAAAAACGCAAAAACGATAAACAGGCTAGAGGCGATGCTGACAGCTCCGATGGCTTCGGCGGAGTTCGGAAGGCGGCCGACCATCATGGTGTCGACGATCACCATGCTCATCCAACCGATCTCGGCGAGGATAAGAGGAAGCGCGAGGCGGAGAGTGGGCCGGAGTTCGCGCTGAAAGATCGACAAGAAGGACATGGGATAGAAGAAGATAGCAGATAAAGGAAAGTGTGAAGTGACAAGACGAAGAAGCTCGGTACACTTGCGTTGCAGCCTTATAGCTGTGGCCTGAACAAGCGCACTGGTTGAGATCCTTTGCTTCGCTCAGGATGACGAGTTCTTGCCATTCCCAATCTCTTCGAAGTGGCATCGCCGATAGGCCCAAGAGAGCTGCGGAGCTGCAGACCGGGCGGAGTGCCAAGGGAGTGAGGGTAGCCGAGAGGGCACGGTATGACCGATAGAGGACCTTAGCTAACGGGTTCTATTGACCGGTTAGGAAGAGGAACGTAAGTTGAAATGAAGGAAAGACGCGCCGGGATGTGTGTGGCAGGAGGTTGGTCGTGAGCGTGTTAAACGACATAAATTTCGGATCGAAGATGCTGCAGTATATGCGCTCGGGAGCACGCGTCAATTCGCGCGTCCGCGTGGTGTTGGAGTGGCACGAAGGGGGCAGCAAACACACGGTGGAAGGATACACGGTAGACATCAGTCCCAAGGGCTGCCTGGCGATCGCGCCGCAAGGATTC
>Ga0335080_10007190_pt1 | contig 11532 bp, 7 predicted proteins | sample Lox_Sample_34_FD_206720 | JGI IMG/M metagenome (GOLD analysis project Ga0335080, IMG submission 206720) | Soil microbial communities from Loxahatchee National Wildlife Refuge, Florida, United States - Lox_Sample_3.4 | ecosystem: Environmental > Terrestrial > Soil > Wetlands | place: USA: Florida...
AGCGTAGCCGAGGCCGCCAGCAACCGGCGATCCACGGCCGCAAATGACGCGGCGAACGGCTGTACCGCAAACGGCAGGCTGTAGAGGATGGACCCGATCACCAGCCCTTCAAACGTAAACGCCAGCGTATGCCCAGTCATCGCCTGCCACCAACGCCCGAGCGGACTGCGCGATCCCAGCGCAACCAGGACGTAGAACCCTAGAACAGTCGGCGGCAGCACGATGGGCAAAGCTACGGCAGCTTCAACCAGGAATTTCCATCGCCAGGACGAATAGGCAATCCAGTAAGCGACCGGCAGCCCAAGGACCACCAACACCATAGCGACCACAACCGCCAGCCGGATTGTCAGGGCGAAAGTCTGCCAGTCCATAGTTCTTTCTCTGGCCTCTCCAGAACCGCATTAGTTTAACCGGAAACTCTACCCGAGCGAGGATGCAGCCCGGGAGCGCGGAAACCAACTGACACTTCCCAAGACGGGAAGGCTTTCCTCCTCGGTGTTCACACGTCACAAAGCCCTGACCCGCGCGGCCACTAGGATAGCTCGCTCAGGAGGCCTTCTCATGGAAATCCAGGAAGCCATCAAGACCATCCGCGCACTCGCCGACGGAGTGCATCCCGATACCGGAGAGGGACTGACCGACGAGAACATCTGTCGTGCTCCCCAAATTGTCAAAGCACTGAACCGCGCGCTGGCCGCACTGGTGTCGCAGGAGGAGCGGGAGCGCAACCGCCCCGCTAATGCCGGCCGGTATTGGTCGCGCGCGGAAGAAGAACAGGTATGCGAAGAACTTCGCCAGGGAACCGACTTCAAGGAAATCGCTCGCATTCACAACCGCACGGTGCCGTCCATCGTCGCCCGACTGGTGAAACTGGGCAAAGTGGCGGCGAAATCCTCCGATCACTTGTTCCCCCCGAAAGCACCCCCGAAGAACCCATCCATACCCACCGTGCCAGTTCTTGCAGCGGCAGCAACCGAGTCTTCCGCGCAGCCGAGCAAAAGCGACTGATTCGAATAGCATGTGGTCCGTCCAGATCTCAATCCCGAAGAAGAAAAGCGCAGTCGACCCATTCCGCATAGGGGCGCTGGCGGTCTTGTATGTGTGGATGGCTAGCCTATTTGGATTAGCCCAAACAGCTAGCCCGTCCGCCGATTGGCTCCGCCATGGGCGCATGCTTCCAGGGGAGACCCCAGCGGCGCTCCGCTATCGCGCCTACTTGAGGAAGCTGGAGATGCGAAAACAGCGCGAGCTACGTGGCACTGCAATCACACCATCGGACTCCACTGACTTTCTCTGGGCTCCGCTGGGGCCGTCGCCGTTGGCCTCCGACGCCACGGGCTCCGGGCAACAAGACTACAACTGGGTCTCTGGCCGGGCTACCGCGGTCGCTGTCGATCCCTCCGACATAACCGCGAACACAATCTACGTCGGCGGTGCCTATGGTGGAGTGTGGAAGTCCGCCAACGCGGGTTCGCTCAGTGCCGACCCCGCCAGCGTGCAGTGGACGCCAGTCGCCGACGATCAGGCTACCTTGGCCGTCGGCTCGATAGCCATTCAACCCGGAAACACCGATCCCGCAAGATCGCTCGTTCTGGTTGGCACCGGCGAGGCAGACAGTTCCTTCGATTCCTATTACGGCCTGGGGATCCTGCGCTCGACCGACGCCGGCAGTACCTGGACCCTCATCACATCCGACCTCACTGGTACGCGCTCTTTCGCCGGACTGGCTTTCAGCAAAATTGCCTTCAGCACCAGCACTGCTTCCATCGCGGTCGCCGCAGCTGCCGGAGCATCCGAAGGCATTCTCGAAGGACTGGAAAATCCGCTCAGCGTCAACCGCGGACTCTACGTCTCAGCCGATAGCGGCGCGTCCTGGAGTTATGCCAACGTACAGGACGGCGGCACGCAGATCGATCCCGCCTCGGCGACCTCCGTCATCTATCACTCCGTTGCTGGAGACTTTTTCGCGGCATTGCGCTACCACGGCTTCTACTCGTCGAGCGACGGCATCAACTGGACACGTCTCTCCAACCAGCCCGGGGCCGGTCTCAGCAGCTCAAACTGTCCGCCGCAGGTCACGACGCCCAACCTCTGCCCCATCTATCGTGGGGAACTCGCAGCCCTTCGTGATCCCAACGATCCCAGCCGCAGCGAACTCTATGCCTGGTACGTGGACGCCTACGACAACGACCAGGGCATCTGGGAGTCCACCAATGGCGGCACAACCTGGACCGAACTGGATGATACCGGCATCACCGAATGCGGCGACCAGACCGGCTGCGGCACCCAGCAAGGCTCCTACAACTTAACCCTCGCCGCGGTCCCCAACGGTCAGGCCACGGACCTCTACGCTGGCGCTGTCAACCTGTACAAATGCACCATCACCAGCGTGTTCCCCACTTGCAGCCCCAATGGCTCGCCACCGCCGCCCGCCGACATGACGTTTCAGAATCTCACGCACGCGTATGGATGCGCACCCGACTTCGGCTCCCTCGCCCATGTTCATCCGAGTCAGCATGCCATTGCCTTTCCTTATCCGCTGGTCAACGGCAAAGAACTCATGTTCTTCGCAAACGATGGCGGCATCTATCGCTCGCTCGATGGCTATACCGGACTCACAACCGGCGACTGCAGCGGCAGCAACCAGTTCGACAGCCTGAACCAGACGCTGGGTTCGATGACGCAGTTCGTTTCCTTTGCGCAGTCCACATCCGATCCCGACATCCTGCTGGGAGGAGCGGAGGGCAACGGCTCCCCGGCCACAAACCTGGCGCTCATCAGCAGCAGTTGGCTCAACGTCAACAGCGGCGATGGCGGCAACACGCAAATTGATCCATCAAACGACAACCAATGGTTTGTCTCCGCTCCTCCGGATGCCATCTCCGGAGTCAACGTTTACGCTTGTGCCTCAGGCATCAACTGCCACTCTCAGGACTTTTCGAACGATCAGGTCGTCAATAGCGCAGTGCTTGGCGGCGACACCGGTCCCTACTATCCTCCGTTTATTCTTGACCCGCGGAATTCTTCGCAGCTGATCGTTGGCACCTGCCGCGTGTGGCGCGGCGCGGCATCGGGAGGCAGTTTCACGCTGCTCAGTCAGGATTTTGAAACCGGCGGAGATGGCATCTGCACCGGGGCCGAAGTGAATCTGGTGCGTTCGCTCGCTGCCGGTGGACCACCCGACGCCAGCGGCCTCTCCACCGTCATCTACGCGGGAACCGATGGTTACGGTCCGCTTGTGCCTTCGTCGCCCGCCGGCGGGCACGTATGGGTAAGCACCAACGCAGCCAGCGGGACTCAGTCGTGGATTGACCGCACCGGGATAATCAATCCCGACAATTTTCCCGTCTCGAGCATCGCAGTTGATCCCTCGGACGGCACCGGCCTTACCGCCTACCTCGCGATCATGGGTTTTCACGTATCTCATATATGGAAAACGACAAACGGCGGCGTTTCATGGATAGATTTCACCGCCAATCTGCCGGATGCTCCCGTCAACGCCGTCCTCATCGATCCTGGAGCCACTTCGACTACCGGAACCGTTTACGCAGGGACCGACGTCGGAGTCTTCTCGAGCAGCACGGGCAGCGCCAGTTGGATGGAAACCGGTCCCGCGCCAGGCCCCAGCGCACAAGGCTTCCTGCCCAATGTCGCCGTAACTTCGCTTGGAATGTTCAATACACCAACCACGAAGATTCTGCGCGCCTCGACTTATGGCCGTGGGATCTGGCAGTTTCCGCTGATCACCATTCCCGATTTCGTGCTGCACGTCTCCAATACGCCGCTGACAATCTTCGGCGGAGAATCAGGCGTTTTCAGCGGTACTGCCTTCGCCCTCAACGGTTATGACAGTCTGGTTTCCCTGAGTTGCGCCTCAGGAACGGGTGCGATGCCGCCTACCTGCGTCCTCGCGCCTTCCACGCTGACACCTTCCAGTTCCGGCACAAGCTTTACAGTAACTGCTAGTGGTCTGGATGGCGATTACAGCTTCAATCTCCACGGCGCCGATTCTCAGAAATTGATCCACGATGTCTCTCTGACTCTGCACGTGGTGGATTTCGCCCTCACTCCGCCTTCGCCGGCCAGCTTGACCGTCGCTCCATCCAGCAGCGCTTCCGCTAGCTTCCAGGTGACTGCCGCTGGCGCATTTGCCGCCGCCGTGAGCTTGTCATGCACTGGCCTGCCTGCAGGAGCGACGTGCAATTTTCAGCCCTCGAGCACGATAAATCCGACGTCGAAGAATCCCATCAAGGTCACGTTGAGCATTGCCGCTGCCCTGGATGCGACTCCCGGCAACTTCCCAATCACTATTGCCGGCGCCACTCCCGGAGGCCCGACTGAAAAGCAGGACCTAGCGCTGGTCATCTCCGGTTCCGGCCCAGGCTACGCTCTCGCAATTTCCAATTCATCGCAGACCGCCTCGGTGACAGGGCTAGCCACTTTTCAGGGAACTCTGACGGCTGTCGGGAGCTACAACTATTCGGTACGCCTATCCTGCGGCTCCGGGGCGCCTCCGTCTTGCACTCCTGTTCCCGCCAGCCTGACTCCAACCAGCAGCGGTGCGACCTTTACCGTTACTGCCAAAAGCAGCGAAGTCAAGACATACAACTTCAACATCACGGGCGCAGGTAGCGATCCCGAATCCATCACCCATAGTTCTGCCGTCACCTTCGCTGCCACGTTCGATTTTTCGCTGACCGCTACTTCCGGCCTGCAATCCATTGCCGCCGGGCAAACCGCCACCTACGACCTCGATGCAAAACCCGAGGGAAGCAACTTTCCCAGTGCTGTGGACCTCTCCTGTTCCGGTCTGCCCCAGGAAGCCACTTGCGCCTTCAGCCCCTCGCAGGTGACCACAAACAGTGGCGACACTCCTATCACCCTCAACATCGCTACGAAGGCACCGTTGCTAGCCCATGTCACTCCTGCCAGGAGAAGCATTTTGGGCCTTTTCGCTTTGTGCCTTCCCTTATCGGGTTTGCTGTTGGTTATGAACGCTTCTCAGCAGCGTCCCCGCCGCAGACGTTTCCTCTGTCTCGTAGCCATTGCTTTCCTGCTCGTTGCCGAGTTGGCGTGCGGCCTGAGCTCAGGAGGAAATGGAAACTCGAACGGGACATCCGGGACGCCTCCCGGCACTTATCAGGTCACGATCACCGCTGTCTCGGGATCTCTCACCCGTACGACGCCAGTAACCCTGACCGTAAACTGAAGTCCCGGAGTATTGTGGTAGTGAAGACTAATCGGCGGCGCCGGCGGCCTGGCCAGCCGCGACCCCGGGCACCGGGCGTGGATCGGGCTTGCGCTCCAGATCGGCATTCATTCGGAGCAAAGCCTGCGCAGTAACCTGATCAACCGCAGGCGAAAAGAAATAGCCCTGGCCAAACTCGCAGCCAAACTGGCGCAACAGCTGCACGTGCTCGTCCAGTTCCGTCCCTTCAGCTATGACTTTCAGGTGAAGATGATGCGCAAGCCTGACGATCAGGCGCACGATCTCGCGGTTCTCGCCGTCCTTTTCCATCCCGGTGATGAAGCATCGGTCAATCTTCAACACGTCGACCGGAAAACTGCGCAGCCGGCTCAATGATGAATAACCCGTGCCGAAGTCATCGATGCTGATGCGGACGCCGAGCTTCCGCAACTGCGCAAGCACGCGGCCGCTGCGCTCCGGGTCGCTCATGGCCATGGTCTCGGTAATTTCCAGTTGCAGGCTTTGTGGCGCGATTCCCGTCTGCTCTACCACTGACTTCACTTCGGCGACGAAATCTGTCTGCATGAACTGCTTGGCAGAAACGTTCACCGTAATGCCGATCGCCGGAGTGCCGGGATATTTGAGCTGCCACAAGCGGGCCTGCTGGCACGCCCCCTCCAGCACCCACTTGCCCAGCGGAATTATCAGTCCGGTTTCTTCCGCCACGGTCATGAACTCGGCGGGGCTCACCAGACCAGTATCCGGATGTTGCCAGCGTACCAGCGCCTCAAAGCCGGCGATTCTTCCATTCGTAAGCGAGACAATTGGCTGGTAAAAAACCCGGAACTCCTGCCGCTCGATTGCCTTGCGCAAGGCAGTCTCGAGTTGCAGTCGCTTTACCACCTGCACATGCATGTTGCGGTCGAACACTTCGCACGGCGATCCCAGGCTCTTGGCCCGCAGCATGGCGATGTCCGCGTCGCGAAGCAGGTCGTCCGCCTTTTCGCACGGAACTGTGCTCACCGCAATGCCGATGCTGGCCGAGGTGTAAACATCCACGCCATTCACCCGGAACGGAGTTGCCAGTATGTCCTGAATTCTCATGGCCGCGCGCATGGCGTCGCTCGGATCTTTTATGCAGTCGAGCAGGATCGTGAACTCATCTCCGTCCAGGCGGGCCAGCACGTCGTTCTTTGAGGGTCCATCAGACCCAGTCTTCGCGCTGCGTGTGATTGTGTCATCGTGGCGCAAACATTGCGTCAGCCGCTCGCTGATGTCCACAATCAACTGGTCGGAGACTGTGTGGCCCATCGTGTTGTTGAAGATTGTGACCCCATCTACGGCTACGAACAGAACCGCGAATTTGTAGGAAGGGTTCCGTTTCGCGTGATCGAACGCGTGTTGCAAGCGGTCCAGAAAAAGGCTGCGGTTAGGCAGGTCCGTCAAAGCGTCGTGGAAAGCGCTATGTTCGAGCTGCTCCTCCATGCGCTTGCGTTCGGTGATGTCCCGGTTCACAATCACCAGTTTTTCGACTTTTCCCCGCAAGTCGCGAATCGTGCTGGCGGTGGATTCGAGCACGCGCCAGGTTCCATCCTTGTGGCGGATGCGGTACTCGAGTCGCCGTCCTGTGCCAGTCTTGCGGGCTTCCTGAGCGGCGAGAAGCACGAATTGGCGGTCGTCGGGATGAACCTGTTCAAACGCCGAAGTGCGTTCCAGTTCTTCCGGCGAATAGCCGAGAATCCGTTTATAGGATGGGCTGTTGTAAATGCGGTGGCCGTCCGCATCCACCAAGGCGATCATGTCGGCCGCATTCTCGCTGACCAGGCGAAAAATCTCTTCCTGCCGGCGCCGCCAGAACTGGTGGTACGCCATGTACAGGTCCCGGACCAGCACCAGCACCACCAGTCCCACCATGGCCAGCCGCACATCGTCCGTCACTGAAGGCGTTTGCGCAGCAAGCAGGGCGAACACCGAGAGCATGCCGACCGTCAGGAACAACGACAGCACGATCGCGGCGGCCGATCCCCACCAGCGGGAACCGATCTGGCGGTCAGCGGCGATGATCTTCGCCCACCAACTGCTCAGCCGCGTCATCAGTGACGCTCTGCCCGATGACAGGATCAAGCCCGGCCCTCCCCGCTGCGGTCTGTGGCGTTCGCTGAGGTCATAAGGAAATAGCGTAGCTCGGCCGTGGTACCGCCCACCGGCTTCTCAAAATCCGGTCAATCGCGGCTTCCATGTTCTCTGATGTCAGGGAGTTCTTCTCGCAATACGCGGTTGCCCCTTCCTGAATCAGCTTGTCAGCGTTTCGTTCTGTGAGACTGCTTATCACCAGAATTGGAATGTCCGATGTCGAGGGAGTGCTTTTCAGGCTTCGCAAAACGTCCACACCGGAAAGTCCTGGCATCAGGATGTCGAGAACAATCAGGTTCGGATTTTCTTTTCTCGCCACTGCTATTCCGCTCTGGCCATCACTGGCGGTTAATACTCTGTAGCCGGCATCCCGTAGCGTGCGGGAGTACGCCTGCACGAGAAATCGGCTGTCGTCGATGATAAGAATTGTATTTTCAGGCATAGTGTTTTTTATAGTTACTGGAGGGCTGCCCAAACTCTTGATTCGTATTCTGCGGGAAAAGGGAGACAGCGCATGTGACCAACCTCACCGCGAAAGATGACGTAAGGACATGTACTCTCGGCAGTTGTGCATTGTCCGTCCGGGGCGCAAGATGGTCTCGTTTTTAAGACCTCCTGAGTGTACCTGTACACCCGCCGCGGGCGCCCCTCGGCGGGTGTACCGGCTTTTGGAACGCTTTTCTCCTCCTGTGATCCAGCCCCTTGCGCACGCGACCCATTTTGCGTTTACTTTGTTAGGGTTGGGGTCCCGCGCTTGCGGGATGAAGCCGGATGCCTGATCAGGGCTTCGACATCGTCGTCATCGGCGGAGGCGTCGTCGGCCTCTCGACCGCGATGCATCTGACCTCGCAGTTCCCTCGCCTGCGCCTGCTCCTGGTGGAAAAGGAAGACCACGTGGCCCGGCATCAGAGCGGCCACAACAGTGGCGTGATCCATTCGGGTATCTACTACAAAACAGGCTCTCTCAAGGCGCGCCTGTGTGTCGAGGGCTCGACGGCGATGGTGGAATTCTGCCGCCGGCACAATCTCCCACATCAGGTGTGCGGCAAGCTGATTGTGGCTACCAGCGAGGAAGAAATCCCTCGCCTGCTGGCCCTGTTCGAGCGCGGAAAGGCCAACGGAATCATTGGTCTGAGGCTTCTCGATCCCAGCCAGCTCCGGGAAATCGAACCCCATTGCGGCGGCCTCCGCGGGCTGCATCTGCCCAGCACAGGGGTGACGGACTACACGGCAGTGTGCGAGAAGTATGCGGAACTCACCATTCAACAAGGCGGTTCCGTTCGTACCCTGGCGGAGGTTACCGGAGTGCGGCGCGGCGATTCCGAAATCGTTGTCGAAACGACGGTGGGCGCCTTCGCCACACGGTACCTGATCAACTGCGCCGGACTTTACAGCGACCGTATCAGCCGCATGGCAGGCCAGGAACCAGAAGTGCGGATCGTGCCACTGCGCGGCGAATACTACGATCTGGTTCCGGAAAAACACTCTTTGGTGCGCGCTCTCATCTACCCGGTGCCCGATCCTGTCTTTCCCTTTCTCGGCGTGCACTTTACGCGCCGCGTGCACGGAGGTGTGGATGTGGGGCCCAATGCCTTGCTCGCCTTCAAGCGCGAGGGTTATCGCGGCAGCGACTTCAGCCTGAGAGACGTCATGGAGTTGTTCGGCTACTCAGGATTCCGTCGCATGGCAGCCAGGCATTGGCGCAGTGGCGCCGGAGAGTACTACCGCGCTCTGCGCAAATCCGCCCTGGCCAGCGCGTTGCAAAAGCTCGTTCCCGAGATTCGCGCATCCGATCTTGTGCGCTCGGGTTCCGGAGTGCGCGCCCAGGCCGTACGCCCCGACGGATCGTTCGTCGACGACTTCCAATTTGTCTGCTCGCGGAACATGCTGCACGTGTACAACGTTCCCTCACCTGCGGCGACCGCTTCCCTCCCCATAGGACGCGAGATTGTGCGCATGGCGCAGCAGGGCTTTGGCTGGTGAAGGCGGCATGCGTCCCGCCGCAGTTTGAGCAAACTTCCGCGAGAAAACGAGCGCGGGTTCGCACCGTGATTTGGCCTGCAATATACTCATGTAGGTGGTTCTGTGTCACTCTGGCTGGAGGGAACCTGATGACGGCTGACTTTTCGGGGAAGAAAGTAGCGGTGCTCGGCGCCGGGAAAATGGGTGGCATCCTGCTCAAGGCATTGCTGGACAAGGGGCTGCTTTCTCCCCAGTTTACGTGCGCTACTGTCGCTCACGAGGAACGGGCCCGCGCGCTGGGACAGAAACTGGGCATACCCGTCGGCACCGACAATCTCGCTGCCGTGCGCAATGCCGACATCATCTTCGTCTGCGTGAAGCCCCAGGTGGTTGAGGAAGTGATGGAGCAAGTCCGCCCCAACATTTCTGAGAAGCAACTCGTCATCTCGGTAGCGGCGTCGGTTCCAACTTCTCACATCGAGCGCGCCCTGGCCGGCAACATCCCGGTGATACGCGCCATGCCCAACACTCCCTGCGTCCTGGGATGCGGCATGACGGCCCTATGCAAAGGCAAGTTCGCCAATGCGCAACATGTAGAAACCGCGAGCGCGCTGTTCAGCGTGGTGGGACGAACCGTCGTGGTAGATGAAAAGCACATGGACGCAGTAACCGGACTTTCTGCCAGCGGCCCGGCTTACATTTACATCATCCTGGAATCGCTGGCCGAAGCCGGCGTGAAAGTTGGCCTGCCGCGTGACATAGCGACGCTGCTTGCGGCGCAAACTACGCTCGGGGCAGCGAGTGTCGTTCTGCAAACCGGCGATCACCCCGCGCTCCTGAAGGACGCTGTCACTACTCCAGCCGGTTGCACCATCGATGGCATCATGGAGCTTGAAGAGGGCAAGTTGCGCGTCACCCTGATCAAGGCGGTTGTGAAAGCCGCGCAGCGGGCAAAAGAGCTGGCCAACGGGTGATTGTTTCTCCCTTTTGTATCAATCACTTGCAGACAACGCCTGCACGAAAGAATGAAGCCATTGTTTTTGGCACTTGAGTGCTATTTACAGTCCACAGGGCTTGGGTCTAAAGTCTCCACAACAGCCACTGGGGGTGGTGGTTGTGGTAGGTTCTGCTCCTCCTTGCACCTGCGGCTCGTCTCGCCGTTGTGCTCCTGACGTTTAACTAACCTGCTCGAGGGAGTCACCCTCTCCCATAGGTTGGGGGAATCCAGTCGCGAATCGCCGCAAGGCGTCGCGTTGATGGTGGGCTCTACTTATGGCGCATGCTCTCAGCTTGCCGGAAACATCTGACGTCATTCGAGTACTAGCTGCCGACAGCACTCGGATGAACAGCCAGTTGCTGGCTGCCGCGCTCGAGCGCGACAAGCGCTTCCACGTGTTGGAACCTGTTTCCGGCGCACAGGAAATCACCGCCGCGGTGGTGAAGGAACGGCCCGCAGTAGTCGTGATCAGCGCCGAAGTTGACGAAGATCCACGCAAAGGTTTCTCCATCGCCCGCGAAATTCAGGGGCTGCGTTCGGACACCCGCGTGGTCATGCTGTTGGATAACTCCGAACGCAACCAGGTGGTGGAGGCATTCCGGGCCGGAGCGCGTGGCGTGTTCTGCCGCAGCGAGTCTTTGAAACTGCTGGCCAAGTGCATTCATTGCGTCAGCCAGGGCCAGGTCTGGGCCAATAGCCATGAATTGCGCTATCTGCTCGATGCCCTGGGCGAGGCGATGCCGATGCGGGTGATTGATGCGCGCGGCGCCGCTCTTATTTCCCGCCGCGAACAGGAAGTGGTGCGCTGCGTGGCTGAAGGCTTGTCGAATCGCGAAATTGCCCAGCGGCTCGGCCTGACGGAGCACACCGTAAAGAACTATCTCTTCCGGATCTTCGACAAGTTGGGCGTGTCGAAACGAGTGGAAGTAGTACTCTACGCTTACCGCATGGCAGGCAACGAGGGCTTCGGTAACGGCGAGAAGAAGATTCCGCCGTCCAACTCGGCCAAGCCAGCGGGCTCGCCCGCGTCGGCTAACCGGCTGGCTCCTACCGCATCCGGCGAACAACCTCTGCCTCGCGGACGCGCCTAATCTCCGATCGTTCCTCTCGAACAACTTCCCTACCCGCTTTCAGCATCCATCAGCAGACAGTTTTCCCGAATTGGGACCGGAAACTTGTCAAGGGGTCCGAAGGCTGTGAATTCGGGTAAACCTAACATTCTCCGGGGAAAATAAAATCGCAAACATGGCAC
>Ga0335080_10007191_pt1 | contig 11531 bp, 8 predicted proteins | sample Lox_Sample_34_FD_206720 | JGI IMG/M metagenome (GOLD analysis project Ga0335080, IMG submission 206720) | Soil microbial communities from Loxahatchee National Wildlife Refuge, Florida, United States - Lox_Sample_3.4 | ecosystem: Environmental > Terrestrial > Soil > Wetlands | place: USA: Florida...
AACCGCCATACACTCCGCGCCGCACCGGCTCCAGTTCCTCGATGATCTGCATGGCCCGAACTTTGGGCGCCCCACTCAGCGTACCTGCCGGAAAGCAGGCGGCGAAAGCATCCAGCGCGTCCAGCTCCGGACGTAATTTGCCCTCCAGCGCGGAGACGATGTGCATGACATGCGAGTAGCGCTCCACGTACATCAGCTCCCGCACTTTGACGCTCCCGTATTCACTGACCCGGCCCAGGTCATTACGGCCCAGGTCGACCAGCATCACGTGTTCGGCTCGTTCTTTCTCATCCCCGAGCATGGCCTCTTCCAGATGTCGGTCCTCGGCTTCGTCGCGACCCCGTGGGTGCGTCCCCGCGATCGGACGGTATTCCAGCCTTCTTCCCGTGACCCGGACCAGCATTTCCGGCGATGATCCCAACACATGCACGTCTCCTATTCGCAGAAAATACATGTAGGGGGAAGGATTCACTCGACGGAGCGCGCGGTAGATGTCGAAGGGGGCAACCTCCGGGACGAGCTTGAGACGCTGGGAGAGCACAACCTGAAAAATATCGCCGGCTGCGATATATTCTTTGGCTCTCTCCACCGCTTTCATGTAGCGCTCACGAGTGGTTTCGCCCTTTACCCTGACTGGACCCGTCACTCTGCGTTGGCCCTTTTGCCAAAGCGACGGCCTCAAACCTGCCGCCAATTTCGTTTCGAGGACCTCGATATCCGATATGGCGCGGCCGTACGCATCCCGCAAACTCTCTCGCGCCACATCCGCCATGGCGACGATGTGAATCTGGTGCCGAAGGTGATCGAATGCCAGCACCCGGTCAAAAAACATCAACACGCAGTCGGGCAGACAAAGGTCATTCTTGGCCCGGTCACCGATCCTTTCCATCTGCCGAATGATGTCATAGGCGAAGTACCCAACCGCGCCCGCAGTGAAGGGTGGCAGCCCCGGCGAGGTCGGCGGTCGCTGCTTTCGCAGCAACTCCTTGAGAACCGCAAAAACGTTGCCCTTGCGCCGCTCCCGCGTCTTGCCTGTCTGGATGAGCAGATCCTCTCCTCGGGCCTCGACCCGCATATACGGCCGCACGCCCAGGAAGGTGTAGCGGCCGATCTGTTCGCCACGCTCCACCGACTCGAGCAGAAAGGCATAGGGTTCTTTGGCAGCAATTGCGAGGAAGGCGGAAACCGGTGTCATCAGGTCGGCGGTGACGGCCTTTACTACTGGGACCAGAGTGGTCTCGCGGGCCAGGCGGGTGAACTCTCTGTAGTCGGGGAAAACCATGGTCCTTGCCGGGCCTCTTCGACAGCGCTGTGGTTCGGTCATTATAGGGGAACCGTCGTGCCAGACGGATGCGCACGCCTTGACTTTCCGTGCTACACTTCCAGACCGTCCCGCCTTTTTTGCAGGGGCCGGAATCCCGTCAGGAGTAGGTTGTGAAGCAGTTGGTGTTCGCTTGGATGGTGCTCCTCAGCACCCTCGCCTCCGCTCGAGAGGCGGTGATCTACTCCTTCCAAGGAGGAACCGATGGCGCAATGCCTATCGGTGGATTGATCGCTGATTCGCACGGCAACCTGTATGGTGTAACCGAGTACGGAGGGACTGGCCCGTGCGCCTACAACTTTACCGATCAGACTGGCTGCGGCACGGTCTTTGAACTCTCGCCCGTCGGAAAGGGAGGCTGGACCGAATCCGTCATTTACAGCTTCAGGGGAGAAGCCGACGGCATGTTGCCGCAGGCGGGCCTCACAGTGGACCGACAGGGCGACCTCTACGGAACTACCGGCTATGACACTCCCTGTCCGCCGACTTGCGGCAGCGTTTTCAAACTCTCAGCAGTGGCGGGGAACTGGAAGTTTCATGTGTTACACGCCTTTACAGGCGGCAAGGATGGTGGAAGCCCGGGGGGAGGAGTGGTTCTGGACGCTGCCGGTAACGTCTTCGGCACTACACGCAGCTTTGGGGCGAAAGGCTACGGCACGCTATTCCAGATTTCCCGCACTCTCGCCGGTTGGAGGCTGAGGACGATTCACGCTTTTGATTTGGGTACGGACGGAGGAAGCCCCGCTGGAGCGCTGGTGCTCGGCTTCGACGGAGCGGTTTACGGAACCACTCAATACGGCGGCAATTCAGTCAACGGCCTCACCTACGGCGTGCTCTACAAAGTCTTTCAGAATGGGAGAGGAAATTGGAAGGAGAAGATGCTGTATTCATTTCATGGGGGTCGAGACGGAGGGAACCCACTCTTCGGACTTTCATCCGACCCGCTGGGAAATCTATACGGAGTCACTCCCCGAACCATTGATTCATGGGGCACCGCTTTTGAGTTCGTCCCAAACGCTAACGGCAAATGGAACCATAAGATCCTCTACCACTTCCACTCTCCTAAAGAGGGCCCCTCTGATCCCGATGGTACAGTGATTCTGGACCCTTTCGGTAGCGTATATGGCACCACCTTGAACGGCGAAGGGGCAATCGGAGACGGCACTGTGTACGAACTCACGCCGCAGTCGGAGAACACGTGGTCGGCAACGCCTATTTATTCCTTTGCAGGTCAGGGCGATGGTTCTCATCCCATCGGCCAGTTGTTGTTCGACCAGAGCGGTAATCTCTATGGGGTCACAACCCAGGGTGGCGGGACAGGCTGCGCCAATGCGGGCTGCGGCACTGTGTTTGAGATCGCTCCTTAGCATCACTCCGCCGGATTTCCATACGTCCAAACTGGCATCGCTGCCCATGCCCGATCCCCACGGGATCTTCGGCCGGTGCCATAGCACGACGAGCCCTGCGTCCGTTACCTCCGTAACTTACCTGGGAATTGACGGATTCGACGCTACAGCAGAAGATGACATTTTGGCCACATCTCCAAGTGGGGTCGTATGCGTATTAAGTTCTGGGGCGTACGCGGATCGACGCCAGCGCCCCAGCCCGAAAACATGCGCTACGGAGGCAATACCTCCTGCGTGGAGGTGCGCCTGGGGAGTGAACTCTTCATTTTTGATTGCGGTACCGGATTCCGCGTTTTGGGACAAGCCTTGCGACATGAGTTCAATGGGAGTCCCATCTCCGCCCACATCTTCGTTTCCCACTTTCATTGGGACCACATTCAGGGCCTGCCGTTCTTCGGGCCCCTGTACGACAACCCAGAAAACCGCTTTGATTTTCACTGCTCCAGCCGCACTCGCAGCCTGAAACGGGTTCTCGAAGAGCAAATGGCTGCGCCCTACTTCCCGGTCGGCTTGACTGAAATGCAGGCTCACCAGAACTTCTACGATCTTGGAGAGGGGCGCATCGATCTCGGCGACGTTAAGCTGAAGACCATATGGCTCAGCCACCCCCAGGGCTGCATGGGGTTCCGCCTGGAAACCAAGGACGGTGTGGTTGTCTATGCTACCGATAATGAGCCCGGTGATCCTCTGTTTGACAAGAACGTCCGTGCCCTGGCCGACGGGGCTGACGTTTTGATCTACGATGCCCAATATCTGCCAGAAGAGTACGCAGCCCGCCGCCGCGGATGGGGACACAGCCACTGGCGCGAAGCCGTCAACGTCGTGATGGAGAGCGGAGCCAAAGAACTCGTACTCTTTCACCACGATCCCGACCACGACGACAATTGCATCGATAAGGTAGTGGCCGAGGCCCGCAACCACTACGCCCGCGTGCGCGGAGCCGCGGAGGGTATGCAGATTGAGGTGCCGGCGTCAAAAGCGGCGGCCAAGACCCGCTGAACTTTTTCTCTCGGCAGACCCTGATTATCCATCGATCCTCGACTCCTCAATTACAATGAACCTAGCTCTCAGGCGATGTGACACAAGGGGTTTTAAGTGACCAGGTCGGCAGCAGCGTGGTCGCACGTGTCGCTGGTTTCCGTCATCGACATCGTGTTGGTCGCGGTCATCATTTACGAGTTTCTCGCCCTCATTAAGGGCACCCGCGCTGCGTTGATGCTGGTGGGGGTAAGCGCCCTGGCGTTAGCTTTCTACCTTTCCCGGTTGGGGCAGCTCACGGCTGTCAATTGGCTGATCAGTACGCTCTTGCCCTACACCGTCTTCGCTCTTATCGTCGTCTTCGCCGCGGAGATTCGGCAAGCGTTGGCCCGGCTAGGACGCACGCTGACGCTCAGTCGCACTCTCGCATCCGAGGCCGATGCCTACGACGACATCGTTCTGGCTGCTAATTTGTTCTGCCAGAATCAAACCGGGGCCTTAATTGTCATTGAGCGCGAAATCGGACTGCGTACCTACATCGAAAGCGGAGTCCCGCTTGATGCACAGCTTTCGTACGACCTTCTGGCCACAATTTTTCGCCCCAGTGCTCCCCTTCACGATGGAGCGGTCATCGTCCAGAAAGACCGGATCGCCGCCGCCGCGTGTTTTCTGCCGCTTTCCATGAATCCGGTGTTGTCAACCCAGCTTGGGACTCGCCACCGCGCCGGAATCGGGATCACTGAGGAAACCGACGCGATTGCCGTCGTCGTTTCCGAGGAAACGGGCAGCATCAGTTTGGCCGTAGCGGGCAAGATCGAGCGTGACCTTGCCGTTGATCAACTCCGGGATCACCTTGGGGAGCTGCTGCGCCGCTACGTTCCGCCTTCGACGCTTCCCACGCCGATCACCAATGGCGTCGAGACCGCTGAATCCGGCGAGGTGCGCCCCTCGATGGCTCGTCCCGCCGATTCCCTCGCAAATCCCAGAGCGGACGTTGAGCGATGACGGACCTCTTGCGACGATACGTGTTTCATAACCTGGGGCTGAAATTGATCTCCCTCGCTTTCTCCGTAGGATTGTGGATTGCAGTAACCCGCGATCCGGTTGCCGAGGTCGCTGTCGACGTGCCCATTGAATTTCGCAATATCCCGCAGAATCTCGAAATCAGTACGGAAAGTATTCCCAAAGCGCAAATCCGCCTGCGGGGCCCGGAACGGGTAATCCATCGTCTCCAACCCTCCGATGTCTACGCTGAGATCGAACTGGGAGCTGGCAAGCCCGGTGAGCGAACCTTCGACCTTACCGCCCAGCAGATTCACCAGCCGCGTGAGTTGGAAGTCGTTCAGGTCGTGCCCAGCCAATTTCATGTGGCCTTCGATACTCGCATGGTACGGGATGTCCCCGTTGAACCCCGCGTCATCGGCAGTTTCGCCCCAGGCTATCAGATCTCCGAGGTTCGCGTAGACCCTCCGGTGATTACGATCAGCGGCCCGAAGAAGCGAGTGGAGGCGGTCCAGTCCGCGATCACCGATCCCATTGATGTCAGCGGAGACATGGGGCAGGGGGCGTTTGTGCGCCACGCCTACGTCTCCGATCCCCTGGTGCAGGTAAGGAATTCTGATCCCGTACGAGTGACTGTGATGATGGAAAAGGTACCTTTAGGCAATGCGCACTAGGCCTGGAACCAGCGCCTCTCACGCGCGAAAACTGTTCGGAACCGATGGCATCCGCGGGGTCGCCGGTGAGTTTCCCCTGACGGAGGAGAGCACATATATCATTGGCCGCGCTCTCGGCCATGACCTGATCCGCAGCAATCCACGCGCCGAAGTTGTGGTCGGTCAGGATACCCGGCTGTCCAGCGCGTGGATTGCCGACCGTGTCTCCCTCGGACTCATCTCTTGTGGCTGTCGTGTCCACAGCGCCGGGGTGATCACCACTCCGGGCGTCGCTTATCTTGCACGCTCTCACAATAATGCGGCGGGCGTGGTGATTTCGGCTTCGCACAATCCGTGGACCGACAATGGCATCAAGGTCTTTTCCGGGGACGGATATAAACTCCCCGATTCCCATGAATTCGCCATCGAGCAGGAGATTTTTGCCCTGCTGCGAAATCCGGAGAACTACTCATCTTCCGCGACTCCGGTTCCGAGTCTTCCGGGGGAAGCCAATCTTCGTCACGCCTACATTCAGTGGCTTGCCCAAACCGTAACGGTGGACCTGAGCCGCTTGCGGGTTCTGGCTGATTGCGCCAACGGCGCTGCAACGGCCGAAGCGCCCGAACTGTTCCGTGCTCGCGGAATTCGGGCGCAGTTTCTGAATGCCACTCCGGACGGCAAGAACATCAACGATAAATGCGGCGCCCTGCACCCGGAATTCCTCGCCCGGTCGATTTCTGCCGAAAGCGGCCGCTTTGATCTGGGGGTCACCTTTGACGGCGACGCCGATCGCGCCTTGTTCAGTGACGCGAGTGGTCAGGTGGTCAACGGTGATGCGGTGTTACTGCTGTTGGCTCGGGATATGCAGGCGCGCGGCGGTCTGTCCGGGTCGACAATTGTCGCCACCACCATGTCCAACATGGGACTGGAAATCGCCCTGCGTAAGGCCGGCATCCGCATGCTGCGAGCCAACGTCGGAGACAAGTACGTCCTCGAGGAAATGCAGAAGACCGGCGCGATCCTCGGTGGTGAGCAATCCGGTCACATCATTTTTCGTGACGGCGATGCTACGACCGGTGACGGCCTGCTTACAGCCCTGCGCGTTATGGAGGTTATGGCTCGAACCGGAGAGTCTTTGGCCAGCCTGGTTGGAGATCTGAAGGTGTTTCCTCAGACCATCCAGAACATACCGGTACGAGAGAAAGTTCCTTTCGCCCAAGTGGCGGAGATTCAAGAAGCCATCGATGCCGCCGAGCGCGAGCTGGACCGAAACGGGCGTGTTGTCGTCCGCTATTCGGGAACCGAGCCCCTGGCCCGGGTGATGGTGGAGGCGGAGTCGGAACAGAGGATGAAAGCTCTGGCAGATAATATCGCCGGCGCGATCCAACGGACGCTGGGTGCTTGAGCGCATCGTGCTGGCGGGGTCTAATTCTACGGCCTAGGATTACTCGGCGGCGCAGAGAGAATTGTGACGTGAACTTGTGACCGGTTTCCTGAACACTCTGGCGGCACTTTGGAATGTCATCCTGCTCCTCGCCGCGATCGTAATTCTCTCGTGGTTCTTGGGTTGGTTCGGCTTGCGCCGGCTGATCCGCGCCAGAAGAATTGCTGGAGTTCGCGAACGCAGGCTCCTTCGCGAAGCGGCGGAACGCGAACTGGAAGACAGACAAGCGTGATCGACCCGTTCTTCGCGCCTCGTCTAGAAATCAACCGGCCGGATACTTCTTTGACACTACTCCAGATCCCGCCAGTTCGCCCCCACGCCGATTTCAACCAGCAGAGGTACGGTCAGCGAGTGGACATTCTCCATATCTTCCCGCACCAGAGTCCGCATGACCTCGATCTCGGCCTCGGGCACTTCAAAGACGAGTTCGTCGTGTACTTGCAGAGTCATTCTCGACTTCAGACCCCGTTGTCCCAGCTCGGCATCGATGCGAATCATCGCCAGCTTGATCAAGTCTGCCGCCGTCCCCTGCAACGGGGTGTTGACCGCCGTGCGTTCGGCAAAGCCGCGCAGATTCGTATTCTTGCTGTTGATATCGGGGATTGGGCGGATACGCCCGAAGAGCGTCTTCACCTTGCCCTCTCCCCGAGCCTCGTCCAGAACTCTGTCAATGAACGCCCGGACTCCCTGGTACTTTTCAAAATACGCCTGGATGAACAGCTTCGCCGCCGCAGGCTCAATCCCCAGGTTCTGCGATAATCCAAAGGGAGACAGGCCATAGACAATGCCAAAGTTCACCACCTTCGCCTGTCTGCGATGATCTGGCGTCACCATCAGCGGCGGAACGCCAAACACCTGCGAAGCCGTTAGCGTGTGAATGTCCTCACCCCGCCGATAGGCCTCGACCAGCAGCGGGTCCTGAGACAAATGAGCCAGCAGACGTAATTCGATCTGCGAATAGTCTGCAGCTAGCAGGACGTGCCCAGGCTCCGCCGTAAACGCTGCCCGGATTTCGCGGCCAAGTTCGGTGCGGATCGGAATATTCTGAAGGTTCGGATTGGCCGACGAGAGCCGGCCAGTCGCCGTTCCGGTCTGATCGAAGGTAGTGTGCAGCCGCCCCGTGTCTGGATTCAGAAGGGCCGGCAGGGCATCGACATAAGTCGACTTGAGCTTCGTCAGTTGCCGGTATTCGAGAACCAGTCGCGGAGCTTCATGCGTCGCGGCCAACGCTTCCAGCACATCTACAGCCGTCGAAATCGTCCGCCCCTTGCCGTACTTCACCGGCTTCGGCAGATTCAGGCGGTTGAACAGCACGTCGCCCAATTGTTTGGGCGAACTGATATTGAACTCTATGCCGCAGCATTCGTAGATCTCTTTGGCCTTGGATTCGATCTCTCGTTCCAGGCGGAACGACATGTCGGCCAGCGCCTTGCGGTCTATCTTAACCCCAGCCTTCTCCATTCGAACCAGGACCGGCGTCAGGGGCAGATCGATCTCGTCATACAGTCGCCGTAAGCCCGCTGCGTCAATCTCAGCGCTCAACGTAGTCGCCAGGCGCCCGGTTATGTCCGCAGCCTCCGCCACGTTTCCGCCGAGCTTGAGATTGAATCGCCTTAACGCTACGTCCGGGAGGCGATGTGAAGAATAAGTGGGATCCAGGAGGTAGGAATACAATCGCGGATCGTGCTGCAGCCCGCGCAGAGAGATGCCTTGCGCAGTCAGTATATGCGTTGCCCCCTTTGAGTCGTGAAGCGACTTGGCCACTTCGGCGTCTTCCAGAACCCGTCGAAGTCGCACCATTGCTTCCTTGCGTTCGCCGGAAACTGTGAGAGCGGAGCCGGAGCCTGACGAGATCGCCATGGCGACTGGCTGGTCGGGCCGCAGGGATTCCTGCTCGAATAGCAGCGCGCCTTCTTCCGGCTCAAGAGCCTCTTCGGCAACCTCGTTTGCAGCAGCCACCGCCTCAACCTCAATCGCGACGGCAAGCGGGGCATTCGGAGCAAGAGTCCGCATCACCGTTTCAACGTCTTCTGGCGTCGTCGCCTCTTTGTAGTTGGCCTCGCTCACTGCGACCACCGGCAACAGCTCTTTCAGCAGTGACGTAAACTCAAGCTCGGTGAACAAAGCACGCAAGGCGTCAACATCCGGTTGCCCGGCCCGCATCGAACCCACGTTCAGTTCAACCGGCACATCACAGTCAATCGTGGCGAGCTTTTTGCTCAGCAGGATGGTGTCTCGGTTGTTCTGCAGCGATTCGCGATAAGTCTTCTTCTCAACTTCTGCGGCCCGGTCCAGCGCCGATTCCACCGTGCCGAACCGCCGGATGAGCTCCACCGATCCCTTGTCGCCGATTCCCGGCGCTCCTGGGATGTTGTCGATGCTGTCACCGCGCAAAGCCATCACGTCAATAACTCGTTCCGGCGGCACGCCCAGGATTTCCTCCACCGTTGCCGCATCGCAGATCAGATTGTCCTTCGGCGGATTCAGTACCTGTACCTGATCGTTCACCAATTGCAGCATGTCCTTGTCGCTGGAAACAACGTACACCGGATAAGACTGCCGCACAGCCTTACGGGCCAGCGTGCCAATCACATCATCCGCCTCATACCCGGCCATTTCCAGGATCGGAATACGGTAGGCCTCAAGCGCTCTCCGGATATATGGCACTTGTTGTGCCAGATCGGGCGGCATCTCCGACCGGTTGGCCTTGTAGCCGTGATATTCGACCTCCTGGAACGTTTGGCTCTTCAGATCGAATTTCCGAATACTGGTGATTGCGCCCGCCTGTTGATCGCGGAAGGTCGGGGCCCCGACATCGAATACCGCGGCCAGGTATTGCGGAGAGAAATCATCGCGCAATTTGCGCAGCATATTGACGAACACATACGTCGCCGCCGTCGGCACGCCGGCCTTCGTGGACATGCCCCGCTGCCGCGCCATGGCATGGTAGGCGCGAAAGATAAAGGCCATGGTGTCGATCAGGAAAATGCGGTGTTCGTCATCCGCCGCCCGCACTGGCCGGGGAGCGGCCTTGGGCACGACCTCCGAGCCTTCGCGAGTTGCTCGCGCTGTCGAGGATTTGCTTCGAGGCGCCAAGCAATTAGTTTAGCAGCACAGCATCTGACGCTCGCCGCGGGCTACTCGAACGTAATCGTAAAATCCGCTTTTACGAATATTTCTTTGCGGCCAGTCGGGTTCTGAAAAACCAGGTGGTATTGCCGCGTACCGTCGTAAGTTGCAGGCATGGCATAGTCCATCCGTTGGCTTGAGGACTCAGATTCATAGGTTGCGCTCCCGATCCGATGGTGCTGGAAGTCATCGAATTCCTGCTCGTTCAGTAACATGACTTCGACCTTAGCGCTGCTCGAATCGGGGCTCGCGCGATTGGAGAAAGAGCGGAAATTTCCTTGCAGCTTTGGACTTACCTGGTGCGGAGGAATCAAAAACGAGAATTGGCTGTAGTCGGCCACCGCGAAAACGCCGCGCAGAAAATTTTGCGGCTTCGCCGTGGCCACCAGGACCACGTGGTCTCCAGGCGGCCGCGCCGCGCCGTCCGTTTCCTGGCTCTCTTCCGGTCCTTCCTTCGACGCAGTTCGTATCGCCGCCAACGGAGATACCACTGTGGCCACGGGTCCCGGATCCTCAGGCGTGGCCGCCTTGATTTCTGGTTCAGATGCCTTATCGTGATGACGCGTAGAGGCCGACGCCTGTTGTTTCGCCTGCGAAGCCGGCTTCTGAGAACAGGCGCTGAGGACAAGACACAAGAGGCATATTAATCCAACAGCAGTCTTCTTCATTGAACGCCTCCCCGTTTCGGCTGGGGCTGTCCAAATTCTCCCAGAATCACGCCTCGGGGAAACAGATAACCGAAGTCAGTCTCTGGCGGTTCCGTATTCCGTGGTGTAGTGCAGTTTGATCTCGCCGCAGGTTCCCTGTTCCGGCGAGTAGACCACGCACGTATCGAAGGGGCGAGAATAGACGTGCAGGCTCACAGCTCTCTGATTCAGTTCGCGAGGGTTGTACACTCGGTGCACGGGCTCTAGCGGGTCGACGGCACAAGGCCGCCCGGGGCTCATTTCGATCGTCTCCGCCTTCTCGAGCTGGCAGCGGCCGTCTTCAATGCTCTGAAAAACAACGCGGTAGTTCTCCACCATCAGCTTGCCGACAGGTACCGCCATCCAGCAGTTCTGGTCGCGATGATTGTGGACCGAACTGGCCTGACCGACCTCCCAGCAGATGGCCATTAGTTCGTACAACCGCGTCTTATCGATCAGGTTACGGGTGTAGTGCTGGCCATCCCAGGTCAGGTAGGGCGCGAGCGTGTCAGGAGCAACCGGGGTCGATTGCAGAAAACGGATGATTTCCCTTGTGTGCTCGAAAGCCGCTTCCGGGAATTTGCGAAGTGCGGAGACGAAATCCCCGATGGAAACCTTCTTGGACATAGCCTGTGTGCTCATGCACCACCTCTTTGCGCTGGTTAGTATAACTCCGCACTGCCGTTGCTTCGCCTGGCTTCAGTAGAGGCTGTCAAGGCCCGGCTTTTCAGATCTTTAAGCTCTGCCATGCATGGACCGGCCTTTGTGCCACGCGGCTCCGAGCACGTCGAGCTCTCAGGGCACTGCGTGACTGCCGGCCTTATTCCACGAACATGCAGTCCCCGTAAGAATAAAACCGATATTCCTCCACCACCGCGTGCGCATATGCATCCAGCACTTGCCGCGTCCCGC
>Ga0335080_10007192_pt1 | contig 11531 bp, 8 predicted proteins | sample Lox_Sample_34_FD_206720 | JGI IMG/M metagenome (GOLD analysis project Ga0335080, IMG submission 206720) | Soil microbial communities from Loxahatchee National Wildlife Refuge, Florida, United States - Lox_Sample_3.4 | ecosystem: Environmental > Terrestrial > Soil > Wetlands | place: USA: Florida...
CGGGGATGCGCTGAACACGCAGGACAATGTCCGCCGCGACGACGCCGAACACAACGACCTCAGCCATGTACACAACCTGGCACGATCGCGCATTGGCGGCTAGGTACGGGGGCACGTGCAGACCAAGGTTGCTCTCCGCAAAGGATTTCTCGTTAGCGTCTATCCACGGCCGGCAGAGTTCACGGCTGGCGACAGCCCAGGTGGCGTGGCCAAGGTACCGCCATGCCAGCGGCGCACGATCCTGTCCGCAGGAGCGGACGACATCACCCCGAAGAGCCGATGTATAGATATACGGGTAGGCCCCTGGCGTGTTGGACCATAACCGGAGGCCGCCAAGAGGTCAACTACGCGAAGTCCGGTTGATAACCGCTCGCCGAGCCGCCGATCTGTCGCAGATCTTGAGGCGGCGAGGTTTACACACACACACCGTCGCTACCGCACGGGACTGTAATCCCTGGGCCGCTGGCGCAGGCCGAGGTCGATCGCGTCGGCGGGCATCATCAGACCGCCCGGATGGTCCAGCGCAGCGTTTTGCGTGGGTGGTGTGGCGGCTGGCCATCGATGTCGTCGGTCAGCCCGGACGCGCTGGGCAGTTCCTGGTGCATGGCGGCGGTCAGCATGTCCGCGTCTGGTACCGGGCCATGTCGGCGGGCGTGGTGCGATGATGGGAACGTGGGGTTCGCCGTCGGATCGGACGCTGTTGCCGGGGGCGTCGCTGGTCCTGGTGCGGGAGGTATTGTGTCCCGTCCCAGGCTGTTCGGGCGGCTCGCGGCGCCGGCCCGGGTGACCATGGTGTCCGCGCCGCCGGGCAGCGGCAAGACGGTGCTGCTGCGATCCTGGCTCGGCCAGGCGGGCGTCGCTGGGCGCGCCGCGTGGGTGCCAGCCGGGCGCGGTGAGCGTGATCCGCAGCAGTTCTGGCTGTCGGTGCTGGGCGCGCTGCGCCAGACGGGCGCGGGCTCGGTGCTGGTGCAGCCGGTGACGGCGGCGCCGGATTTGGACGGGTGGGTGATCACCGAGCGGCTGCTGACGGACCTGGCGCCGCTGGATGACCGGGTCTGGCTGGTGGTCGATGACGTGCACGAGCTAGGCCCCGATGCGCTGCGGCAGCTGGAGCTGCTGATCATGCGGGCCCCCCTGGGGCTGCGGTTTGTGCTGGCGGCCCGGCGGGACGTGCGGCTGGGCCTGCATCGGCTGCGGCTGGAGGGTGAGCTGGCCGAGATCCGCGAGCCGGATCTGCGGTTCACCGTGGCTGAGGCGGGGGAGCTGCTGGACGCCGCCGGGGTGGATCTGCCTGAGGTGGCGCTGCTGGTGGAGCGGACGGAGGGGTGGGCGGCGGGGCTGCGGCTGGCGGCGCTGTCGCTGGCCGGGCAGCCGGATCCGGGGCGGTTCGCGGCGGAGTTCTCCGGTACCGAGCGGACGGTGGCGGAGTACCTGCTGGCCGAGGTGCTGGACCGGCAGGGTGAGCCGGTGCGGCGGCTGTTGCTGCGCACCAGCGTGCTGGAGCGGGTCAACGGGGAGCTGGCCGACCTGCTGACCGGTGATAGTGGCGGGGAGCGGGTGCTGCAGGACCTGGAGGCAGCGAACGCGTTCGTGGTGGCGGTCGACGCGGCGCGGTCGTGGTTCCGCTATCACCACTTGTTTGCCGATTTGCTGCAGCTGGAGCTGCGGCGCACCGAGCCGGATCAGGTCGCTGGGCTGCACCGGGCCGCCGCCGGGTGGTTCGCCGGGCACGGGTACCCGGTGGAGGCGGTCCGGCACGCCCAGGCGGCGCGGGACTGGGGGCTGGCCGTCCGGGTGCTGGCCGATCACTGGCCGGGTCTGTACCTGGACGGGCAGGCCGCCACCATTCATGAGCTGCTGGCCGGGTTCCCGGCCAGGGCCCGGGCGGCGGATGCGGAGCTGGCGGCGGTGGCAGCGGGGGATGAGCTGGCCCGGGGGTCGCTGGAGGCGGCCGAGCGGTACCTGGGACTGGCCGAGCGAGCATCGGCGTCGGTGCCGGCCGGCCGGACCGGGCAGTTCCAGGTCCTGCTCGGCATTGTCCGGCTGCTGTACGCGCGCCAGCGCGGGAATCCGCAGGCGGCGGCCGCGGAGGCGCAGCGGCTGCAGACCGCGGCCGAGGCGCCGGAGGAGGCGCAGCCTGACCTGGGCGAGGACCTGCGCGCGCAGGCGCTGATCAGCCTGGGTAGCACCGAGCTCTGGACAACCCGGTTGGAGGAGGCTCACACGCACCTGGAGCAGGGCGTCGTGCTGGCGCGCCGGGTCGGGCGGCCGTTCCTGGAGTTCACCGGGCTGGCGGACCTGGCTGTGGCTGAAATCGCGCGGCCGTTTGCGGATACGGCCGGGATCGGGCGCCTGTTTGTGCGCCCCGCTGAGCTCGCCAGGCAGGCGATCGAGCTGGCCGAGTTGCATGGCTGGACCGACGAGCCGGCCTTCGGCACCGCCTGCAGGACACTCGGTGCCGTGCTGGTCTGGCAAGGACAGCCCGAAGAGGCCGAGCCGTGGATCCAGCGCGCCGAGCGCACCGTGACGGCGGAAGCCGAGCCCGCGGCGGCGGCGGGGGTCCGCTTCACCCGCGGGATGATAGAAGTGGCACGCGGCCGGGATCAGGATGCCCTGGCTGCCTTCCGGGCCGCGGAGCGGCTGGCCGGGAGCCTGGACGTACCCAACCTGGCCGTCCCGCAGGCGCGGGCACAGCAAGTGTTCGTCCTTGCGCGCCTCGGTGACACCGAACACGCCGAGCAGGCCCTCGCCGACCTGGAAGAACCAGGGCGGGAACGAGGCGACGTACGCGTCGCCACGGCCGCATTGCGGCTTGCCCAGGACGACCCCCGCGCGGCGACCGCTGCGCTGGCGCCGGTTCTGGACGGCTCCGCCTCCGTAATCCCGTGGATCTGGCTGCCTCACGCGTTCCTGCTGGAGGCCAGCGCCCGGGACGCGCTCGGTGATCCGGACGCCGCCGGCCGGGCCGTGGAGCGCGCGCTGGACCTGGCCGAAGGCGACCGTGCGCTCCTGTGGTTCCTGCTGCACCCGCTACCGGGCCTGCTGGAACGCCAGGCCCGGCACCGCACCTCCCACGCCGCCCTGATCGCCGAGATCCTCAACCTGCTCGCCGGAAACAGGTCCGCCCCGCCGCCCGCGGGGCCGCCGCCGTTGGAGCCGCTGAGCGAGAGCGAGCTGCGCGTGCTGCGCTACCTGCCGACCAACCTGTCGGGGTCGGAGATCGCCGGCGAGCTGTACGTCTCGCACAACACGGTCAGGACCCACATCACCCACCTGTACGCCAAGCTCGGCACGCACACCCGGGCCGAGGCCGTCGCCCGCGCCCGGGCCCTCGGCCTGCTGGCCCCCTCCCCGCTGCGAGGCCAGGCCGCGCATCCTGGCTGACGGCCGGGACAGGCAGGTGTGGACGGCGGGATTTCTGGGCCTCACGCCGGGCCCGGTGAGCTGGCGTCACCAGCCGGCTCTGGCGCCGGCTGAGGATGGAACGGCCGGTGGCCCGGGCAGGGGCGTCAGAGCGGTGGCAGGCGGCGGACTTCGAGCAGCTCGAGCCCGAGCGCCTCCATCTGCGCGAGCACGCCATACAGCGCGGCGCGGTCGGGCAGCGGCCCGGTCAGCACGGTGTCGCCGCCGCTCGCCTTGGCCTGCAGGGCAGGGAACGCGGAGCGTATCGTCTCGCCCAGGCGGCCGCGGACACAGATGCGGTACCGGTAGGCCGGCCGATCAGCGTGGGCACTGGTCACGTTCTCACCATGCGCACGGTGAACCGGCCTGCTGGCGGTTCCACTGGCGGGAGTCACAGATCGCGGGGATGAACGTGGTCAATGCAGGACCTCCTGGTCCTCCGCTCCGACGCCTCCAATTGCTCGATCATCGTCTCCCCGATCACCTGGCGACCGGCAGTAGCGGCGGACCCGCAGCAAGGCGCCCAGGTCGAGCCTTGGCGTCTTGGTGAAGGGGTTGACCTCGACGATCCCGGCGACCAGGTCCGGCCGCGTGCGCAGGTCCGCGCTGGTCAGCCGGTAGCCGGCCTGGGCCAGCATCGGGGCCAGGAACCGGTAGTCCTGCCGGCGGATGCCGATGCCGTGCGACAACACCACCTGCGGGCCGCTGCCGGTCACCTGGTAGGCGATCCGCCCGCCCGGAACGTCAACGAACTCGGTCATGTCGGCCTCCCTGGCTGATGTGCTCGGTCGCGCTGCGCCTTCCTCGAGCTTGTTGCCTGACGGGGTGAGCTGGCATCACGCAGGTTGCGTGATCCGCGCCGACAGCCCGGTAGCGCGACAGCAGCCGGGTCAAGAGCCCCGGGCGCCCTTATGACCCCCGGCCGTGCCCCGGCTGACCCGGACGCAGGCCGTCGCCCTTGTTCATGAGCGCGAGCAGGTGTGCGGCCCGGCTGGTGGTGCCGGCCGGCGCGCGGATGCGGCCGGTTATCACGCAACCTGCGTGATGGCATTTCACGCAGGCCGGCGCGAGGCTCGCGATCGAGCGGAGGACTCAGATGAGCAGCTATCCAGCTAGGAGAACGGATGTGAGCAGCGAATCGGCCGGTCCGACCCGGCATAGCGGCGCGCCGAGGCGTGCCTTCCCCGTCCGGGCGTCTGACCTGCTGAAGGTCCGGGCGGTGTGGATCTTGCCGCTGATCCTGGGGTCGGCGGTGGTGGTGCTGATCACGGCGTTCTACGTCGGGTCGGTGGTCAACCCGCTAGGCCACCTGCGGGGCCTGCCTGTGACGGTGGTGAACCAGGACCGCGGCGCGGTGGTCGGCACCCGGCAGATCAACATCGGCCAGCAGGTGCAGCGCGGCCTGTCCGGCAGCACCGCGGTCTCCGGCCGGCTGGCGCTGACCGACACCACGCTCCGCTCCGCGCAGCAGGCCATGGATCGCGGAGCCTCCTACGCGACGGTGGTGATCCCGCCCGGCTTCACCGCCTCGCTGCTCACCCGGGCCGGCGTCAGCGCCAGCGGGCCGGGGCCGGGACGGCCGCAGATCGTCATCTGGACCAACCAGCGGGCGGGCACGATCGGAGCCAGCCTGGCTGCCGGCGTGCTGCAGTCGGGCCTTCAGGCGGCATCCGGCCAGATCGGGCGGCAGCTTGCGGCGTTCGTGCCCGCGGCCCGGGCGTCCAGCCCGCTGACCAGAGATTTCCTGGCCAGCCCGGTCACCGTCACGACGGCCGGGTACCGGCCGCTGCCCCCCCATTCTGCGCTGGGGCTGAGCGCCTTCTACCTCGCCTTGCTGATCTTGATGTGCGGGTTCCTGGCCGGGACCATCATCAACCCCTCAGCGGACGCCGCGACCGGATATGCCACCAGCGAGATCGGGCCGCGATGGCGACAGCGCCAGCCGCTGCCGGTCAACCGGTGGAACACGCTGGTCATCAAGTGGGTCATGTCCGCCGTCCTTACCGGCCTGATGACCGGGCTGTTGCTGCTGGTGGCGGCCGGTAGCTTGCGGATGGATGCCCCCCACCTCGGGCTGTTGTGGCTGCTGGCCTGGCTGTGCGCGGCCAGCGTGGCCGCGGGGACCATCGTGGTGTGCGCGGTCCTGGGCGCCTCCCTCGGCCAGCTCCTGGCCCTGCTGCTGTTCGTCTACGCGGGACTGGCGGCCGCCGGCGGTACCGTGCCGCTGCAGGCGCTGCCCGGCGTCCTGCGATGGCTGGCCCAGGTCGAGCCGCTGCGCCAGATCCTCGCCGGCACCCAGGCGATCTTGTACTTCGACGCCCAGGCCGACGCCGGGCTGGCGCGAGCGGTCACGGCAGCGGCGCTGGGGCTGGTTTTCTGGCTGATCCTCGGCGCTGTCGTGGTGAGGTGGTATGACCGCAAGGGACTCCATCGCATGGATCCCGGACTCCTGGGGTACGTGGGGCGTTCGGTGCAGCAGTACAAGTCGCAGAACGCCCGCGCCCGGCAGTCGTAAAACGCCCGCGCCCGGCAATCGCAGAACGCCCACGCCGGCAACAGGACTCCGGGAACGCAGGCAGGCAAGCCGAGTCGGCGGGCCAGGCGCCGAAGTCCTTCTGCCAGGCCGGACGCGCTCGCCGGCCCAGACCATGGCCTTGGGCCGGCCGCCGAGCGGCAGCTCCCCCGAGCGCGGCGACGTTAGCGCAGCGTGGCGCGGATCAGCTGGCAGGACGCCGGGCCGACCAGGCGACGGCCCTTGACGGCGGCGCGCAGCGCGGGGCCGCCGCTGGCGCGCGCAGTGGTGATGGCGCCGTTGAGGTTGTCAATGTAGCCGAAGACGGCGCCGACGTCGGGTAATCACGCAACCTGCGTGATGGCATCTCACGCAGACCGGCGTCAGGCTCGCAGCCAGCAGCCACGAAGAGGTAGCCATGACCGTCCAGAGCTCATGGCTACCACGACCATCCGGCAGGAGACCGGGGGGCCGGAAGCCACCCCGGTCACGAGCAGAAGGAGAAGACCATGACCTTCAGCGTCCAGGAAGCCGCGTACGAACTTCTGAGGCGGCTTGGCCTGACTACGATATTCGGGAACCTCGGCTCGACCGAGTTGCCCTTCCTCAAGAATTTTCCGCCAGATTTTAAATATGTACTGGCCTTGCAAGAAGCTTCGGCTGTCGCGATGGCTGATGGATATGCCCAGGCAACAGGAAAGCCGGCTGTGGTGAATCTGCATACCTTTGCCGGCACTGGCAATGGTATGGGCAACATCAGCAATGCTTACATGAACAAGACCCCGCTCATCATCCTGGGCGGTAACCAGACACGGGAAATGCTGGTGGGCGACGTGTACCTGGCCAACGTGAAGGAAACCGTCCTCCCTGAACCCTGGGTCAAGTGGTCCTATCAGCCCGTGCGAGCTGAGGACGTGCCGGCCGCCATCATGAGAGCCTACGCGGCAGCGCTTCAGCCTCCGGCCGGCCCCGTATTTCTTTCAGTTCCGCTGGACGACTGGGACAAGCCGGCGCTGGGCAGCGCCGTCGTGAGGACCGTCAGCACCCGAGTCGCTCCAGATCCCGGGCGAGTAAAGAGATTCGCCGGCAAGATCAGCGGTGCCCGCAATCCGGTACTGATCTACGGGCCAGGCCTCGAAAAGGCGGGCGGGTGGGACGCCGGCGTGAAGTTCGCCGAGAAACTTCAGGCCCCCGTGTTGTTCTCACCATTTACTGAAAGCCTCTCGTTCCCGGTTACCCACCCGCAGTTCCAAGGGTCCCTTCCGCCAGCGATCGGCCCGGCGTGCGAGCGCCTGCGCGGATTCGACCTGGCGGTAGTCGTCGGAGCGCAGGTCTTCCGTTACTACCCCTACGTGGCCGGATCGTATCTTCCAGACGGGACTGAGTTGCTCCAGATCACCTCGGATCCGAACGAAGCAGGAACGGCATTCGTAGGCGACAGCATGCTCGGCGATCCGCAACTGGCCCTCGAGGCGCTGATCGACCTGGTTCCGGAGAACCCCAAGCGTGAATGGTCCAGTTCGCGCCGTCCCCCCCTAAAGGTTTCCAGCGACGGAGACCCGTTGTATGCAGATGAAGTCTTCTCCGCAATTGCTGAATCCCGGTCGGCCGACACGATTCTTGTCACCGAGACAACATCCAACGTGACCGAGCTGCTCAACGCCTGGCCGATTACCGCGCCGGGGTCATATTATTCCTTCGCCGGCGGCGGACTGGGCTGGGGAGCTCCCGCCGCCGTGGGTGTCGCCCTGGCTAGCAAGACCCGGGAAGCCAGGCGGCCGGTGGTCGCTGTAATCGGCGACGGCGCGTTCCAGTACTCGATCCAGTGCCTCCACACCGCCGCACAACACAAGCTGCCGGTGGTATTCGTTGTCGTCCGCAACGGCGAGTACGGAGTCTTGAAAGACTTCGCTGTCCTTGAAAAGGCGCCGAACGCACCGGGTCTCGACCTTCCCGGACTTGATATCCCAGCCATCGCCAAAGGTTTCGGCTGCCAGGCAGTCATCGCGAAATCAAACGCAGAAGTCAAGGATGCTTTCGCGGCGGCACTGAGAACCGACTCGCCGACGGTGATTACAGTCCCGGTTAAACCCGAGATCCGTCCCCTGGCCTAGCAGTCTGCTGATGCTGTCACGCTGGCTAGGCGGACTCGCCGCCGCCGTTGCGCTGGTGGCCTGCGTCCTGGTGATCCTTGACCTGACCGACGCCGGGCTGCGGCGCTGGTGGGACGATCACGCCCTGACCACCGACACACTCGCCGGGCTGCTCGTACTGATGATCACGGTCCTGGTCGTTGATCAGGTAGTCCGGCTCCGGCAGGGCAACAGCAAGGCCCGCGCCGTGGCGGTCCAGGTCGCCATCTTGATGACTCAGGCCAACACCGCGGCGCAGGCAGTGTCTCAGGTACTGGCCGGCTCGGGCGACCGGGACATAGCACGCGAAGAATTCCGGGCGTACACGATGATGCTGCTGGCCGTCGCGCCGACACTGATCGACGCCAACACGTCAAGGAACTTCCTCGAGCAAGCCCAGCACCTCGACGGAGAGATGGCCTTGGCGCTGAACTGGTTCGTCACGGCGCCCGGCCAGGAAAAATTCCCAGCCGCCCGGCTCGACGACGCGGTACAAGCGCTCAAGTCCGCATCGACTCCACTGCTCCAGATCTTGACCCCGGAGATGCGGTCGGCCGTTCGCGGAGATCATCCCGCCCGACCGGCCAGGCCCGGGACCCGGGTGGATGCAGGCCGCCGCGGCTATGACGGAGTTGCTGCTGCTCTGGCCGCGGCCATGAGCCATGGAGGCTCCGCCAGGGCAGGAACAATCGGTAGTGGGGCAGCCGCGAGGAGGATCCAGGAGGACCATCAGGCCGACTCGCCGCCAGCATGCGAGTCGGTCAGCTCCGTGGGCGCTGTTGGCGGGGGCGGCCCTGCGGGGTGCCGGTGAAGCCGGGTCCGCTGGCCCGGGCGCCCGCGACGCCGGGGATCTTTGACCGTGCCGGGCTAGCCCAGGCTGTTGGGCGATGGCCGAGACCGATGTGATCCGCACACCCGATCAGCGGCTGCGGGCGTTTGTGAGCTCCACGCTGCAGGAACTGGCCGCCGAGCGGCAGGCAGTGCGGGACGCGGTGGTCAGTCTGCGGCTGGTGCCGGTGATGTTCGAGCTGGGTGCCCGGCCGCATCCGCCGCGGCAGGTCTATCGCGCCTACCTGGCGCAGAGCCAGGTGTTCGTGGGCGTGTACTGGCAGAGCAACGGCTGGATCGCGCCCGGTGAGCAGGTGTCCGGGCTTGAGGATGAGTACCGGCTCGCGGCGGGCCTGCCCAGGCTCATCCACGTCAAGTCGCCGGCGCCGGAGCGTGAGCCGCGGCTGGCGCGGATGCTGGCCCGGATCAGGGACGACGCGGACGTGTCGTATCAGCATTTCTCCGATCCGGGCCAGCTGCGGGGGCTGGTCGAAAACGACCTGGCGGTGCTGCTGAGGGAGCGGTTCCAGGCGGCGGGACCGCGCGCCGGCGGTGCCGGGGACGCGCAGGGGGCGCCGCTAGCGGGGGCGCCGCCGGTGCCGACCACGCCGCTGGTGGGCCGCGACCGTGACATCGCGGCAATTGGTGACCTGGTGGTCGGGGAGGGCGTGCGGCTGGTGACCTTGACCGGCCCCGGCGGCGTCGGCAAGAGCCGGCTCGCGGTGGAGGTCGCGGGCCGGCTCGGGCCGGGCTTCGCGGACGGGGCGCGGTTCGCTGATCTCACCGCGGTTCCGGCGGCCGAGCTGGTGGCGCCCGCGGTCGCGGCGGCGCTGGGGTTGAACACCTCGGGCACGCAGGTCATCAGCGACGTGACGGCGTACCTGCGTCCCCGGCTGCTGCTGCTGCTGGAGCTGGACAACTTCGAGCAGGTGATTGGCGCGGCGCCGCTGGTCGCAGACCTGCTCACGGCGGCGCCGGGTCTGGTGGTGCTGGTGACCAGCCGGATTGTGCCGCGGCTCAGCGGCGAGCATGAGGTCCAGGTGCCCACCCTCCCAGTCCCGGATGCAACTGCCGGCTCGGGGGCGGCAGCCGTGCAGAAGTATGCCGCGGTCCGGCTGTTTGTGGAACGGGCCCACGCCGTGGCCCCGGAGTTCAGGCTGACCGGCGGCAACGCCGCGGCAGTGGCGGAGATCTGCCGTCGGCTCGACGGGTTGCCGCTGGCCATCGAGCTCGCCGCCGTACGGGTCAAGCTGCTGCCGCCGCAGGCGCTGCTGGCCCGGCAGGGTGACCGGATGGGCCTGTTGACCGGCGGGGCGGTTGACCTGCCGGAGCGGCAGCGGACCCTCAAGACCACCCTGGACTGGAGCTTCGGCCTGCTGCCGGCGGGTCAGCAGGCGCTGTTTGCCCGGCTGGGGGTGTTTGCCGGGACGTTCGGCCTGCCCGCCGTCGAGGCCATCGACTACGAGGCTGCCGCGGCGGACCCGGGCCAGGCCGGGCAGGTCATGGACACGCTGGGCGCGCTGGTGGACAGCAGCCTGGTCCGGCCGGAGACCCGCGGCGGCGAGCCGCGGTTCCGGCTGCTCGACACCTGCCGCGACTGCACGACGAGTTCACCACGCCGCGGATCCTGGTCATGGAGTTTCTCGACGGCGTCTCGCTGGGGAGGGCCGATGCGCTCATCGCGGAGCGCGGTCTCGACCGCGTCGAGCTGGCGCGGACACTGCTGAGCCGCCTGCTGCGCCAGATCAGGATCGATGGTGTCTTCCATGCTGACCCGCATCCCGGCAACATCCTGCTGGTGGCCGCCGGGCAGTTCGCGCTGCTGGATTTCGGCTCCGTCGGTCACCTCGACACCCAACTGCAGAACTCCCTGCAATCCCTCCTGCTGGCGATCGACCGCCGCGATCCCGCGGCGCTTAGGGACGCCTTGCTCGAGATCACGGAAGGTTCCCCGGTCGTCGACGTGCAGGCGCTGGAGCGCTCGCTAGGTCGACTCATGGCCCGGTACCTGAACCCAGGACTCACCCCGGACGCGGAGGCATTCGCCGACATGTTCCGGATCGTCTCGGCCTACGGCGTCGCCGTGCCGCCAGAGATCGCTGCGGTCTTCAGGACCCTCGCGACACTGCAGGGCACGCTCACGCATCTTGCACCGGACTTCGACATAGTCAGCGAATCGCAGCGCTTCGCTGGCACCGAGATCACCGCTCAGTTCGCTCCGGTGAACATGAAGGACGCCACCACCAAGGAGCTGCTCGAACTCGTCCCGTTGCTGCGCCGCCTGCCGCGCCGCTTCGACCGGATCACCGCCATGATCGAGCGCGGCCAGCTGTCCACCAACATCCGGCTGCTTGCCGATCCCCGGGACCGGGCAGTCTTCTCCGGTTACCTGCATCAGGCCATGGTCTGCGTGCTCGCCGCGACAACTGGCATTATGGCGGTCGTGCTCCTCGCGAGCACGGGAGGTCCCCTCATCTCCCAAGGCGTGCGCCTGTATGCGGTATTCGGGTACAACCTCCTGGTCATCAGCGCGGTCCTGATGATCCGCGTGCTCTTCGCCCGGGGTCGCTGGCGCCGGGGGCCCTGAAGACCGCACCTGGGCATCACCCCGCGCACGTCGCTCGTGCTGCAGGTCGAGCACCTCGGCCCGGACCTTC
>Ga0335080_10007193_pt1 | contig 11530 bp, 8 predicted proteins | sample Lox_Sample_34_FD_206720 | JGI IMG/M metagenome (GOLD analysis project Ga0335080, IMG submission 206720) | Soil microbial communities from Loxahatchee National Wildlife Refuge, Florida, United States - Lox_Sample_3.4 | ecosystem: Environmental > Terrestrial > Soil > Wetlands | place: USA: Florida...
CTTTCTGCCATGTTCAAACGGCTCGTGAAGGCAACTGCCAAAGCTGACAAAGTTCCGGAACAGAAATTGCGATTAGCGGAAGATTAGCGCTAATCAGATGAAGTGGATAGAAGCAATGCCCACGTCAGAGGCCAGAATATATGCTTATCTTGCCGCTGCCAAGGGCACTGAGGCGCCCTCAAAGTAGAAAATTGTCGGCAGATAAAACAGGCAACCCAATCCGCGGCGTCACGCGGCATACCGTTGAACATGTAAAGATCAAATGAAAGGCATTAGCCAAGGCGGCAGTCTCCGTGTCGAAGAACGTCCGCTTCGACGGTAAACTCCAACTTGCCGGCCATACTATGCGAGAAGGATTTGACTAAGCTGAAGGAATCTCCTCATATCATCAACGAAGAAGCTGAACATGATAATCAACGCCTGTGGCGGCTGTTGACGCTGGCCGCGATAGTTATAGGCATTGCTCTTCGAGTCTGGCAATATGCTGCCAACCCTTCCATCTGGGTCGATGAGGCCGCGATTGCTCGCAACGTGCTTGATCGAACTCCTATTGAACTCTTTGGCCGTCTCGATTACGCTCAGGTTGCTCCACCTGGCTACCTCCTGGCTGTGAAGCTGTCTACCGCCCTTTTGGGGTCCTCGGAATATGCATTGCGGGTTGTTCCCTTCATTGCCGGCATTGCGTGTCCGGTTTTGTTTTATCTCGTCGCGCGCTCCTTCCTGCGGCCGGTGGCGACAATGGTTGCCACCAGCATGGTCTCCATGGCAACACCGTTGATATTTTTCTCGTCAAACCTCAAGCAGTATTCCTCGGATGTTGCCATTACTTTACTGGTCTTGGTAATTGCCGTCCGCCTTCTCCGCTCCTCACTTACATTTCGCACCGCATTCGGATATGCAATCATCTCCGTTCCGCTTTTATTCTGTTCCCAGGCCGCGATTTTCTCATTGACCATTGCGGGTGCTGTCATATTCGCGGATGCCCTCGGGGCTCACCGCCTCGACCGACGCTATCGGCAAGTGGTTGTAGCCTTATGGGCCATGTCAGTGGTGGCAGTTGTTACTTGCAGCTCGATGCTGATGACTGACGTGGACAGGATATACATGCAGCGCTTCTGGGAGAGCGCCTTTATGCCGCATGATGGAGGAGCCAGGTGGCTGTGGTTAACTATAAAAAATATCTTCGGACCGTCAAGTTCAAGTCTCTTCGATGGCTCGTTCCACTACACCATGCCCGGTCTGTTCGTTGCCCTGGTAGTGACTGGCGCTGTAGCCATCTGTGCCTCGGCCCCTGCGAGAGGAGCACTATTGACAGGCCCGGTCCTGTTGACACTGGTGGCATCATGGTTTCGTTTCTATCCATTTGGCGCGCGCGTCGATCTATTCCTTCTGCCGCTCCTCCTGCTGCTTGCGGTTGCCGGTGCCGATTATGGGGTGAAATTCTTCTTCCGCAGACAGGCAGGCGAATACATTCTGCTCTGCTTTCTGCCGTTTGCAGTATTTGCGCTGTGTAAGCAGCCACCCCCATACAGGCCTGAACACCTCCGCCCGGTAATGCAATATGTTTCCGACCATTGGCAGGCGGGTGACGCCTTGTGGGTATACTACGGTGGCGCACAGGCGTTTGAGTACTACTCAAAGCTTATCCCAATCCGGGGCGATGTTCATGTGGGCGAGTGCAATAGAAGCGATCCACGCCAGTACTTGCGCCAGTTGGACGCGGAGCGGGGACGTTCGCGGGTATGGGTACTGATGGCGCACGGTTCCGGTCCGTTTCGATTCGACGAACGGAAGATGCTTCTCGCTTATCTTGACAAGATCGGCTGCCGAGTCGACCAGTTTCATGCTCCGACGCAAGACAGTTCGTGCGATCGCGCAGAAGCCTTTCTCTTCGACCTCTCCAACCCTGATAAACTCGCCAGGAGTTCCGCCGAGCTATTTTCCATTCAAAACGACCAGCCAGCAATGACATGGTCATGCTACGGCACCATGTCTCCGTACGGCCCGGACAGAAGGGTTATCGAAGCGTTGACAGGGGGAATGCGACCCTCATTAAAGTGAGCACGGGATCTACGAAAAGAAAGGGTTCAACCCTTGTTTTTAGGGGAACATAGTTCTTGATATCGTTGCTTCAGGGCATCCTTCCTTCGTCCTTCAAGCCAGGTTTTTTCCCAGTCGTCCATTTTTGCTTTTTTCATGACTCTCATCGCTATAAAATCATCCAGCCAGCTATCGCGCCTCCATGGGTGACGACGAGCTGCCATTTTTTTGATTTCGCGCATATTCAGTTCATCCCCGCCAAGAATTCTTTGGACGAGCGCCTCAAATGCCGTAAGCGGTTTATTATCGCCAGATGCATAATAATGCAATATCACTCCGTCAGTCGCCACAGATAACTCTACTCTGAACTGGGCATTATATTTATGCGGCAAAATACTTAGTTTTGGATTCGTTTCCTGGATACTGGCATTGAAAGCAGGTTGATCATAGTGCATACCTGTAGCTCTATATCCATCAAACCATTTTCTATGCCATGTCTTGCATAATATTCTTGCTTTTTCGGTTGCATTAAAATATAAAACTCCAGAATTAATATAAAAACTGTCACTTATCTTCCAGCCCATTTCATTAATAATATTATCGCTTACATGCCACAATTGGTCCTTATAATTATCTTTGGAATGATTTACAGCACATGCTATGTCGGAATCCATTGAAAATATGAACTCAAGGCTGCCTTTTACAAATGTGTCTACATCAAGTATAAGAAAATCATCAGATAAATAATCAGTAATGCTGGTCCTTATATATCTACTTTTAAATATGTTGTTTCCTTTCGGCGTGTCACAAACAATAATTTTATCTGTCTCATCAATAATGGGGTCATAATTATTTTTTAAGCATTCAATTGTATCCTTGTCAACTACTATAATAATCGCCGCACCGGGATTGCTTATTCTTACAGAGGCAATTGATATCCTTGCCATTGTCGATATAGAATCATTTCCTTCTGAAGTTAGTACATAAGCTACTTTCATTTGTTTTCCAGAATAATAATTACATTGAAATTGAAATTGTTTCTGTCAAGAGGCAGATCTTACAACTAATCATAAAGATTGAATAATCAACTCTGGTAATATTTTTTGTATTCATGGCAAACGCTAACTTGATGGATAGATTCGACTTCAGCATTTAGCATTTCATTTTTGACATATATTCCTGAGAGTTGCAGAGATCTTCAAACATTTTTATTCTAGGCATCCCCTCGCGCAAACGTGAAGAGTAATGCTCCGCCCCGACTGTATCTGGAGTTCTGTTGAGGAGCGACAGATAGGTCTTGTTGATAAATGTTTTATCATCGCTTGCCAGCAGATTTTCCACGAGATGCCGGGAATTATCCGAATAATAATTTGTGAGTAGCCGCAGTAACCAGCCTATTATTGGGCGATGGGCCAGTCTGTACTGCTGTATGGCGGCGGCAAGGTTAACTTGGTCCAGTCTTTCGCCGGCGGCCAGGATAACCTGGTCCAGTTTTTCGCGCAATTTGTAATAATCAGAGGTTGATTTCCGCTGCTCCTCGTAGTGAGCCACAATGTTCGCAACATTTTCGCGTGAGAAAACTTCGAGAGGTGGTAATCCATCAAGAAGATGACGCAGATAGGCGCGTCTGTGCATTGTTGGTATTGGGACACCATCAGAATACGTGTCTGAGTGATTGATCCCGGTAAATTTCCCTTCAAGTGATGCAAGCAATTCCTTGTATCTGTTGTGCAAATCAATCCATACAGGGTTATCGGACCAGTCCAATGACGAGTGTTTGGACAAACGGCCTGGCTGATCAGCGAGCCAGCCACTCAAATGAAGCAACGTTATTCGGTCCTCCCCAATATACAATTTACCATCGCGTCGTGTAAGTCTCCCCTCGTCGGCATTCCAGTGGCCAAGGTTTAAGCCACGTTCACTCACCATCGTGACCCCGGAGAAGTAGGCCGGCACCAGATTTAACCAGAGCTGATCGGCAGCGAGCGATGTAGATTGAATGAAACGGTCCTGAATTGGCAAGGGCAAGTCGAGCAGACAATAATGGGAAAGAACATGGTATAGCCACTCGGTAAACACCTGGGATTCGGGCGACCTTCTGACGCCGATTACTCCTGCGTTAAAAGTACCTGAAATGAGATAATTGATGTCACCCAGTGCAGTAGCACACGGTTTGTCGCGATGGGGGGTCAAGAGAATGGCGGAGGTATCCAAGGCGGTGAAAAACGGCTCAAGTTCCCCGCGGCAGAGAATGTCGCAATCAAGATAAAGCCAGCGCTCAATTGAAGTGTTGCGCTGCATCCAGTTGAGTATCCCACCCTTGCAGGCGTTCGACAATTCAAAGATGTCGTAGTAAAAGCGCATCTGGTGAAAGGCCTGGCCGTATATCTCGAAGGGGGAGATGACATGGAGCATACCACGTGCGGATTCAGGAAAGAACCCGGATAATTGGGTTGTAATCTCACTCGTTTCGTCGGGGTCGATATCCACAGCCAGCAGGTAGAGAGGAATATCCTGATACTCAAGAATACTGTTGTAGAGGACAATCAGTCTCGGCAGATAACTCCGTGTAGCTATGCAACAGACCGCTTGTGTATATGTCTTCACCGGTACCCCACAGATCATTTTTTTCGTGATTCTTAATAGCATCAGCCACGACGTTATTCCTGCCTGAATATCCGCGCCGGGTCTTCATCTTTTCATATAATATGGAGTCCAGCAGATGCATTCAAGAATCTTTGCCTTTGCCACTCCCCTATGCAACTGTTTGCGTAAATACTCCATCCCTCCATATTGCATCTTTAAGTGGGCTTATTCCTTCCCCGCCATTTCACGCGACAACGAATATGAAAATTTACTTATATGTAACAATATTACAAATTAACTGCCAATTCAATAGATTTATGGTGTATTATCCCTTCAAAGAAGTAAGCCTGAACCCGTGACGCCTGAATGCCGAGGTAAGCGGTATATGCAACCCTCGGGTTTCCTGACATTTCTTGACTTCCCCGATGCCAGGCGGCTCAGGGCGGATGTGGATGGAGAACGCTCCGATGTTTCTGGAGAAGAGGACGGGGAGAGCGAGGATGGTGCCCTGTGACCCTCATGGTCTGCCGTTGGCTTCGTCAGGGCACCAGAAGATAGTCCGCATCGGCGGCGGTGGCCGTATCGCGGTCGAAAGTGGCGTCCTCGGGGATGATGACCCTTAAGGCAAGGCCGACCCCGTCGGCCAGCTCACTGGGGATTCCCGGCTTCATGGCATGACCCGTGCCGGCGAGAACTATCACGGTCGTGGACGGATGCGCGCGGCAGTATTCCGCAATGCGCCTTGCCATGGCCTTGTTCCAGAGCATCTGCGCCTCGCAGAAATGGATAAACGACCGGTCACTGCCGCCATGCCCGGCAAAAGCCCTGCGCACCATGGCCACGTAGGCGCTGTCAACATTGCAGGTGACCCCGGCCGGAAGTTTGCCCCGCTCCTCCGGAGTCAGCGCCGCAAAGCCCTCCCTGGCGACCTTATGGACGATTTCCCGCTGCAGATTGAGGCCGATCAGGGGTATGCCGTGTCCCTGGGCGTAGATGAAGATGTTGCGGTACAGGTACCACGGCATGTCCCAGTTATGTCCGTAGATGTTCGCGAAGGTCCGCTCGTCCATCCTGCCCGCCACCCACATATCCAGCGCTGCCTGGCTCTCCCCGGTGAACATCTCCAGGCCGATGGCGAGCGGCGACCCGGCTTCGTGCAGGGCCTTGATGATCCTGCTCTGGCGCCAGTGGTCCTCCATCCGGTCGTGATCTTCGCCGATGAAGATCAGGCGCACCCCCCGTATCTCCGTGATCATCCTTTTGAAATCGATGATCTGCCGGTCGCTCAACCGCAAGGCCCGGTCGGCGCGACAGGGGACTGCCGCCGTGAAGAGCGCAAATGCGGCGGCAAAGGCGGCAATGAGCGGCAATCTCCCCTTCATTTCACCCCTCCCCCGGCGAACTCGACTACACTGGCCGCTGACAGGGCCGGTGTTATCCCTTTCTCCCGGTTTTCACCGGCGACAAATGCCAGATAGCTGTAAGTACCGTAATGGGTGATCTTCGGTACGGCTCTAGCCGCGGCGGCCCCGGAGAGGGGAAAGAATAGGGCCGCGACCCGCGACCCTTCGGTGGGGTGGCGGACCACCAGGAAAAGGGCGTCGTCGCTGCTTGCGAAAGAGTGCCGGCCGATTGTGAAGCCCTGCCGGGAGACGTTAACCGGCGCGGCGCCGGCGGTGAAGGGGAGCCTGTCGGGAGGTCCGCAGAAGAGGAGGTCATGCCCACCGAGGCGGGCAATGTCCGCCTCCTGCTCCCTGATTATGGCGGCCCTCTGCTGGCCGAGGGAGCCCAGGAGGCTCTTGATGGTCGCGCCGTCCGCCCGGCAGGAGGCTGTAATGACGACCGTCAGGGATTCGGAGCCCTTGATGCGATTGACAGTCGGCGGTATTTCGCCGGGGGAGAGGATGCGGAAGATCTCCGCGTCCGGGTCGAGCAGAAGCCGCCGGGGCTCGGCCGGGACGGAAAAGGTAAAGGGCGTGCGTTCCCTGTTCAGATTGACGGCCTGCGTGTAGTCGCCGCCGGCCGTCTCCACCCGGAGATGCAGCGGCAGATGATAAACCGGCGGACCTTGCGCAACCTCTCCGGAAATTGTCCACTCCCTGCCGCTCCTGTGCATCGTGACGCCGGCAAGGGACAGGCGCGGCCCGCCCTTGCGGTTAAGCCACTCTTTACCGAAGCCGGTAAGATCCCGCCCCGAGGCCCGGGAAAAGGCCCCCATGAAATCGCCCCAGGATGCCCTCTTGAAAAGCTTTTCCCTGCATATGTCGCGGAGCGCCGAGAAAAACGCCTTGTCGCCGATCATCTGCCTGATCATGTGAAAGACCATTGCCCCCTTGCTGTAACCGATGGTCCGCGAGGCGGGATCGACCCTGCCCATGAACTCCCGCAGTGGAAAATCGCGGTCGGGCGGCACCAGCGAGGCGTAGTCGGCCAGGACCCGCAGCCGGTAGTCGCGCCCGGCGGCAGCGGATTTCCGCTCCTGCAGGAGATAATCGGCCGTGTAAACGGCAAGCCCTTCCGACCAGTTCCCCTGCCGGTAATCGACGAGCACGCCGTTCCCCCACCAGGAGTGGGAGATCTCGTGGGGAAGGCTCGTGTCGGGGATAAAGGGAAGACGGATGACCGTGCCGCCTAGCAGGGTATAGGAAGGGAAGCCGTAACCGGTGGGAAAGAAGTTTTCGACCACGGCAAATTTCTCGAAGGGATAGGGGCCAAGGAGTTCTTCGTAAAATTTTATATACCTTGCCGACGCCTCCAGGTAGCGTTCCGCCAGGTCCGCATCGTCATTGAAGATATAGGTGTAGATGGGAATCTTGCCGAGCTTCCGCTCGCTGATGCGGTAGGGCCCGGCGGAGAGGGAGAGCACAATGGCCGGCCGCGCCTCCTCCCAGAGGGAGACGCTCGCACCATGGGCCGTGGAACGGGAAACGAGCCTGCCCGCTGTGACGGCCTCCATGCCGGCCGGGGCGGTCACCCGCACCGAGCGCGCCTTCGGCATGGCATCGGGCGCCGGGTACCAGGCAGCGTCGGGACCAAGGAAAACTCCGCCGTGGGAAACGACCCCTTTCACCCCGTAAGTGGGGTCTTCGCCGCTCACTGCATCAGCCGGCGGCCGGTCGTTGAAGGCGCAGCGATAGTCTATTACGAGGGCAGCCGGGACGTCTCTTTGCCCGGGGGGAAAAGTGACCGCGAGCAATCCGTCGGCAAAGGTGAAGGGCGCGGCTTTACCGTTGACAGTGCAGCGCTCCACCTGGGCAGCGGGATTCAGGCTAAAGGAAATCCGGGCGGCGCCGTGGGGCCTGACGGTCACCGTGCTTTCGCCGATAACCTCGTGGCTATCCGGAACGATGGTCACGGCGATTTCCTGCCGGAGCAGCAACGGGACTGCGCCCGCGTCGCAGGAGGCCGCAAGCGGGAGAGAGAGGATCAGGCCGAGGAGTGGCGCAAGGAGTTTCAGGATCATGTTATAAACTATATCATAAAACCTGACGCCCTTGGCTTATCATACCGAGTTGCAATCAAAATGAGTACTAGGCGGCGAGGAGGGGGCGACGTAGGCGTACATTGTAAGCACGTTGAAGAGCCCCTGACGAAGCCAACAAGGTAATCGTTTGATTGCGACTTGGTAGCAGCTTCACTTCCGGCGTACATAGCGCTTTTTCGTCTTCGTGGCGCCGGAGAGGCTCAGGATATCGGCCTGGGAAACCTTCCACACCCCGTCTTCCTTCACCAGCTTGAACGAGCGGGTCTTGGACTCGTTCGTCACCCCGCCGTCGAGACCGACTTTGGCCTTCAGCGTCACGGCGTTATCCTTTTTCACGGTGATGCTGACATCCTGCATCTTCTCCCAGCAGCAGGCCGGCTTCAGCGGCGCCGCACCGAGACGGGCGATGAAATGCTCCTTGGTCTCCTTGCCGCTTTTGATCGTCCTTTCGTACAGCTCGCCGTATTTCCCGTCATGCCAGAGGTCGAGGATCTGCTCGAACCCCTGCCGCGCCTCGATCTGCAGGTCCCCGTCGGACTGGTACGGGGTCTTCGCCAGGACAGGACGGAAAAGACAAACGACCACCGCCACCATGAGCAAAACGGTCAGCTTTCTCATAAACCCTCCCCGAAGATGAAATTCCGCCAATACTAATGGAAAGGAGGGCGCAGCGCAAGGAAAAAGCAAAAAGAGGTTCCATGTTCCACGTTCCATGTTCCACGTTTAAGTCTCGCACCATACACTTCGCACCTCGCACCTCGAACCTTGAACCTGGAACGTCTTTTAACCTGGAACGTCCTTACAACGTCCGCTCCACCGAAGCGGCGACCATCTCAAGCCTCTTCATCATCGCCGCGAACGCATCCGGCTTGAGCGACTGGGCACCGTCCGACGAGGCATGCTCGGGGTCGGGATGGACCTCGATGATCAGGCCGTCGGCCCCGCATGCAACCGCGGCGAACGACATGGGCGCCACGTACTGTTGATGGCCGGTGCCGTGGGACGGGTCGGCGATGACCGGTAGATGGGTCTGCCCCTTCAGGACCGGGATCGCCGACAGGTCCAGGGTATTGCGGGTGGCCGTCTCGAAGGTGCGGATGCCGCGCTCGCAGAGGATCACCGCCTGGTTCCCCTCGCTCATGACATACTCGGCGCTCATGAGGAACTCCTGGATGGTCATGGACATTCCCCGCTTGAGGAGCACCGGCCGGCGCAGCTGCCCGACCTTCTTCAGGAGGGCGAAGTTCTGGGCGTTGCGCGCCCCGATCTGTAGAATATCCGCGTACTCCGCCACCAGCTCGGCTGTTTCCGGGTTCACCACCTCGGTGACGATGGGGAGCCCGCTCTCGGCCCTGGCCTTGGCCAGGAGCTTCAGCCCCTCCTCCTCCATCCCCTGGAAGGAATATGGGGACGTGCGCGGCTTGAAGGCCCCGCCGCGCAGCACCCGCGCGCCGGCCTTCTGCACGGCGATGGCCGTGTCGATGATCTGGCGCTCGCTCTCAACCGAGCAGGGGCCGGCCATCACCACGATCTCCCGGCCGCCAATAGCGACGGATTCGCTTACCCGGATGATGCTCGACTCCTTTTTGACCTCCTTCGACGCCAGCTTGTACGGCTTGAGGATCGGCACCACGCTCTCCACGCCGTTCATCGACTCGATGCTCTGCAGCACCAGCTTGCCCCGCTCGTCGCCGATGGCGCCGATCACGTCGCGCGTGGTCCCGTGGATGACGTGGGGCTTGTAACCCAGCTCCCTGATACGTTTCAACACTTCGTCCTTCTCCTTCTTTGCTGCACCTGCTTTCATGACGATTATCATCACCTCTCTCCTTTCTTTTTTCACAACCCCATAATACTACGCTTAACGCGTTGACAGTCGAAAAGCTCTCGCCCCTCTCCGCCGCCCTCACCCACAGTGGAGGGAAGGAGATGTTGGGGGGATCATCTGAATTCTGTCGTTGTGTTTTCACCTGGAAAGCGACAAGGCCGGAGGATTACTCCCCCGGCCTTGGCTTGATGCTGCTGAAAATAAAGAAGCCGGGGGGAGATCTTTCGTCCGCCCTCGGCTTTCGGTTGTTCAATCTGGATCAGCTTCCTCCTGAATCAAACCTCTACCCGGGCAGACGGCCGAAAATAAAAGCCGTACCAAAAGCAAAAGTTAAAAAAGGAGAAGAAGCTCTTTTTATTCATAGGGGCAATTTATGCCGATTAAGCGGCGTATGTCAAGAAAAAATTATCAGGGGAAATTCATCGGTCATAAGTCGAGCAGGCTTTTCGGCTCCTTCACCGTCCGCACCGGCACGCAGTGGGTGTAGATCATCGTCGTCTTCAGGCTGGAATGGCCTAAAAGCTTTTGGATGACGCGGATATCGTAATTCGCTTGCAGCAGGTGGGTGGCGAAGGAGTGGCGGAAGGTGTGGCAAGTGACGCGTTTCGGGATTCTCGCCTTGCGCACGGCCGGATAGAGCGCCCTTTGCAAGTCCGATTCATGGAGATGCCAGCGCCGCCGCTGTCCGGTTTCCTCCACTACCGTTAGAGTGTTCATGGGGAAGAACCACTGGTGGACGAACTCTTTGGGCGCTTTTGGGTACTTTTTCTCCACCGCATCGTCGAGAAACACACCGTCATAGCCGGCTGCTAGGTCCTGTTCGTGTAACTCGGCGACAACATTTATCTGTGCTTTCAGCTCCGGAATGATCGCCTCCGGCAGCGGCACGGTCCTGTCCTTCTTTCCTTTGCCGTGGATGGTCAGTATTCCTGCCTCGAAATTGAAATCCCGCACCCGGAGTTGAAGGCACTCGAACTGTCTTAGCCCGCAGCCAAAGAGGAGCTTTACAACGAGTTAAGAGTTTATGCGGTGCGGAGCGAAGCGGAGCCGCCGCATAAACTCTTAACTCGTTGGATCAAAAAGAAAAAATGAAATGAAACGGATCATAAAGCCCATCTCAATTGTCCTGGTCCTCCTCGTCGGTTCGGCTATATCTGGGTACCTAAGGTATCGTGACATGCCGGTCAAATGGTATGATGATCAAGGTAAAAGAGTCGTCGTGGCAGTCGAGAAGGATTTCAGTATCCCTATCGACCCGATGAGCGAACGCAAAGGCATCTACCATTCCGGCTGGGCTTATCGCAGAGGTGGAGTATGGAATACTGGTTCCGTGATCACCATATACGGGATAAAAGATAGAGAGGTTCAGAGCCGAATCATTCAACGCATCGAAGATCTGGTAAAAGGCATGAACTATTGGGATGTGAGGGTTGTCTTCTATGACAATGCCAAGTTTGAAAGGGAAGGAAATGTGACCAGGAGAATTGCCGTTCCCCTTTTACGCGAAGAGAGAATAATTGGGAGGACGTCATCCTGGAAGAATGATTCTGGAGCGCAGGACAAGGCGGGGTCATGGCCGGAGGGACAGCCTT
>Ga0335080_10007195_pt1 | contig 11529 bp, 6 predicted proteins | sample Lox_Sample_34_FD_206720 | JGI IMG/M metagenome (GOLD analysis project Ga0335080, IMG submission 206720) | Soil microbial communities from Loxahatchee National Wildlife Refuge, Florida, United States - Lox_Sample_3.4 | ecosystem: Environmental > Terrestrial > Soil > Wetlands | place: USA: Florida...
TGTCTCCATTTGAGGGATCGAGAGTTTCGAAATACTCGCCCGCGGCCGGCGCTGCCCACGCGCCGTTCACGAAGTGCCCAAACTTCCGCCCATGCCGATCCAGCCAGAGAGAGACTTCCTTCGAATCTTCCGGCGCAGGGCCGTATTCCATGCTCATGAATTTTTCAGCAACGCTCATGTGCCTATTAAACCTTAACGAATTGTCATCCCCGGTGCAGCGAGGGTCCGCAGCCTTCTGTCCTCGCCACAGACGGCTCACGCAACCGGATGCCGATACTCCGCCGAATACCGCCCAGTCGTAAAGTGTTCCAACTGCCGTTCAATATCGCCAAGCAATCCGCTGGCGCCGAAGCGGAACATCTCCGCCCGCAGCCAGGAATCACCCAGCTCTTCTTTCATCATGGCCAGCCAATCGAGCGACTGCTTCGCGGTGCGAATGCCGCCTGCCGGCTTGAATCCGACCGCCATGCCTGTCTCCTGAGCGTACTCGCGGATCGCGCGCACCATGACCAGACTTACAGGGAGCGTGGCGTTGGTCGGCTCTTTGCCAGTCGAGGTCTTGATGAAATCCGCGCCCGCCATCATGGCGACCACGCTGGCCCGCGCGACGTTGCGCAGAGTCAGCAGATCGCCCGAGCCAAGAATCACCTTCATGTGCGCTCCGCCGCATGCCTGCTTAAATGCCGCAATCTCGTCGTAGAGCGCCTGCCAGCGTCCGCCGAACACGTGCGCCCGGGTAATGACGACGTCGATTTCGTGCGCGCCCGCCTCGACCGATCGCCGAATTTCCGCCACCCGCTCGGCCAGAGGCGAAAGCCCCGCGGGGAATCCGGTCGACACCGCCGCCACATGAATGCCGCTGCCTTCGAGCGCCGCGAGCGCCGTCTCGACAAATGTGTGGTACACACAAATCGCCGCGACCTTAATGTCCAACTTCCCGATCCCCAACTTCTCCACCAGTTCCTGCTGAATCGGATGCCGGCCCTTGGCGCACAACCGCCGCACGCGTTCATCGGTGTCGTCGCCGGAGAGCGTGGTCAAATCCATGCAGGTAATGGCGCGCAAGAGCCAGGCCGCCTGCCACTCTTTTTTCACGGTTCGCCGCGCGACCATGGACAGCGCGCGCCGCTCAACGGCGCTGGTGTTGACGCGCACCTCGCGTACCCAATCAAGATTCAGCGGGATGCCGCGATTCGGCAGCAGGGGACGGTCTCCGAGGACGGCGAACGCGTCGGCTCGGCGATTCGTATCCGCGATCGTCCTTGTTTCGTTTTTCTCCATCGACATCGTCCCAAGAATAAACCGGCGTATCAACCCGCAGGCGTATCGATAAGCCGCAGCCAATTGTACGGCAGCCCGGCGCGGGCAGGTGGTCTTTCATATGGATGAGGCCTTCGCCCTCCCGGAACCATTTGTTTCCAGAGCCTTTGCCAAGTAGACTTCCCCAGACGTTTTCCCGAAGCAGGCGTTCACAAGGAGCCGCATGTTCATTCCCAACTCTCTGGGCATTGCACTTTTCATGATGATCACGAGCGCCATCTGCTGGGGCTCCTGGGCGAACACCTACAAGGGCGTCAAGAACTATCGCTTCGAACTTTTCTACTGGGACTATGCGATCGGCATTTTCGTGATTTCGATGATTCTGGGCCACACCATGGGAATGACGCATCACCATGACCCGTCCAACCTTACGCATAACATCCATTCCGCCGATGGCGCCAACATGATCTCGACTATGATTGGCGGGGCGATTTTCAACCTCGCCAACCTTCTTCTGGTTGCCGCCATCGATCTCGCCGGACTGGCGGTCGCGTTCCCTCTCTCCATCGGCATCGCGCTCGTCGTCGGCGTGATTTTCAGCTACATCATTCAACCGAAGGGCAACGCAACCCTTCTGGCCGCCGGTGTGGCCTGCGCGGTCATCGCCGTAATCCTGATCGGCAAAGCGTACGGATCGCTCGCCGGCGGCGGCCGCTCGGTCTCGCGCAAGAGCGTTGTCGTCTGCATCGTCTCCGGAGTTCTAATGGGACTCTGGGCACCCTTTGTCACGCGGGCCATGACGCACGGCAACCCGCTCGGGCCCTACGCGGTAGCCATTTTCCTCACCCTCGGCGCGCTCCTCTCCTGCTTCCTCTGGAACATCTACTTCATGAAGCATCCACTGGTCGGCGAACCGGTCGGCTTCTCCGGATTCTTCCACGCTCCCGGCTCCGCGCACGCCCTCGGTCTTCTGGGCGGATTCATCTGGGGCACCGGCATGGTCTTCAACCTCGTCGCTGCGAGCTTCACCGGCGTGGCTATCTCCTACGCCATCGGCCAATCCGCGCCCATGGTTGCCGCGCTCTGGGGAGTCTTTGCGTGGAAGGAATTCGCCGGCGCTCCGGGGAAAGCCAAGGCTTATCTATTCCTGATGTTCGTCTTTTATTGTTTAGCGATAGGGCTGGTGGCGAAGGCCAATGGATGATGAGCGTGTGGAACTTGAATAGGGAAAGTTTCTTTCCCGGACCAAGCCAGAAGTGATTTCGTTCGGAAGAGCAGAATCGGCTCTCGCTGCTCCGCTTGAAGTAAGATTCCGTCGAGCGTCATCGTATGCACCCAAGCTCCTTCGCAGTCAGCCTTGCCTTCGCTATTGTTCTGCCCGGGCAGGCCTCCGCACAAACAGCGAAGCCGCCGCTGACGCCCGCTCCCCCCAAAGTGCACTTCGTCGACATCGCCGAGCGCGCCGGCCTCACTGCCAAAACCGAAGCCGGCGGCGACAAGCAAAAGCGCTACATCATCGAGACGACCGGCAGCGGGGTTGCCGCTTTCGATTACGACAACGACGGCTGGCCCGACATCTTTCTGGTCAACGGCAGCCGCCTGGAAGGGTTCCCGAAAGGCGAGGAGCCCACCAGCCACCTGTACCGCAATAATCACGACGGCACCTTCTCCGATGTAACTCGCAAAGCCAACGCCGCCCTAACCGGCTGGGGCCAGGGAGTGTGCGCCGGCGACTACGACAACGATGGCAACGTCGATCTGTTCGTCACATTCTGGGGACACGACGTGCTTCTTCACAACAACGGGGACGGCACATTCACCGATGCAACTCGCAAGGCCGGACTCTGGCATGATGACAATCGGTGGTCCACCGGCTGCTCATTCATCGACTACGATCGCGATGGCCATCTCGATCTCTTCATCGCCCACTACGTGGACTTCGACCTGGCCCATGCGCCCGAGCCGGGCAGCGCCCCCACCTGCTCATGGAAAGGTTTGGCCGTGATGTGCGGCCCGCGCGGCCTCAAAGGCACCCGCAGCGAGCTCTACCTCAATAACGGGGACGGCACATTCACCGACGTCAGCGAAAAATCCGGAGTGGCAAAGACCGCCGCATCCTATTGCTTTACTGCGTTGACCGGTGATTTCGATAACGACGGCTGGCCCGACATCTACGTCTCCTGCGATTCGACGCCCAACTTGCTCTTCCATAACAACCACGACGGCACCTTTAAGGAGATCGGCGTCGAATCCGGCGTGGCCTTCAACGACTCGGGCCACGAGCAAGCGGGCATGGGCATCGACGCGGTCGACTACGACGGCGATGGCTGGCTCGACATCGTCAAGACCAATTTCTCCGATGACACCGCCACGCTCTACCGCAACAATCACGATGGCACTTTTACCGATGTCACTGCCAGCGCCGGACTCGCTCGCAACTCACAATACCTCGGGTGGGGCGCGCTCTTCGTCGATGTCGACAACGACGGCTGGCCCGATATTTTCATGGCGAACGGCCACGTCTATCCGGAACTCGACGGCAAAGGCCTGAGCAGCACCTTTCGTGAGCCTAAGCTCCTCTACTGGAACCGACACAATGGCAGATTTCTGGACATCTCCGAAGACTCCGGTCCAGGCCTCACGGCTGCATTCAACAGCCATGGCGCCGCAGTCGCCGATTTCAACAATGACGGCTCCCAACAGATTGTCGTGAACAACAGTCATGATCGCCCCAGTCTTTTGAAGAATTTCGGGGAGCATGGGAACTGGCTGCTGGTGAAGCTGGAAGGAACAAAATCCAATCGCGACGCCATCGGCGCCAGAGTAACGATCCACGTTGCGTGTAGCCCGGACACTCCTGTCCGCGCAGCAGGGTCGAAAAACAATCCGTGCGACCATCAACAAACCCAGGAAGTGCGCAGCGGTGGCAGCTACATCTCTCAAAATGACTTCCGGCTGCACTTCGGCCTCGGCCAGGCGGCAAGAGCAGACCTCATCGAGATCCGCTGGCCGAGTGGCCGGATGGAACGATTGGAAAACGTCTCCGCGAACCAAATCCTAAGAGTTCGCGAACGGCGATAAGGCCTCTGGGAAGGTGGAACCGGGGTCTCGCTGTGAAGGCTCTGCCCGAAGCCGTGGAGGTGTAACAGCGTCTCGCCGCCGCCCCTTCTATGGCCCAGCCTCTGACTTTAAACAGAACACCATCGCGTGCCCACTTACAAACTCCAACCACCACAAAACTCTTGACTTTGCACAGTTAATCCATTTATATGACCCCATCAAAAAAATGGCGCTTCGCACTCGCAGAACAGGTGCTGGCGATTTTGCAAAATGGCCTGAGAACGAGCCGCCGAGTCCAATTTGCCACTGATGTGGGTGGTTTGAGGAACAAAATGTCAACCAGACGAGCCCTGATCCTAGCGTTTCTGTGCACCGCGTTATCCACCCTGGTTTACGGGCAAGCCAACGGCAGCCTTTCCGGCACGGTCGCCGACAAGACCGGGGGCGTCCTCACCGGCGCGACCGTGAAGGTCACGTCGCAGGCCACGGGCCTCCAGCGTGAGACCAAGACCGACGACTCCGGCCACTACCTCGTTCCTCTTTTGCCTGTCTCCATCTTCACCATCCACGTCGAAGCGCAAGGCTTCCAGACGACCGAGCAGAGGGACATTCGCCTTCAGGTCAATGAGCAGCGTGAAATCGATTTCACCCTGAACCCTGCCTCGGTCACCCAGTCGGTTGAGGTGAGCGCCAACGAGGTTGCGGTTGAAACCAACAACGCATCGCTCGGGCAGGTCATCACCGAGCAGCAGGTAGCACAATTGCCCTTGAACGGACGCGACTTCGTGCAACTGGCAACCCTGACGCCCGGCGCCATTACCGAGAACAATACGGGCAGCTTTTTCACCCAGGGGGCGGACAGCGAAGTGGCTGCCCGAGGGTCGTTCTCACTGTCCGTTGCCGGATCCCGCCCCAACGCCACCGATTGGCTTTTGGATGGCGTGGACAACAACGAGTTAACATCGGGCGGTATCGGGATTTTCTCCTCGATCGATGACGTGGAGGAGTTCAAGGTCCTCACCTACAACTATTCCGCGGAATACGGCACGCGCGCCGGTCCCACCGTACTCATAAACACCAAATCGGGCGCCAACCAGTTCCACGGATCGCTCTTCGAGTTTCTGCGCAACACGGATCTGGACGCCAAGAATTTCTTTCAGACCACCCAGCAAAAATTCAACCTGAATCAGTTTGGCGGTTCATTTGGTGGGCCCATCCAAAAAGATAAGACCTTCTTTTTTTTCGACGCGGAACAGACATATAAGCGCCAAGGCATCGCGTTTCAAGGATTGCTGCCAACGCTCGACATGCGCAATGGCGATTTCAGCGCAGACAACTTTGGCGTTCCTGTCGCGGGCCTTGTAATTGCCAATCCTAATATGTTCGGGGCCCCTGATCCTTACTTCCAGTGCGATGGGTCGGGGAACGCATTGCCGGCAAACCCGGACGGAAGCCAGGCCCCCGGAACTGACTGCAACAAGATCCCGGTGGGCGCGAACGGCTTGGCTGACCCGGTCGGGCAGGCTCTGATCAATCTCTACCCGACGCCCAACGCTAACGCCGGTTGCACGGGTAACTGTTCTTTCAACTTCGTAAACCAGCCCGTGCGTCGCCTCGACGAAACCAAGTTTGACGTTCGGCTCGACCACAACTTCTCGGGCGTGGATAGTGCCTTTGCTCGCTTCAGCTACGATCAAGCGAATTCCTATGTGCCGGGAGGCGCAGGCCCGGGCATGCTCACCGAGGCGAGCGCGTTCGGCAGCAATCAGAACATCATCAATCACGGGCGCCAGATCGCCATCGGCGAGACCCACCAGTTTTCCGGGACGACCGTGAATCAAGCCACTTTCGGATACAACCGGATTTTCAATTACATCAAATCGCAGGGTACGGGCACTTGCGCCTCCGCTAACATTGGTGGCATTGGGATTCCGGGAGCGAATCTGGGTTGCACGGGCACTCCTGGGAGTGCAACTTGCGGGGCGGGCGCCTTTAGCTGCGGACTGGTCAGCGTGCTGATGTTCGGCGGCTATTGGGCGATTGGCGATCGCGGTTACTCTCCATTCCAGGGCGGAACAAACATCTACTCTTTCAGCGATACCCTCGACCTGGTTCGCGGCAAGCATGAAATTCGGGCCGGATTTGGCTGGCGCGCCAACCAGATGAATACCGCTAATGAAGCCTTCCAGGATGGGTTCTGGATCCCAGGCGTTTCCGGTAACTTCAGCGGGGGGGGCGTCGTTCCGGGCAATCCCGAGGCGGATGTTCTCCTGGGCCTATTGGGTCTGGCTGAGCACGACCAGACCTTCAACGGCACAACCATGGGTCGCCGCTGGAAAATCTACCGGCCATTCGTAAACGATGAGTGGAGAGCGACCAAGGATCTGACGCTCAGCCTTGGCCTAGCGTGGGATATGACGACTCCCATCTCGGAGCAGCATGACCGGATGGCAGACTATATCCCATTTACGGACCAACTTCTTGTAGCGAACAAGAATGGAGTGAATTCATCGGCCGGTGTAAACATGTACTGGTCGGGCCTGGAGCCGCGAATCGGCTTCTCCTGGAGGGTGCTGGGCAGTGACAAAACGGTTGTGCGAGCTGGCTATGGCATCTTCCACGATTCCGCGTGGAACCAGGGTGCGCAAGGCCTTTGGACAAACCCACCGTTCTTCGCCGAGTCCGACTTTTTTGGCCCGGCGGGGTGCGCATTGGCAACCTCGTACTGTGCCACGACGCTTGACCAGACGCCTACTGGCGAACTAATGTCCGCCGGATTTCCAATCTTTGCCGGTCCACCCGACCTCTCGACGTTTACCGGAACGCTCTTTTACCAGCCTACGAACTTCAAACCCGGCACCGTCCAGCAGTTCAACGCGAACGTGGAGCGGCAGCTTCCCGGTAACGTGGTACTCACGGCGGGATATGCGGGGGCACGCGGCCACCACATTCTGGTCTCCGGGAATAACCTGAACACCCCTGGTCCACCGGATTCCGTTTGCACCGTAAACCCCATCGGCTGTAATGCTGATGGGAGCCAATATGTGCCGCCTTTCGCGAGAACTAATACCATGTTGGAGTTTGCCGATCTGGGCGACACGCAATACGACTCGCTGCAAATCAAAGGCGAGACCAAAGCTCGCCGGTACGGCCTGTACGCTCTGATCAGTTACACCTATGCGCACGCTTACGACAATGGCCTCTCCGACGGCTTGGGTTCTTTGTTGAGTGCGCCCTATTTTCCGCTTCCGAATTGGCAGAAGCTCGATTGGGCTCCGTCGCAGATCGGTGTCCACAATAACTTCACCGCCAGCGTCATTTATGATCTGCCGTTCGGCAAGGGAAAGATGTTCGGCGGTAACTGGAGTGACCTGACCAACACTCTCCTAGGAAATTGGCAGGTGACTCTTATCGAACATATTTCCTCAGGGTTCCCGGTCCCCTTGATCGATAGCCTTGACACGTCCGGTGTCGGATACTTTGGGGCCGGTTTCTATAACGGCGGCAATGGGAACAACTACAATCGACCCAACCAGGTTCCCGGCTGCGATCCCTACGCGGCAAACCATAGCAAACAGCAGTGGATCAACCCCGACTGCTTCACACACATCGACGGGATTACATCCTTCGGCTTGGGGAACGCGAATCGGGTCCCAGTCGTGGGGCCGGATTTCGTCAACAGCGACTTCTCGATCATCAAACAATTCGCGCTGCCTCGCGAAGGCATGGGCTTGAATTTCCGCGCGGAGTTCTTCAACCTGTTCAACCATCCGCAATTCGCTACGCCGGTGAACGACGTCAGTCCTTTTGCCTCCGGGTTTGGCGCGGTGAACTCGACGGTGAACAACCAACGTCTGGTGCAATTCGCCCTCAAGCTCACTTTCTAGGGGAGCAAGGCGAAAACGAAAACGGCCGCCGGGGAATTAACTTGTGGCGGCCGTTTGCATTTTCTTTTAAATTTTCGCAGGGTCGCGTCTGAGTGCTGTTAGGCCTATGCCCAGCCTTGGGGCGGTAAATCACAACAGCGCCATACCTCTGACTAGGTCTCCGCGTTCTCCGCGGCTTCTCTCCCCGTCGCCTGCGGTTCAAGCTATTGTCCGCGTCGCTTCAAAATTGGCCTTATTTGTCCCTTAACCGAACCACAAATTCCTGAATCTCGGCTCGCTCCCGCTCGACTCTCTCTGCGGCCTGCTTCTTCAGCTGCTCATGCAGCAGCATTTCCTTTTCCGCCCCGGCTGCGTCACCGGTTCTCCTATATGCAAGCGCCAGCCGGTAATGAGCCTCTTCGAGGTCGGGGCTCGCGTCTATCGCCTTCCGATAGGCAGCCACGGCTGCGGGATAGTCGCCGCGGTCCGCATGTAAAATTCCAAGCTGCAATTGTGCCGCCCCGAGTTTCGGATCGATCCGGATCGCCGTCTGGAGGAGCGTTTCGACTTGCTGCATGGCAGCGTCGTCCATCAAGCCGGCAGCCTGCTTCGACTTCACTAGCCCGACCGCGTAATAGTAGTTCGCCCTGGCGTTGTCCGGCGCCAGCCGGGCAAACCGCGCCAGCCTCTCGATCGTCCCGGCGGCGGGGACCGTATCCGTGCTCTGCATTTTCCCCATGAATAAATAAGGAGCGGGATCGTTCGGAGCAAGATCGGAGGCGCTTGCCAGATACTGCGCCGCGCGCTCGTAGGATCCGCGCGCATATGCGGCCACTCCGAGGCCAATCAGCATACGCGCCGACTGCGGATAAAGCGTATTTCCCCGGGCAAGTACCTCGGTCGCCGGTTCGAGCGCCCGGTGCGTCAGCAACTCGGTCGCCCAATCGAACAGGTTCGTTTCGCTGGGAGCGAGTTCCGCCGCGCGCTGGTATTCGTGAACGGCCTCCAGCGGATTGCCGAGTTTTTCATCGATTTGCGCCAGCCGGTGATAAAGTTCTGCGCGCTTCTGTCGGGCCGGCGCATCCAGATTGAGATCACCCTGGGGTTTCTCATCGGCTGCATTCGCGGTTTGTCCGCTCTCCTGCCGCAGAATCTCCGCCTGAATCTCCGCTCCCTCTTGTAACAAAACGCCATCCTCAGCCGAATTCTTCTGCGCCGCACTCTGCGCCGCCGGTTTCTTCCCCGGCTCCGTCTCCGGCTCCAAAGACGCCGTGTCTCTGACCAGCGATTCGCTGTTGCGCAGCACCGCGTCCGATCCATGTCCCCCGGAATTCGTGGGCGCGGCCACGCCGGCGACCGTGAATTTTGGCTCGTCGAAAAGCTGCGGCAACTTTGCACCAGACGGTAAATTGTCCGCCGGAGAGAAAGAATCTTTCCCGGAATTCAAAATCAGGTCAACCTTCGTAGTCTCGCCCGCGGCCAACACCACCGATTTGGCGATGGTGAGACTGCTTCCGCTCTCGCCCGTCCGCAACGTGTAGGCGCCAGACCATGGTCCTGTAAAGCGGAAGGCGCCGGCGGAGTCCGTTCGCGAGTTCCAGGTTTCCGTCGCCGCGCCGTTGGTAGACTGCAAATTGACCAGCGCGCCGGCCACCGGCTTGCCGGCAGAATCCCGGACATGGCCCTGCACGATCGCGGTGGAGTCCTTTGCTGGGGATTGCGCTTTTTCCTGTCCGCAAAGTGGGGCGGCAAAGGCGATCCCAAGAACAAGAATCGAAGATCTGAATCGAAATCGATGAATCGAACTCAAGGTCAACCGGAGACTCCTGTGAAGATCAGAGGATGCGAGACCGAAACGATGGCCGTCATCAATGCTCGCAATTCTATTCGCACCCGCTTTCGTCCGGCAATCGACAGCGCCTGCGGCGCCGCTTTACAATGACAAACTTCCATGCCAAATACCCTGAATACCCCGCAGTGTTGTCATTCCGATTCGCTCCATACTCTTCATCCTGTAACCCTGCAGGCTTGTCGTCGCGAACGAAGTGAGGAATCTGCAGACCCGCAGCGCGGCGAACCGAGGCGCCCGTGCGTCATGGTCAGCCGCATTTGGCTTTGCGCCGTCATACTCTTGTTGGCGAGCGGACTGGCGAACGCCGCGGCCAAACGAAAAATCATCATCGACCAGGACGCCGCCGGGCCCGCGGGCAGCGACCAGCAAGCCATTCTGCTCCTGATCCAATCGCCGCAAACCGAAGTGCTCGGCGTCACCGTGGTTACCGGCGACGCCTGGCTGACCGAAGAGGTCGCGCACACCCTGCGCACCCTCGAACTGATTGGGCGCACCGACATTCCCGTAGTGCCCGGAGCGGAAAATCCGCTGGTCAGAACGCGCGAAGCGACCTTGGAAGACGAGAAGCGCTACGGTTCCATTGTCTGGCTCGGGGCTTGGACGCCCAGCCTCTACCACGGCCCGCGCGAACTCGGCCCGATGCCGGAAGGCATACCGACAACCAAACCGGCCAACGAAGACGCCGCGCATTTCCTGATCCGCATGGTGCACAAATACCCGCACGAGGTGACCATCGAGGAAGCCGGCCCCATGACCAACCTCGCGCTGGCCATCACTCTCGATCCGGAATTCGCCAGCCTGGCAAAGGAACTAGTCTTCATGGGCGCAAGCCTGAACCCGCGTACCGACGATCCTGAATTCGCCAACAACCCGCGTCACGAATTCAATCTGTGGTTCGATCCCGAAGCTGCGCATATCGTCCTGCGCGCGCCGTGGAAAAGAATTGTCTGCACCACCGTCGACATCTCCCTGAAGACTCGGCTGTCGATGGAGTTGATCGACAAACTCAAAGCTGGAACGACTCCCGTTGCCCGCTACCTCGGAAGCTACGCGCGTCTCCACGGACCCTACAACTATCTCTGGGACGAACTCACCTCGGGCGCATGGCTGGACCCATCTCTGATCACCAAAAGCGAAACGCGCTACATGGATGTAAACCTGGATCGGGGCGCCGGCTACGGAGACACGCTAACCTGGAGCGAAGCAGACAAACCTAAGAGGGACGTTCGACAGGTTGAGGTACAAGTGGATCTGGACACAGATCGCTTCTACAAGATGCTCATCGATTTGCTGACGGCAGAGACGCCAAGGCCGTAGCGCTTAGAGACAATTGTTCCAGGCTAACTGTGCGCCTTGCTGGCTCATCCGCCCAGTTCAGCAAGCATTTCCAGCGCGGTTGGGTGTTTCGGTTTTCGGGCAAGGAATCTCTTGAGCACGGTGCGAGCCGCTTGCTTGTCGCCTTCGACAAGGTGGACCCGCGCGAGGTTGAGG
>Ga0335080_10007196_pt1 | contig 11529 bp, 11 predicted proteins | sample Lox_Sample_34_FD_206720 | JGI IMG/M metagenome (GOLD analysis project Ga0335080, IMG submission 206720) | Soil microbial communities from Loxahatchee National Wildlife Refuge, Florida, United States - Lox_Sample_3.4 | ecosystem: Environmental > Terrestrial > Soil > Wetlands | place: USA...
GCCGAGTGGATGGGCACGAAATTATAACGGAACATCAGATCCACCGGCACCGAATGGAACAGGTCGTGGTCGATGCGCACGCTGCGCAGGTCGACAAACTCGCAGCGGTACCGGTTCGCCAGGTTCTTGGCCTGCGAAATCTCCTCGCTCGGTTCCAGAAGTTTGATTCGGTCGCTAGCTGCCATGGGTCAAATCCTTATCGCAAAGTCTCCGCCAAGGAGAATATCGGCAAATACAACGCCACCAAAACGAAGCTGACGAACGCGCCCATGAAGATCATGATGGCGGGCTCGATCAGCGACAGCGCGGCGGTCATGCGCGTGTTTACGTCATCCTCATAAAATTCGGCTACGCTCGCCAGCATCTGAGGAAGCGCGCCCGTCGATTCGCCGACTTCGATCATGTCGATGGACAGGCCGGGGAAGATCCCGGTTTGAGAAAGAGAACTCGAAAGCGCCTGCCCTTCCTTTACCATCTTGCCGGCCTGCGCCAGCATATTCTTCAAGAGCCTGGTTCCCAGCGAGCTCGACGAGGTGTCCAGCGCCTGCAGCAGCGGTATGCCGCCCACCAGAAGCGTGCCGAGCACGCGGGCAAACTGCGCGACCTGATACTTGATCCAGATCTCGCCGACCAGAGGCGTTCGCAGCTTCCACCGGTCCACGGTTTCTTCGCCAGCGTCGGTTTTCGCCCAGAACCGGAACGCCACCGCCGCAAGGATCAGCGCGACAACACCGCCCAGGATGTAGTTGCGCGCCGTGGTGCCCACCGCGATCAGAATACGAGTGGCCGCCGGCAACTGCGCCGACATGCTCTGATACAGCTCGGCGAACTTCGGGACCACGAAGGTGACCAGGAACACCATAAGGCCGATCACCAGCACGATCAGCAGGCATGGATAGACCAGCGATAGCAGCAGCTTCTTGCGGACCGCCAGCGCCAGCTTTTGATAGGTGATGAAGCGATCCAGCACCTCGCCGAGCGATCCGCTTTTTTCGCCCGCCAGAACCGAAGTCACGTAGATGGGGGGAAACACGCCCTGACGCGCAAAAGCGTCGGAAAGCAGCGAGCCGTTTTTCACCTCTTCGCGGACCGCTTTGATATGGGGAGCGAGCTTCGCGTCGGTGAGGCGCTCGGAAAGCAGATCGAGAGCTTTCAAGATCGGCAAGCCCGCGCGGATCAGCGTGACGAACTGCTGATTGAAGATCAAAAACTTCTCGATGTTGATCTTCTTCTTCCGGCCACCCACGGCAACGCCGGCGATCTCGCGGCGCGGCTTGATCGAATAAATGAGAAAGCCTTGCTGCGTGTAGCGCTCGCGAAGTTCCTTTTCCGAGCCGCCCTCGGCCACTTGGTGGTGGATCTCGCCGCGCGGGTCAGCGTACTTGAGAACGTATTCCGCCACTACTGTCCCCCTTCCGGAGCTACCAGCGTGGCGCCGGCGGGCATTTGAAACTTGAACTGCGAGTCGTCCACGGGAGGATTTACTCTTTCGCCGCTGAACTGGAAGGTCAGAATCGACTGGTCCTGACCGTTAATCACTAAACGCTGGATCTCATAGTCGGGCGTAACCAGCATTTGGACCCGTTCGTAGGGAAGTTTGTCGCTCTTCGCTCGAGCTACCACCAGGTAATTCGTGCCATCAGGTTTTACTTCAAAATCGCGGAAGTCCTTGGCGAAGTCGAGCTTGCCGAGAAGGAACGCCATCGGGGCGCGCATGTCGTCGCTGGCCTTCAGCTTAGTTTTCTCGACACGATTCGCCTCAGGCGTATACAGATAAACGTCTTTCCCGTCGGAAACAAAGAGTTTACCTGCGGGATTCGTATAGTCCCAGCGCATGCGGCCGGGTTTCCTGAGGGTCAGCTCGCCGGATTCGCCTTTCCGAGGGCGCCCTTGGACCGTATATGATTCAGAAAATTGAACTTGTAGCGTCTGAGCGCGGTTATACCGCTGTTCGATTCCCTTCAGAAGTGCAGAAGTATTGGGGTCGGCCGCCTCAAGCGGCAGCAAGACGAGGCACACCCACAGCACAATTCGAGTCACTATTATTGTTGACGTGACGGGTGGGGTTCTTGTGCAGGTTCAAATTCGACCGGATTCAGGTTTCTAGCCTACTCAGGTCCTAGGACTTACGCGTCCGGGGCTATCTTCAGGGCGCGGAGGAACTTGTAGTCCTGATCGGTGAGCTCGAAGTCGCTATCTGAAGCCCCAACATGGCTCGGAACGGGCTCGCTGTCCGTCCGCGCGCTAACGCCGATGGTGGCCTCAAGCACCAGGGTGATGTCATAACCGGCCCGCTTCATGTCGGTCACGATGGAGGCAATGCGATCCGACTCGCAAACCGATTCATTAATCGCCCTTTCGAATTCCTGAACGAGCATTTTTAAATCCGGGTTCATGGCGTGTTCTCCCTTGCCTATCGGCTGCCTGCTTAGCAGCATGCCGAGTGCCAAACCGGTTGTCGGCTCAGGTCAACTACTTCGGGAGGCCCGATCAGACAAAATGTCCCGCGAGGCGGGAGCAGCGGGCAATGTGTCACGCGGGGCCGCCCCGAACAAGCCCCGAAGCTTCTCCTTGATGTATAGGGGAAGAGCGCGACAGATCAGGTGCCTCTTAAACTCACTGTGAGATAGCGCGCCGGTCGCGTAGCGGGCCAACAGTTCGGTGAGCTGGGCGTTGCGGCTGGCGGCGCGAACGATGCGGTCCACTCGATTCGGATCGCCCAGGAGCAATTTCTGAAGCGAAACGCTTTTCTTGAGCTCTACACCAATTTCCTGATTCCAGGTTTGCTCGTAAGCGCAGAGCTGGCTCGCGCTGAATTGGCTCTGTTGAACGGCGGCGAACGTAGTCCGGCCAGCGAGTTCCCCGCTGACCATGGCGTAATAGATTCCTTCGGCGGTAAGCGCGTTCACGAATCCGCCGGCGTCGCCGCAAACAAGGACGCGGTCGCCGTAAGTGCGAGGAAGTGGGCCGGAGATGGGCAGCGGAAACGCGCGGAAGTTGTCGCGATTCGAGCTGCCGGCGAGCAGTCGCTTTTTCGTCAAATCGTCGACAAACGTTCGGTGGTGCGGATAGTGGCCGCCCCGCAAATGCGACAAGTAGTAGTCGAGCTTGAATCCGACGCCGAGGTTGATGTGTTGTTTCTTAGGGAACACGTAGCCGTAGCCATAATGGCTGCGAATCCGGTAGTAGATGAAAATCCGGTCGCGTTCGGCCAGGTTCAGCTCCTTGTAGGGCGTCTCCTCCATCATGTCGATCGCGTAGACGCTTTGAACACCACCGCTGCGGAGGCCCGCGCTTCGGGCCACTATGCTGTTGGCGCCGTCGCAACCAACGACCATGCGGGAGCGATAGGTCCTGAGCTCGCCGTCGACCTCGGCTACAACTTGGACTTCATCGGGGTGAAAGGTGATCTTCCGCACCAGCGCGCCGGGTTGGTATGTCACGCGTTCGCGCGCGAGAGAGAAAAGAAGGTTGTCGAATTCCAGACGCCGGATCATGAGGTAGATTGGATCTTTCGTCTGGTAATCGACTGCGTATCCCGAGGGAGACTCGAAGTAGACCTTCCTCACCCAGTTCACCGGAATCCTGGCGAGCGCGTCCTTCAAGTAAGGGAAGCGATTCAGGACGCGTGCGCTGATCCCGCCACCGCAGGGCTTGTCGCGCGGGAACGCGCTTTTGTCCATCAAGAGCGTGGAGATGCCCGCATCGCCTAAGACCTTGGCGGCAGTGGCGCCTGCGGGTCCTCCCCCCACGACGATGACATCGAACGTCATTCTCCCGATTGTAGCGGCGGATCAGCTTGGCAGGAGCCGGCGCAGCTCGGGGAACACCGCTTGGACGAACTCGATACCGCTTCGCGTAGCCGCGTCGATACGATTGCCTGAGACCGGCATAACCACGCGCACCAGCGCGGTGTCGCTGCGGTTGTATCGGATCGCGTCCCAGGCAACAAAGGCGGCGGCCTTGTACTCGCTCGCTACCACGCGATCCCGCGACTGATACCAGTACAGAACCACGGCTCGTGCATCTCCTTTTGAGACCACGTAGCGATTGATCTCGATCGGCCGGCCGCGCCCGGCGACGTTCACCGCGACCGTATCGGAAACCGACCAGATCCATCCCGAGCCGGGGAGGCAGTTCTTGGGCGAATGCGGAGTCTGACCGGCCCGCTGCGATTTGAAGAAAGCGACAAAGAGCCGGGCCGTCGCGTCCGGTGGAGCCGCGTACCGGCGGGTCAGGTAATCGTCGGCTCGTAGAACGTCCTGGATGTCTTTTTCGATCGTCCCGCGCTCGACCATGCGCCAGGTTCCCAAGGCAGCAGGAAAGTCGTCCAGCGATCTCGCGGCGGCGACCGCTTCGTTTCGGGACAATCCGTAAAATAATGAGCCCTGGAGCGTCAGAATCAGGCTCAAGATGAAGGCCGGCCGGTTAAGCGTTCGCATGACGCCGATTCACTAACCGATGAAAGGCGACGATAATCGCCAGGGCAGCAACAAAGAGGACCCAGCCCTCGAATAGATGAAAGACTCCGTACGCCAAGCCAGGAGCAAAATTAGCCGCCATCCCGGTTAAAGTCACGCGCGCCGCATTCGCCGCGATCGCTATGGGGATCGTGGCGGCGGCGAGCAAGCCGCGCATCCAGATCCTGGGATCGGAGAAATACGCATAGACCAATGAAAGAAACAAGAGCGAAAGCAACGACCGCATGCCGCTGCAAGCCTCCACCACGGAAATGCGTTGATGAGCGAGCTCAAGTATATTGCCGTCGCGCAAGACCGGGATGCCCATGAAGTTCAAAACCGTCTCGGCAACGCTGGACGCAAAAATCTGGAGCGGCAGCGTGATTTGAGCGTAGATAATCGCGGGAATCGGAACAAGAAAGATCAACAGGAACAACGGAAAGCTCAGGATACGGACTGGGACCGCGCCTCCGAGAAACAAGATTGTGCCGACGAGCGAGATCAAAAAGGCCGTTCGAGCAACAAAAATCTGAGCCGCTAAATTCCCACCGATCATCTGCGCAGCGCCCCAGATGAGCACGGCCAATCCCCAGTAGTTGGGGGCGGGTCTCGCGGCTGTCACCTTGGATCGCCGCCGCCACGCGATGTACACCGCCACGAAAGGCACCAGAAAGCCATGCCCCATATCGGCATCGGAGGACCATTGCCTGATCAAACCACCGAGGACGGGCGCGTAACAAGCGATCAATAACGCGCCGAACCACGCGATCGTCCTCCAAGGCAAGGGCGATGTCTGCGCGGTTGCGCGCGCAGGAGGCGCTTGGACACAGGTGGCCATGACGTTCGGCGGACTAAATATAGGTGTAAGTGTCGTGCTTTTTTTCGCAAAGCGATTCTGGCGACCCGTCTTTTGGTCCCAAACACCGATTCTTCTCCTGCGCCAGGCGCGCGTTCGCCTAGGCAAGTGTGTATATTTGGTTATGAGGATACACACGCGTGCGGACGAACATTGTCATCGACGATAAGCTCATGCGCGATACGCTTCGCGCCACGGGCTTGAAGACCAAGCGCGAAGCCGTCGAACTTGGTCTACGAACCTTGCTCCGGCTCAGACGGCAGGCCAAGATCCGCCGGTTGCGGGGCAAACTACACTGGCAAGGCGACCTGAACGCCATGAGGACCGATCGTTGATTCTTGTTGATTCCAGCGTCTGGATCGACTACTTTCAGGGAGCAAGCACGGCACAGACCGAGAAACTCGATCAGCTCCTTGGTCATGAACCATTGGCTATCGGCGACCTCATATTGGCCGAGGTTCTACAGGGATTCACCGATGAGCGCGAGTTCAACCAAGCCAGGAAACTCCTGACGTCGCTCACGATCGTAGACCTATGCGGACCCGCCATCGCGATTGAGGCGGCCAGGAACTTCCGGGCGCTGCGCAAACTCGGCGTCACGGTTCGCAAGACCATCGACACGGTGATTGCCACCTGGTGCATCGAGAACGAGTGCGGCCTGCTGCACAGTGACAAGGATTTTGAGCCATTCGTTGCCCACCTCGGCCTGCGGTTGCCGGAGTAAATCGCACCGAAAGGCTCCGCACCGCCGCCAGACTAGAATAGAAGTGTGAGCGTAGTTCGTTTTTTCGCAATTCCGATTCTCGCGGCCAGTCTTTTTGCTCAGACGCCGATATATCCCCTGCGACAGGTGCAGACCGGCCAGAAGGGCATCGGCAGAACTGTCTTCTCCGGCAATAAGATCGAAGAATTTCAGGTGGAGATCCTGGGAGTTCTGGAGAATCTGGGCCCGCGCCAATCCATCATCCTGGCGCGCCTGTCCGGCGGGCCATTAGAGAGAACCGGTGTCATGCAGGGCATGAGCGGAAGCCCGGTGTATATCGACGGCCGGCTTGTCGGCGCAGTCGCGCTGGCATTCAATTTCTCCAAAGAACCCATCGCTGGAATCCGGCCGATAGAAGAAATGCTGGCGGCCGGAGACCAACAGGCGCTGGCGAATCGAAACATCGCGCGCACATTGGACAATCCGGCGCGCTCAGCGCCCGCAAGCGCCGAATCTCTCGCCACGAACCTGATCGAAATTGCTACGCCCGTGTCTTTCGGGGGATTCACCTCGAGCACGTTGGAACATTTCTCGCCCGAATTAAAGAAGCTAGGACTCGAACCGCGCCAGGGCCTGTCGAGCGGCGGCAATCTGCCTTCGAACCTAGGAAACCCCGCCCAGCTTCGCCCCGGCGATATGATTTCGGTTCAGCTGCTCTCCGGCGACTTGAGCATCGGCGCCGAGGGAACCGTTACCGAAGTGGACGGCCAGCGCATCTACGCGTTCGGGCACCAGTTCATGTCGGTCGGCAACACCGAACTGCCTTTCGCCCGCGCCGAAGTCCTGACGCTGCTCCCCAATCTGGCGGCGTCGTTCAAGATCTCTTCAGCCAAACAATGGATGGGCACCATTACGCAGGATCGCAGTACCAGCATTTACGGCGAACTCGGGCGCAAAGCCGAGACCGTGCCGCTCGCCATCACGATGAAGGACGGCCGCCGGACACCGCTCTCTTACCACATGGAGATGGTGCAGGATCGTGTCTTGTCGCCATTCATCCTGCAAATGGCGATTTACTCGGCTATCGAGGCGACCGAACGCACGCTCGGCTTGGCGAGTTATTCGCTGCGCGGCGCGGTAGAATTCCAGCGCGGAGTTCCTGCGTTGAAACTCGACAACACTTACGCCGGTGATTTCAACGTGCCGGTGCTGGCATCCTCGGGCGTATCGACACCGCTCGCCTACTTGATGGGCGCGGGCTTTGACGTTCTAAAGATCAAGAACATCAATCTAGAGATCGAGGCGTCGGAACGGAAGCGTCTCCTGCAGGTGGATCAGATAACAGCATCGCCCAAAGAAGTCCGGCCGGGTGAACCACTGGATTTGACCGTCACGTTCACCGGCGAAAATGGCGTGGAGGTTCAGAAGAACGTTCGATATATCGTGCCTGTCGGCGCGCCGGAGGGCGCCCTGAGTTTCACCGCCGCCGACGCCACCTATTCGAACACGCTCGATTACCAGCAAATGACCGCCGCCGCTCCCAAATCTCCCACGCAGCTCGTTTCATTCTTGAACAATCTGCGGCCCAACACCAACGCATACATCCGCGTGTGGCGCACCGACCCCGCGTTCCAGGTCCAAGGCCAGGATTTACCCGACCCTCCGCCTTCGGTGGGGCTCATCCTCGCGCGGGCACAAGCAGCGCAGGGAGTCTGGATGCCGCGCGGCTCGAAGATCGATGAGCTGCAAATCGACACGGGCGATGTGGTGGTTACCGGATCGAAGACCGTGCAAGTGGAAGTGAAGCCATGAAGACCGCGCTTGCCGTGTGCGCCTTGGCGATTGCCAGTCTCCAGGCCGCTACAACGACGACCTGGGAGATGAACACGTATCAGGATTTTCTCAAGGGCCGGTTCTCCGGAGTTTCGCTCGATCACGACGGCGCGCTCCGCCTTTCGCCCAAGCTGGATACGATTTTCTCGTCGGGCCAACCCGCCATTTGGACGTTGGCGCAGGCTCGCGACGGTTCCATCTATGTGGGCACAGGCCACCGCGGCCGCATCTACCGCGTCGATGCCTCCGGCTCCAGCACGCTCGTCTGGACTTCCGACGAACCGGAAGTTTTCGCCCTCGCTCTCGATGCAAGCGGTGTTCTTTTCGCCGCCAGTTCGCCTGATGGCAAGGTTTACCGCATCGAAAACGGCAAAGCCGCGGAGTTCTTCTCGCCAAAGTCGAAATATATTTGGTCGCTGGCGTTTGCCAAGGATGGAAGTTTGTTTGTAGGCACGGGCGATCCCGGAAACGTGTATCGCGTGGACAAATCCGGCAAAGCCGAGCTCTATTACGAAACCGGGCAAGCGCACGTTACCGCGCTGGCCTTCGACGTCCGCGGCAACGTACTGGCCGGCACCGAGCCCAATGGCATCCTGTACCGCATCGACGCCAAGGACAAGGCCTTCGTTTTATACAACGCCAGTCTGCCGGAGATTCGATCCATCGTGCCCATGCCCGACGGAACGGTTTATGTCGCCGCTCTCGGCGGGTCCGTTGCCAACCGGACTACGCCGCTGCTTCCCGGATTTTCGTCGCCCGGAACGATCACCGTTACCGCTCCCGGAACTTCCATCACAGTCTCCGATTCGGCCGACGCCCAAGCCGGCGCCGACATCAAGCCGAAAGCTGACGCTACCAAGACAGCCGTCTCGCAGCCTGTGCAGCAACTCGCCACTGGTACGAGTCCACTGACCGAGATACCCGGGGTGGAGAAATCGGCGGTCTATAAAATCAATCCGGACTCTACCGTGGAAACGCTGTGGAGCTCCAAGGAAGAAAACGTCTACAGCTTGGCGATGCAGGCCAACGGCTCTTTGATGTTCGCCACCGATTCCCAGGGGCGCGTCTACCGGCTCGACGCCGATCGCAAGGCGACGTTGCTCGTGGAGACCAACGAAGGCGAGACCACGCGGCTGATGGAAGGTTCGAACGGCGTGGTGGCCGCGACCGGCGACATGGGTAAACTGTTCCGGCTCGCCAATTCGGAAGGCGCCAGCGGCTCATACGAATCGCCCGTGCACGACTCCAACACGGTTGCTCGTTGGGGCCGGATCACCTGGCGGGGCCAGCCCGGCGCCGTCAAGTTTTCCACGCGAACCGGCAATTCAGCGCGTCCAGATAGAACCTGGAGCGACTGGTCAGAGCCTCTGACCGATCCGAATAATTCCCTCATTCGCAGTCCTAACGCGCGATATATTCAGTGGCGCGCGGAACTAACGGGTCCCGGCGCTCTGGTCGAAAATGTGAGCGTCGCTTATCTGCCCCAGAACACGCCGCCGGTGGTTCGAAGCATCAATGTCACGACGCAGGCCGGCAGCGGGTCGACGACAGCTCAGAAATCCGGGACCAATAGCGCCTCAAACAGCGCCTTCAGCATTACCGTGACCGACACCGGCGAGGTTTCCTCAGCGGCGGGAACTCCCACGCAGAGCCTCACGCACGGGAGCGGTTCGCAAATCCAGATTACTTGGCAGGCCGACGACCCCGATGGCGACCGCCTGGCTTACTCGGTGTATTTTCGCGGCGAAGATGAATCCGAGTGGAAGCTGCTGCGCGCAGGTATGTCCGATAACACGCTCGTATTCGACAACGACGTGCTCGCCGACGGCCGCTATTATTTCAAGGTGGTCGCCTCAGACCGCCCGTCGAACGCCGCCAATACCGCGCGCGAAGCCGAGCAGGTCAGCGCGCCCGTGCTTATCGACAATACGCCGCCCGCAATCACGTTGAGCGCGCCGCGCCTGAACAACGGTCGTCTCGAGGTCGACGCGGACGTCGTGGATCGCACTTCTCCGTTGCGCCGATGTGAATACTCGTTGGATGCCGGTGGTTGGAGTCCGGTAGAAGCCGCCGATGGGGTCACCGATTCGCCGCGCGAGCAGTTTCACATCGTGATCGAGCGGCTTCGCCCCGGCGAGCACCTGCTTGTTGTGCGCGCATACGACACCGCGAACAACGCCGGCTTGGCCAAAACGGTAGTTCGGTAAACCACCCTTCATGCCCATTTATCAGGCCGTTATTCTCGCCATCATTCAGGCGCTCACCGAATTCTTGCCCATCAGCAGCACCGCGCACCTGGCGCTTGCTCCCTGGCTCTTTGGATGGAAAGATCCGGGGTTGACCTTCGATGTCGCCCTGCATGGGGGAACTCTGCTGGCCATCCTGATCTACTTTTTTCGCGATTGGGTGCAAATCGTCGGGCAAGGCCTGGGCTTGAACATTGGCAACGATCCTCTGCTGCGGCAGAATCGCACTCTTCTATGGCTGCTCGCCGTCGCCTCCATACCGATCGGCATCGTGGGATTGCTGTTCGACAAGCAGGCGGACACTACTTGGCGTACTCCTTATGTCATCGCAACCATGTTGATCGTCATCGGCGTTCTGATTTGGATCGCCGAGCGCCGCCGCGTCGGCGACAAATCCATGAACAAAATCAGCTGGGGCGATGGGATTGTGATTGGCGTCGCGCAGGCTCTTGCGGTCGTCCCCGGAACTTCGCGCAGCGGCATTACCATTTCTGCGGGGCTGTTCCGTGGCCTCACTCGGGAATCGGCCGCGCGTTTCTCCTTCCTGCTTTCGACGCCCGCCATCGCCGCCGCGGTCGCGAAAAAAGCCTGGGACATTCATAAAGCCGGCGGCATTCCGGCTGACATGAAGGCGCCGCTGGCGGTTGGAGTCGCAATCACCGGCGTCCTCGGCGCTGTGGTCATTGCGTTCTTTCTGCGCTACCTGCGCCGCAGCAGCCTGATGCCCTTCGTGTACTACCGCATCGTTTTTGGCATAATAGTAATCGCTCTGGCTGCATTTTTCCGCTTCACTGCGGAATGAAGATTCTCGGACCGACTCGCTTCCCCCGGTTGAATGAAGCTGCCGGTTTAGTGTTTCTGTTTGCAGGGCTCTTCATCATCCTGAGCCAGATCTCCTATCATCCCCAAGATCCATCCTGGAACTCGATCTCCTCAGCCTCGCGTGCGCACAATCTGACGGGGAAAGCCGGATCTTACACGGCTGATCTGTTTTTCCAGTTGTTCGGCCTGACTTCCTTCACGATTCCGGTGATTCTTTGGTGGATCGCTTGGAACTGGGTCCGGTCGCGGCCCGTTCAAGCGGCCGGCGCGAAATTAATCGGTGCGGTCCTTCTTTTCTTGAGTGTTTCCGTAGCTCTTTCGCTCGGTCCTGCTTGGCATCCCTGGAACGCGTCTTTTTCCGCCGGAGGCGTGCTGGGCCTGTTGCTCGCCGACTCGCTACTTTCGTCCCTGAATCTCACGGGAACGGTGCTGCTGACCGCGGCGTGCTTTATCGTCTCCGTCTATCTCGTTTCGACGTTCTCCATGGCGACGGCGGCTTGTTGGATCGCCCCGCTCGCTGCTTTTGGAACCAATCTTCGAGCTCGTTGGAAGGCTTGGCGAGCGCAGCGCGAGGAACAGGCGCGCGAGCGTGCGCAGCGCCGGGCGGAA
>Ga0335080_10007197_pt1 | contig 11528 bp, 10 predicted proteins | sample Lox_Sample_34_FD_206720 | JGI IMG/M metagenome (GOLD analysis project Ga0335080, IMG submission 206720) | Soil microbial communities from Loxahatchee National Wildlife Refuge, Florida, United States - Lox_Sample_3.4 | ecosystem: Environmental > Terrestrial > Soil > Wetlands | place: USA...
CCATACGACCAATCGCTGTTTCCACTGTCTCTATCGCAAGCATAAGATTGGTGCCGGAGGGTGTTCGACGAAGGGGCGCTCGATCGTGATGCACGATCAAATCCAGCCGGTATTCGCCCCCTTCATAAGATTCTGTTGCCCCAAGATTGCACAACCAGTTGGAGACACTTGTGTTTGCGCTTAGGACAATCGCGCGCAACACTCGGACCCCGCCCGCCGAAGCCATGAGATAAAGCACGGCCAATAGAATCGTTCCCAAACCTCTCTGCTGCTAAGCATCAATCACGACAAACGCCATCTCCGCCACCGTCGGGTTCTGTTTGGTCCGGATGAATCGAGCGATGCCAAGTCCAGGATGCTTTGGGAAAGTCTCCGATCAGTATTCGCCAACTTCAATGGGCTGCTCGCTATTGATGGCACGCAACCGCGCCGCCCATGCCTGCAGGGCGGCCTGCCGTTCGGCATCGGAAACGCGCACTGGCGAATAAACGATGTTCGGCGCCAGCACGTTCCAGCCAGTGAAACGCAGAATGCCGCGTTGCGCCGGACGCAGGACGGCGTGGATCTCGCCGTTCCAGCCGCCCTTTTGATAGACCGCCTCCGGCCCGCCGGTCGTCAACGACAACAAGTCGCGCTTGCCCATGAAGATGCCGTTCTCGTAAAACCGTTCTCCGCCATAGGTGGGTCCCATCGCAAACACGCAGTCCACCCACCCTTTGAGGATTCCCGGCAGGCCGAACCACCAGAGTGGAAATTGCCAGATCATCAGGTCGCATGACTCCAGCTTGCGCAGTTCCGCCTCCACTTCGGGCGCAAAGCCGCCTACTTCCGTGGCGTGCATCTCCTCAATCTGTTGTTTGAAAAAACCGGGATTCTTTACCGTGGTGAAATTCCGGCGGTCCGACACCGGATCGAACTTCACGGCGTAGAGGTCAGAAATCGCCACGGCATGACCCGCATCGCGCAGCGTCTGCTGCGCCGTGTGAAACATGGCGCTGTTGAACCTCTGCGGCTCAGCATGGGCGTTGATAAGGAATACATTCACGGTTGTTTGCGGCGAATTGATCAGCGGTTTTCCATCACAATTTTCCCTCGCGTGCGCTGCTTCAGCATTTCTCGAAGGGCTGCCGGCACCTCGTCCAACGATATCGTGTCCAGGACCGGAACCTTGATGCGGCCCAGTTCAACCAGTTCGGTAAAAGCCCTCCCAGCCGCCAGCATTCTCTCCTTCGCGGCCCTGCCGTTCCGGTGGCCAGCCCCGAGGCTTAACTGATGAAACGTCAGTCCTTTCATGAAGGCATCCTGATAGCGTTCCGGGCGGACAACACTGACAAGTTCCACCATCCGACCCTCGAATGTCAGCGCATTGGCGACCAGAATGTCGTTGATCGGGCCGACGGCATCAAGGCCAGTGCTGACGCCAAGCCCTTCCGTTATGGCCAGCACCCGGCCAACCACGTCTTCTTCCTGATAGTTGATGGCGTGCGTCGCGCCCAACTGGCTGACCTGGGTGAGGTTTTTTGCGCAGCAGGTTGCGATGACTGTTTTCAGGCCAAGCAGTTTTGCGGTTTGAATGGCAAAACCGCCGACTCCACCAGCGCCGCCCGCGATCAAAATGGAATCCGCAGCCGTAGCCCGCAACTTGTCATTCAACGCCCGCCAGGCCGTCCAGCCGGCGCAAGGAGTGGATGCCGCCAACGTCGCAGACACATGCGGATGGGCAATGAGCGCTGCCGCATCTTGCGCGCCGTATTCCGCAAAGCCGCCGTGTGCCCGAAACATGTCGCCATGATAGAGAACGCGATCCCCCACCTTCCAGCGACGCACCGCATCGCCCAGCGCCTCGATCCGGCCGGACACGTCCAGGCCCGGCGTCCAAAATTCGTTCATCACCGGCACCATGTATTTCCAGAGGCTGATTTTGGCGTCTACCGGATTCAACCCGCACGCCTCTACCTTCACCAGCACGTCATGAGCGCCGATTTTGGGAATTGGGATTTCCCTGACCAGAAAGGAATCTGTGGCCGGATTGAAGGTGAGCGCTTTCATTTAATACGCACTCGATCCTCGGGAATGACCGGCCGCAGCAACATTGGCTTCCCGTCGTGCAAAGTGAACTGGATTGGCTTCATGTCTCGGTGCGAGGTTTTGTCGCAGGCTTCTGACATAAACCGCATGGCGAACTCTGCATCGCTGCTCGGATCACTGGCGCTTTCGCACCTCCACCTTCATGTGGCTCATTTTCCCATAAACTCGCCAGCGTCGGCGCAATGGCCACCACTCGTACAGGAATATTTCCATCGGTCGCCACATCGCCACCCAGCCGGCAATGGTCAGGCTTTCCCGCGCCACGCTCAGAAAGGTTCCGGTAGCTTGCCCGAGCAGGGCCTGGCTCGCGATCAAGCAAGCTGCCAGGAACAGCCCGCCGATCAATAAACTGTGCCGGCCGTCCTTCATCAACTGTCGGAACTCCATTTGAGTGAGCTTCGCTCGATAGGCAAAATAGTTTTGAATTGCTTGCTCGATCATCGGCTCGAAGTCCTTTCCGGCCGGAAGCTCGTTCAGGTAAATGACCAGAACGACCTGTTCGTTGAGCGGAAACTCGCGCGTCCAGCTCACCATGAACTCTTCGGCGTCGCGATCCAGGTCCTTCTCGCGGAACGGAGAGGGATCGATCGTGTTAAAGAGCTGATTGATATCCCGGAGGTTGAGTTCCACGCGATGGACCTCGCTTTGAGTGGGAGAGTTGTCAATCATTCGTCGCCAGCTTACCAAACTGCGTGGGAATTGCGATACTTCGGGCCTCACAGGCGGCAGCGGTAGAGAGCCGCTTGGTTGCACCGATGGCGGCTCTCTCGGCAACCTGAGGTCATGGCGGTTGTCATTCCTCAACTAAAGGTATCGATTGTTTCGGCGGATTCTTGCCGCGGTGTTGCGGGTTGGCGGCGATTCTCAGTCCGCGAGTGGCGGTAATCACTTCACGCAGAAAAGTCATGAGTGCCAGGAAGAGCGAAAACATCGCCGCGATGAACAGGACCGTAATCACCCTGGAAAAATTTATGGAGACAAATGTGCCGGTAAACAGAGCCGCGATAGTGACGCAGATAAGCAGCGCGCAAATCGTGCCAAAAGTAATGGCAAAGTTCACGAGGCGCGCCCGTCTGGAAAGACGCATAAGCTCCTCCAGCGCCTGCGTCTTTCGCGTCTGGTCCGGCAGTTCGAGTTTATCTTCGAGAACTCTGGCCCGGTCAACGATACGGCCGAGCCGGTTTGCCAGGACGCTGAGCAGGGTGGCAACGCCGGAGATTAAGAATACCGGTGCGATCGCCAATTGGATGACGTGTGCAATGGCAGAAATCCGAGTTTCCGGGGGCATGTATGTCCTATGTTCGGCGCGGACGAGCAATCCGAAAGCAGCAGTTCGCCAGGTTCGCCAAGGTCATTTCATTAACGCGTGGATTTGCCTGGGTCTTTCGCTTTCCAGGCGAGCCGTGCCGGTGCGGAGGAATTTCACACTGTCATAGCAACTTTGAGAGCACAAGGGCTGTCGCGGCCAACCGATGCTGCTGGTGGGAATACGCCTTGGCGGACTTCCTCGGCATAGTGCGACACGGCTTTCCGGATCTGTTGGCCGAGTTTTGCATACTGTTTCGCAAAAGGCGGCACGTATGCTTCGAAAAGTCCTAGAACGTCATAGCTGACTAGCACCTGGCCGTCGCAATGCGGTCCCGCGCCAATACCGATTGTGGGAACCTTCAACCGGGAAGTCACTGCTTCGGCAACAGCCTCCGGAACCGCCTCAAGAACCATAGCGAATGCTCCCGCGTCTTCGAGGGCGAGAGCGTCGAGTGTCAATGCCTGCGCGGCCTCATCATTGCGGGCCTGTTGCCGCATCCCACCTAAACGATGCACATGTTGCGGGGTCAAGCCAACGTGCCCCATGACCGGGAGCCCAGCCTCGGTTAGTTTTCGAACGGTATCGGCCACGGAACGGCCGCCTTCCAATTTCACCGCCGCAGCGCCGCCCTCCTGGAACAGCCTTGCCGCGTTCTCCAGAGCCTGTTCGGGCGAAACCTGGTATGTTAGAAAGGGCATGTCCGCCACGACCAGCGCGCGACTCGCGCCTTGTGTGACTGCCATCGTATGATGGATCATGGCATCCAGCGTTACGGGAATGGTCGTGTCCAATCCCAAAATCACGTTCCCGAGCGAGTCTCCGACGAGCAGCAGATCGACGCCGGCTCGCTCGAACAACCGAGCCATGGTGGCATCGTACGCCGTCAACATGACGATTCGCTCGCCTCGTTCCTTCATGAGGACCAGATCAGGCACTCGGATTTTTCTGATTGGGGTGTGCATCAGGGCTTCCTTTCTACGACGCTGGAGAGCCAGATCAGCAAGTTGGTAATAACATCGCTACGGTTGAGTTCATGCAGCATTTCGTGTCGGCCACCATCATAAAAATCGTGGGAGATGGAGGTCATTCCTGCGTTGCGATAACGGCCTTCAAGCACACGCACTCCCTCCAACTTTTGTCCGACAGGATCGTCGCTGCCAGAGAAAATATAGATAGGAAGATCCGCCCTAACTTTTCTGATCTCTCGCGGATCAGCAAGCCGCGGGAATGCCTCGAGAAAAGACTCCATCGAGGCCGGCTTCAGCGCCGCGAAGCACAGCGGGTCAGCGAGGAATTCATCCACTTCGGCATTGTCACGGCTGAGCCAGTCGAAAGAGGTGCGGGCAGGCTCAAAAGGAGCATTCATCAACGCCATCGGATCCGTCCCTGCAGGCAGCGATTGAGCCAGGCGCGCCAGGCCATCCAGAACACCGGAACCGGAAAACGCCAGGCCGTTAATCGAATGACTGTGTTCCAGGACAAATTGCTGTGCTGCGAAAGAGCCCATGCTGTGCCCCAACAGAATGTACGGTTTTCCAGGATTCTCCTCTTTCGCAATGACTCTCAGTGAGACCATATCTTCGACGAGTTGATCAAACCCCCCGGGGCCGAAGTCGCCGAAGCGCCCAGAAGGTTTTGCGGTCAACCCATGGCCGCGATGGTCGTTTCCGTAAACGGCAAAGTGTCCGCGTACTAGTATATCCGCCAATTCCGTATAACGGCGGATGTGCTCACCGAGTCCGTGCGCGATCTGAACGACTGCGCGAACGGGGTGGTGACCGCTCCATTTCACGCAGGCGATGGAGAGCCCGTCACCGCCTGCAAATTCGAATCGCTCAGGCTGAATCATTGTGCTTTCTCAGCAATGTCGGGGATAGAGCCCCTGCGGCACGCGGAAAAAAATCCTTCGATTGCTGTAAGCGATTCCTCGAAATCCAAGTCAAAGCGGTACCTTGCCAATTCGGCGACGGTAATCATCACTATGCCGTGCTTACGGCAGAATCGAATCAGGTCAGGCAGGCGTGCCATGCCGCCATCCTCATTCATGATCTCGCAGATAGCCCCCGCCGGGTATAACCCGGCGAGGCTGGCCAAATCGACTGCTGCCTCAGTCTGACCCCGACGCTCCAAGACGCCGCCTGTGCGGGCGCGAAGCGGGAAAATATGTCCCGGCCGTCCGAAGTCTTCCGGACAACTAGTTGCATCGATGGCGGCTCGAATCGTTTCAGCCCGATCATGGGCAGAAATGCCCGTGCTGACATTGTTACCCTTTAGGTCGATCGAGACAGTGAATGCTGTCCCACCTAGCGACGTGTTTTCGGGCACCATCGGAGGAAGCTCGAGTTCATCAAGTCGTTCACCCGTCATCGCCAGGCAAATCAGGCCCTTTCCGTGGTTTGCCATAAAGGTGATGGCTTCCGGCGTGATCATTTCGGCCGCCATGGTCAGGTCCCCCTCGTTCTCCCGATCCTCATCATCAACCACAACAACCATCCGCCCGGCTCTGAGTTCGTGCAGGGCGACCTCGATGCTGGCAAACTCGAATTCATCCTCGCTCCACACATGGATGATTTCTGTCGGAGCCGCGTTCCCTTTAGTGTTGCGACCGGAATTTTCGATGATGGGGCCCAGGCTCAAGGTGTGCCCCATTTTTTCCTTTTTGGTTCTCAGGTATGGAAGCGAATAAGAATTTGGAACAGCTTGGCAAGGAAGCTGAGCTGCTACAGCAATGCCGGCATTCAACAAGGCTTGAGTCTTCTTGGGATTATGTGACAGCAGGCGCACTCGTTTGATTCCAAGCTGATGGAGTATGCCAGCGGAGAGGCTGAAGTCCCTGATATCTGCGCCGAAACCCAAGGCATGATTTGCCTCAACCGTATCGAGGCCGGTGTCCTGCAGCGCATAGGCCCGGAGTTTCGCCATCAGACCGATACCGCGCCCCTCCTGGTATTCATAAATCACGAGCCCCCGTCCTTCCTTTGCGATGGCCTGCATGGCCATCTCAAACTGGTCCCCGCAATCACAACGCAGAGAACCAAGGATCTCGCCGGTGAAACATTGCGAGTGGATCCGCAGCAGCGGAGCGCCCTCTGTGAGGTCGCCCATCACGAATGCCAGTGCGGTCTCGACTCGTCGAATTCCGTTCACTGCCTCGCGTTCGAAGCCCAGGGCCTGGAACTTGCCCCAACGAGTAGGCAATTGTGTGGAGACGATCTGTCGGAGGCTGTATACCACAGGAGTGTGCAAACTCTTTTTCATGGCAATTTTCGCGGTCCGCTCGGGATTGGGAAAGAGGGAATCTCTCAGCCCTCGTATTTGAAAGACAACTGCACGCGCGCTCGGTATGCCTTCACTTTTCCGTTCTCGACTTTCAGGTCCAGTTTCACAATTTCGGCGACGCGCAGACCACGTAGCGTTCGAGCCGCGGTCTCCACTGCATTCCTCGCCGCATCTTCCCAGGATTTCGTGCTAGTGCCGATGATCTCCGTTACTCTATATACTGAGTCTGTGGCTTCAGCTTGTTTTGTCATGATGCATTCTTTCTTTCATTTATGTTGTTGTTACCTGTCACCGCCGGTTTCGTTCGATCAGGCGAGAACTGATTGGCGCGCCGGCTTGGACTTCGCTGCGGAAGCAGCGCCGTTCTTCACGCCGAGAGCCCTGGCAACCCCTTCCGCGTAGCCCGGGTCCGCCCTGTGGAAATGAACGAGTTGCCGTTGGACTATTTCCTCAGGAACACCCGCCATTGCGGTTGCGATATTGCTGAAGAGTCTGCCTTGTTGGCCGAGAGTCATCAGCCGGAACAGATTTCCAGGCTGAGTGTAATCGTCATTCCCATCGCGATGATCGTAGCGGTCGGCATCCCCGGAAATCTTCAACGACGGCTCAGCAAAACGGCTGTCCTGTTTGGCACCGTTGAAACTGTTCGGTTCGTAATACGCATCAGTGCCTTTCGGTGCGTCGAAGCGCATGGGACCATCGGCATGATAAGTGTGAACCGGACACTGGGGACGATTGACCGGCAGCTTCTCGTAGTGCGTTCCAACGCGGTATCGATGGGCGTCAGCATACGAGAAGAGGCGAGCCTGGAGCATTTTGTCCGGCGAGAAGCCGATGCCGGGCACGATGTTTGACGGACTGAAGGAGGATTGCTCGATTTCGGCGAAATAATTCTCCGGGTTGCGGTTCAATTCCATGATACCGACGTCGATGAGTGGGTAATCCCTGTGCGGCCAGACTTTGGTCAAGTCAAACGGATTCCACCGATAGGTCTCAGCGTCTTTTTCCGGCATGACCTGAACGCAGAATTTCCATTTTGGAAAGTCGCCCTGCTCGATGGCCTCGTACAAATCACGCTGTGAACTTTCGCGATCCCTGGCCACAACTTGTTCGGCCTCAACGTTGGTCCAATGCTTGTGCCCCTGCAGTGTCTTGAAATGAAACTTCACCCAGAACCGCTCGTTCTCCGCATTGATAAAACTGTAGGTGTGGCTGCCGTAGCCATTAATATGGCGAAAACCCGTCGGCAGGCCGCGGTCGGACATGAGAATTGTCACCTGGTGAAGTGACTCCGGCGAAAGCGACCAGAAATCCCACATCGCGGTGCTGCTGCGCATATTGGTTTTGGGATGGCGTTTCTGCGTGTGAATGAAGTCGGGAAACTTGTAGGGATCCCGCACGAAGAAGACCGGCGTGTTGTTCCCGACCATGTCCCAGTTGCCTTCGTCGGTATAAAATTTAAGCGCAAAACCGCGCACATCGCGTTCGGCGTCTGCCGCGCCGCGTTCGCCCGCAACAGTGGAAAAACGTGCCAGGCATTCCGTTTTCTTGCCGATTTTGGCGAAGACGCTGGCCTTGGTGTACCTCGTAATGTCTTGCGTGATGGTCAGCGTTCCGTAAGCGCCCGAGCCTTTGGCGTGCACAGTGCGTTCGGGAATGCGCTCACGGTTCTGGTGAGCGAGCTTCTCGAGAAGCTGGTAGTCCTGCATGAGCAGGGGGCCGCGAGGACCCGCGCTGATGGCGTTTTGGTTGTCGGCGATGGCGTTTCCGCCCGTTGTGGTCAATTGCGTTTTGTCCGTCATAATATTCAGAGATGAGATTTATATTGCTGTGCTGCTGAACTGGTTCTTGCGATTCAGCTGCTCAGGGCGGCGGGCATTTCCTTTCTTTCTTTGATGACCGCCAGTGCCTCGGGTTTGGTTTCATTCGCCGGAGCATGGTGGTTCACGATCAACCGAGAGCCTCGTTGGCCCGTGAGAAACGTCCAGATCCACTGCACAAAAACGCTTATCCGGAGATTGGCCGTAGCAAGAAATTGAATATGAATCAGCGCCCACGCGAGCCAGGCGAAGAATCCCTTTAGATGAATCTTACCGCTCTGCATGATCGCAAAGCCCCTGCCCACCACTGCCATGTTGCCCTTGTCGAAATAACGGAATGGCGGCAGCGCTGCTTTTCCCGACAGGCGTCTCGCAATCAGCCTTCCCGCGTACCGTCCTCCCTGCATCGCCACCTGAGCCACGCCTGGCAGCGGTCTCCCGTCCTGTTGAAGCGAGGCGGTATCGCCCACCGCAAAAATCTCCGGATGCCCCGGCACGGTGAGATCGGGCTGGATCTTGACGCGTCCAGCGCGATCGGTTTCTACACCCAGCCATTTGCCCGCCGGGGACGGAGCCACTCCGGCGGTCCAGATCACCGTCTTGCTCGCGATCCTCTCGCCGCCCACAATCACACCATCTTCGTCAATTTGATCCACACCATGGCCGAGGCGCACCTCAACACCCAATTCCTCCAGGTGACTCTTAGCGGCCTCCGAAAGGTCCTCGGCAAATGTGCCCAGCACGCGATTGGCCATGTCCACCAGGACAATGCGAGCCGAAAGCGGATCAATCCGCCTGAATTCCGAGCGTAGCGTCGTCCGCACCATCACGGCTAGAGCCGCGGCCATCTCCGCTCCGGTGGGCCCTGCGCCCACGAGAACGAAGGTGAGAAGATCCGCGTGCCGGCTGGGATCTTCCTCAGCTTCCGCCTGTTCGAACGCCTGAAGAACGCGATTTCGAATGCCCACGGCGTCCGCCAAGCTCTTCAAGCCCGGAGCGAAGCGCTCGAATTCGTCATGCCCGAAATAACTATGGCGCTGGCCAGTCGCGAGAACGAGATAATCGTAAGGGATGTGCACTTGCGAACGATCAGAGGAGTTGGCGATAACGTAACGCTGCTCTTTATTCACGCCCGTCACTTCCCCAAGGATCACGGTCGTGTTCGTTTGCTTCCCCAGGATGCCCCGAATCGGGGCGCTGATCTGCCCGGGAGCCAGGACTGAGGTCGCCACCTGGTAAAGCAGAGGCTGAAATACATGGTGATTGGTGCGGTCAATCAGGACGACTTCGGCTTGACTCAAACGGAGAGCTTTGGCCGCCGCCAGGCCGCCGAAGCCTCCACCAACAATAACGATACGTGGCAGATGCTCATTCATAGTGTCTTCTCCTTTCAGTTCATATAACTCTTGGTTGTTCAGATTGAGGCTGGCTCTTCCCGTATAGCGACGGGAGATAAAGATGGAATAGGCGATGGCCAGCGCGAAACCGATAGGCGCCCAAATGGAAGCGAGCACCAAAGCGTTGTGGCTGGAGGCAACAGTGTAGGCGTTTAGGGAATACTCCGGAGCGAGAGTCGAATGCAATATCACCGGGAAGAGAGCCGCGGCTCCGGTAGCCAGCGTGCCGGCGAGCAGCCCATTCGAGCCAATAAAAGCGCGAGTTTCCCGGCCGCTCATCATCCCGGAAATCAGCGTAAGGGCTGAGCCGGCAATGAGAAGCAATCCCACCCAGCAAAGGGGCTTGTAAATGGCCTGCTGGAACAGGTCCGGACGCACGATCCATGATTCCGCCGAAATGGCGACGAAGAGCGGCCCGACCGCGCGCCACAGATATTTCGCGCACCTCGCGCTACGGTCGTGCACGGGGCCTTCTGTTTTCAGCGTGAGGTACGTCGCGCCATGTGCTGCCAGGAGCACGGTCACGAAGATGGCGGCGGATATCGTGTACCAATCCAAAAGGCCCACGTTGCCGTGTGTTTTGAAATTGGTGAAGAATGCCATTGAGAAATCTCCGTTGGCATCAAGCGGAACGCCTCGCTCGAGATTGCCGGACGCCGCACCGAATAAGAGCGCCAAAAGAAAGTTGGCCACCACGAAGACAAAATCCCAAAATCCCTGCCAGAGCCGGTCATTGATGTGCCCTCCAATTTCGAGCGAGATGCCGCGCAGGATCAGGGCCCACAGGATCAGCATGAGCGCCAGGTAGTAGCCGGCGAAAGCCGAACCCATCAGCCTTGGAAACACAGCGAACAATGCGCCGCCGAAGGCCACGAGCCACACCTCATGCCATGACCAAAGTGGACCGATCGCGGCCACCACCTGTCGCCGCTCTTGCGGTGTTTTGGCGACGAGCCATTGGAGTATTCCCGCCCCAAAATTTCGTCCGTCGAGCGTTACATACGCGATCATCATTAAGCTAATAACGCCAAACCAGAGTGCAATCATAGCGGCCTCTCCTTTAACGCGCCCGCTACCGATTCGTTGTGGAAACCGTTACCATTGGTCGGAACCGATGTAGCTGCCAAGTTGAGGACGCGGTTCGATGTTGCGTGCGAATCCGCCTCACCTGGGTAGCCACGGATAAGTTCCTTCTCCGGCCCGTGGCCGATCTCACGGCCAACCAGAAAGAGGAACAGCAGACCAAGCACAAAATAGAGACCAGTAAAGCCAATCAGGGTGAAGATGGTGTTGCCGTTGCTGATAACATGGCTGACACCATCGCGCGTGTGCAACAGACCGTAGATGAGCCATGGCTGTCGCCCAAGCTCTGCGGTCATCCATCCCAGCGTATTGGCAATGTAGGGGAACGGAAACGCCAGCATCAGGACCCAGAGCAGCAATCTGCTGGACTGCAGACGGCCGAGCAAATTCTGCAAAGTAGCCAACCCCATGAGGAAAATGAAAACGGTTCCCAGCGTTATCATGATGTGAAACGAGTAGTACAAAAGCTCGATGTTGTCGGGCCAGGCTTCCCTCGGATAATCGTCCAACCCGTGCACATAACTTCCAAAATGGCCGTAGGCAAGGAAGCTA
>Ga0335080_10007198_pt1 | contig 11528 bp, 14 predicted proteins | sample Lox_Sample_34_FD_206720 | JGI IMG/M metagenome (GOLD analysis project Ga0335080, IMG submission 206720) | Soil microbial communities from Loxahatchee National Wildlife Refuge, Florida, United States - Lox_Sample_3.4 | ecosystem: Environmental > Terrestrial > Soil > Wetlands | place: USA...
TGCTCTGCGCGTCAGCTCGTGAGCGGACGCTCGTGCCGATTCGCTCAGTTGCAGAGCCGATTGTTGTTGAGCTCGGAACGTCGAATGTGGTGAGTGCGCGGGCGGCTCGGGTACGCATGACCAGGCTGATGAGCCACCGTGAATCTCGATCGTGGGCGTGTCTGTGTCGGCCATCGTCCCGGTCGGTTGAGGGGGAGGCTCGATCAGCAACCAGCCCTGTTGCTGCTTGATCAGCGCGCCGCGATCGAGGAGTTCGCTCACCGCAAGGGTTATGGTCGGGCGGCGGGCGCCAACGAGTGCGCCGAGGGTCTCGTGGGTGAGGTTTAGCCGTAGGTGGGTCCCGATCGTGCTCACGTATCCCCAGCGCTCGGCGAGCAGCCATAAAAGCGCCATCACGCGCTGATCGACGCGGGGCAGTTCGGCGATCACGAACTGCGCGGCAAGCATCTGCGATTGCTTTTCGAGGCGTTCGAGGAGTCGCACGGCGAGCCGCGGCCAGCGCCGAAGCGCCAGCAGGAGCGCATCGTCAAGTACGGCGAGCCTGCTGGTAGGGGTTCCCGTCATCGTGGAATCGGCTAGCACGGTCAGGCGGGCGTCGGTGGCTCGGATCACGATGTCTCCAGCGCCGAGTAGCCGCAGTCCGATCTGGTCGGCAACTTGCAGGCGATGCACCAGCATCCCGTCCAGGACGATCGCCCCCACCGCCTGCTCCTCGGCGAGCAGCTCATTCACGTCCGCACCTGTCGGGCCTGCAGGCATCTCGTGGACCGGAAGGCCGAACCTCTGAGCGATCACCCGGTCCTCGAGCGAGAGGACCCGGCCGAAGTCAGGATCGATGTCGAGCAGGCCGACCATCGACCGCTCGACCGGCACCGAGATCACGCGGTCAGCCATCTTCCTCCCTCAGCGCCCTTCCGGGACCAACGAGCCACACCGTCGGACCGAGCTCGCTGCGCGGGCCGGTCACCCGCGCAGCGGGTGCCACCGCCAAACCACGCATCGCGCGGTAGCCACCCCGAAGATGACCACCCGCGGAAATCAAGTCCGCACGAACTGCGGCGCGTCCAGACGCCGCCACAAACAACCCTGATAGCAGGCACGGCATGGCCTTTCCCAGTCCAATCCAATGCTCGTGCCCCTTGCCGGACCGCACATCGGTAAATAACCCGGCTCGTGCCCCGGAAAACTCTGCAGCACCCGGGCCGAGGAGCTGCAGCAGTTGGCGTCCCAACTTCGTAATCCCGACCGGCGCGGCACAATGCGAATTCAGCTTGGAACACGCGATCGCCGTCCGCCGCGGCACGGAGATCCCGGTCGACGCCGGCTCCGAACCCCGCAACCTCGAAGCCCCCAGGCGGAGCGGGCGCACGCTCACCCACAGCTTCCCAGCCCGCTTAACCCAGGTCGACATGTGAACCGATCATTCTGGCCAAGGGCCGCCCGCCGAGCTCACCTCTTGACCCGGAGATGCGGGACCCAGCGGACCGACGAAGGCACAGCGCCGGTCGCCTTGCGGCGACCATGGATGCGATCGAGCAGGCCGAGCAAGCTCTATATCGGAGCAGACGTGAGGCAGCAGACGACCTCGGCACTGAGAGGACGACGGGCTCGGCGACGCCGCCGTCGTGTGCTCATTGGCGAACAGCAACGGGCCTCAACGGGCAGTCACTTGGGGAGGCTGGGCCTGCGATCTCACCGCGGGCCGTCGTTCTGGTCGCTCGCTGCGTTGGCCTTGCGGCGGGCTCTCGTGCGCGCCTGTACCTGACGGGCTTGACCGACGACCGCCTGAGCCTCCTCGCCGAGCGCGGACGCGCGGTCGATGGCTTCGCGTGCCCGATCGACTTTCCGATTGGGCACCCGGCCGGCAGCGGTTGCGGCTCGCTCCCCCGCCACGGTGCCCGGATCGCCGATCAGGTGGCGGCTGAGGGCGTAGCGGACCAGCTCCCAGCGCTTCTGTAGCCCAAGCTTCCTGCAAATCTGACCACGGTGGGTCTCGATCGTTCGCTGCGACAGGTACAGCTGCTCGCCGATCTCCGAAGCCGTGAATCCCAGCGCGATCAGGCGCAGCACCTCGGTCTCGCGCACGCTCAGACCATCCGCTCCGCCGACCCGTCGAAGCGCCTCGAGCTGCACCGCCACCGGCGGGCTCACGTACGCAACCCCGTTAGCGGCGCTGCGAATCGCGGACGGAAGCTCCTCCTCAGCCTCGTCGGTGAGCACGTACCCGATCACGCCGAGATCCATCACCGTGTCGGCGAACGCGGGCGCGTCTCGGTCTGTCAACACCACGATCCCAGTAGCGGGCGCCCGCGCCCGAAGCCGTCGAATCAACTCGACGCTCGGTCCGTTCGCCGCGTGCACGATCAGCACCAGCACTCGGGGCATCTCAACCGCTACCGAAGAAATGCCGGCCGATGCCTCAAGGTCCCCGGCGCTGGCGATCACAGCCATGTCCGCCTGCCGGCTCAACCCCAACCGTAAGCTCCGGGCCACAAGCTCGTGGTCATCGCAGATCAACACCGTGATCGGCTCCATCACCCGAGCCTCTTCGGACCCGGCCCGTCGGCGCTCGACGTCGGCCAGCGTCGGTCCTGCTCGTGAGCTCGTGGTGGGAAACGTGGGTGACCTAACGCGATCCTGGTGCAGCGCAGCCGACAAAGGCACACGCGACCGTCCAGTGGTCCCCAGACGCTAACGCCTCAGCCAGCGATGTCAAACCCCCCGCCGGTTCGACCGGCATCCAGTACCCTCGCTCGCTGACCCATGAGCGCGGCCTTTACCGCGGCGACCCGCCGCCGGCGTCGCCAATCGATCAAGCGGCGGCAGTCTGGGTAGGGCAAGCACCGGTCAAGGGCTTCATCCGGGATGGCGCGCTTGCGCGTGCCGTTGCCATCGCGGCTGCCCGCGGCGAGAGATCCTTTGAGCTTCTCGCGGACGCGGTGCGTCAGGAGCTCCGACACGGAGCACGGTGCCTCCAAGCGCGTCGAGGCAGAACGCGATCTCGCGGCGCTGGCCCCGCTCACGGCGGGCAATCGGGTGGCGGAGTCGGTGCTGTCCGCGCACAAGGCGAGCAGGCAGTGCACGAGCGAGGACCTGGCCAGGCGGTTCGAGCACGCCATCCAGGGGACAGGGCGCTCGCGGGACGGCGAGACGACCATCGAACGATCGACCGGGTGTCGCAGGTCAGAGGTGAAGGCTGTCGCGCCTATCCTCACGACTCCGGAAAGCCGATCTCGTGAACGCGCCTTGTCCCACGTGGTGGCGGCGGGTCTTCAGCTGATCGGCAAGCCCGCATAGGGGCAGCGAGGAATTGCGGATGCGCTCATCTCTCGGCCTGCCTAGCTTGCGGGCGTTACATGATTGTGCCGGAGGTGGCCGCATGCAACTCAACTCGGGACGAACGGGGCGATGCATTGTTGCGGTCTTGATCACGGCGGTTGCTGCTGGGGCGTGCGGGTCCTCGGGGATGTCACATCGTGCCGGGATGCCCGGGACCGACACCGCATGGTCAGCATTGCGCGTCTGCGTGCTGGACCGGGCGAGCTTCCCCGCCAGCGGCGAGGTCGCCCGCGAGGGAACAAGAACGATCCGCGTCTACAGCCGCAATGACCTGCTGGCCGGCATCATCTACGAGGGGACGTTCGCTCATGCCGAAGCTCAGGCCAAACGCCATCAGGTGCCGGCTGGCTCAGCGCCCAGCAAGGAGAAGACGGGCAGCTGGCTCGCCATCGGCAACGTCGCATACTTCTTCTCCTTGATGGGCACGCCGCCGGAGATGCATCTCGTCATCGCCTGTCTCGCCAAGACGTACAGCCACGCACCGAAGTGGCCGCCTAACGTCGCCCTCGGCACGCTCAGCAACTCGCCGTTCACCTAGGCTGCGGCCCGTTTGATCGAAAAGGCGGGAGCCGTCAAGGTCCACGTCCGGGACCTACCGCCCCGGCCGGCGCGTGCCGATCCCACCTACGAGGAGGCGGCGGTCGTGGACCGGGCCGAGGTCATCGCCGCCGCTCGGAGGTGCTGCCGAGGGCTGGCGCTCGATATGTCGCTGTGGCGGGCCGCCCAGAGAGAGACCCCGATGCCTTGACGGTAGGGCGCGCTGCCTGGATACGCACCGCACCTCACCAAACCAGACTGCATCGGGCACCGGGGTCATCGTGACCCTAGCCGTGGCCGCCTCGCGCGGACATCGTGGGAAACCCCGCATTTCGGTCGCGGCGAAGTACGGTCGTGCGTATCTGCCTCGTGGCTCAGTCGGCCACGATTGTTGCCGCGCGCTCGCCGCGCCGCTGCACGTAGAGCTCGGAGTCATCGCGGAGGTCGACCACCTCGAAGCCGCGATCGATCCTGACCCCGAGCCTCTGCAAGTGGCACTCTTCTGTCGCGAGCCGGTGTCAGGGCTAGCTCATACCCAGCGCATCGGGCCGGCCTGGACCGGCGGAACGCCGGGACGCGGCGGTTGCCGTAATGGAGCTGACCGATCAGTCGCGGCGCACGAAGCGTTGACGGGCACGTGCCCCCGCGGCCCGAACGCCTCCCGTCTACCCGACCACTCCCGGACTGGCTCCCGGCCAGAGCCTGGGCTCGCCGCCGCAATTTGCGCACTTCTGAATCCGTGCTCGCAGGTGGGTGCGCCGAACCGCGCTCTCGGCCTTCAGTAGATACCCCCGATGGGAGTCAGCCGATCGCACCGTTGCGCTGCGCGCTGGGAAGGAGTTAGAAATGAACGATTCGACGACCTCGGAGGTGAGGACATGAGAAACGCGCAAATGGCCGGCACGGCGGGGGTGGGGGATCAGATCGAAGCGCGCGGGCTGCATGGTCGGCCGTCGCGGCGCGGGAAGGTGGTCGAGCTGCTGGGTTGCGCGGGCCATCAGCACTACCGTGTTCGGTGGGATGACCGGCACGAGTCGATCGTCTACCCAAGCGACGGGGTGATCATCATTGCGCGGGCGACTGCTCGAGGTGCGCTGGCCGAAGAGAGTGACTAGCTGACAGCCCCGTGTCGGTCCCGATCCGTGGCTGATCACCACTGGCGGGCGCGTCGTGGTCTTTGCGGTCGCGCTGCTGGGTATGGGGGACAAGCCTGGATTTGTTGTCGAGGTGGCCGACGAGGCGTGGGACCCATCGCGGCTGGGGCAGCCCGCTGCGGCATGCCTCCACAGGACGTGTATGCGGATCGCCCATCCTTGCACGCGGTCTGAGGGCCAGGTGTGCGATCGTGAGGGGCGTGATGTGACCAACGGCGAGCGGAGCAACGGATGAGTGCGGGCAAGATTGGCCAGGTGGAGCAACGATCGGGCGAGAGGGCCGATGGATTGGCGAGCCGGAGCACGCTGACCGTGATCGACAACCGCACGGGGGAGCGGTTCGAGTTGCCGATCGAGGGCGGTGCGGTCCGCAGCTCGGAGCTCGGGCGGCAGGCGGGTGGGCTGGCGCTGTACGACCCGGGCCTTTCGAGCACGGCCGTGTGCCGCAGCGCGATCACGCACATCGATGGGGAGGCCGGGATTCTCCAACATCGCGGCTACCGGGTCGAGGCGCTGTGCCAGCGCTCGACCTTCCTCGAGCTGGCGTATCTGCTGATCAAAGGGGATTTGCCGACCGCGGGGCAGTACGAGTCGTGGCTGCACGACATCGGCACCCGGAACTTCGTCCACGAGAACGTGAAGGGCTTCATCGAGGGGTTCAGGTATGACGCGCGCCCGATCGCGATGGTGGCCGCGTCGGTCGGTGCGCTCTCGAGCTTCTACACCGACGCGGACCAGGTGTACGACGAGGAGGCCCGGGAGCTGCAGGTGGTCCGCCTGCTGGCGAAGTTGCCGACCCTGGCGGCCTTCTCCTACCGCCACCTGCAGGGGCTGCCGTACGTCCACCCCGAGGACGACCTCAGCTACACGGGGAACCTGCTGTCGATGATGTTCCGGATGAGCGAGCTTCGCTACACCCCGGACCCGGTGGTCGAGCGCGCGCTGGACGTGCTGCTGATGCTGCATGCCGACCACGAGCAAAACGCTTCCACGACCGCCGTGCGCGCGGTCGGGTCCACACACGTGAATCCCTACGCGGCCGTCGCCGCCGGTGTCACCGCGCTGTCGGGGCCGATGCGCGGGGGAGCCGCCCAGGGGGTGCTGACGATGCTGAGAGGGATCGGATCGCCCGGCCGGGTACGCGAGTTCCTCGCGCGCGTCAAGTCTGAGCACGAGCGGCTGCTGGGGTTCGGGCACTGGGTCTACAAGACCTATGACCCGAGGGCGCGTGTGCTCCGCCGGCAGCTCGAGCAGCTCTACGAGGAGCGCCGGGCCGACCCGTTGTTCGCGATCGCCGACGAGCTCGAACAGCGAGTGCTCGACGACGAGTACTTCACCTCCCGCCGGCTGTACCCGAACCTCGATCTGTACTCCGGCCTGACATACGAGGCGCTCGGCATCGCGCCGCCGATGTTCCCGGTGATGTTCGCGCTCGCCCGCAGCGCCGGATGGATCGCGCAGTGGGTCGAGATGGTCAAGGACCCCGAGCAGACGACGTTCAGGCCGCTTCAGCTGTACACGGGCGCGCTCGACCGCGAGTACGTGGACGTCGGCAAGCGCGGCTGAGCGCCGGCCCCGCCGCGACGAACGAGACGCGCTCAGCCGCCTGGCCCGGACCTACATTCCGGGCGAGGTCACCCTCTTCCTGCCTCGCCGCGCGTCGAGGGCGTGAAGCAGGTAGTCCGATGATCCGATCGCCCAGGGAAGCCTGTTGAGGGCGAGTGGCTGGTTACTAGACGGGAGGTGCGGGGTCGTATTGGATCCCCCGTCGCACCTGGAGTGCCCGATCGCGGCCGGCGAGGCGCCCCACAAGGTGCAGGGCCATGTCGATTCCCGCGGAAACCCCAGCGGAGGTGACGACATCTCCATCGTCGACATATCGGTCGGTGGGGCGCAGCTGGATGCTCGGGTCGGCGGCGGCGAGTTCGTCGAGGGCGGCCCAGTACGTGGTCGCCGGACGTCCGCGCAGCAGCCCGGCGGCGGCATAGACCAGGGCCCCGGTGCATACGCTGGCCATCAGCGGCACGTGGTCGCGTTGAGCTCTTACCCAGGCCACGTGCTCTTCGTCACGCATCAGCCGGCGGGTGCCGGGGCCGCCTGGGTGCACCAGCACGTCCAGCGCGGGCGCGGTCGACAGGGCATGGTGCGCGCCGATGACCATCCCCTTAGCGGCGGTGACCGAGGCGCCGCCACGGGAGAGGAGGGAGACCGTCCAGCCATCCTCAGAGTGGTTGTGCGTCCAGTGCGAGAAGACCTCCCAAGGCCCGACGGCATCGAGTTCCTCCACATCGTCAAACACGAGGATCCCGATGTGCTTCGCTGAGGCCGCCATTCATCAATCTAAGCAAGTCCCGCGGGCGACACGCGGCAGGAGGCAGACACGAAGCCTGAGCCGTGTCATGGGCTCGCCGCCGTCGCCACCAGGCGCTTGGTGGCCGTCAAACGCTGGGGTGCCCGCGAGGTTGGTTTGCAACTGGTGCGGCTTTTTTGCCTGTTGCCCAGTGGCTGCTGCCATAACCAGTGTCCTCGCTGGGCGACGCCGGCGCGACGGCCGGATGTCGGCTCGCGTTGGGTGCGACGGGGCAAGTCGAGCGAATGGTTATCGGCCGGACACGGCTCGCGGTGAGATCGAGGGTTAAACCGGGGACCCGCCACGGTGCCCACGGACGTGAGGACCGCGTTGGGGGTACGCCTGGGCGCAGACGGGCGTCCGGGGTGGGGGCTGGCGCGCGACGATCCCGGTCCCAACGCCGTTTCGGGGCGCAGCGTCGCCCGGATCGATCCAGCTAGGAGGTCTACGATGGTGGTCCGCAGCCCATTTCCCGAATGTCGAGATCCCGGATGTGTCGCTCAGCGACTTTGTCCTCGCTCGCGCGGCTGAGTTCGGCGACAAGCCGGCGTTGATCGACGCGCCGAGTGGCCGGACGATCACCTATGCGCAGCTTCGGGAGTCCGTGCGCGTGGTCGCCGCGGGTCTCGACGAGCGGGGTTTTCGGAAGGGCGAGGTGTTCGCGCACTACGCGCCGAACCTGCCCGAGTACGCGGTGGCGTTCCACGCGGTCGCGACGCTCGGCGGGATCAACACGACCGCCAACCCGCTGCTGACCTCGGAGGAGCTGGCGCGTCAGCTCAGCGACTGCGAAGCGCGTCTGCTCGTCACTGTGCCGGAACGGGTTGCGGCGGCGAAGGTCGCAGCCGACGCGTCCGGCGTGGAGGAGATCTTTGTTTACGGCGAGGCCGCGGGCGCGACGCCGTCGCGTCGCTGCTTCGGACGGGTGGCGAGCCCCCCTCGGTCGCGATCGAACCGGCCGAGGATCTCGTCGCGCTGCCGTATTCCAGCGACACCACGGGTATCCCAAAGGGCGTGATGCTCACACATCAGAACCTCGTCGCGAACATCTGTCAGACAACCCGCCTGTTCCATACGAGTGAGCGTGATCGCAGCATCGCGGTCCTGCCGTTCTTCCATATCTACCGACTCGTCGTGATCATGAACTTGGTGCTGGAGCGGGGCGCCACGATCGTCACGATGCCGCGCATTGAGCTGCACGAGTTTCTGCGGGTGATTCAGGACTACCGGATCACCCGGGCCGCTGTCGTTCCGCCGATCGTGCTCGCGCTGGCCAAGCATCCGCTCGTGGACGAGTTCGACCTCTCCAGCTTGAGGTTCGTAGGCTCCGGCGCGGCGCCGCTGTCGGCCGAGCTTTGAGGTTGCGTGCGCCAAGCGACTTGGCTGTCTGGTCCAGCAGGGTTACGGCCTGACGGAGACGAGCCCCGTGACCCACACCGTCCCGGAGGATCTCGCGGGCCGGGTACCCGGCTCCATCGGTCACGCGATCCCGAATACCGAATGCCGGATCGTTGACGTCGCGACCGATCAGGACGCATCAGCGCTCGAGCCAGGCGGATCGTCGACCGGATCAAGGAGCTGATCAAGTACAAGGGCTACCAGATCGCGCCCGCAGAACTCGAGGCGCTGCTCCTGACCCACCCGGCGATCACCGACCGCGAGCGGAGCGCCGCGATGGCTGGCTAAGCTCGACGGCAGAAAGCCCGCCCCTCGATTGAACAGGCACGGGCGCCTCGCTGACATTACGGCCGCACCGACGCCCCCACTCGGCGGCGCCAAGCCCGTTGTGCGCCGAGAACAGGAACAGAACTCGCGGCCGCCTTCCGGCCTCGCGCCCGGCCGCCGCTCGGCTCGAATGCGGACACTCGAGGATGGGTGCATGTGGGACGGTGATCATGCTGCGCTCGCGAGCGATGTGCGCACGTTCGTGAGAACCGCTCGCGCGAGTGCCGCCACCTTCCGTCAGGTCGCAATCACGGCGACCGTGTTCGGGAGCACGAGCTGCGTGGTCTGATCCGCCGGAGTGGTCGACGATATGTCGGGGTGAGTCGTCCCTGACGAGCGATGGGGGCGATGTCGTCTCGCTCGGGGCTGGGCTGGCCGGTGATGCGGACCGACTGTTCGAGTGCTGGGGGCGATCAGGTAGGCGCGCACCTCCGCCGGCCGCATAACTTCCTCGCACTCGCCCGTCAGGCGCGCACCCAGCGCGAGGACGTAGTCGGGAACGTGTGGCGGTGTAAAGCACCCGCCGCCGCCAGGGATGCCGACCTGTTCCGACTCGTGCGCGCGACCCGCGTCCAGCACCCGAGGTCGGCGATCCCGCGATGAGCATCGGCAAGGCGGCTTTAGGCGGATTGCACGAGATGGCGTTCGAACGCCCACACGGTCGCGGCACTCCGGGTTCGCACGCCGGTCTTATCGAAGATGTGCTGGATGTGGTTGCCCGCCGTCTTGACGGAGATGCCGAGGTCCTCAGCGATCTCCCTGTTGGTCTTTCCGGCGGCGAGCGCGAGCAGAACGTCATGCTCGCGCTCGGTGAGCCCTGCGGGCAGCTCGCGCGGCCGTTGCGCCACGCGGTGTCCGGCGGCGGCCAGCACGGCGTCGACCGCCTCGGGGCAGAGACGGCCGGCGCGCGCGTCAGCCAGCAGCTCGGACTCGGCGGCGACAGCGTCGAGCTCCGGTCGGTGCGGGCGTCGCTCGCGCATTGCCTGGTAGCAGTCGGCCGCAGCGAGGATGCGCGCCGCTCGGCTGAGCGCCGGCGCAGCTGTCTTGCGGTGGTAGCCGGCGCCGTCGAGACGCTCCTGATGGGCGCCCGCCAGCTCGCCGATGGGAGCTAGTTCGGGCGAGTGGGCGAACGAGCGCTCGGTGAAATACGGGTGCAGCTGCACGCGCTCCCAGTCGGTGAGGCCGAAGGGTCCGGGCTTCTCCCAGATTGGCCTTCGACACGGCGACTCGGCCGACGTCGAGCGCGAGCGCGGCGCGTCGCACCATCGCAACCTCGGCCTCCGGGAGACCGAGACGCCAGGCGGCCGCCTCGGCGAGCTGGGAGGTCCCCTCGGCGTGTCCGCGCAGCCAGTAGGACTTGAGGTCGGTGAACGTCCCGACCATGCGGAATGCGGCATCGATCTCGTCACCGGTGATCCAGCGCTGGGGCGGCGGCTCGGCGGCGATCGCCTGCTCCCAGATCAGCGCGTCGTCGAGTCCGTCGAGCAGCTCAGCGAAGTGATCGACCGTCAGGGCGGCCAGACGCGGGTCGTAGGCGCCGCCGGCGCGCTGCTCGATCCCAGAGCTTGAGGCCGCGGTACATGCCCGTGCACCCGCTCCCGGCGCTGAACTGGGGCCCGCCAGGGAAGCGCCGGTTGTACCGGCCGAGCAGCTCCTGGCTGAACGGATCGCTCACCGACTGGTAGTAGTCGATGCACCCGTACAGCCCCTCGACGTGCTCTGAAGGCAGCGCGGCGACGAGGTTCTCGTCGAAATAGGTGGTGACGACACGCCCGCCACGCTTGGTGAAGCCCGAGTCGCAGAGCGCCGCGAGCAACGGGAAGCAGCCGGGAGGAACGGTCGTGTTGAACACGACGTCCGCGCCACTGTCGTTGATCCTCCTGACGGTCTCGTCCCAGTCGGCGTGATCGACCGGGAAGTACTCCTCCCCGACGATCCTGCCGCCGTTGGCCGCCGCGACCTCGTGAACCTTTCGGTTCATCACGTGCGGCCAGATGTAGTCCGCCGAGGGCAGGTAGAACGTCCGTGCCCCGGTCTGCTGCATCACCCACGGAATCAGCGGCTCGACCTGCTGGGCGGGAACGGCGCCCGTGCAGAACAGCAGCGGGTGGTGCTCCTGCCCCTCGTACTGCTCGGGGTAGATGTAGAGCGTCTCGCCGTCCACCACCGCCGCCCCCTTGATGGCCTGCCTGGTCGAGCTAAAGATGCCGCCCAAGACCACGTCGACGTGGTCATCGTGGACGAGCTTGGTGGCGGCGGCTGCCGCCAGCCCGTCGTCGGTCGCGCTGTCCTCGATCAGCAGTTCGACGCGGCGGCCTAGCAGCCCGCCGGACGCGTTGATCTCGTCCACCACCAGCGTCGCGGTGTTGGCCTGAGCGCCGCCCATGGGGGAGAGCGCGCCCGTCTGATTAGCGATCACGCCG
>Ga0335080_10007199_pt1 | contig 11528 bp, 14 predicted proteins | sample Lox_Sample_34_FD_206720 | JGI IMG/M metagenome (GOLD analysis project Ga0335080, IMG submission 206720) | Soil microbial communities from Loxahatchee National Wildlife Refuge, Florida, United States - Lox_Sample_3.4 | ecosystem: Environmental > Terrestrial > Soil > Wetlands | place: USA...
TGTACGCAGCGAACTTTTCCATAGGACCTGCGACCCGGACTTCGGGCGTCACCGCACGCAGCACATCCAGCGCCCGTGCCAGCAGCGGACGGCCCTCAATCTCAAGGAACGCCTTGTCCTTCCCCATGCGGCTGCTGCGCCCACCGGCCAGCACGAAGCCGCTACAGTTCGCCATTTGGCACAGTGTAACAGTAGACCTGCCAGCCAGTTACAAAGGTCCAGCGCCGAGTGCGACAGCAACTAAGTGGAAGAACCGGGGTTTAAAAGTATTGGGCCCGAGCGCCGGAAATTTTCGCGCAAAAGCAATCGGCCGGGGTCGCTTCGCATCTAAACTATTGTCATCCAGGACTCAGATTCAAGGAGTTTTCTTATGAACGCAAGACGTTCGTGGTACGTGCTCACGCTGGCGGCGTTGCTGGCGCTGGCTGTGGTTTCCGGCTGCACGCGGACACGCAACGACGCGCAGATCGCGAGCGATGTGCAGAGCAAGATCAACGCCGACAGCGCGGTTCCGACCAAGCAAATCACGGTGACCTCGAGCGAAGGCATCGTGACGCTGGCCGGCAACGTGGGCAGCGACGGCGAGCGCCAGGCCGCAGCGAATGACGCGGCGCACATCCCGGGCGTGAAGACGGTGGTGAACAATCTGCAAGTTGCGCCGGCGACCGCTCAAGCTGAAGCCGAGCCTGAGCCCGCACAGCAACCCGAGCCCGCGCCGGAGCAGGCACGTCCGCGGCGCATGAGCCCGAAGATCTACGGCAAGCATTCCTACACGCCTCCGCCCAGCGCCCCCGTGAACGCTCCGGCGGTAACGCCGAGCGCGCCGCCCACGACGGCTGTGGCGCCGCCTCCGCCGCCACCACCGCCCAAGCCGATCACCATTCCGGATGGAACCGTGCTGCAGGTACGCATGATCGATACCATTGATTCGGCAACCAACCAGCCCGGCGACCGCTTCCGCGCGACGCTCGATGCGCCCGTCACCATTGACGACCAGGTGGTCATCCCGCACGGGGCCGATCTCGAAGGACGTGTCGCGGAACTGAAGAGCGCCGGGCACTTCGCCGGCAAGCCGGCGATTGCACTGCAACTGGTGGCGGTCTCCATGAACGGGCGCCGCTACTCGCTGCACACGAATCAATACGCGCGTGAAGGCAAATCGCGCGGCACGAACACCGCCGAGAAGGTCGGTGGCGGAGCGGCGCTGGGCACCATCATTGGCGCCATCGCCGGTGGCGGCAAAGGTGCTGCGATCGGCGGCGTAATCGGCGCGGCCGGCGGCGGCGGAGTGCAGGCTGCCAGCAAGGCACCCTCGATCCACGTGCCCTCGGAAGCGCTGGTGAGCTTTACCCTCGAGAGCCCGCTGACGGTTACGCCGGTGGCCAAGCTGGAGCGAACCCGTGGCAGGCGCTCAGCCGACTCCGGCCCGCCACCTGGCGACCAGAACCTGCCCGATTACAGCGACCCGCAGGACCAACCGCCGCCGGGCCGCCGCGCCAGCCGCACTCCTGACTATAACGATTCCGATCAGCAACCGATGCCGCCCTCGTCAGACGACGATAATCCTCCCGTGCTGAAGAGGAGATAGCGTCGCTGAAGTTTGTGAGAAGTGACAAGTGGCAGGTGAGAGATCACTTACGACGTGGCTTTTTTACGATCACGATGCCTTCGGAATGGCACTCCCAGCGGACCAAAAGACGCTCGTAACAGCCCCCGCATCCCCTTTTGTCCCACGCCGGCTTCGTATGAAACTTTCGCGGCGCAAGAGTTCGTGCCGCTGTACAAGCGGCAGTCGATGACAGCACCAGCGCGGATGGGAGACGAAAACGCGCGCGCAGCGTAATATAGAAGAGAACTCAAATTTTCCTGATAGGAGTCTTCATGGCAGGGGGGACGTCTTTCATTAAGCGGCAGAAGGAGCGCGCGCGACAGGAGCGACAGGCTGGAAAAGCACGCAAGAGAGCCGATAAGAAATCACAAAAAGAAGAACCCGTGATTCCCGCAGGCCCGCGGGACCCGGTGATAACCTACGACGAAGAGGGCCAACCCAAGGGCCTGGGCTTTCACGATTTCTAGCCGGCGCGGCGATGACAAGCGCGCCGCAAAAAGGATTTTTGACGCCAGCTGTTATTCGGCCTAGAATGGAGGCTAAGAGTGCTGGTTCCCTCTTTTTCAGATCCTCTGAGCTAAGTCAGCCTATCTGAAGCTTTTCCACCTTAGCCAATCTTTTCGGCGCCAGTGGACTGCGCGACGGTGCCGGGACCAAGGAGTCTCTTATGCCGGTCCGTCCAGCCAGCAAATACCACCTCAAGGACCTCTACCAGGAAATCGGTTTCTACGATCGCAAGATCTCGTACTGCCAGAATTTCGAGAAGTTCGACTGCGAAGAAGAGCGTACGAGAGAGGTTGAAAAACTGACCAGGAAGCGCCAGACGCTCGTGCAAGCGGCGGCCGATATGACCAACGCCGGCATCGGGTACGATCCCAGACTGCTTCCAGCTTCCCTGAGGAGCGAGGAGGCTCCGGCATTGCTGGCAAAAGCACCGGCTGCCGTCACCAACATCAACAAGGTCGCCTCCTCTGCCTGAAGCAGAAACTGGCGTCCGCGCAAAGGAAATATGAAAAAGATTTTTGTCGGCAATTTCGCTTTCAGTATGACCGAATCGGAACTTCGCGGCATGTTCGAGCCTCACGGCCAAGTGGAGAGCGTGACCATCGTGACCGACCGCGATACTGGACGCTCACGCGGCTTCGCCTTCGTTGAAATGACCGACAACGGCGCCGCGGACAAAGCGATCGCGGCCCTCAACGGCATGGATTCAGACGGACGTCCGCTTACCGTCAACGAGGCACGGCCCAAGGCAGACCGCGGTCCCCGCGGCGGATCGGACCGCGGCTTCTCCCGCGGCCGGCGAGAGTCGCGGTGGTGAAACTCCCCGCCGCACTCCGGCCCAGCCCGCATGGGACGGCCAAGCGATTGCGCAACAAGAAAACCGAGGACCCTGCCAACACCGTGGTCATGACTACGGTCGTGTGCCACCAGTGTGGGGAGAAATTCTCCATTGCGCACCACTCTGGGTCGACCGACCAGGTTCTGGCCGAGCGCCAGGCAGTGTGGCTGGCGGATAGGTTCGTGTGGGACCACATTCAGGAAAACCCTCATCAGGGCTCAATTCAGTTGCCGGGATCGGGCGAAATGAAGTGAGCGGGTTCTAGGAGGGCATCGTGTCACGAATTAATGGCGACAAGGCAAGATTCAATCGGCTGCGCAAGCAGCGAACTCTCCAACGCCAGCGCAACCGCGCGTTGCGGAAAACGCTGGGCCTGCTCAAAACGCCGGCAGCGGATTCGGCCAAGCATGCAAACTGACGCGTCGCGGCTCCCGTCCAGGACGAGGTTTTGCTGATGGCCAAATCGACGGCAACCTTTGCCATCATCCGCCATAACCTGCTGACCTATGAGCCCGGCAGTGTCATCGTTGTCGTCAGAGGACGCGGGAGGGCACAGGCGGAGGTGGCACAGTTTGAGCGCAATCAAAGCCGAGAAGATCGCTATGCGGGCTGGGGTTACTTCTTAGAGCAAACCGACCTGCCGCCCGGCATGGACCCCCAACAGGCCACTTCCCTCCGGCAAACTCGACTCGACGTCATCGAATCGGAAGCCCAGGAACGACCTTGCCCTGCTGAACCGCCGCGGTGAAAAAGAGGACAGCCCCGGAGTGAAAAGGGGACAGGGCGGCAGGTGGCTCAGACGATCTCCGCTCACAGACACACCCGACGAGCGTTTCTTGGCCGTGTGAGAAAAATAACTTCTGTGTTGCCTACTCCAACACAAGCAAAAGACACTTGTGTTGGGACACCTTCCTGGGCTAACCGCCGGCTTGCGGTTTCGAGCTTCGAGATATCATCGGGTCGGCGACCAATTCCAGATTCGTTCATCTAGAGTTCTGTCCCAGCTCGCCGCACAAAGGAGATGAAACATGAAAGCAATCGTGGTCTACCAATATGGCGGTCCAGAAGTACTCAAGTTCGAGGAGTACCCTGACCCGGTTCCGGGTCCGGGCGAAGTGCTGGTGCGGGTCGCCGCCACGAGCATCAATCCGATCGACTACAAGCGCCGTGCCGGATTAACGAAGGAGTTTTATCCCATCCGGTTCCCGGGCCTCATAGGAGTCGATATCGCGGGGACCGTGGTCAAGATCGGGCCGGGAGTGGAAGGCTTTTCCGTCGGCGACCAGGTGTTCGCTATGGCGGACAATACTTACGCCGAACTTTGCGTAGTGAAGGCCACGATTCTCGCGAAAGTCCCCCAAGGACTCGATTTGATCCAGGCGGCAGCGCTGCCACTTGTGACGACGACCGGCACCCAACTCATTCTCGCTACCGGGATCAATGCGGGCCAGACGATTCTGGTCGTAGGCGCCGCTGGAAATGTCGGGCGGTCGGCGGTATTCACTGCGAAGCAACGCGGGGCGACGGTGATCGCGGGAGTTTTGCAGAGGCAGAGGGATGAGGCGAAGACTGTGGGCGCGGATCAGGTGGTCGCAACCGACGACGACACTGCGATTGCGAATCTTCCGATGCTCGATGTCATAGCGGATACGGTCAACGGCAAGACTGCTGAACAATTAATCGCCAAGGTTAAGCCGGGAGGAATGTTTGCTTCGGTCCTCGGGGCGCCGCAGAACGCCGCGCGGTATCCATCCGTAAAGGTGGTGCCAGTATTCTCGAAATTCGACAGGAAAACGCTCGAACTCATGGCCGAAGCGGTGCGGGATGGCAAGCTGGTAATCCCCATCAGCCGGAAACTGCCACTCCGGGAAGCGGCCGAGGCTCAGGCGGCGGCAGAAAAGGGTGGTGCCGGGAAGATCTTGCTGGTGGCTTGACATTATTTTGGCGCGTGGCCTAGACGATCTCCGCTCACAGATATCCAAGGATGACCCAGACGCGCGATTTTTGCTGGTCTGGGAAACATCGGTAATATCCTACGCAGTTTAGGACACGGTCGAAATATCGCTTCTGTGGTGGCTACTCCCACCAAGCAAAAGACGCTTGTGCGGGGCACCCCCCTTATGTGGGAAGTCCCGGCTTTCACGCACGTCTTTCCCGTGCCACGAACGGCAGCCCGCCTTTGGTAATCACCGGCCCCCTGTTAACCCACTTATAATCAGCATTGATGTTTCTCGATGCTCTCTTCGCGGTGCCGTTTTTCCTCTACGGGCTGGCGCTGGGTAGTTTCCTTAACGTCTGCATCTACCGGCTACCGCGGGAGCTGTCCGTGGTGCGGCCGCGCTCGGCGTGTCCGGAGTGCAAGACCGCGATCGCCTGGTACGACAATCTGCCGGTAGCGAGCTGGCTGATGCTGCGGGGCCGCTGTCGCGCTTGCCGCGCGCGGATTTCGCCGCGCTATCCGCTGGTGGAACTGCTGACGGGCCTGATGTTCGTCGCCTGCTATGTTGCCTTCGGCTGGTCGATCGCGACGTTCAAGTTCTGCGCCTTCTCTTTTCTGCTGCTGGGGCTGATCTTCACCGACGCCGAAACCAAGCTGCTGCCGGATGTGCTAACGATTCCCGGACTCTTCATCGGGTTGGGGTTCAGCGTCTTCGTTCCCGTGCAGGACCTGGGCAGCCGGCTGCTCACGTTGTGGATGAGTCCGCCAGCCGCGTCGCACATTTCCTGGCGGCTGCTCTCGTTGCTTGATTCCGGGCTGGGCGCGGCGCTAGGCGCTTCGTTCATCTACGGCGCGAGAGAGATCTACCGGCGCGCCCGCGGCGTGGAGGGTATGGGATTCGGCGACGTCAAGCTGATGGCCCTCATCGGGGCATTCCTGGGCGTGAAGCTGACGGTATTTACCATCTTCTCAGCTTCCATTGTGGGCTCTTTGTTCGGTCTGGCAGCGGTGCTCTCGGTTTGGTGGAAGCGCGCGCGCCGGCGAATCGTACGCCTGCATGAGCCCGCGGCCTCGGCTCGCAAACGGGCATGGAAGTCAGCCATGCTCGTCTATCGCCATTACGAAATGCCGTTTGGCGTCTTTCTCGGAAGTATGGCGCTGCTCTCTGCGTTCTTCGGCAACGCGTTCATTGCCTGGTACTGGGGGTTTTATCGATGAATGGGCACATGGGTCTGGTACGGGAAACTTTTATCGCGCTGGGCGTTGCGACCATCGCCGTTCTGGTTGGCGCCACCGTGGCGGTGCGCTTCCTGCGTCGGAAACTTGTAGGTTAGGGCGGCAAATTGCTGCCACTTTCGGGCCGGTTCAGGCCGCCGCTGAACCAAGGTAACATTGCCGCAACCTGTACGCGGCACTATGCTTTCCAGCAGGGGAGACGTGCCTTCAGCGTCTCAAGGAGCAGGTCGCAATGAAACCGATCGCGTTCGTTCTGGCAGTGGCGGTGATTGCAGTGTTGACGGCGATGGCAGCGCCCGCGCAGGATTCCCTGGGCGACTACGCGCGCGCCGTGCGCAGCGAAAAGCACCCGCCGGCCAAGAAGGTCTATACCAACGACAATCTGCCCTCGAACGCGACCATCAGCGTAGTTGGACAGCCAACCCCCGGCCCCGCGGAGAAGCCCGCCGCCAAGCCCGAAGACGACAAGTCCAAGACCGACAAGGGCAAGGATCAGAAGGAAACCAAGACATCCGAAAACAGCACCCCGCAGGATGAGCAAGGCTGGCGCGAGCGCATCGCGGCGCAGAAGAAGCAGCTTGCCGATATGGAGCACGAGCTCGACCTGATGCAGCGCGAGTACAAGCTTCGCGTCGCCGACTACTACGCCGATGCCGGCACCCAGTTGCGCGACCAGAAGAAGTGGGCCGACGACGACGCCAAGTACCGCTCCGACATAACCGACAAGCAGAAGCAGATCGAAGACGCCAAGGTCCAGCTTCAGGACGTCGAAGAGCAGGCGCGCAAGGCCGGCGTCACGGTCACGGCCGCATCTCCGGAGCCTTCCGCAAACAACCCACAGTAGCGCGCAAGACCCCGAAGTGTATTAGGCCGCTTGCTCTCTCGCGCAAGGTGGATTATCTTGCGCCGCAGGATGAGACGATTCCTCTGTGCGATCGTACTGGCTGGCTTGCTCGCCGGCTGCTCTTCTACTCCGCCTCCGGCGGAGAAGGCTGCGGAGGCCAAGACGCAACCGCCGAAGACAGAACTGCTCACCGGGCGCGTCGCCTTCCAGAAACTGTTCGTGACGGCGCGCAGTTGGGGGCCGGACGCCAAGCCTTTCCGCCTGGAGTCGGAGGCAGTCAAGCAGGCTTCGGGCGCCGACGGTAAGGCCGGCATCTGGCGCGGATATTTCGCCTCTCCCGGCAAGCGTGCGCTGAAGCCCTATATATGGTCCGGGCTGGTCGGGCCGGATGCCCCCGACCGCGGCGTGAATCCCGGAACGGAAGATACATTCAACCCGGCAAACACTTCTACACAACCGTTCGACTTCGCGTTTCTCAAGAGCGACAGCGACACCGCCTTCGAGGTCGCGCAGGCGCATGGCGGTAAGAAGCTCATTGATGCCGATCCGCAGCAGCCGGTAAAGTACATGCTCGTGTGGAATCCGAGCTCAAACCAGTTGATCTGGCACGTGATCTACGGCTCGTCAGAGAGCGACGCAAAACTGCGCGTCGCCGTGGACGCCTCTACTGGGACTTTCCTGAAGCTGGAGAAGTAGGATTCCGCGTGAGCACCGGGCGCTCGGGATCAAAGGGCTCGGCCTCCATTCGGGCTTTTCCCAGCGGTTCGCACCCATGCTGCGCGGCCAAGTGCGTGTCCGCCGGCTTCGGACTTGCCTGAATATGTTCCAGCGCTCTCCTGCACTGCGCCGCCGACGGCCCTTTGGGAAGAATCTTCAGATATTCCCTATAGTAGCTGCGTGCTCCAGCGAGGTCGCCGGACTTTTGCAGGGTTTCCGCTACTTTGAAGGTCGCCACCGCGTCGCTCGGCTTGTAGGTGAGCGCCTCGCAATAGCGGCTGAGAGCCGCGTTGAGGTTGTCCCGCTTGACGTAGAAATCGCCGACCTCAATATCCTTCATCGCTCGATGCGGGTCCCAGCTGTGCAATTCGGTGACGCTGTCATCCGGCGGCGTCTCCTCGGGGATGGGACCGGTGTCGTTATCGCGGCTGGAGCTGTCGTTTGGGCCGCGCGGCGCCGGCATCGGCTCGGAGCGCGGCGGCGCCTGGCTTTCGGTCGGCGGCGATTGGTCCTTCGGGATCTCGGCTTGGCCCCAGGCGCAGGTTGCGAGCAGGAGAACCGCGAGCGAATACCGCAACATGACGATATTTTACGCCAGGGACAATTGTGCCGCCCCTTGAAGGGGCTCGATATTCTTGAATGGCTTACCCAGGACTCCCGTCCTGGGCTAATTTACATCGGCCCTGCGGGCCTTTCGTCCTCTAGTGCGCAAAAATCGCGAATTGCCCCAAAAAACAGCGCCGTAGGCGCGGCGTAGTTTAGCCCAGCACGGAAGTGCTGGGTTAGGGGTTCATCCGATGTGCGAGCGCGAAGGAGCCCTGCGACTGAGCGCGAGCATAGAACAAAAATCAGGCCGTTCCGAAACTCCGGAACGGCCTGTGGTGAAAGTTCCTCGGGGGGAGGAAAAAACTCTACCGTGTGAGCGTCCCAGTTTCGGGGGATCCATTGGAAGCCGTGGTCTTCTCGCCCGTGTTGCTCATCAGGCGAATATCGACGCGGCGGTTCTTGGCCCGACCGCTAGTGCTGCCGTTAGGAGCGACCGGCTTGTCCTTGCCCAGGCCAATCACGAAAACTTTGTGCGCCGGCACGTCGTACTTCTGCGCCAGGTACTGGATGACGGCGGAAGCGCGGCGCTGGCTGAGCTGATAGTTGTAATCAGCCGGGCCGGTGGAATCGGTGTTGCCGTCCACCACGATGATGTAATGCTTGGCGTTCGGGATATCGGCGCCCAGCTCATCGAGGGCCTGCTTGGCCTTCGAGGTCAGGTTCGCCTTATCGAAGCCGAAGTGGACCGTGGTTTCGACCACCGGCTGATAGTTGTCCAAATTGGCAACCGTATTCGCCAGGCTGGTCACCCGGTTGCTGGCCTGGGTGGCGAGGCCCTGGGCTTCGTCTGCCGACTTGCCGGCAGCCAGAGCCTTCTGGTCCGCCTCGGAGGCCTTGGCCTGTACGTCCTGAATGCCCTTCTGGGCACGCGCGTCCGTCTCCCGGATCTCGCGGGTGTTCTTCGCCGTCAGATCATCGAGCTCATTGGTCTTGTCGATGATGGGCGTGGTCTGGTTGCGGACGTAATTCTTGGTCGAGCAGCCCACAGAGAACATCATGCTCAGGCTGAGGGCACCGGCTAGTGCGAGAAACTTACCGTTCATCGGGAGAGGCTCCTGGGAAACCTGCTCGGCTGGCTATTGCCTGCCAGCCCGGTTTCGCCTTGGAAGATAGCAAGCGCGGTGCCACTTGGAGGTACATTCTGTCGTACATAACCGGTTGATTTTATTGTGTTTGCAGGATGCGTCGGAGGGGTTGGCGTCGCCCTCCGGGCAATCCAAGGCTGAAGAGTAGAATTCTTACACGGTGGTTGTCGGCCCTCGGTCACGTAATCGGTCGCCTATTGACGTCCCCATGGCCGACGGCCGACGACCGATGTCAGCCCTCCATGGACTTGCAGGAGAAAATCCGAGAACTGCCCACCGGACCCGGCGTGTACCAGTACAAGAACGCCGAGAGCGAGGTGATTTACGTCGGCAAGGCGAAGAACCTGCGCTCGCGGGTCCGCTCGTACTTCCTGGAAGGCCGGCCTGAGGACGCCAAGACGGGCTCGCTGCTGCGCGAGGCGGTGGACGTCGACTACATCGTGGTCGACAACGAAAAAGAGGCGCTGGCGCTCGAGAACAACCTGATCAAGCAGAAGAAGCCGCGCTTCAACATCCTGCTGCGCGACGACAAGACTTATCCGTACATCAAGCTGACCGCCGGCGAGCGGTATCCGCGGGTGTATGTCACCCGCCGCCTGAGGAAAGACGGCAGTCTCTACTTCGGCCCCTACTTCCCTGCCAACCTGGCGCACCGGACCGTTGACCTGATCCATCGCTCGTTCAAGATTCCATCATGCACGGTGGACCTCTCGCGCTATCACCCTCGGCCTTGCCTGCAGTACTACATTGGGCGTTGCCTGGGGCCATGCGTGAAGGAGCTGACGACGCCCGACGTCTACCAGGAGGCGGTGCGCGATGTGCGACTGTTCCTGGAGGGCCGGCAGACCGATCTGGCGCGCTCGCTACATGAGCGGATGGATCGCGCCGCCGAGGACCAGGAATACGAGCGCGCGGCGAAGTATCGCGACCTGCTGGCCACGGTGGAGCAGCTCCACGAGAAGCAACGCATTGCCGCCGCTGAGGGCGACGACGCCGACGTCTTCGGCTATCACTATGAGAACCACATGCTCGCTGTAAACCTGTTCCACATGCGCGGCGGCAAAGTGCTCGACCGGCGCGAGTTTTTCTGGGAGGACTTGCCGGAGTTTGCATTTCCTGATGGTGAGCATGCTGGCGGTGACGAGACGTTTCATCCCGGCGAGTTTTTTTCGGCGCTGCTGAAGCAGGTCTACATCGACCAGCAGTATGTTCCGCACACGATTTATGTTCCGGTGGAATTTGAAGACTGCGCGGCGCTGGAAGAGCTGCTCTCCGAGAAGCGCCAGCGAAGGGTAGAAATCGTGGTCCCGCAGCGCGGCGAGAAGCGTTCGCTCATCGATCTGGTGGCGCGCAACGCCAAGCAATCCTATGAGCAACGCTTCCGGGTGATGAAGCCCGCGACCAAAGCAATTCAAGAAGCGCTGCAAGACGCGCTCACCCTGCCCGAGCTGCCGCGGCGCATCGAGTGCTTCGACATCTCCCACATTCAGGGCGCCGAAACGGTGGCGTCGATGGTGGTCTGGGAAGACGGCAAGATGAAGAAGTCGGACTACCGCAAGTTCATTATTCGTTCCGTCGACGGCGTGGACGATTTCGCTTCCATGCGCGAGGTGGTGGGGCGGCGCTACAAGCGCGTGCTGGAAGAAAAGCAGAAGCTGCCCAGCCTGGTGCTGATCGATGGCGGCATCGGGCAACTGCACGCCGCGGCCGAGGCGCTCGAGGCGCTGGAGATCGTCAACCAGCCGCTAGCGTCCATCGCCAAGCGCGAGGAGATCATCTACGTGCACGGCCAGGAAAGCGAGCCCGTGGTGCTCGACCATCATTCGCCGGTGCTGCACCTGGTGCAGATGATCCGCGACGAGTCCCACCGCTTCGCCGTCACCTTCCATCGCAAGCGCCGCGCCATGCGCGACCGCAATTCGGAGCTGCTGGAGATTCCCGGCGTCGGCGAGAGCACTCGGCGACGCCTGCTCGAACACTTCGGCAGCGTGCGCGCGGTACAGCAGGCAGATGCGGCGGCGCTCTCAGCCGTGGTAACACGCAACCAGGCGGAGGCGATCAGAAAGCATTTTGAGGGAGCCGGCTAACCCCACGCATTTGGGACGGCAAGCCGCGAAGCGGCGACATTTGTTTGAGCCCAGCGCGTGAGC
>Ga0335080_10007200_pt1 | contig 11526 bp, 7 predicted proteins | sample Lox_Sample_34_FD_206720 | JGI IMG/M metagenome (GOLD analysis project Ga0335080, IMG submission 206720) | Soil microbial communities from Loxahatchee National Wildlife Refuge, Florida, United States - Lox_Sample_3.4 | ecosystem: Environmental > Terrestrial > Soil > Wetlands | place: USA: Florida...
GCTGCCGACAAAGTCGTTTCCGCTGCCTGCGGTATTCATCAGCGCGCCAGCCGCGAATTGCAGAGGGTAGGTCAGGTCGCCGCCGGGGTTGGGCAGGTTTTCCAGTTCAGGCGCGGCGAGCGTCGTAGAGGTGTTGGCGTTCTCCGGGTTGATCAGCGGCGCCTCGCCGCTGACTTCGACGACCTGGCGCGAGCGCGCCACTTCCAGCGTCAGGTGGATGGTCTGCTTCTGGCCAAGGCTCGCGCTCACAAGTTCGATCCGCGCGGACTCGAAGCCTTCAGCTTCCGCGCGCGCCGAGTAACTACCCGGCCGCAATTCCGGAAAATTGAAGCGCCCCTGCTCGTCGGTAGTGGCGCTGCGCTCGACGCCCGTGGCGCGGCTCGTGACGGTCACCCTCGCCCCGACTACCCCCGCGTTGGCCGTGTCGGTCACCTGGCCGACAATCGCGCTGGTAGTCTCTCCCTGCCCGAATGCCGCGCCTGCCAACAGCAACAAGCTTCCTGCAAGCCACCAGGGCCGGACCAGCGGGCACATTTGCCACCCCTGCCGCGCATATTAGGCGCAGCTACGCGCATATATTAACCATGTTTAACGCACTCTGTAAAGCGCGGTGTTTATGTGACGGGTAGCAGAGTAATCAAGCGCCGCGGCCGGGCCGCCCAAAAAACAAAACCGCCGCTCCGGCATTTTACGGAGCGGCGGTCAGAATGCGCGACGCGAGGGCGCGCGAGTTCTTAGTGGACGGCCGGAGGATTAGTGCCGCTGGCCGGTGCCGCCGGATCCGCGGCCGGCAATGCCGGAGGGGGCGTTGGCGGAGCCGGCTGGCGCACCGTCGGCTCGAACTTGCCGATGGCCAGCTCGATCGCCTGGTCCAGAGTACGCACGTAGAGCAGCTCCAAACCTTCGAGCATTTCCGGCTGCAGATCTTCCTTCACGTTCGGCTCATTATCGGCCGGCAGAAGGATGGTCCTGATCCCCGCCCGCTTCGCGCCCAGCACCTTCTCCTTGATGCCGCCGACCGGCAGGATCACGCCGGAAAGCGATGTCTCGCCGGTCATGGCCAGGCGCGGCTTCACCTGCTTGCCGGACATCAGGCTGACCAGCGCAGTGACCATCGCCGCGCCCGCGGAGGGACCGTCCTTGGGGACGGCGCCGGCGGGCACGTGAATGTGCACGTCGCTGTTCTTGAAGAACTCCGGGTCGATCCCATAGTGGTCGGCATTCGCCCGCACCCAGGTGAGCGCGGCCTGCATGGACTCCTGCATCACGTCACCCAGGCTGCCCGTCATGGTGAGCTGCTTTCCGCCCGGCATGCGCGACGCTTCAATGAACACGATGTCGCCGCCTGCGGGCGTCCACACCAGCCCGACGGAAACGCCGGGACGATTGACGCGCTCCTCGACTTCCTTCTCCGTGCGGTACTTGGGCACGCCCAGCGACAGCCGCACGAATTCCGGGGTCACCTCGAGCTTGTCTTTCTTCCCTTCGGCCATGCGGCGAGCCTGCCGGCGGGAGAGCGTGGCAATCTCGCGCTCCAGGTTGCGCACACCGGCTTCACGCGTGTAGCTGTGGATCACTTCCCTCAGCCCTTCCAGCGTGAAGTCGATGTCCTCGCCTTCCTTGAGGCCGTGCTCCTTGGCCTGCTTGGGGATCAGGTACTTTCGCGCGATGTGGATCTTCTCGTCCTCGGTGTACCCGGGCAGCTCGATGACCTCCATACGGTCGCGCAGCGGCTCGGGGATGGGATCCATCCAGTTGGCCGTGGCGATGAAAATGACCTTCGACAGGTCGAAAGGCACGTCCAGATAGTGGTCGCGGAACGTGGCGTTCTGCTCCGGATCCAGCACTTCCATCAACGCCGCGGAGGGATCGCCCCGGAAGTCGCGCCCCAGCTTGTCCACCTCGTCCAGCATGAACACTGGGTCGTTGGTTTCCGCGCGGCGGATGCCCTGGATGATCTGTCCCGGCAGCGCGCCGATATAGGTGCGGCGGTGGCCGCGGATCTCCGCTTCATCGTGCATCCCGCCCAGCGAGATGCGCACAAACTTGCGCCCCATGGCCCGCGCGATGGACTTGCCCAGCGAAGTCTTGCCCACCCCCGGAGGCCCCACGAAGCAAAGGATCGGCCCCTTCATCGAAGGCTGCAGCTTCTTGACCGCCAGGTACTCCAGGATGCGGTCCTTCACTTTCTTCAGGTCGTAGTGATCCTCGTGCAGGATTTCTTCGGCCTTCGGGATGTCGATCTCCTCCGCCCCCGAAGACTTGGTCCACGGCAGCGTGGCCATCCAGTCCAGGTACGTGCGCGAAACCATGTACTCGGCCGACGCCGACTGCATCTTGGCCAGGCGCTTCAGCTCGCGGTCGCATTCCTTGCGCGCTTCCGCGGGCATGCCGCTGGCTTCTATCTTCTTGCGCAGCTCGTCGATTTCGCTCTGGACGTCTTCGCCCTCGCCCAGTTCCTTCTGGATCGCCTTCATCTGCTCCCGCAGGAGGTATTCCTTTTGGTTCTGGTTCACCTGCTCCTGCACCTGCTCCTGAATCTTGGAGCGCAGCTCCAGGACTTCGACCTCCTTGGAAAGCTCGCGCACCAGCGTCTCCAGGCGCTTGCGCACGCTGGCGGTTTCCAGGAGCTCCTGGCGCAGCAGCGTGGAAAGCGACGGGATGGTGTGCGCGATGAAGTCGGAGAGACGTCCCGGATCATCGTGGCCCATCACCTGGTTCTGCAGGTCGTCGGATAGCTGCGGCGAACGGCCCACAACCTCGCGAAACAGTTCCTGCGCCTGGCGGATCAGCGCGGTCAGTTCCGAGTCCATGGGACCGACCACGTCCTCTTCAACATTCACGCGGCCTCGCAGGAATGGCCGGAAGGAGACGATTTCAGCAACGCGGATGCGCTGCAGGCCCTCGAGAAACACGACGACCGTGTTGTTCGGCATGCGCACCATCTTGTGAATCTTCGCTGCGGTGCCGACCGCGTGCAGGTCCGTGCCCGTGGGCTCTTCAATCCGGGGGTCGAGTTGCGCGACAACCCCAATGACCTTCTCGTCCCCCTGCAGGGACTCCAGCAATGCCAGCGAACTTTCACGCCCCACTGTCAGCGGCATCACCGCGCCCGGAAACAGAACCGTCTCCCGGACCGGGAGGATGGGCAGTTCAGGGGGCATTCGAACCGATTTGTCAGCCATGTAACAGCCTCTCTGCCCCCGCGATGAACCACCATCCGGGGACGGCTTGCCAAGGTAAGATGCGCAAAGGAAGCAGCCCGTTGCGCCTCATCACTTCTACGGAATCAACATACTTTAGTCTAGTAAGCTAAAGATTGCAAGCCATCCATAACCTTCACAATATCAAGTCGTTACATGATGGCCGGTCACTCCGGCCACTAGCCATTTCTTCACGGACTCCAAAGCCTGCTCCCGCGTCGCGACCTTGCCTTCCAGCTGCGCTTCCTCGACGGCCTCTATGATTTGACGGTATGCAGGCCCCGGGGGGAGCCCCAGGGCCTTCAAGTCGTCGCCGGTGACGAGCCGGGCCGGGCGCACCGCTTCCGCCGGCGTCTCCGCGATGAACTTGCTCACGAACTCGTAGGTATCGAGCTTGCCGTGAGAGGCCAGGCAATCCATCCGGTGCAGGGCCAGGTGCTCATCAAAGTGCGGCTGGCGGACAAAGCGCTTCAGCGTAGACTGCCGCATCTCGGGAACGTCGACGAATCTCATATGCTGCGCCACCAGCGCCAGGATGCGTTCTGTTTCGTCTCCCGAAAGACGCAATCGCCCGGCAATTTCTTCGGCCAGGCGCACGCCGACTTCGACGTGACGGTCAAAGCGGATGCGATCACCGGGCCCGCGCGGCGCGGTAAACGTGGGCGGCTTGCCTACGTCGTGCAGCAGCGCGCCCCAGGCCAGCGCCGGCGAAACGCCGGCCGGCAGTTGCTCGAGCAGCATGAGCGTATGGACCCACACGTCGCCTTCGGGGTGATATTCCGGCGGCTGCGCGACACCGCGCATGCGGCTCACCTCCGGCAGCACCTGCTCGAGCAGTCCCGACTCATTCAGAAGCTCAAAGCCGCGCCGTGCGCCGCCCTCGGTCAAGATGCGCGTCAATTCATCGCGAATCCGCTCGGCGGACACCACGGCAATTTCCGCCGCGTGCGGGCGGATCGCCGCGAACGTCGCTGCGTCAATGGTGTAACCGAATCGCGCCGCGAACCGAACGGCGCGCAGCATGCGCAACTTGTCTTCGCGAAAACGGTCAACCGGATTTCCGATGGCGCGAACGATTCGCGCCTGGAGGTCCGGCAGCCCGCCCACAAAGTCCAGCAGCAAACCGTCGCGAGGATCCTGCAACAAGCCATTGATGGTGAAGTCGCGGCGCTGCACATCCTCTTCGGCGGTTCTCGCGAACACCACCGCCTCGGGCCGCCGGCCGTCCGAATACCCCAGATCGCTCCGGAAGGTGGCCACCTCCACCTTGGCCCCTGACTCTCCATCCACCACCAGGATCACGCCGTAGGCTGCGCCCACGGCCACGCTGCAGGGAAACAGGGCCTGCACGCGATCGGGAGTCGCGTCGGTGGCCACGTCAAAATCCTTGGGCACGCGGCCAAGCACGATGTCGCGCACGCACCCGCCCACGAAATACGCCTGGTGACCGGCGTTCCGCAGGGCGGTGCAAATGCGCTCGGCAAGTTGGCGCGAGTCCATACGGGGATTATCGGCCCAGCAGGCGGCGCCCCACAAGGCGGCACCCGCCGCTGTTTCGATTCCTGCGCTTCCAGGCCGGAAGTGTAGTGCAGCGCCTCTCGCGCCGCCTGGGGTAAGCCCGGCCCTACCCAGCCAGGCGGCGGACGACCATGCAGGTAATGTCGTCGTGCTGGCGCTCCGCGCCGACAAAGTTATCCAAGGCGCGAGTCACGTGACCCAGCGCCTCCGCGGCGGAAACCTGCGCGTCACAGGGAAACAGAAGATTCGTGACGCGCTCCTTTCCGAACTCTTCACCCTTCGCATTCACGGCCTCCACCAGGCCGTCGGTATAGATCAGCATCAGCTCGCCGGACCCGAGGCTCGCTTCGCCAAGAGGAAACGTCTCTTCGAACTCGATGCCCAGCGGCAGGCCGCCCTCGCCCAGCTCTTCCACCGCGCCCTTGGCGCGCCGAATGAACGCCGGATGGTGCCCAGCGCTCGTATAAGAAATGCGGCCGGTTGCCGGCTCGAGCTCCGCAAAGAAAGCCGTCACGAAGCGCAGTCCGTTGCGGCTGTTCTCGCAAACATAGAAGTTCAGGTTGCGCACCAGCTCCGCCAGGGCCGTTCCCGAGGCCTCGATGGCGCGCAGGCTGGCCTGGAACGTGGCCATCAACAGGGCGGCAGGCACGCTTTTGCCCGCCACATCGGCCACGACCAGCAGCAGCTTGCTGTCCTTCGTCGCGGCGTTGCGCGCGACGCCGCGCGGAATCGTGTCGTAGTAGTCGCCCGCTACGGTGTTGGCGGGGCGCGACAAGAAGGCGATGTCGTATCCAGGAACTTCAGGAGGCTTGTCTGGCACCAGCCAGCGCTGGATTTCCCGCGCGATCTCCAGGTCGCGCTTCATCGTCACACGGTCGGCCAGCTCCAGTGCCAGCAGCAGAAAGAGCGCGAAGATCGCCAGGCTCGGGAAGTGGATGCCCGTTTCCGGCGATCTCTCGGACGACGGCAGCAGGTCCAGAACGATGGCCACCATCGCGAAGAGAAGCAACAGCCGCCGCGCCGGGCTCAATTTCATCAGCATGGCCCAGAACAGTGCCCCCGCCGCGCGGAACGGCCGCTGCCAGGTCTTGCTCTTCTCCACTGCGTCCCAGTCGACCTCGCGGGAGTAGAGGCCGTAGCTGGTCCGCGCTTCCGCCTGGAACTGCGTCCACAGCTCGGAGATTTCGACGCCGTCGGTTACGCGCTGCCAGAACGTGCGCGCGCTGCCGATGGCGCGATCCATGCCTCGTGCGGAGGAATCTCGCGGTTCGCCGGTCGCCGATGGGTTCGCTGCCATGAAGCCGCGAGTTTAGCAGATGTCCCGCCGCCGTCCCGTTCGTCGAAGCGCAGGCCGGGCCCGCCTTACCGCTCCTTCGGCCCGCGCAGCGAGCCGCCGAGCTGCAGCTTGTCGAAGCCGAAGCGCTCGCGAAGCCGGTCGGAGGCGCGCGCCAGTGTTTCGAGCTTTTCGCGGCGGGCGGTATCGAGCAGGTCCATCTGCCCCTCGCCGTGGGAGAAATGAGTAAGCGAAATGCCGATCAGCCGCAAGCGGCGGCGCTTGTTGCGGTGCTGGTGGGCAAGCTCGCGCGCGGTGCGCAGCACGTCCTGGTCGAGATCGGTGGGCGACGGCAGCGTTCGAGCGCGTGTGATGGTCTCAAAATTCTCGTAGCGCAGCATGAGCGTCACGGTGGAAGCAAAGAGTTTCACGTCGCGCATGCGCTTGCACGCCTTCTGGCACAGGTGGCTCAGCGTGGACTCGATGAGCGCCGCATCCGTCACGTCCTCGGAAAACGTGTGGTGGTGGGAGATGGATTTTGCTTCCGCGTCTTCGAGAAAGTGGTAGGTGTCTTCGCCGCGCGCCTTGCGATACAGGCCGGCCCCCCACTCGCCGAACACCTCTTCCAGCCGCTCTTGCGAGATTTGCGCGAGCTGCGCCACGGTCTCGACGCCCAAGCCGTTCAACGCCTTTTCCGTGACCGCGCCGATGCCGGGGATTTTGCGCACCCTGAGCAGCGCGAGGAAACCGGCTTCGCTTCCAGCGGGAATCCACAGGAGGCCGGCTGGCTTGCACTGGTCCGATGCGACTTTGGCGACGAGGCGTGTGCGGGCGACGCCGATGGACGACGGCAGCTTCGTCTTCTCCCAGATTTCACAGCGCAGCCGGTGCGCCGCGGCGAGCGGATGGCCCAGCAGCCGCTCGGTCCCCGTGAGATCGAGGTAGGCCTCATCCACTGACGCCATCTCCACACGTGGGGAGTACCGCGCCAGGATCGTTGCGATGCGGTCGCTCCACTGGCCGTAGAGGCCGTGGCGCAGGTCGAGGAAAACCGCGTGCGGACAGAGGTTGCCCGCGGTGCGCAGCGGCATTGCCGACTGAATGCCGTATTTTCTGGCCTCGTAGCTGGCGGCGGAAACAACGCCACGCTGGTCCGGCTGGCCGCCGACGACTACAGGCTTGCCGCGCAATTCGGGACGGTCCAGCAGCTCGACGCTCACATAAAAGGCATCCATGTCGACGTGCAGGATGTTCGTCGCGTGATCATCGGAGCGGGGAGGAGCCGCATCCGCCCCAAAGGGAGGTTTCTTCGCGCGAAAGCTCGCCAGCTTCGGCATGAAAGGTACAGCCGGCCAGGCCGGCAGTCTCAGCGCCACACGGCAGAAACCACGCGGGCAATTCCGGCCAGATCGTTCACCACGCGGATGTCGGACCAGCCTTCGCCGAGCATAGCGCGCACGTCGCTGGCTTGTCCTGCGCCGACCTCCACGACCAGCGCGCCTCCGGGTGCCAGCACCTTCTCCGCCTGGCGAACCAGCGGCCGGAAGACTTCAAGCCCGGTGTCGCCGGCAACCAGAGCCTCTTCCGGTTCGTGCTCCCGCACCTCGCGCGCCAATCCTGCGAGCGCTCCGCGGGCCACGTACGGCGGATTGGAAACAATCAGGTCGAAGGGAACCACGTTTTCCAATTCTCCTCCGAGCAGGAAGGGAGTGAGCAGGCTGGCTTCGACGAATTCGATGCGTGCCTCAAAGTCGTGCCGGACGGAGTTTCGCCAGGCCACCGCCAGAGCGGCACGCGAAACATCCGTGGCCCAGATGCGCGCCTGGGGCACCTCTTTGGCGAGGGCCACGGCCAGGCAGCCGGAGCCCGTGCCCACGTCCACGATGCGCAGGCCCCGCCCGATGCGCTCGCGGCGCACGGAAAGATCCGACTTTTCCGGATGCATTCTCGGCTTCAGCCGTTCCAGCGCGACCTCCACCACATGCTCCGTCTCCGGCCGTGGAATCAGGACGCCGGGACCCACGTGGAACTCGATGCCCCAGAATTCCTGCTTGCCGGTCAGGTACTGCGTGGGCGTGCCGGCGGCGCGGCGCGCCGTGAGCTTCAGGAAGTGCTCCGCGTACTCCGGCTCGACTCCGTCCTCGGGATGCGCGTACAGCCAGGCGCGGTCATGCTCTATCACGTGCTGCAGGATGAGCTCTGCCGCGAGTCCGGCCGAGGGCACGCCGGCCCGCTCCAGGTCTTCGACGCCCTGCCGCAAGAGTGTGCGAACGTTCATGGGTTCCAGAGCCGGACGGGCGCGCCGCGGCCGTCAGACCTCAGCCAGCTCCTGCTTCAGCCGCTCCGCTTCGTAGTGCGTCACCAGGCCGTCCACCAGCGGCGCAATTTTTCCGTCCATCACCTGGTCCAGCTGGTACAGCGTCAGTCCGATGCGGTGATCCGTCACGCGATTCTGCGGGAAGTTGTAGGTGCGGGTTTTCTCGGAGCGGTCGCCCGTCTTGATCTGGCCGCGCCGTTCGGCGCCGATGGCTTCGTGCTGCTTCTCGCGCTCCAGTTCAAACAGGCGCGCGCGCAGCACGCGCATGGCTTTCTCGCGGTTCTTGATCTGCGATTTCTCGTCCTGGCAGGAGACGATCGTGTTCGTGGGAAGGTGCGTGATGCGCACCGCCGAGTAAGTGGTGTTCACCGATTGCCCGCCCGGCCCCGACGAACAGAACGTGTCGATGCGGATGTCTTTCGGCTCGATCTTCACCTCGATGTCGTCCGCTTCGGGCAGGACGGCCACGGTGGCCGCGGAGGTGTGCACACGCCCCTGCTGCTCCGTTTCCGGCACGCGCTGCACGCGGTGCACGCCGCTTTCGTACTTCAGTTTCGAATACACCTTCTTCCCGGAAATCGACGCGGTGATTTCCTTCAGCCCGCCGAGAGAAGAGGGCGAACTGTCGATAACCTCCACCCGCCAGCCCTGCGATTCCGCGAACCGCGAGTACATGCGGAACAGTTCTCCCGCGAACAGTGCCGCCTCGTCTCCGCCCGTGCCCGCGCGGATTTCCACAATGATGTTCTTCTCGTCGTTCGGGTCGCGAGGCACCAGCAGCCGCTTCAGCTCTTCTTCCGCGGCCGCGCGCTTCGCCGTGAGGTGCCTCTCTTCCTCGTGGGCAAGCTGCTTCATTTCCGTGTCGGTTGACTCGGCGAGGATCTGCTTGGTGTCCGCCAGCCCGCGGTCCAACTCCTTCCATTCCCGGTACTTCTCCACGATCTCCCCGAGCTCCGCGTGCGTCTTGGCGATCTTCTGCAGCCGCGCCGAATCGTTCGCCACTTCCGGCGAGGAAAGCTCCCGAGTCAACTCGTCGTAGCGCGTTTCAATCTGTCCCAGTTTGTCGTACATCGTTGCCATTGGAATTCACTCCCCGCGGCAGCCCGCGAACAAGACCCTCAAAAGACCAGTGGATGGAGAGAAATTAGGACGCTTCCCGCATGCGGGAAGCCCGGGGCGCCAGCTAATAGAAGCAGTTCCGTTTCACGGCTGTCTCTTGGATGCAGAATAACGATGCAGGGAACGGCGTGTCAATCCCGGCCGGACTGCGCCCTGCGGGGAGCGGCGGACCGGGGATCAGGCTGAAGTCTGTGCGGCCGGCTCTACTGACGCGGCTGCGCAAAAGTCGTTGGCGAATTCCAGCGCCGAAGCCTGACGCCGGTCTTGTTCCCAGCTCAAGGACCTCAGCACCACGGCCTCCAGTCGACCAGACCCATGACGTAAATGTCGCTCCAGACGCCGACTCGCCCGGTTGTGAATTCGTCCACGGACGTGTATAGCATCGACTTCCGCTGCGCCTCCAACGCGGCCAGCCGCGGTTCAGATTCTCCGCACCGTCGCCGGAAAGTCCTGCCAGACCTTCACGCCGCAGAAGTGCGAGCCTTCCGTGCAGATGGGCGTGGTCACGCCGGCGCGGATGTGGCAGGGCGGGCCGATGTACTTGGCCAGCGCGGGATGCACGTCGCGCACTTGTTCGAGCTCTTCCATCGAGGTCTGGTAGATCTCCTCCTGCGCGTTGAAGCAGGTACGCATGGTCCATTTGTGGAGCAGGTGCAGCAGCGAGCCGCTTTCCACCAGCCGGATGGACTTTGCGTTCGGCAGCAGGTAGAGCGCATCCTCCGCGGAAACGCCGCGGTCGAGCAGCTCATTTTTCGCGCGCCAAGCCGTATCGAGCGCGCTCTCGTAGACTTCCCGCGCCCGCGGATTTCCGCGGATCAGCATGGGCATCACCGCGTCCGGCTCCCGCGTGTCGGCCAGCGTCAGCAGCGGCCGCGAGCCGAACACCATGCGGTGCCGCTGGTCCTGGCTGTCCGCCGTGTGCGAGATCTTCTTCGCGAACGTGTAGTTCGCGTTTTCGAGCGCACGCATCATCGGCGCGTGGACGCCGATATCCAGCGTCTGCAAACGGTAGGGATTGCGCGCCGGGTTCATCAGCCGGTCAATCGCTTCGGCGTCCGGGCACGCCTCGCGTGTCAGCCCGACCACCGCGCGGTAGGCCTCCGCAATGACTTCCGGCGCGCGCAGTGACCAATCCACGAGCTTTGAGGTGCGCCGGCCGAGCTGCGTGTCGAATTCCCGTGCGAATCCGTCCGCGTCGGCTTTCGGCAGTTTCCACTCCGGCAGGTCCTCCAACGGCTCGTTGTCGAACCGGTCGAAGAACTGCGCGTCCACCTCGCGCACGCGCTCAACCATCGCTCCGACCACGGCGCGCGCCTCGGCAGGCGTGTCGCAGGCGTTCTGCATGCGCCACAGGCGGTGCAGCACGATGCCGGAAAGCGTGTGCACCATGGTGGTGAACGCGGCCACCGGCAGAACGTATCGCGCCACCTCGAACGCGCGCTTCTCCGCCTGCTTTTCCACCTTGTCGCGCCTTTTCGGGTGCGACATCGGACCGATGTGCCAGATGTCCGAAAGAATTGCGCGCGCGTCCGGCACCAGGAGTTGCGTGATCTCGCCGTAGGAATCCCACGCGCTGGCCACCGCTGCTTCGTAGATGGCTCGCTCCGCCGGGCCGAAACGCACGGATTCCGCCGGCACGTACGCCCGCGCCCGGCCCATCTTCACGTACCGCTGCGACTGCTGCTCCGAGTTGTAGAACGGATGCGCGTGCAGGAACGACCAGACGAACTGCCGGCTGATGTTCTCCAGGCCGAACTCGAAGTGCGCGTGCTGGAAGACCGTGTGGTGGCCGGCGTAGAACGTCGCCGCGCCGATGGTCAGCCGCTGCTTATCGGTGATTTCGGCCGGGCCGATCAGGCGGGGCGCGTAGCACGTGCGCGCCGCGGCAATCGCGGAGTCGTACGGCTGGGTAAACCAGCTCCGCAGCGTCACGCGCGCCGCGTCGGTTTCGACGCGCCTGTCTTCTCGTGGAGGAAGCGCGGGACTCGCGGCCATGTCTGGCGTGATTCTACACCGATTGCGGCGGCGGCATTACGCCGCCCTTCGGGCAGACGGCCCGCTACTTCTTGCCCGCGGGCTTTTGTGCGGCCGCGTAT
>Ga0335080_10007203_pt1 | contig 11525 bp, 5 predicted proteins | sample Lox_Sample_34_FD_206720 | JGI IMG/M metagenome (GOLD analysis project Ga0335080, IMG submission 206720) | Soil microbial communities from Loxahatchee National Wildlife Refuge, Florida, United States - Lox_Sample_3.4 | ecosystem: Environmental > Terrestrial > Soil > Wetlands | place: USA: Florida...
TCTGGCTGACGATCAGCCCCCCCACGATGCTGATGCCCAGCGGCCGCCGCAATTCCGAACCGACTCCGGTACCCAGCGCCAGAGGCAATCCACCTAGGAGCGCCGCCATCGTCGTCATCATGATGGGGCGAAAACGGAGCAGGCACGCCTGATAGATCGCGTCTTCCGGCGATTTCCCCCCGTTGCGTTCGGCTTCCAGGGCGAAGTCGATCATCATGATGGCATTCTTCTTCACGAGTCCGATCAGCAGGATGATGCCGATCATGGCGATCACGCTCAGGTCCAGCCGACAAAGCAGGAGCGCCAGAATCGCGCCGACGCCCGCCGACGGCAGCGTCGAAAGAATCGTGACCGGGTGAATGTAGCTCTCATACAGCATCCCCAAAACGATGTAGACGGCCACAAGCGCGGCCAGGATCAAATAGGGCTCGTTCTTGAGCGACGCCTGAAACGCCTGGGCCGTCCCCTGAAACGTGGCCCGGATCGAAGTGGGCAAGCCGATCTCGCGCGCCGCGGACTGGACGGCTTTCACCGCATCACCCAGGGCCGTATCCGGCGCCAGATTGAACGACAGCGTCACCGCCGGATACTGCCCCTGATGGTTCACGGCCAGTACGGAGGTTCTCGGCTCGAAATGCGAAATGGCATTCAGGGGAATCGCCGTTCCGTTCGATGATCTGAGGAAGATGCCTTTGAGCGCGTCGGGATTCTGCTGAAACTCGGGAGCGACTTCCATGACAAGGTGGTATTCGTTCAGCTGCGTGAAAACGGTGGAGACTTGCCGCTGGCCGAACGCGTCGTACAGTGTGTTGTCGATCGTTTGCGCGTCGATGCCCAGGCGCGACGCGGTGTCCCGGTCGATCACGAGCTGGGCCTGGAGCCCGCGGTCCTGCTGGTCGGTGGAAACGTCTCGAAGCACGGGCAGCGTCTTGATCTTGTCGAGCATCTTCGGCGCCCATGATTGCAGGTCGGCCAGGTTCTCGCTTTCGAGCGTGTACTGATACTGCGAATTGCTTTGCCGCCCGCCCACGCGGATATCCTGGTTGGCCTGGAAGTAGAGCGTCGCTCCCGGCACGACGGCCAGCTTCTTGCGCAGCCTGGCGATCACCTGGTCCGCCGTGATTTTCCGGTCGGCCAGCGGCTTCAGCGCGACGAACATCCGGCCCGTGTTGATCGCTCCTCCGCCGCCGACGAAGGTAATCATGTTCTCCACGGCCGGGTCGGCCATCACGATGTCGCTGAACTGGCGCTGTTTCACCCGCATCGCGTCGAACGACACGTCCTGCGAGGCCTGGATCGACCCGTTGATCATGCCCGTATCCTGCTGCGGGAAAAATCCCTTGGGGACGATCACAAACAGAAAGACGTTCAGGCAGACGGTCGCAATCGTAACTCCCAGCGTGAACGCCTGATGTCCCAAGACCCATCGAAGGCCTTCTTCGTAGGCGGCGGCAAGGCCGTTGAATCCGCTCTCGCACAATCGATAGATCCAGTTGTGTCCTTCTTTCTTGACCGGCCGCAGGAACTTCGCGCACATCATCGGCGTGGCCGTGAGCGAAACGAAAAGCGAAATGGCGATCGTGACGCTCAGCGTAACCGCAAATTCCCGGAAGAGCCGTCCGACGATTCCCCCCATCAACAGGATGGGAATAAACACGGCTACCAGGGAGACGCTCATCGAAAGCACGGTGAACCCGATCTCACGGGCTCCGCGGAGCGCGGCTTGAAAGGGCGACATCCCCTGTTCGTGATAGCGTGTGATGTTCTCGATCACCACGATGGCGTCGTCAACCACGAAGCCGGTGGAAATCGTCAGGGCCATCAACGACAGGTTGTCGATCGAATATCCAAGCAGATACATCACGCCACATGTGCCGATCAGCGAGACGGGAACGGCGATCGCGGGAATCACCGTGGACCAAACGTTGCGGAGAAAAACGAAGATCACCAGAATCACCAGCACGACGGTGATCAGCAGCGTGATCTGGATGTCTTCAACGGACGCTCGAATGGTGACGGTACGGTCGGAGGCCACCACCACCTCAATCGCGGCGGGAATCGAGGCCTGAATTTCCGGCAGCGCCTCGCGAATGCGCTTCACCGTAGCCACAATATTCGCGCCGGGCTGCCGGAAGACCTGCAGCACGATGCACTGCTTGCCGTTCTCCAGGCCGAAGGTGCGGACATCCTCGACGGAATCCTGCACCGTTGCGAGATCGCCCACGCGCACCGGAGCGCCGTTGCGATAGGTGACGATCAGCCTGCGGTAGTGGTCGGCGTCGAAAAGCTGGTCGTTGTCCGTCAGCGTCCACCGTATCAGGCCATTTGAGACGCTGCCCTTCGGCTCGTTGGAATTCACCTGGCCGAGCGCCGTCCGCACATCCTCGAGCCCGATTCCATAACTCGCGAGCACGGAGGGGTTCAGCTCGATACGAACCGCGGGTCGCGCGCTCCCGCCCACGGTCACCTGGCCCACGCCGCTGACCTGCGACAGCTTTTGGGCGATGATGGAATCGCTGACGTCGTACAGGCGGCTCAGCGGCAGCACATTCGACCGCACTGCCGCGATGATCACCGGAGAGTCGGAAGGGTTGACCTTTCGGTAGGTTGGAAGGCTCGGGAGATTCGCGGGCAGCTGCCCCGCTGAAGCGTTGATCGCCGCTTGCACGTCGCGCGCCGCCGCGTCGATGTCGCGATTCAGGTCGAACTGGAGAGTAACCGAGGTGTTGCCCGCCAGGCTGCTCGACGTCATCTCCGTCACACCGGCGATTTTTCCGAACTGCCGCTCGAGCGGCGTGGCAACCGAGGACGCCATGATCTCCGGGCTGGCGCCGGGCAGGCTGGCGCTGACGGAAATCGTGGGAAATTCAACCTGCGGAAGAGGTGCGACCGGGAGCGCGCGGTAGGCAACCGCTCCGGCCATCAGGATTCCCGCCGTCAGCAGCGACGTGGCGATCGGCCTGCGAATAAATGGTGCGGAAATGCTCATGATGCCTGCGCGCGGCCCCTAGTCCGCTGTGGCTTCCGATTCCGCTCTATTGCCCACGCGATAGCGTTCGAGTCGCCGCGCCAGACGGTCGAACGCGAGGTACACGACCGGAGTGGTGTACAGCGTGAGCACCTGGCTGATCAGCAGGCCGCCCACGATGCTGATGCCCAGCGGGCGGCGCAACTCCGACCCGGTGCCCGTGCCCAAGGCGAGGGGCACTCCGCCGAGCAGCGCGGCCATCGTGGTCATGATGATCGGGCGAAAACGCAGCAGGCAGGCCTGGTGAATCGCCTCGCGTGGCGACTTCCCTTCCTTGCGTTCGGCCTCCAGGGCGAAGTCGATCATCATGATCGCATTTTTCTGCACGATACCGATCAGCAGGATGATTCCGATCAGGGCGATCACGCTGAAATCCGTCCGGCAGACGAGCAGCGCAAGTATGGCGCCCACGCCGGCGGAAGGCAGGGTCGAGAGGATCGTGACGGGGTGAATGTAGCTTTCGTAGAGAACGCCCAGCACGATGTAAACCGTAATCAGCGCCGCGAGCACGAGCAGCGGCTCGTTGGCCAGCGAGGCCTGAAACGCCTGCGCCATGCCCTGAAAACTCGGATGGACCGAAAGCGGCAGATTGATCTGCTGCTCCGCCTTCTTGATGGAATCCACGGCATCCCCGAGCGACGCGCCGGGCGCCAGGTTGAACGACAGCGTCACCACCGGAAACTGGCCCTGGTGATTTACCGCCAGAGCCGACGTTCGCTGCTCCCAATGCGTGAACGCCGCCAGAGGAACTTGCGTCCCGTTCGCCGACTTCACGTAGATGTCCTTCAGAGAATCGGGGTTCTGCTGGAAGCGCGGATCGACCTCCAAGACCACGTGATACTGGTTCAGCTGAGTGAAGATGGTCGACACCTGCCGCTGGCCGAAAGCGTCGTACAGCGTGTTGTCGATGGCCGCCGGCAGGATGCCGAGGCGGGAGGCCGTATCGCGATCGATCGCGACGTTCGCCTCGAGGCCCTGATCCTGCTGATCGCTGGCGACGTCGCGCAGTTGCGGAAGAGCGGCCAGTTGCGATTCGAGCCTCGGCGCCCAGTCCGACAATTCCTTCGCGTCAGCGTCCTCGATCGAATACTGGTATTGCGTGCGGCTGACGCGGTCCTCGATGCTCAGGTCCTGCACGGGCTGCATGAACAGCGTGACACCGGCCACCTGGGAAAGCTGCGGCTGGAGTCTGCGGATGATGTCGCTGGCCGTCGCGCTGCGGCTTTCGCGGGGCCTCAGGTTGATTTGAATGCGCCCGCTGTTCGGCGTCATGTTCGTCCCATCGACGCCGATGAACGACGAGAGGCTCACCACGTCGGGATCTTTCAGGATAACGGCCGCAAGCGCCTGCTGCCGCCGCGACAGGTCCGAAAACGAGATCGATTGACCCGCATCGGAGATTCCCAAAATCACGCCGGTGTCCTGGACCGGGAAAAATCCTTTGGGCACCACATAGAAGAGGACCAGCGTCAGCACCAACGTCCCCACCGTCACCACCAGCGTCGCCGGCTGGTGCCGCAGGATCACCTGGAGAGTGCGATCGTAGAAGGCGATCAGTCGATTGACGAAACTTTCCGACGCGTCGTAGAAACGGTTGTGCTTCGCCCCGGTTTCCCGATGCAGCAGCTTCGCGCACATCATCGGCGTGAGCGTCAGAGATACGCAGGCGGAGACGAGAATCGTCACGCCCAGAGTCACGGCGAACTCCCGGAACAGCCTCCCGACGATGTCTCCCATGAAGAGGAGCGGAATGAGCACAGCGATCAGGGACACGGTCAAGGAGAGGATCGTGAACCCGATCTGCTCGGATCCTTTCTTCGCCGCCTCAAGCGGCGCGTGGCCTTCCTCGATGAACCGTGTGATGTTCTCGATCATCACGATCGCGTCGTCCACCACGAACCCGGTCGAAATCGTCAGGGCCATCAGCGACAGGTTGTCGAGACTGTAGCCAACCAGATACATCACACCGAAAGTGCCGACGATCGAGAGCGGCACTGCCACGCTCGGAATCACGGTGGCGGCGACGCTGCGCAGGAACAGAAACATGACCAGCACGACCAACGCGATCGTCAGCATCAGCTCAAACTGCACGTCCTTCACGGACGCCCGGATCGTCGTCGTGCGATCGGTGAGCGTGGTGACCTGGATCGCGCTCGGAAGCGAGGCCTGCAATCGCGGCAGCAGGTTCTTGATGCTGTCGGCTACTCCGATGATGTTGGTGCCGGGCTGCCGCTGGATGTTCAGTATCACCGCGGGCTTCGTGTTCATCCACGCCGCCAGCGTGTTGTTCTCTGCGCCGTCGATCACATCGGCCACATCGGAAAGCCGCACGGGCCCGCCGTTCTTGTAGGCCACGATCAGCGGCCGGTAGGCGTCGCTCGAAAGCAACTGATCGTTATCTTGAATCGTGAACTGCTGCCGCGGCCCGTTGAGTGTTCCCTTCGCCTGATCGACGTTCGCCGCGCCCAGCGCCGTGCGCAGGTCCTCGAGGCTCATCCCGTAGGAAGCGAGCGCTGTCGGATTCGCGCGCACGCGCACGGCCGGCTTTTGGCCGCCGCTGATCGTCACCAGTCCCACGCCCGAAAGCTGCGAAATCTTCTGCGCCAGGTTCGTGTCGGCGTAGTCCTCGACCTTCGCCAGCGGCAGCGTATCCGACGTCAGCGCCAGCGTCAGAATCGGCGTGTCCGCCGGGTTCACCTTGCTGTAGACAGGAGGATTGGGAAGGTCGTGCGGGAGGTACGTTGTCGCCGCGTTGATGGCCGCCTGCACTTCCTGCTCGGCGACGTCGATATTTTCCTTGAGATCAAACTGCAGAGTGACCAGCGACGCGCCGAAAGAGCTGGTCGACGTCATCTGCGTCAGCCCGGGCACTTCGCCGAACTGCCGCTCGAGCGGGGTGGTGACGGATGAAGCCATGACGTCCGGGCCCGCACCGGGATAAAACGTCAGCACCTGAATGGTGGGGTAATCCACTTGCGGGAGCGCGGAAACGGGGAGCTGCAGATAGCCCACGGCTCCGGCCAGCAGCACGCCCACCATCAACAGCGCGGTTGCAACCGGGCGAACGATAAACGGCCCGGAAATGCTCACGGAGTTGTTCCCACGGAAGACGAAGTTGTCGAAGAGGATCGGTTCCCACTCGACGGATGCGCGACCACTGGGTCGCCGGGCTTGATCTTGTCCGCTCCGTCCACGACGACCACGTCGCCTGCGTTCAACCCCTGCGACACGACGCTGACGTTGCCCTGGGTGAAGTCCACTTGGACGTTCCGCACCTGCGCCTGGCTGCTCGCGTCGATGGCGTAGGCAAACAAGCCCTGCGCACCCTTCTGAATCGCCGCGGAAGGCACGACGACCGCATCGCGCCGCGTATCGAGCAGGAGGCGTATGTTCACGAACTGGTTCGGCCAAAGGGAATTATCGCGGTTCTCGAATTCAGACTTGTATCGCAGCGTTCCGGTGGTCTGGTCGATTTGGTTGTCCGGCGTTAACAGTTTCCCGGCGGCGATCATCGTCTTGTTGTCGCGGCTGTATGCCTCGACGCTCAGCTGCCGCTTCTTCATCGTGGCCATCACTTCGGGGATATTGTCCTCGGGCAGGGTGAAGACCACCGCGATCGGCTGTACCTGCGTGATCACCAGCATCCCGTTCGCGTCCGCGGCATGCACGATGTTCCCGGGGTCCACCAGCCGCAACCCCACCCGGCCGCCGATCGGCGCGGTGATCCGGCAATAGGTCAGCTGAAGCTTGGCATTGTCGATCTGCGCTCTGTCGGACTGGATCGCTCCATCGTACTGCCCGACTGTGGCCTGCTGCGTATCGAGCTGCTGCCTGGCCACGACGCCCTCCTGCCAGAGCTGCTGGTAGCGGTTCAGGTCGACTTTGGCGTCATTCTGCGACGCCTGGTCCTTCGCCAGCTGGCCTTCCGCCTGGCTCAGCGCCACCTGGAAAGGCCGCGGATCGAGCATGGCCAGCACGTCGCCCTCGCGAACGAACTGGCCTTCCCTGAAATTCACGGACATGAGCTGGCCGTCAACGCGCGAATGCACCGTCACGGTGTAGAACGGCGTGACGCTTCCCAGCGCGGTGAGGTAATACGGGATGTCCCTTTTCTGGACCGTTGCAACGCCCACCGAAAGCGTCTGGCTGGTGTTGCTGTCCTTGGATGCCGCCTGCGACCGGGCATGCAGCTGGTACGCCACCGCGCCGCCCACGATCACCACCAGCAGCAGAATCCATCCCCACACGCGGCTCCGCTCGCCGCTTCCCTGCGGTGCGCGGCTCGGCGCCGAACCCTCCACCCCTGCCTTATCCGGTTCTGCCATAGCTTCCTCGCGGCCTATTTTTCCACAGTTCTTGGACGTGTACGAGAGTTGGGCGGGTTCACGAATGTGTCCTCCCGGAGGCCTGCGGCGTTCCTTGACCCGGCTTTGCGCGTCCAGTAGTCTGCTGGCGCATCCAATCACTGCGGGCCAGAGCCATAATGGGCAAAGGCAACAATCCGGCGAGCGAGCGGCGTGGCAAAGTCTTTCTAGTGGGAGCGGGGCCCGGCGATCCCGAACTCCTCACCGTGAAGGCGCAGCGCCTGATCTCGCAGGCGGCGCTGATTCTCCACGATGATCTCGTCGCGCCCGCGATTCTGGCGCTGGCGGCGCCGCATGCGGAAGTCGCGAACGTCGGCAAACGCTTCGGTGCCAAGGGCGCAACCCAGGCCGAAATCAACAAACGGATGATCGCCGCCGCACGCCGCGGCCTGGAAGTGGTCCGCCTCAAAGGAGGCGATCCCGGCATCTTCGGCCGCCTCGCCGAAGAAATCGACGCCCTGGAAACCGCCGGCGTCCCGTTCGAAGTGGTGCCCGGCGTCACGGCGGGCATCGCCGCCGCCGCTTCTCTCGGCGTATCGCTCACCGACCGCCGTAAAGCCGCGCGCGTCGTGGTGGTGACGAACCATCTGGCGCACTCGGAAGCCACTCCGGAATCCACCGATTGGCGTGGGCTGATCCGCGAAGATTCGACGCTGGTCATCTACATGCCCGGCCATGATTTCGCCGCGCTGCGCGACCAGCTTCTCGCGGCGGGCTGCCCGCTCGACATGCCCGCCGCCATCGTCTCTCGCGCCAGCCTACCTGATCAACGCTATCGCTTCATCACGGCCGGCGAACTCGACGGGCTGCCGCCCATCGACTCCCCCGCCGTTCTTCTGGTTGGCCGCTCGCTCGATCGGGCCCAGCGCCGTGCCAACTCGTCCGCCGCACTTGCCCTTGACGAGGCCGAGTTCATTCTTTCTTCGCTCGAAGCCTAGCTTCGAACGCCTCCGATGACTCCGGCTCGCGAAGTCACCTATGCCGTCCCCTTCGTGTTAGATTCTTGGCGACATGCTCGACCGCAAGCGATCCGCCGTCGACTGGATCGACCTCGTCTGGTTGCTGTTCATCGCCGGCCTTGCGTTTCTCCCGCCCCTCGACGAACTCCACAAGCAACTCATCCTGGTCGCTTTCGCGGGATTCCAACTTCTCGAGGGAGCACTCGTCGCCCGCCTTCCGCGGGAAGGGCCGACCATCGCGGTCGGCGTCAAGATCCTTCTCGGCACCCTGCTCCTCGACCACACCGGCGACATCGGCATCAACAGCGAGTACTATCCGATCTACTTCTTGCCGGTCATCACCGCCGCGATCTATTTCGGCCCTATCGGCACGCTGCTTTGGAGCGCGATGGCCTCCCTCGCCTACTGCTCCTTCCTGATTCCGGCGCTTGTCCAATACGAGCTGACGCCGGAAGCCGAAGGCCTTCTCTCGCTGCGCATCCTCTTCTTCTTCCTCGTCGGGATTCTGGTGAACCGGTTCGTCGTTGAGAATCGCAGGCAGGTTGCCCGCTATCAAACGCTTTCGGAAACACTCGAACAAACCAATCGCCAGCTCCAGCGCGCGGAGGCCGATGCGCGCCGCTCCGAGCGCCTGGCCGCCCTCGGCCAGATGTCCGCCGGCCTCGCTCACGAGATCCGCAATCCCCTCGGCGTGATCAAAGGCTCCGCCGAAATGCTCGTTCAGAAGCTCAAAAACGCCGAGCCGCTCTCCAGCGAGCTCGCCGGGTACATCTTTTCCGAAGTGAACCGCCTGAACGCGCTGGTCGCCCGCTTCCTCGATTTCGCCCGCCCCTCGAACCTCGAACTGAAACCCGCGCAGGTTTCGGGCGTTCTCGACCGCGCCCTCGAATCGGTCCAGACCCAGACGCCCGGGGCCAAAGTTCGCGTGGAACGCTATTATGCGAACGTCCCGAATATCCAGGTCGATGACCAGCTTTGCGAGCGCATCTTCGTCAACCTGATACAGAACGCGTTTCAGGCCATGGAATCTTCGGCGGATGGCCGCGAGCATGTCCTGCGCCTCAGCGTCGCGCCGGAATCGGGAGGAGTGAAAGTCACAGTCGAAGACAACGGCCCCGGCGTCCCGCCCGAACTTCGCGAACAGGTGTTCAACCCGTTCTACACGTCGAAAAAAGACGGCGTTGGGCTGGGCCTCGCCATTGTCGCCAAGTTCGTCGACGCCCACCGTGGCCGGATCACGCTGGAAGCCAACCAGCCCCACGGGGCCCGTTTTCGCATATTCTTGCCAAGCTCTCCGGGATGATCGGATAGACTGTGCACCCGTGGCCATGAAACCTGAGAAGCCATCCATCCTCATCGTCGAAGACGAGGCCAAAATGCGCCGCCTCCTCGAGCTTCAGCTCGCCGATGAAGGCTTCAACGCGCGCACCGTTGGCGACGCTGAAACCGGGCTGCAGCTTCTCGCCAAGGAATCCTTCGACATAGTCGTCACCGATTTCAAGCTTCCGGGCATGAGCGGCCTCGAATTCCTCAACGCCGTCAAGCGCGTGGATGCCGACCTTCCCGTGATCATCATGACCGCATTCGGAACCGTCGAATCCGCCGTCGACGCCATGAAAGCAGGGGCCAGCGACTACGTGCTGAAGCCGTTCTCTCTTGCCGAGCTCGTCCTCGTCATCCGCAAGGAGCTTGCCAGTCATCAGCTGCGCCAGGAGAATCGCGACCTCCGCGAGGCCCTGGGCCGGCGCTACGAGTACAAAAACATCGTGGCCAAGAGCGATAAGATGCAGGCCGTTCTCGCACTCATCGAACGCGTCGCCCCGACCAACACCACGGTCCTCGTCGGCGGCGAAAGCGGCGTAGGGAAGGACTTGATCGCCCGCGCCATCCACGAGCATTCCCAGCGCGCCTCCGGCCCGTTCATCAAAATCAACAGCACGGCCATACCCGAAACGCTCCTCGAGAGCGAACTCTTCGGGTACGAAAAGGGCGCCTTCTCCGGCGCGACCAACAGCAAGCCGGGCAAATTCGAGCTCGCCAACAATGGCACTCTTTTCCTGGACGAGATCGGCGACGTCCCCGCTGCCATCCAAGTGAAATTGCTCCGCGTCCTGCAGGACCGCGAATTCGAGCGTCTCGGCGGCACCCGAACTTTGAAGGTGGACGTCCGCTTGATCGCCGCTACCAATCGCGATCTCCGCGCCGCCCTGGAAGAAGGCACCTTTCGCGAGGACCTCTACTACCGCCTCAACGTCGTCGCCATCGACATTCCGCCGCTGCGCGAACACAAGGAAGACATCCCCGCCCTCGCCGACTTTTTTCTGCATAAAAGCGCCCGGGAAAACAGCAAACCGGTTCAGGGCCTTACGCCCGCTGCTCTGAAGGCTCTAATGGACCATCACTGGCCCGGCAACGTCAGGGAGCTGCAAAACGTCATCGAGCGCGCCGTGACTTTGTCCACGAGCTCGATGCTGGATGTCTCCGACGTTCATATCGATCCCCCGCGGCGGTCACACGCCGATGCCGGCGCGGCTGCTCTTCCCGAAGGCATGACCATGGAGCAGTGGGAGGAAGAAATGCTGCGCGAGGCTCTGAAGCGCGCCAACGGTAACAAGAGCCAGGCCGCGCGTGCGCTTGGCCTTTCGCGCAACGCTCTGCGCTACCGCCTCACGAAAATGGGCGTTCACGACCCGGCCGACAAAGATTAGCCCCAAGAGGAGCCTTTTCGTGGGTGGCTGAAATCCACCACCCACGCTTCAAAACCACCAGAAACCGCGTCGCTTCTCGTGGCGGCCAACTCCTACCGACCTATCGTAACGAACAGACATAGAACGGTTTACACGCCCCGAGGGACGGGGGTCGACTTTGGCACGACCCCTGCATTACCCCTCGTGTCTTTGAAGGGTTGGGCCCGGTCATAACAGGGGATCTCGATGAAACGATATCTGGCAGCGCTGACGGTCACAATTTTCATAACCCTGGCACTCGTGCCGGCGCTGGCGCACGCCCAGGCGCCTCCGCCGCCCTCCGGCTCCTACGACAACCAGGACAACCAACCCGATCCGTACGCGCCGTCGAACTCGAATGCCCAGGACAACACTCCGGCTCCCGGCGTCGCTCGCGTCAGCTTTCTCAAAGGCGATGTTTCCACCCAGCGGGGCGACAACGGCGATT
>Ga0335080_10007204_pt1 | contig 11525 bp, 9 predicted proteins | sample Lox_Sample_34_FD_206720 | JGI IMG/M metagenome (GOLD analysis project Ga0335080, IMG submission 206720) | Soil microbial communities from Loxahatchee National Wildlife Refuge, Florida, United States - Lox_Sample_3.4 | ecosystem: Environmental > Terrestrial > Soil > Wetlands | place: USA: Florida...
TGCGTCGGCAGAGCCAGTGCTTCCTGGCGGAGCGAATCGAACAACACGCTCGACAAGTAGCGCTCACCGAAGCTCGGTAGAATGACGACGATCAGCTTGCCTGCGTTCTCGGGGCGCGCGGCCACTTTGAGCGCGGCCACCACCGCGGCGCCCGACGAAATGCCGACAAACAACCCTTCTTCGAGCGGTAGCCGCCGGGCCATGACAATTGCGTCATCGTTCGACACCTGGACGACTTCGTCGATCAGCTGGGTATCGAGGATGCTGGGTACGAATCCTGCGCCGATGCCCTGGATCTTGTGCGGCCCCGGCTTGCCGCCGGAAAGCACCGGGCTGTCGGTCGGTTCCACGGCCACGCACTTGAATTCCGGCTTCTTCGGCTTGATGTACCGCGCCACGCCGGTGAGCGTCCCCCCGGTGCCGATGCCGGAGATAAGGATGTCGGCCTTGCCGTCGGTGTCGTTCCATATCTCCGGGCCGGTGGTGGCCACGTGGATCGCCGGGTTGGCGGGGTTGTCGAACTGCTGCAGGATGTAGCCGTTGGGCGTATTGGCCAGGATTTCGTTGGCCTTGGCAATGGCGCCCTTCATGCCGTTGGGACCGGGGGTAAGCACGATCTCGGCGCCAAAAGCCTTCAGCAGCACCCGGCGCTCCAGGCTCATCGTCTCCGGCATGGTGAGAATGATCTTGTATCCCTTCACCGCGGCGACAAATGCCAGCGCTATGCCGGTGTTGCCGCTGGTGGGCTCGATGAGCACGGTTTCCCCCGGCTTGATCCGGCCCTGCCTTTCGGCGTCTTCGATCATGGCAAAGCCAATGCGGTCTTTGACGCTGGCCAGGGGGTTCATGCTTTCGAGCTTGGCGACCACGGTTGCGGGCAGTCCGGCGGAAACCCGGTTGAGCCGCACCAGGGGGGTACGGCCAATCAGTTCAGTTACATTCGCGGCAATACGCGCCATGAATCGTCTCCTCTTTCAGGCAGGCTTTGAAGCAGTTGGGTGGGGTGGTCGAGCCTTCAGGCGGGAGTACATCGCACGCGAATCGGGCGCACGCCGTGCATCGGAGCTCGCACCAGGAGGTGTCAGCGACATCGACGCATGACAAGAGAGTAGAACGCGAAGGCAGGATGTTGCAAGCCGGAAAGGCGGTAAGTCCTTGAATCTGTGGCCGGGACCGCGAAACTCCGCTTCCGGAACGGAACGCGACGTGCACGAGGGCACAACCCTGTATTGCCGCGCCTTCCCGGGTGCCCCGTCCTGGCTTGTCCAGGGCGGGGTCCCGACCATCGGTCCCCTAAAATCAGTTGCTTACTGGCCGGTCGGGGGCGCTGGGGCGCTCTTCGGCGTCGAGAGATAGCCCGCTATCTGGTTCTTCGAGCTGATCGAATTCACCACGATCTCGTAGAGGGCCGGATCCTTGCCGCTGTAGAACTGCAATGGCTCGTTGAGGTTGCGGTCCTTCTTCTCGTAACGCTTGTCGTCGGCATACACGATGAGCGTGAACTTGCTCTTCTTGGCGTCGGTCTTCTTCAGTTCGAGGCTTACCGTGCCCACCGGCTTGCGGTCGCCCTTGCCCAGGGTGAACTCATAGTAGGTCCGGTCGCCCTTGTGCTTCAGGACCTCGAGCTCATCGTGATTCCGCGCAATCAGGCTGGTGTGGTCGCTCAGGTCGCCCTTCATGGACTGCAACTGGCTGATTGCCTGCGCCAGGTCGGTCTGTGTCTTGCCCAGGTCGGTCTTCACGCCGCCCACGTCGGTCTTCACGGTGGACAGGTCGCTGGAAACCGCGGTGACCTGCTGGGCAGTGGCCTTCTGAGCGTTCTCCAGCCTCTGGTTCTCGGCCTGCTCGCGGGCAATGATCTGCTGGGCCCGGGCGTCCATCTGCTTCTGCGTCAATCCCAGTGACTTGCCCAGTTCATCGGCCGTCACCTTGAGCCGGGCGTCGGTTTCCCGCAGTTCGGCTGCCAATTTTGCATTCTGCTGGTTGGCCTCGGTGAGTGCCGCTTCCGAGCGCGCAATCCTTCCGCTGAGCGCGTAGCTCCAGATCAGTCCGCCGATGGCACACAACAGGGAGAGAGCAACGGCCGCGAGAAACGCGCCCGAATATGTCCGAGGGGTATCGTCGATTTCACTCATTTTGTGTACTGTTTCTCCTTGCGCCGGTTGCTGCTGCTGCCCCGCATCTTGTGGCCCCACGGTCTCTTCCGAATCGATCATTCCAGTTGTCCTCGTATCCGTTTAGACGTTAGACGAGAAATCTTCTCCAACGCCGGTGGGATTGTCAAAGTTCGCGCCTTCGCGCAAAACCGCATTCCGCTTGAAAACTATAGATTATCGAAACTGGTTGCGGTAGGGAAAAAAACGTTGGGCTTCGCGCCCACGATGACATGGCCCCTGCGCGGCCTGTAGCAAAACCAGAATTACCGTATCCGGGAGTTACGGCCCTCAAGTCGTCGCAACCGGCAGGATCGGGGTATCCGGGGATAGGCCTTCGTCCGCGGGGGGGTAGCGAGCGGTGATCTTGCGCGTAGTTCCAAAGGGCACATCTGCTTCTGGTTTGGCCGTAAAAACCTCGTCCTGCGTCCAGGGTCCGTGACAACCATCCAATGGCTACGTTATAAAGGATTTTGCTCCATTTACCGGCGACAAGCCCTTGTTCAAGCCCGCTACAGCCGCCGCAATTCGCAAAAACAAGTAGAGGAGATCCGAAAGAATATGTCCACTGCTGTCGCTGGAAAGGGCCTGGAAGGAATCGTTGCGGCGAATTCCGGTATCTGCTGGATTGATGGAGAGGCGGGCGTCCTGGCCTACCGAGGCATCGACATCCACGAGTTGGCGGAGAACTCTACCTTTGAAGAGACCACCTATCTCCTGTGGAACGGCCGGCTTCCCAGCGAACTGGAGTTGCGCGAGTTCACCTCCCAACTTGCCCTGGCGCGCTCACTCGACAAGCGGATCATCGACCTGATCGGTAGCTTTCCCACCTCGGCCACTCCGATGGAAGTGCTGCGCACGGCTGTTTCCGCGCTCAGCTTCTACGACGCCGACGAGAAGGACAACTCCCACGACGCCAATGTCCGCAAGGCCTACAACCTGACCGCCCAGATCGCAATGATCGTGGCCATCTACGATCGCATCCGCAAGGGCAAGGAAATTGTGCCTCCGGACCGCTCCCTGAGCCACGCAGGCAATTTTCTGTGGATGCTCAATGGCGTCAAGCCTTCGGAAACCGCGACCCGCACCCTGGACATTGCGCTGATCCTGCATGCCGACCACGAGCTGAACGCTTCCACCTTCGCGGCCCGGGTGATTGCGGCGACGCTGTCCGACATTCATTCGGCGATCACCGGCGCCATCGGCGCCCTGAAAGGCCCGCTGCACGGCGGGGCCAACGAAGGCGTCATGCGCCTGCTCCTTACCATCGACAAGGCCGGAGCCGACCCCATCGAATACGTAAAGGGAATGCTCGCCGCGCGCCAGAAGATCTCCGGCTTCGGCCATCGCGTCTACAAGACCGAGGACCCGCGCGCTACGCATCTGCGCCGCATGAGCGAGCAACTTGGCAGGGACGCCGGCCAGCCCAAGTGGTACGAAATGTCCCGCGCCATCGAGCTCTATATCAACAGGGAAAAGAAGCTCAACGCCAACGTGGATTTCTACTCGGCATCCACGTATGCGACGCTGGGCATCGATATCGATCTGTATACTCCCATCTTCGCCGTGAGCCGCATCGCCGGCTGGGCCGCCCACGTCATCGAGCAGTTGGATGACAACCGCCTGATCCGCCCGCGCGCGGACTATATCGGTCCCGAGTACCCCTCGCACTGGATTCCGGTCGAGAAGCGGCCTTAAACTTCTGCAGCCGACCGGCTGCTCGACGGATCGTTCCGCCTGACGAAATACTGTTCCCGAACACTGGCTCGAGGGTTATCGTACCCTCGTCTGTCGTGCCGAATCCGGGCCGACGACGCCCCACCGCAGCTTCGCGATGCAGCTACTGACGATATTTATGCATGAACCCTGGAAGGGAAGTAGGAGATGGAGTTGCCCCTTACGAGTGCCTGCGACTGCACGGATGACCATGTTACTCTTGCCGTACAGTTGAGGCTTCCCCTTTTTTTCGGAACGGGCACCACGTTCTCTTTCACAGCCGATCGCCAAAGTCGAGAGCAGTCCTCCAGACCACTGCCAGTTCACGCGCTGATGAACCATCTACTCAAGATCCCCCATACCAGCACAGAAAGGAGCCACACCATGATTCTTGGTTTGAGCATTGCCGCTTTCACATCGCTGCACGTCATTCTCAGTCTGATTGGTATCGCAACAGGATTCATCGTGGTCTTCGGAATGATCAGAGCGAGGTGGCTTTCTCGGTGGAACACCCTGTTTCTTGTCACAACAGTGTTGACCAGCGTGACCGGGTTTCTGTTTCCCTTCAAAGGAGTCACGCCAGGCATCGTGGTGGGCATTCTATCGATACTGGTGCTGATCCTCGCGGCGGTTGCACTCTATTCCGGCCGGCTCGCCGGCGGCTGGCGCGGGACCTACGTGATCTCGGCCGCCGTGGCGCTCTATTTCAACTTCTTCGTACTCATTGTGCAGTCGTTTGAAAAGGTGCCCTCTCTGAACGCCCTCGCGCCAACCCAGTCCGAAGCTCCGTTCAAGATCGCCCAGTTGCTGGCTCTGATCCTTTTTGTCGTCGTGACCGTTCTAGCCTTCAGGCGGTTCCGTGTCGCGGCACCGATAAGCTGACCAGTCTAACTGCCGGAAAAGATCAGACCAGTCCCGCCCAGCGAAAGATCGCGCGGACCACCGCCATCAGCTCGGCCTGAATGCGCTGCTCGCCGCCCCCGCAGTAATTCCCCATCAGTGAATAGGCCGCGGCATACGCTGCCAGAAGGTCCGCTGCCGGCATCGCGGCGTATTTCGGCGCCTGGTTGCGCAGCACGCTGTTCACGCGCTGGATATGGGCAGCGTGCGGCAGCAAAACTGTGAGTTGCTCCTCGTACGGCGGGAATTTGGACGCAACGCCGAGGCGTTCGAGATCCTGCGCTTCCACAACGTGGTGCGCGTGCCAGCCCCTGTAGTGCCTGTCGACGGTCGCGAATCGCGACAGGGCTCGATACGAGGACATGAGCTGATTGCCTGACGTCAGCCAGATCGGCGATGGCGAGTTGCAGCGATATTCGCGGTAGGGGACTCGTGAGTCTTTCAGGATGCTTTCCACAAAGTCCATGGATGGCTCCGGCATCCGATCGTCAATTGTCGCAAAACCAGGCAACGGTGAAGCGAACAGAGGGCCTGGGATCACGGGACGCTCGCGGCTGTTTCTTCAGGCTTATGATTGCTGGTTTCGCAGAGGAGGAAGGCCGATCGTGCGAGTCGATAGTACAACGACTTAGAGCGCGCGTAAGGTTTTTTTTACGCTGCCGCACTCCCGGCGGTTCACTGAATGTTTGCTTATTTACTGCCTGGCCTTCCACATAAGGTAAAGTGCCCAGGCCGCCAGCGTGCAACCGTCGCGCACCCGGCCATCCAGCATCATCTGCTCGAATTCGCGGATCGGAACGTCGCGTACAGCAATGTCGTGCTCTTCCTCATCGGGCTCCGTGCCAGTGTGGGTCAGGCCGGTCGCCAGGAACACGTGCTGCTTCTGCCGCGTGAACCCGTAGCCGATCCACTGCGCGCCCAGGCAGATCATCTTTTCCGCCTCCAGGCCGGTCTCCTCCTTTAGTTCGCCTCGGGCCAGTTCCTCGGGATCGTCGACGGCCATCTCCCAGCCACCCTGGGGGAGTTCCGCCACCCGCTGCTGGATGGTGTAACGGAACTGCTCAACCAGCCAGATGCGATCGTCGTCGATGGGCACGATGATGGCGGCCTCGTCTTTTTCGACCACGCCGTAGATGCCGCGCTTTCCGTTGGAGCGCAGGATTTCGTCCTCGCGCACGCGCATCCATGCGTTCCGATAGACCTCGCGGCTCGACAGCGTCGTGATCGCCGACTCTATGTCCGCGGGAGGCGACTTCGGTTGGTTCGGCTGGGTCACAGGTCTAGTGTGCCACGAGCCGCGGGACCGCCGGACAAAGAGATGACAAACCCATGACACGGACCGCGATTGCGCGGGATACGTTGAGACTGCACCGGGATTGTGCCTTGCCGACGCGCCGGCATTCTGCGCATATGCGCGAGCGGCTTTCAGGGCTCCACCGGTCTTGCTCGACGATGAGGACTCACATTGCCAATGCGTCGTATGGTGTCCTCGATTACGTGGCCTGGCCCGCGGGAATGCTGGCGGTCGCGCCCCTCGCGGTGCGTGCGCTCGGCATCGAGCGCTACGGCATGTGGATGGTAGCCAACTCCGCCATCGGCATCGGGGCGGTCGTCGCCTCCGGATTCGGCGACGCCAACATCCGCTACGTCGCCATGCAGCGCGCGGCCGGCAGTCGGGAGGCGGCTTGCCGCGCAGTTCGCAGCGCCCTTGGCATTCATCTCGCGCTGGGAAGCGCGCTGGCGCTCGCGGGTCTTTTGCTGGCTCCCGTGATGACTGGCCGCCTCACCGGGGCCGATGCCGGCTTGCGCGGTGATTGCGTGTGGTCGCTGCGCATTGCCTGCCTGCTTCTTCTGTTGCGCGCCCTCGAAAGCGTCTGCGTCAGCACGCAGCGGGCCTTCGAGCGGTATGGCGCAGCGGTGCGGATCAGTGTCGCGGGCCGTCTGCTTAGCCTTGCGACAGCCGCTATCGCTCCCTTGCTGCTGCCGTCCGTGTCCCTCGTGTTGCTGGCTGCCGCGGTGATTTCTTTTGTGACCCTGTGGATGCAGATGGCGAAGCTCCGCGGGCTGCTGCAGATCCCGGTGCTGACGCCGCGATTCGATCGGGAAGCAACGAGGGCTCTGCTCGGATTCGGCAAATTCACGTGGTTCCAGGCGGTGTCCGCGCTTCTGCTCGGCCAGATGGACCGGCTGGTGGCGGGCGCTGCATTGGGCGCCGCCGCCGTGGGTTCCTACGCGATGTGCGCGCAGTTGTCGCAACCGGTATACGGAGTCACCGCGGCAGGCCTGAACTTTCTCTTTCCGCGCATCGCCGCGCAATACGCCCGCAACGATCAGTTGAATATGCGCCGGACAGTGCTCGCGGCGGTTGCGGTGAACTGGGTTGCCGTCGCGCTGGCGGCTGCGCCTCTTCTCCTCTTCGGTCATACCATTCTTCGCGTCTGGGGCGGACCGGCGATTGCGCGTACCGGGAGCGCCATACTGCCCTTCGTGCTGTGCGGCACGGCGCTGTCCGCGCTCAGCGTAGCGGGCTCGTACGCGATGCTCGCCATCGGCCAGGTGCGGCTCGTAACGTGCCTCAATCTTGCGGCCAGTGCGGCGATGATCGCGGCGGTTTTCCTGTTGCTGCCTCCGTACGGAATTCGCGGAATGGCTTTTGCCCGGTTGGTTTATGGGCCTATCACCCTTGGTGTGTACGTGCCGTTGTTCGCGCAGTTCCTGCGCGGCTCGGGTAGGCGACCAGCGTCTCAACCACGGCAGGACGCACCCGGGCCGTTATGCGAGGAGGCGTGATGCAACCAGCGTCGCCCGGGCTTGCAGAACAATCCGGGATTCAAAGATGCGAGCACCGCCCTCCTGGCGGTCGTCGTGAGTGCGCCAACGTTCTGGGTGTGCCCGTGGACCCGTTCGATATGGAACGCGCGCTCGGCTGCGCGTCCGAGTTGCTGCGGCGGCGCGAAAAGGGATACGTGTGCGCGGTCAGCGTTCACGGAGTTCTGGAGGCGCGGCGAGATCCGCGGGTGGCGCAGGCGTTCGCCGATGCCGCGATGGTGATCCCCGACGGCAGGCCGATGGTCTGGGTAGGGCGGATCCAGGGATGGCACAGCATTCGCCAGGTCACGGGGCCTGACTTGATGCGGGAGATATTCAGCCGGCCGGAGTTTTCCGCCAGCGCGCATTTTTTTTACGGTGGCAAAGAGGGCGTCGCGCAGGAACTCGCCGCGATGTGGAGGAGCACATTTCCATCGGCGCGCATCGCGGGAACGTTTACTCCGCCATTCCGCGATCTGACATTTTCAGAGGAGTGGGAGTTGATCGAATTGCTCAATCGCCGCCGCCCCGACATCATCTGGGTGGGCATCAGCACGCCGCGGCAGGAGTTGTTCATGCGGCGGCTGCTTCCGCACATCGATCACGGACTCCTGTTCGGCGTTGGGGCGGCGTTCGATTTTCACACCGGCCGCATTCGCGATTGCGCGCCATGGATCAAACACATCGGTTTCCAGTGGCTGCACCGCCTCCTGCAGGATCCACGGCGGCTCTGGCGCCGCAATCTCTGCAACGCGACGTTCCTTTGGCACATCGCCCTGCAGCTCACAGGGCTGAAGAAGTACGACGTGGTGTCGCCGCCGAGCCTCAGCGTTGCGCATCATCCAGCTTCCGCGGCATCCGGTTCTTCGCCCGGCGGTTCGGCGTAGAACAATAACTCGCTCCGGGCCATGCCCCGCGATGCGAGAAGGCGCGTGTACAGGGCCATATACTCGCGGGCGATCACACCCGGTGACAAACGAGGCAGGGGCCGGGGTTCGCAACGCGGTTCAGCCAGCGTTTCCCGCACCGCGGCTTCGTATCGCTCCACGACGCCTTCTCCAAAGCCCACGTAGCGGCAACCACCACCGCCAATCTCGCGAAAGGCGGCAATATCGGAGCAGACGACGGGGCACCCAGCAAGCAGAGCTTCGGCGACTGGCAGCCCGAAGCCCTCAATGCTCGAGGGCGCCAGAAGCAGCTCGCAATGGCGGTAGCACCACTGCAGTTCGGCGTCGCTGATTCCGCTGAGAAGCACTACATTGCCCTGGAGGCGCGCCCGATGGATAAGCGCATGGATCAGCGGGGTGTCGGGTCCCGGGATTCCAAGAATGAGCAGCCGCGTATTCTCGCGCACCACCCCTCCGCGAAGAAGGCGCTCGAGTATGCGCAGCGCGAGAAGGATGTTCTTGTTCTGACGGTGCTGCGCAACGCACAGGAGGAAGGGCTCCCTTCCGTTGAATTCACCCGGGGGCCGCGCCTCGGTTACCGGGACCGGCTCGACCGCATTGAAGATCGTCACCGATTTCTGGCCCATGCGCGCTCCAAACCGCTTCCACAGCCGGGCGCGCGTGCTTTCGGACACGCATGCGATTGCGTCCGCGCTGCGCAAGCATTGGTGCATCAATTCCCGGTTCACCGCTCCCTTGAGCCACCCGAAATTCTGCGGAATGTCAAAGGGATACAAATCGTGCAGGCTCACCACCGTCGGGCACGCAAAGGCGCGCGCGTTCAGCGGCATGGTGTAACTGAGGTGCACCACGTCGGCTGCGAGCCGGCGCGCGATGCGGGGAAGTTCGCGGTAATACCAGCGGAGGCGCGCGAGATTGCGATGAGCGATCGGAATCGGGTGGATGCGAAGGCGCGCATCCGGCGGCCCGATGGCGCGCGCAAACATTTCGCTCTGCCACGCGCCGGCGAGGAAATGAATCTCCGGAGGGCGCGGAAGAGAAAGCAGGCCGCGCGCAAGGTTCGCCGCGTGGCGGGAGACTCCGTTAAGCTCGGTGGGCGCGGACAGGCCGGTAATCAGGACCCTCATACGGCGGTGCTCCCCGGATTCGCACAATGGCCTCCGATGGCCGGCGCGAGGATTTTCGAATGTGTTCTCTCTTCCCGCGATTCCAGCCGCTCGTCCACAATGCAACTGAAGAGGGTGATCATCCAAAGCGGCAGCAGCAGGTCAAACGGCTCAGCTTCCGCGAGACCGCGCACAAATATGAAGAGCATGATGGCGGCCAGGACGGATTTCGAGGGACCATTCGGCGATCCGAGAATCCTGCGGAACAGGCTTGCATACACACCAACCAGCATCACCACGCCGGCCATTCCGTACGCAAAGAACTGCTGGAGCAGCTCGTTCTCTGCGTGACGCGCCTCGAACATATCCATGCCGAAAGGCGGGAACACCTTCCACATGGCGTCGATGCCGTTGCCGAACCACGGCTTATCGAGCGACACGTCCAGCGTGTACGCCCAGATCCCGGTGCGACCTGTCAGCGTTTCCGCCTGGTTTCCGGTGGTCGTGTAGACATCAAAATAAGAACCGATTAAGCCCCAGTACGCGGCAACAAGCAAAGCGGCGGCCAATGCAACGACAGCCTTTGTTTTTCGGCTCATCGATTTGTCGCGAATGAGCAGAAGGCCCTCGGCTACGAGGAAGGCGGCGATGGTGGACTTGCTCAGGCTGCGGAGGAGCGTAACCGTCAGGAAGAAGATCGGCAGCTTCCACTTTGCGTCTTTGCTGCCGGCCAGAATCTGCACCATGAATATAGCTAGGGCGCACAGATTCCCGATCTGGTTGGTGTTGAAGTAGTCCGGGTCGCCGAGCCGGAGATCGCTCGAAGCGGGCATCATCCATGCGATGCAGGCGACCACGCACGTGCTCGAGATGAATCCGCGCATGAGCGAGTGCGAAACCCGGGCAACTGGCCCACCGCGGAGCAACAGGACAACCATCGCAACATCGCACGCCATCGCGCACCAATACAAAAACGATGCCGGCCGGGATACGGTCGCGCTCCACAGCAGGCTCAGGCACGAGAATGCGAGGAAGGCAAGCACCCACCGCATGGTCGACCGCCGCACGATCGCGGAAATCGGGCGCGCTGCAGGCCCGATTGCCTGAAAGACGATCGCCAGCAGCAGAGCAAATTCCACGGCCAGGTTCGCGATGACGCCCGCTTCGGTTCCCAGGCGAAGCCAGCGTGCGGAAATCATTACCAGCGCAGCGCGAAACGAGAAGAAGAATCCCACGGCAAACGCGCCAGGCGAAATTCCGGACTGGTCGAAATCATCGCTCCGCTGAAGAACGAGCGGGCGCGCATCTGCAGTCATACTGCTCTCCGGCGGAGGCGCAGCGGCCAGAGTTGCTTCGGACTCACCGTCTCGAGGACTTCTCCTGCAAAGACCCGGCGCGGGTCATCGACACTGAGGTTGTTCCAGTGGTGGCGAAAGATCAGCCACGCAGAGGTTGCGCCAAGAACGATCATCGTCATGATGAATGTGAGCAGCGTGCGACGCGGAAACGACTTCTTCTCGGGGACTCCCGGAGCGTCGATGACGCTCACCGCCGGAATGTCCCTGGCCTCCTGGATGCGCGCCACCTCGTACTGCTGCGTGAGCAGGTCGAAGATATTCTCCTGCACGCGCACGTTGCGGTAGAGATTCGCATACGGAACGGCAAGGCGCGGCAACTGGCGCAATGGCGGATAAGAGATGGGGTCGGGATCGCCAGTGGATGCGTCATTGCGCGAGGGAGGATCGGTGTCCGGCGCGAGCTCGGCGGAAGACCCACCCAGCTTTCCCATTTCGCGCTTGAGATTCGCGAGGCGCGCCTCGGCAGACCGCACGCGCACGTTTTCATCGCCATAGATCTGCTGGAGCGACTTCAATTCGCCCTCGGTCACGACCAGCTCGGCTTCGAGCTTTGCCGCCGCATCTACTGTTGCCCGC
>Ga0335080_10007206_pt1 | contig 11524 bp, 13 predicted proteins | sample Lox_Sample_34_FD_206720 | JGI IMG/M metagenome (GOLD analysis project Ga0335080, IMG submission 206720) | Soil microbial communities from Loxahatchee National Wildlife Refuge, Florida, United States - Lox_Sample_3.4 | ecosystem: Environmental > Terrestrial > Soil > Wetlands | place: USA...
CCGCGACGTCGTCGTTGAGCTTCGTGCGCACGTGCGCCACAGCCCGTCTGTCGCCGAGGGCCCCGAGCGCCCGGACCGCCGCGAGACGCCGGGAGTATCGCTCGTCGCCGAGCGCGGCGGTCGCGGCCTCCACCACTCCGCGTGCCCCGATCCGCTTCAGCGCGTTGGCGAAGTCGGCCACCAGCGACAGGTCGGCGTCGAGGAGCCGGGCGCGCAAAGCGTCAGCCGCGCGCGGGCCCTCCAGCTCGGTGAGCCGGCCGATCGCTGCGCGAACCACCTCTGGGCTCGGATCGTCGAGCGCGTCGGTCAGCTCCTGCGGCGAGCGCGACGCCTGTACCGCGCGTAACCGCGCTGTCGCGTCAGCCCGTCGCACGGCCGTCCTCTGTGCACGGCGCCGGTAATGGTGACCCAGGTAAGGGCGACGTTATCGCTCTCGCCGTGTGTCCGTCAGGCTCGTCGTCGGTCATTTGGCAATCCGGTGAGCCGCGCCAGGGAACCACGCCGCGCGTCGAGAGGGAGCTTGACTGACAGGCCCCGAGCAGGAGAACCCGGCGGCGGCACGGGCTGGGTACGCGGAGCATGGCTACTCGTTGTTCTCGCGAACGTAGCCGCCAGCCTTGCAATAGCGCTCCTCGGCCTCTTTCACCCTCCAGGCTGCGGCGGCCTCCTCCCGCCGAGCGACGTTCCAGTCAATCTGGTATTCGATCGTCTCGGGGCTCGCCTGCAGGCGCTCGTAAGTTTGGTCAGCGGCCGACGTGGCGCGCTCGTATTCCCGACGAGCGGCGGCATACGCATCCGCGGCGGCATCTAGCAGCCGTTGGTCAATTCCCGACATCGAATCTCCCGTACGTCGCGGCTTGCCAGGCGGAGGTTCGGACATGCTCACGATCGAAGCCGGGTGGAGCCTGCGCCGCTGAGCGAGGAGGCGCCCCCGGACTGCGGCTCGCGGCGCGGATGGTCTCTCGGTGAAGAATCCCCGTCGACGAAGAGGCGAGCCAGGTTCGCGGGGCGCGCGCCGATCGGAACATGAACCGGATCAATCGTCGGGCCAGCGGTCCAGCTCCTCGCGCAGGATTGCGCTCAGTCGGCTGGGTCCGTAGCGCTGCTCGATGCCGCGGAGGGTCTCGCGGTAGTGGTAGAGCTTTCGCTTCGCGGGCCGCGACGCGACGCTGCGGAGCTTCGCGGCCTTGTCGGCGAGCGAGACCGCGGCGGCGTCCGCGCCGGCATCCACGATCTGCCCGCGCAGCGCGGCTTTGCGCTCTTGGTACTTCCGGATCGACGCGTCCTGAGTCAGCGCGCCGACCAGCCGGGCGATGTCCGTGCCGAACAACGCTTGGAGTTCGTCACCCGTCGCGTCGGTGTCCTCGAGCACGTCGTGCAGGATCCCCGTCACCACGACCCGGGGCGGCTGCCCGTCGTCGGCCAATAGGCCGGCGACCGCCACCGGATGCTCGACCGTTCTGCCCCGGCGCTGCACACGCGTTCGGTACGCGTCCCCGATAAACGCAAGAGCCTCATCGGCCCCGGGAATTTCGGTGAGCTCTCGCCCCACCTTCGCCTCCTAGTGATGCCTTAGGCTGGGCCGGCTTTGCCAGAAAAAGCGTCAAGCGCGCATCGGGTAGGAAAGCGGGCGCTGATTGCGTGCTCACTAAGTGGTCTCCTCTCAACCGGTTGAACCGACCGTAGAGGCCATCAGCGGCAGTCCGCCGCGAACGAAGCGAGCCTCATCGCCTACACGGAAGAGTAGTTCAGTCCCGAATCGCTCCGCACCGAGTGGTGCTCGATCCATGCGCCAGCCCCGCCGATGCGACCAGGATGCGACCAGGACCTCCGCCGCATACGCAGAACTTCGCATTTCCTCGCATGTTCGACATCTATCGAACTGCGGCAGAAACTCCTCCATTTGCGGCGACTTTCTGCGATGTCCTGCAAGGCTGTGAAAGCGGACGACGGGTCTCGAACCCGCGACCTTCGGCTTGGGAAGCCGACGCTCTACCAACTGAGCTACGTCCGCAAGTGGCGGGGAATGCTAGCGACCCGGCGCCTGCGATCCGGGACGAGTTCTCACGCCGGCGGGGGATCCGCCAGCGGGCCCGAGCTGTCGGTCCAGGGATCGTCGACCCCGATCGGAACGAAGGGCAGCAGCCCGACGATCTCCATGAGCCGGCGGACATGCGCCGGCAGATCGGTGCTCAGCCTGAGCTTGCAGCCGGAGGCCTTGGCCATCCGCACGAGCGCGGTCATGGCTCTCAGCCCGGCCGAGTCGATGAACTCGATCTGGGAGAGGTCGAGCAAGACGTGGCTGTTGGCGCGGAGTTCGGACTCGACGGCTCGCTCGAGGGTCGACGAGCTGGCGAGGGCGAGCTCACCCTGGACGCGGACGCGTACCCAGCCGTCCGGCATGGGCTCGAGTTGGACGGCGAACGGTGTGCCGGCATCGTCGTCGCCAAGGTGCGAAAGGTTGTTCGGTTGATTCGAAGGGAAAGACACGGCGACCTCGTGATTCTTGTGCGATCGCCCCAGGTCGCTTAACACCATCTCACGGCCTGCGGGCCCCGCGGGGAATCTATGGGGCGCGGGGGTTACAAAGCAACCACGGCCCCATCAGCCCCCAACCGACGATCCACCGGCCGCCCGGCCGGAAACGCGCGTATTACTCTCCGAGCATGCGCCGCTTCGCGATCCCCGCCATCGCTCTGGCCGTGGCGGTGGGTCTGCTGGCACTGCTCGGCTTCGGCGTCGCCCATCTGGGGACCGACTCGTCGATCGACGCCATGGTGGCGCGTGGCGACTACCCGGTCGCGCCGAACGCACAGATGCAGCTGCCGATCCTGGGCTCCTCGGGCCGGGAGAGCCTCGCCGACCTGCGCGGCAAGGTCGTCGTGATCAACGTGTTCGCGTCGTGGTGCGGGCCCTGCGTGGCCGAGGCGCCGATCCTCGAGCAGGAGCAGCGTCAGCTGGTCAAGAACAACGCGACCATCCTCGGGGTCGCCTACCTGGACAACTCGAGCGACTCCGAGCAGTTCGTGCGCCAGCACGGCATCACCTACCCCGTGGTCCGAGACGTGAGCGGCAACTTCGTGAAGGGCTTTGGGACGAGCGGCGTTCCCGAGACCTACGTGATCAACCGCCAGGGCCGAATCGTCGCCCTGCAGCGCGAGCAGCTCGCCGGTGGCTGGCTCCAGCAGACAGTCTCCCGCTTCCTGACCCAGCCGGCATGACCCGGGCCGCTCGACAAATCGCCGCGCTCGCGCTACTGACCGCGCTGATGGCTGGGCTGCAAGCCCTCGCACCGGCGGCAGCGTCGGCCACCCCCACCCCCCGGGCGTCGCTGACCGACATCGAGAGCGACGTGATGTGCACGAGTTGCCGTGAGCCGCTCGAGGTGGCGCAGTCGCCACAGGCCGACTCCGAGCGCGCCTATATCCGCATGCTGATCGCCCAGGGCGAGACCAAGCAGCAGATCATCAACAACCTGGTCGCGCAGTACGGCCCCTCCGTGCTGGGTAAGCCGCCGGCGCACGGCTTCAACCTCACCGTTTACATCCTGCCGCCCGCGATCCTGATCCTCGGGGTGGCGATTCTGTTCGTCACGCTCCCGCGGTGGAGACGACGCACAAGGGCGGCCGTCGCACAACCGCCCCCCGATCTCAAGCCGCTGGATCCCGGCGAGGCCCGCCGCCTTGACGACGATCTCGCCCGCTTCGGCGGCTGACCCGGCCCCGGACCGACCGGCCGACCCGCCGACCCGCTGACCCGCCGACCGAAACCAACTACATCGCGTCGGGCGCGCTCACGCCGAGCAGGCTGAGCGACAGCGCGATCGTGGTCCGCGCGGCGAACGACAGCGCCACCCGGAAGGACTCCACCGCCTCGGGCTTCGCCCCGACCACTCGACACGCCTCGTAGAACGTGGTGAAGTCCTGGGCGAGCTCGAGGGCGTAGCCCGCGATCCGGTGCGGCGCTCGCCGCTCCACCGCCTCGGCGAGCTCGTCCGGAAAGGCCACGAGCTTCTTGATCAGGTCGCGCTCTGGATCCTCGAGCGCCACCGACTCCCAGTCCGCTCCCAGCGCATCGGGGACCCGGCCCGCGGGAAACCGTCCCAGCATCGAGGCGATCCGCGCGTGCGCGTACTGGATGTAGTAGACGGGGTTCTCGCGCGACTGCTTACGGGCGAGGTCGAGATCGAGCTCGATGGTCCGGTCGTTCGATCGCTGGAGCATGAAAAACCGGGTGGCATCCACCCCGATCTCGTCGAGCAGCTCATCGAGCATCACGAAGTCGCCGCGGCGTTTGGACATCGCGGACACCTCGCCGCCTTCGACGAGGTGAACGAACTGAAGCAGCGGGAGCTCGACCGTGTCGGGGTCGCCCCCGAGGGCTTCCATCGCCGCCTTCATCGCGCGGACGTAGGCCGAGTGGTCTGACCCGACGGGCACAAGCTGGCGTTGGAACCCGCGCTCGCGCTTGTTCTCCATGTAGGCGATGTCGGCCGCGAGATAGGTCGGCTCACCGTTGGAGCGAATCACCACCCGGTCCTTGTCGTCGCCGAAGCTCGTCGTCCGCAGCCACAGCGCGCCCTCGGAGTGGTAGACGTGGCCGACCTCCTCGAGGCGGGTCAGCGCGCGTTGCAAGGGGCTCGGCCACCCCTCATGCAACGTCCGCTCACTGAAGTACACATCGAACACGACGCCGTATCGGTCGAGCGTGGCCTTGATCTGAGCAAGCAAGATGTCGACCGCGGCCCGCGACACCTCCTCGACATCGCGATCGGCAGCGCCCGGGATCGCAGTCGCCAGGTCGGCCACGTACGACCCTTGGTAGCCGCCCTCTGGAACCTCGAGACCAGAAGCCCGCGCCTGGACCGACTCACCGAGCAGCCGGATCTGATTGCCGGCGTCGTTGAAGTAGTACTCGCGCTCGACGGAATGCCCATAGTGCTTGAGGATCCGCGCCAGCGCGTCGCCGTAGGCGGCATGCCGGCCGCTCGCGGCAACCAGCGGACCGGTCGGGTTCGCTGAGACGAACTCGATCGAGATCCGCTCGACCGAATCCGCTCCCCCGCCGCCGAACCGTTCGCCGGCATCGAGCACCGACCGGAGTGCCCGCTCGTGCCAGGCGTCAGACAGCCACAGGTTCAGGAATCCCGGACCGGCGACGTCCCACCGGTCCAGCTCCCCGTCCAGTAGCCGGGCGAGCTCCTCCCCGATTCGCGAGGCGATCTCCCGCGGCGGAGTCGCCAGCACCGGCGCGAGCAGCATCGCCGCATTGGTCGAGTAGTCGCCCTGGTCCTTGTGGCGGGGGCGGTCGAGCGTCGGGCGCGCGGCCGGCGGCCCGGCGCTGCCGCGCACCGCGGTAGCGGCCGTGTTGACCGCGGCGGCAAGCGCCTGGAGCGGGCCGTTCTCCAGATCGCTCGTCATACGCCCTGGATGGTCGGTCGGATTCCAGATTGGACTCGCGGCGGCTGGAACATCCGCTCGAGCCGCTCGATCGAGGCGGGCGCGCCCATGGCGATGAGCAGATCGCCGGCCTCGAGCATGGTCTGCGGCGGCGGCTCGGTCACGAGCTCGCCGTTCGGATGGCGGACGGCGACGATGATCGCAGGTCCTCGGACGTCCGCGATCGTCCTCCCCACTCCTTCGCAGATCGGCGAGACCTCGATCTCCTCCATCCGGTAGTCGGCCACCTCGAGCGCACCGCCAACCTGGGGCCGGAGCGCGACCCGCGCCATCGCAGAGCCCGAAGTCTTGTACGGCGAGATCACGCGGTTGGCGCCAGCACGCATCAGCTTCTTCTCGGAGTCCTCGGCGGAGGCCCGCGCGACGATGAAGATGTCCGAGCGCAGCTCGCGCGCGGTCAGCGCGATGAAGATGTTCTCGGCGTCCGAATCGACACACGCGATCACCCCCTGGGCGCGCTCGATCCCGGCCTGCTTGAGGATCTCGTCGTCGGAGGCCTGGCTCTCGATCAACGGAGCACCGGTCGCGCGCGCAGCCTCGCGGTTGTTCGGGTTGGGATCGATCAGGACGAACCTGGCGCCGGCGGTCCGGAGGTCGCGCGCCACCTGGCGCCCGACGCGGCCGAAGCCGCAGACGATGTAGTGGTCGGTGAACGAATCGATCATCTTCTCGATCCGGCGCTCTTCGAGAACGCCGCTGAGCTGCCCCGAGACGAAGAACTCCGCAACGGTCGCGAGGGCGTAGAAGAGCGTACCTATGCCGAGCAGTTCGAGGCCGACCTTGAGCGCGCGGCCAGCCGTGTCCGAAGGATCGGGGATCGACCCGAGCGTGGTGACGGTGTCGATCGTCCACTCGAATGCATACGCCGGCGAGACGTGCTCGATCGCCGCGAATCCGATCGTGCCCGCGACGACCATGACCCCGAGCGCGATCAGCAGGATCCCCAGCCGCCTGATGAACAGCCGCACCTCGCGCCGGGCGTTCTCCCGTTGCTCTATAGCACTCGCGCGCTCTCCCCGGTTGTCCTCGCCCGGGAAATTCCACGCGCCGCTTTGACTCCAATCGGCCATCAGTAGTGATACGGCTCACCGGCGAGGATCTTGTGCCCCCGGTAGAGCTGTTCGAGCAATACGACCCTGGCGAGCTGATGCGGCAGCGTGATCCGCCCGAGCGATATGCGGTGGTCGACTTCGTCGAGAGTTAGCCCGAACGGCCCGCCGATCACGAAGCACAGGTCCAGACCGCTTCGGCGCCGCTCTTCCAGCCAGCCGCTGAACGCGACTGAATCGAGTTCGTCCCCCTCCCGGTCGAGCAGGGAGACGAACACACGCTCCGGGATCCGTCGCGCCACGTGGTCGTCCTCGCGCACCTCAATCAGCTCGAGCTTGACATGCCGCGCGAGGAGCTTCTGATAGTGCTGGACATCGTCGGAGAACGGCGGGCGGAGCCTTCCCACGGCGACGACGAGGATCTTCACGATGGGATACTACGTACCCATGGACGATCCCGGCCGCCAGGAGCGGCATATCAATATCCAGTTCTCGCCGGACATCATGGCCGGCCACTACGCGAATTTCGCCAACGTAAGCCACTCCGACTACGAGTTCACGATCACGTTCGCGCGCGTGGACCACGAGGTGGAGGACGACGAGATCCCCGGCGTCGTCGTCTCGCGCATCAACCTGAGCGCAAAGTTCATGCGAGAGCTGATCGACGCCATGCAGGACAACTACTCGAAGTGGCAGACCCGCGAGGGCATCAAGAACCTGCCCGAGTTCGGCGGTCAGGATCGCGACGACCCCGACGACGCGTAGCTAATCGTCCGCAGCGGGCGCGTCTCCGTTGCCGCGTCCCGCGAAGCTGACGGCCGCCCCGATCCGCTCGGCGGTCGGGGGGTGCGTAGCCAGCAGGGCGGTGAGCCAGCGCGGCGGCTCGAGGTCGGCCACGTTCTGAACCGCGATCGCGCGTTCAAACGAGATGAACGCATCGGGCGCGTCGGTCAACGCGAGCGAATACGCATCGGACCGGCGCTCTATCGCCCTCGACAGGCGATTGCCGATCACCGCCATGGGCGCCCCGATCAGCGCCGCCGCGAGCGCAAGCGCGGGCAGGGCGCCTGCGGTGCCTCGCTCGGAAGACAGCTCCCAGCTCAGACGCTGCACCGCGAGTGCCGCCGCCGGGGCGACCAGCGCCGCGTAAACGACGCCGCGGGGCACGTCGCGGTTTCGCACGTGACCCAACTCGTGGGCGACGACGACCCGGATCTCGTCGCGGCTGTAGCGATCGAGCAGGGTGTCGAACAGGACCACCCGCTTCGTCGGCCCAAGCCCGGTCACGTAGGCGTTGGCCGCAGTCGTGCGGCGGCTGGCGTCGACCGAGTACACCTCCCCCACCTTCACGCCGGCGGCCCGCGCGAGGTCGAGCACGTCCGAGCGCGTCTCGCCCTCGGGCAGCGGGGTGAAGTCGTTGAACACCGGGTCGAGCACAACCGGGGCGAGCGCCGCCAGGACGGCGCCGAACCCGACCGAGCCCGCCGAGGCCGGCAGCCACCAGCGACGCGGATATCGCCTGGTCACGGCCACCGTCGCACTTCCGGCCGCCCCGGCGAGCACCGACTCGATCGCTGCGCCCTTGATCAGATCGACGGCCCACCCGCGCCAGGACTGGGTGACGAGCCCAACCGCCATGCCCCGGCGGCGCGAAATCGCCGCCAGCGGGAGGGTCGGCAACGACATCCCGACCGCCAGTCCGGCGCCGGTTATCACCCCCGCGAGCGCCGGCCGTTTCCACTTCGGCGACAGCCACCTCGGCGCCCTTCCGACCACAAAACCGAGCGCTCCGAGCTCGAGTCCCGCACGGGCGAGTCCGAGCGCCACCTGGGGGCGCGCGTACCGGGCGCCGCGTTCAATCTCCGCGTCGCTGAAAAAACTGTGAAGATCTACATCCGCGGGCTCAATGGGCCGCTCTCGTGGAGAAAGCAGCCGCACGCCACCCTCTGCGGCGGCGAGCGCCAGCAGCACCGATTCGAACAACTGGTGGCGCGAGAGGTCCCTCACCCGCAAGACTGTAGCCGCGCGCGCCACCCAGACACCCTTCAAATGCGAGTCGCAATCGTCTCCGACATCCACGGCAACCGGCAGGCCTTCGAGGCCGTGCTGGACGCGATCGAAGCCTCCGAGTGCCAGGAGATGTGGTGCCTGGGCGATCTCGTCGGGTACGGGGCCGACCCCGACGCCTGTGTCGAGCTCGCCCGCCGATATGCCGCGATCTGCCTGGCCGGCAATCACGACCTCGGCGTGCGCGGCGCACTTCCGCTCGAGGAATTCTCCCGGGGCGCCGCGCTCGCGGCCAGGTGGACACAGAACGTGATCGTCCCCGAGACCCGCGAATATCTGGACAAGCTCGAGCCGTCCTATCTCGACGAGCACGTGGGCATGTTCCACGCCAGCCCCAGGGACCCGATCTGGGAGTACGTGCTCTCCCCGCTCCAGGCCGAGCTCTGCCTGGACGTCCAGTCGCACCGGGTCTGCCTGATCGGGCATTCTCACGTGGCGCTCTCGTTCTCCCGCGCCGACGGCGAATCGGCAAGCGGCCAGACGCGCGGACCGGATGAGGAGCTGGCTATCGCCCAGGGCGAGTGGCTGATCAACCCGGGCAGCGTCGGCCAGCCGCGAGACGGCGATCCCCGTGCGGCCTGGCTCGAGCTCGACCTCGACGCCTGGGAAGCGGTCTATCGCCGCACCGAGTACGACATCGCTGGGGCTGCGGCGGCGATCCGTGCCGCCCGCCTGCCGGACTCCCTGGCCGAACGGCTCGCATACGGCCAGTGAGAGGGTTCTGCCCCGAAGTACGCGGCAGTACGGTCGGCGCCGGCTAACGGAAAGCCAACGGGCCGACCCTCTAAAGTCAGGCCGCGGATGCGCTATGCGCCTCGCGCCATCCTCGCCGGCGGGCTCGGCTTCGCCGTTTCGTGCGTCGCCGCCTGCGGTGGCGGCGCCGGCCTGCTGTCAGGCGATCAGTCGATCGCGCTCAGCGGGCAGGGCAACGAGATCTCCTCGGCCGTTGCGTCCGGCAACTGCGGCGCCGCAGTCAACGCGAGCGCGGCGCTGAACAGCGACGTCCAGAACCTGCCGGTGACGATCAACCCGACGCTGCGCAGCAACCTGAGCCAGGGTGCCAACACGATCGCCAAGCTGGCCGCGAAGGACTGCCGTCAGCACGCGGCGACGACGCCCTCGACGCCGCCCACGACATCCTCGTCGAGCTCGACGCCGTCGACATCCTCGAGCACGACGACGACCAGCTCATCGACGACCACGACCACAACCACGAGCTCGACGACTCCGACGACCGCAACCACTCCCACGAATACGGGTACTTCTTCTAACACGACGACGTCCGGTGGCGTCGGACTCGGCGGAGGCACCACCACGGGCACTGAAACTGGCGGTACAGGTGGCGCCGGACCGGGGAATAGCAACAGCGGCGGAAACGGCGGTGGTGGGTGACTAACGGAACAGCGATCGTCGGGCGGTACCGGATCGAAGGCCGCCTCGGGGTCGGCGGGATGTCGACCGTGCAGCTCGCGTTCGACCAGCGCCTCGAGCGCTACGTCGCGATCAAGCTGCTTGCCGAGCATCTGGCGGACGACCCGACGTTCGTCTCGCGCTTCCGTCGCGAGGCGCTGTCGGCGGCCCGACTCGTGCACCCCAACATCGTCCAGGTGTTCGACTTCGGGTTCGACGAGCACGCGCGTCAGCACTTCATCGTGATGGAGCATGTTCCCGGGCATTCGTGCGCCGAGCTCCTGCGCGACCACGGCCCGATGAACGTCGAGCAGGCCGTGGACGTCATCACCCAGGCCTGCCGCGGACTCGACTACGCGCATCGCAACGGGGTCGTGCACCGCGACGTCAAGCCGGGCAACTTGCTCGTCTCCGACTCCGACGTGGTCAAGCTGGCCGACTTCGGCATTGCCCGGGCCACCGACCAATCCAGCATCACCCAGGTCGGCTCGGTCCTGGGCACCGCGGCGTACCTGGCGCCCGAGCAGGCGCGTGGCGAGGAGGCGGGTCCCCGCGCCGACCTCTACTCGCTCGGCGTCGTCGCCTACCAGCTCCTCAGCGGACGCCTGCCCTACGAGGCGAGTTCGCTGTCCGAGCTCGCCCTCAAGCAGCAGCGCGAGCCGCCGCCGCCCGTCGACGAACTCAACCCCCGGGTGCCGCCTGAGCTCGCGGACGCGATCGGGATGGCACTCGCGCTCGATAAGGAAGAACGCCCCGAGACGGCGCTGCTCCTCGCCGAGGCGATCACGAGTGGCGCCCACGGCGTCGAGCCGAACCCGAACGGATCGCGGACCCGAACACTTGGCGGCACGGCGTCAACGCGAGTGCTGTCGGGGCAGGGCACCCCCACGGCGCAGACACGGGTCGCGCCGCGCACGTCGCCGCCGACCAACCGGACCGCGGCCCACCCGCGTCCCCGGCAGCTCGAGCCGCGCCGGCCGGCCTATCCCCCGCCGATGTCCGCCTACGGTCCCGACGAGGCTTACCGGGACCAGGCGCAGCGCTCGGGCGGGTCGCGGGCCGCGCGCCGGTTCTTCGCCTTGCTCGCCGTGGTGGTGCTGTTCGTGGCCGCGGTGGCGGTGGCGATCACGATCGCCGCCAACTCGTCGAACAGCGCCGTGCACTACCAGAAGGTCGTCGCCCACGACGCGAACGACGCCGTCAAGAAGCTCCAGAGCATCATCAGTCAGTACACGAAGTAGCTTCGGGTTACTGGGCCGCCTGCGGCGGCATCCGTGGGGCCATTTCGCCGGGCGTCCATGCCCGGCGTCGTGCCAGGCCCTAACCCGCCTGTAAAGCGCAGCAAACCTAGCCGCCGGCCGCCCGTTCGTGCCACATAAGCATGGCCTCCATGCTTATGTGTCCAGGAACCGGGGACCCGAGGGGGCTTTGGCGCGTTTTACATGGGGACCGTGCCCGGAGCGGCGCCGGCCCGCAACGCGGCAGCCACCTCCGTCAACCGGCCGCCGTCGATCGCGTCCCGCAGGTCGGCCATCAACC
>Ga0335080_10007209_pt1 | contig 11523 bp, 12 predicted proteins | sample Lox_Sample_34_FD_206720 | JGI IMG/M metagenome (GOLD analysis project Ga0335080, IMG submission 206720) | Soil microbial communities from Loxahatchee National Wildlife Refuge, Florida, United States - Lox_Sample_3.4 | ecosystem: Environmental > Terrestrial > Soil > Wetlands | place: USA...
AATCACCGACAAAATCACAAGCACAACAGAATCCCGCGCTATTCGTTTCCAATTGTGTTGCATTTACCCTCACCGTCCTGCCAGCCGACGGTACCGTAATCCGATTGTGCGGCCTTCCACGCCGCCTGGATACTCCTTTTTGACGAACTGACCGTTCGATACGACGAATCGGCACACGAGGGTTTTGAATGCGCCGGGCGACTCATCCGACTGCGTTCGTGACTCCGCTGGTATTGTTCGTCAACGGAATCGCCCGGTTTGTCAAGCGTTCCTTCCGTTTTCGCCCACATCTGGACAAGAATGAAAGGAGCGGGATGTTGCGGCCGTCCTCTCCTACGATCCGAAGATGGGTGATGTATTGGCTCGCCTGGACAGCTGCCGGACTGTTTTACATCACACAAGACTTCATGACGCGGCTTTCCCGCAATGAGTCAATGCCTTGGCGCAATGTTGTCATAGGCTGGATGGCCGCAATGTACGTTTGCGCTGCGTTCACGCCCCCAATTCTCCGGCTTGGCCGCCGCTGGCCCGTCGCCGAGGCTTTTCGCTGGCGCCGGATCGCGCTTCAACTGGGCGCCTCGGTCGCCTTCGCGCTAGGTATCGACCGCACTGGAAGTTCCTGTTCTGGTCGCACTTGGAATGCTGCCAGTCTCCAGGGGGCCAGCCTCATTCGCCACGGATTTTTGGTTCCTTCTGCCATACGACCTGCACGGAGGCATCATCCGCTATTGGGCGGTGGTCGGCCTGCAGGCTCTTTTCCGATCGAATCAGGAAGCCCGCCGGCGCGAGCGCGAAGCGCTGGAGTTGAAGGTGCACTCGGCACAACTCGCTGAACAGTTGACCTCGTCGCAACTGAGCGCCCTAAAGATGCAAAAGCATCCGCACTTCCTGTTCAATACGCTCAGCGCGATCATGGTGTTGGTGCGCCAGCAGAAGGGGCGAGAAGCCGCCACGATGCTTAGCCGCCTGAGCGACCTGCTACGGCATTCCCTGGATAACGTGGAGGCGCAGGAAGTCCCACTTTGGCGCGAACTCGATTTTCTGCGTCTATATCTCTCTATCGAGCAGGTTCGATTTGAGGACCGGCTGCGGGTCCGGATCGAGGCCGGTCCAGACGTCGCCGACGCGCTGGTCCCGCACATGGCCCTTCAGCCGATCGTGGAGAACGCGATACGCCACGGATTGGGAGAGAGCGAGGAACCGGTCCTCATTCACGTGAGCGTATCCAGAGCGAACGGCCATCTCACATTGACCGTTACAGACGACGGACCTGGATGTCCCACTCCCGTCTTCGAGGCGAAAGGTATCGGACTTAGCAATACTCGGGATCGCCTGAAGCGCCTCTACGGCACCGCGGCGACATTCTCGGCCGAGAACCGGGTTCTCCGGGGGCTTCAGGTGACGATGACCGTGCCCTACCGAACGGTGCATCCGGAGGACGATGAATGCGCCTGAGAGTCCTGATCGCCGACGACGAACCGCTCGCCCGCGAAGGCATCAAGTTGATGCTCAGCAGCGATGCGGAAGTGATTGAAGCGCGAAACGGAAGAGAGGCGGTAACCAAGATCCGCGACAAGAAGCCGGACCTGGTCCTGCTTGACATCCAGATGCCGCGTATGGACGGTTTTGCCGTCGTTAAGGCAGTGGGAGCGGACCAGATGCCGGCGGTGATCTTCGTAACAGCCCATGACCAATACGCGATCCGCGCGTTCGAGATCAGCGCGGTCGACTATCTGCTGAAACCAGTAACGGAAGATCGCTTCCGAATTGCGTTCGAACGAGCCAGAAGCCGGATCAGTGCAGCAAGGCCGGATGAGTCCACGCGCCAAATGCTGACCGTCCTCGACGCCATTGCAAACCCACGAAGGTTCCTCATGGGGGGAAAATGCGGAGCTTGCTTTCAAATCCATTCTGAGAATTTGTGGGCTTGGCAACGCGCTATTGCAACTTATCGAAAGGTGTGCGCACAGCACCGCTCTTGGGCGATGGCGAATGAACTCAAGGGTTGCGATTTGCGCAAGCGGATCGCTTCTACCGCAGTGTTGATTCGCAAAGGCCAGGCACCATCAGCCAGAGGGATCTGACTGGGGGAGTCTGCATGCCTGAGCAGGCTATTTGCCCGACAACCACGCGCCCACCCCCGCGACAACTGTCAGGCCGAGTATCGCCCAGGAATCGTGGCCGGCACCCCGGCGGCAGCCGGCGGCGCCTGTGCGGCAGGACTCGGAACGAGCAGCACTTCCCCCTGGCTGCATCAACCGGCTGCAGCCTTAACGAGGAATCGGTACCCATGCCGCAGCAAGGTGCTATGAATCGCGGGTTGTCGGCATCGTCTCCGAGCGCTTCGCGGGTTTGTTTACGGCCCCGTTCGGACCACGCCCGGAATCGACAAATGCGGACGGTCCTTGCCGCTTTGGAGCATTCGACGTCGACGTTGATTGATTCTACCGGGTCTTAGTTTAGGGGCCGGTTTTTCGAAGGACGCGGCTTCCCTGTCCGCTTCATCCGTGCAGAAGACTCCTGGGATTGGTCGCCAAATCCGCCAATTGGCTTGCTCCCTGTCGCTGTCGAGGAGCTAAGGCCAAACCCCTCCGGCTGGATGCGCACTAAACTTCGCCGAAACCATCCAGCCCGGATCTGTCTGGATCGCCAGGATCTCTTTGCCGCCATCGGCCAGAATGCCCCGCAGATTCATGGGCAAAGCCACTCCGCCGTGTTCCGGAAGCGTGAGTTGGAGATGCATGGTGCACTCCATAACGAAGTGCGGCGGTTCGTTGTCGGGACCCAGCGCATAGATTCGCGCGATGTTCGGATGAGTGACTTGCGCCATCGCCCGCGCCTCCTGCATGAAGCGCGCCCGCTGCACCGGGTCGTTGGCGTAGCGTTCATTGAGGGTCTTGATCGCCACTTTGCGTCCGAGCCTTTCGTCCTCGGCCAGAAGTACCCGGCCCATGCCGCCCGCTCCTACCTCGCCGAGAATCTTGTAGCCGGAGAGTGCCGCGGGCACAGCGGATGGCACAGCGGAGGCGGCGGCCGCCTCCGGTCCGGCATCCGCATCCAGCATTGTGTCAATCTCCGCCAAAGCCTCGAGTTGCGGACGCAAATCCGCGGCGATATCGGGATAGCCGCGGCAAAAGCGATCGATGTCCGGGGTTTCCTCGCGCGCCCGCATGTCGAGGAAATCGGCCAATGCTTGAGCGACTAGTTCTTCTCTTCCGGATGGTGGCGACACTAGGCTTCCCCGGCGAGTGAACGAAGCCGCTTCAAGGCTCGGTGTAGCAGCAGTGCCGCCGCTTCGCGCGGCTTTCCGAGCCGTTCCGCCATCTCTTGAGTCGAGAGCCCCTCGATCTTTGCCAGGAGGATAGCTTGCCGGTAATCCTCGGGCAAGGCATCCAGCCGCTTGAAGAGTTCGGCCACGGTTTCCTTCTCCGCCAGCAGGAGCGTCGGCGTCTTGGTGTCGAGCGGCTCCGGCGCTTGCGGATTGCTTGCGGAACGGAACCGCGCCATTTCCCCAGCGTGGCGTTTCTGCCGGTTTTGGAAGCGCGCGGCGTCCAGCACCACGTGCGTGGCGACCGATGCCAGCCACTTCCAGAAGCTGCCCGGCGCCTGGTAGATGAATTGGTCGATATCGCGGAAGGCCCGCAGAAAGGTCTCCTGCATCAGGTCATCGACCTCGGCGGATGCCAGCAGTTCCGGACCGGCCTTGTACCGCAGGAAGACCGCCAGCCGGCGCCGGTACTTGACGAAGAGTGCGGAAAACGCCTCGCGATCTCCGCTCTTCACTTTCTCGACCGCGCCGAAACTGGTCGTGGGCGGGCTCATGGGAAGGCGTCCTTTATCACTCTAAGCGGAATGCCGGCAGGCAGGCAACGTTCGGCGCGTGACCGTTTTGCTAAGATCAGACTGGCGATGGCAGACGAGCAGGCTATCCAGCAACGTGAGCTCCTGCGCCGGTGGGTGGACACCTGGCGGCAGGCAGGCAAGGAACTGGATGACGTGCGGCGGCGCGAGCTCGAATCCATCGACACGCAAGAGGCGATCCGGCAGCTTTTCGGGGACGGGGATTACGTAGACGACTCGCCTCCGAAGGTGACCTCCGGGCTTGTGGAGCAACAGGCTTGGTTTGCGAAGCTCCGCACCGCCAGGCCGCAACCATGACGCCTCTGCTTGAGGCAGCCCGCGAGCTTCAGATGTTTTTCATCGAGCGGCAATGGAGATTCTGCATCATTGGAGGAATCGCGCTGCTACGGTGGGGAGAGCCGCGCTTTACTCGTGATTTGGACGTGACCCTGCTTGCTGGCTTTGGACGCGAAGACGAGTTCATCGCCCCGCTCCTGGGAGGTGGATGTCGGGGGCGCATTCCGGACGCCGCGGACTTTGCTCGCCGGAACCGGGTGCTGCTGCTCACGTCTCCGAAAGGCACGCCAATCGATATTGCGCTGGGCGGATTGCCTTTCGAGGAGGCCATGGTGGAGCGATCCAGCCTGTTCGAGTTCGCACCCGGTTGCTCGTTGCGCACGTGCTCAGCGGAAGATCTCATCATTCTGAAACTCTTCGCCTTCCGGCCTCGCGACGTGCTGGATGTGGAGACAGTTGCGGTGCGGCAGCGCGGAGCGCTGGATTGGGATTACATCGAGCAGCAGCTCGTGCCCTTGTCGGAGGTTAAGTCTCGGCCCGAGATCATGCTTGCTCTAGCTCGGCTGCGGCGTGAATAAAGGCTAGGCAATCTCCGTCGCCGCGGGCTGGTCCAGAAACCAGGTCACCCGCCGCCCCTGGCGCGAGATCAATTGCGCCGGGTACTGCTTGGGATCCAACTCCTGGTGGAACACATTGCCGACGTTGCCGGCTTTGTCGGCGCCGGTAACCAGAAACACAATATTGTTGGCGGCCAGCAAAGCGCCGGGCAGCAGGGTGACGCGCCACTTGTTCATCTTCGGCACGAATAGGGCGGCGGCGATGTGCTCGCGGTCGTCGATCAGCGGCTCGCCGGGGAACAGGCTGGCAGTGTGCGCGTCGGGACCCATGCCGCAATGGACCACGTCGAAGTGCGGCTGCTCGCCTTCTTCGAGTCCGAAGAAATTGCGGATGTCTTCGTCGTAGCGCGCCGCCGCGGTTTCGGGTTTGATCTCGGCGTGGATGCGATGGACTTGGGCGGGAGGAATGCGAGCCGGCGTGATGAGGTTTTCCTCGGCCAGCCGATAGTTGCTTTCGGGATCGTTGGGCGGCACGCAGCGCTCGTCGACCCAGAACAGGTGCACGCGCTGCCAGCGGAAGCCCGAGGCCACCAGGCTTTGGAAGAGCAGCTTGGGAGTGGAGCCGCCGGAGATGGCCAGCGTGGCTCGCTCCTGCTCGGCCAGGGCCTGCTCGAGCAGCGCGCTGATGTGCTGCGCGCAGGCGGCAGCAGCCGCGCGCGGGTCGGGACGAGTGAACCACTGCACGCTCATCGGTAAGGATTACGATACCGCAAGTTTGGCGGCGGAAGAGAGGGTGCGCGCGAATACCGGGTCGCGTCCCGGAATCGAGAGCTCTTCGCGCATCAAGGCACAATCGGTGAGCGGCGGCAGTAGGGCGCGCGTCACGATTGCGCCGGCGCGTACTTCGGCGGCATGTCCTTCGGCCAATGTGATGGACGCGACGGTGCCGGAAGTGTCGCGAAGCTCCACGTGGCCCAAGCGCCCGGCGGATTGGCCCGCGGCGGATTGGAAGCGGACGCGCGGGCGGGCGCCGATTGCCTCCAGGCCGTCCTTCAGCCAGGCGGCCAAATAGAAAGCTACCGGCGGCGGGGCCTGAGCGATGTACGAAACGGCAATTTCCGAAACGCCCGGCAAGGTGGCCAACTGCGCGCGATTCTCGAAGATCTGGGCGACCAGTTCGCGCCAGCGCGTGAGGCGGGTCCAGGAGAAGTCGCCGAGAAGCCGTCCGGCGGCGAGCGCAGCGCTGAGTTCCTGAAGCGCGGCAGGCGGTTTGTCAAAGGCGGCACTGTCAACGATCACCTTCCGGGCAATGGCAGTCAACTCGCCGAACGCATCCAGGTGGAACAGGCGCGGGCTGCGGCACCACAGCATTACCGGGAGGTCCGGCACGGTCAGCGGCAGCACGACCGCGGCCAAGTCGGCCAGGCTGGCGTCGGAGGCAGTGATCTCAATCTGCTCGCAGCAGATCTGCTGGCGGTGGCCGAAGGGCATCCAGCATTGCGCGAACACGCGCGAGGACAACTCGCGTTCGCGCTGCTGGCGGAAGCGGATCACGATGGCGCGGCTGGGATGTTCGGGCATCAGGGCAGCCAAGGTTTCGCCGATGCTCTGCGGGTCGTCGGACTCCTCGGCGGCCACCACCAGGGTCATGGAGCAGGCGCGCAGAACGCCGGCGTCGCCTTCGCCCTGCTTGCCGAGGTCGACCCACAGGTCGGCCATTTCGTGCAGAATGCGGTCGGGCGCGATGGTGCCGGCCACTAGGGTTTCCTCCATACGTGCCCACGGCGGGCCAGCATGTCGTCGGCGGCTTGCGGTCCCCAGGTGCCGGCCCCATAGTTGGGAAACTTGAACTTGGTGTTGCTCCAGACGTTCTGGATGGCGTCGACCACGTTCCAACTGGCCTCCACCATGTCCTGGCGCGTGTACAGCGTGGCATCGCCGATGATGGCGTCGAGCAGCAGTGTCTCGTAAGCCGAGGGGGAGCGCTCCCCGAAACTGGAGCCGTAATTAAAGTCCATCGACACGGGCCGCAGCTTCATCCCCGCGCCCGGGCGCTTCGAGAGGAATTTAAGCGAAATGCCTTCCTCGGGCTGAATGCGCAGGATCAGCAGGTTCGGCGCGGTGGTGACCTCGTCGCCGTTGAAGATCGCAAGCGGCGCGCTGTTGAACTGAATGGCGATCTCGCTGACGCGCTTGGGCAGGCGCTTGCCGGAACGCAGATAGAAGGGTACGCCGGCCCAGCGCCAGTTGTCGACGAAGAAGGTGATTCCGGCGTAGGTGTCGGTCTGCGAGTCGGGATTGACTCCGGGCTCCTGATGGAAGCCTGGCACGTCCTGCCCGCCTATTTGCGCAGGACCATACTGGCCGGACACCGTATTTGCCAGCACTTCGTCCGGCTTCATCACGCGGATCGAGCGCAACAGTTTGGAGCGCTCGTCCCGCACAGAGTTCGGCCGGAAGGTGGCGCTGGGCTCCATGGCAATAGTGGCCATGACCTGCAGCAGGTGGTTCTGGATCATGTCGCGCAGCGCGCCGGCTTCCTGGTAGTAGGAGCCGCGGCCTTCCACGCCGATGGATTCGGCGGCGGTGATCTGCACGTGGTTCACGTAGCGGCGATTCCACAGCGGCTCGAAGATGCCGTTGCCGAAGCGAAACGCCAGAATGTTCTGCACGGTCTCTTTGCCGAGGTAATGATCGATACGGTAGACCTCGGATTCGCGAAACACATGGTGCAGTTCGTCACTGAGTTCTTGCGCGCTCTCCAGGTTGTGCCCGAACGGCTTTTCGACCACGATCCGGCGCCAGCCGTTGCTCTTTCCGACGTGCGCAGCGCCCAGACCCTGGGCGATCGGGATGTACTGGCTCGGCTGCGTCGAAAGGTAAAACAGGACGTTGCCGCCGGTGCGCCGCGCGGCTTCGATTTCCTTAAGGCGGGCATCCAGCGCGGCATAAAGAGACGGGTCGCCAATGTCGCCGGCCATATAAAAGATGCCCTGGGCGAACGCCTTCCAAAGGTCTTCGTCGAAGGGCGAGTCTTCCAGGAATTGCTTCACCGGATCGTGCATCTTTTCGCGGAACTGGTCGTCGGTCATCTCAGTGCGTGAGATACCCAGCATGGCGAAGCCGGCGTCCAGGCGCCGCTCATACGCGAGGCGGTAGAGTGCGGGCAGCAGTTTTCGCTTGGTCAGATCGCCGTTGGCTCCGAAGATGACTAAGGCGCACTCCGGTACGCGGCGTTCGAAGCGCAGGGGATCCTGGAAAGGGTTCTCCAAGGACATGTAGTTCAAAATAGCATGTTCCCGGTCCGGCTCCGGCGCTATTTCTTCGACAGCAGTTGGGCGTGTCACCGTATAATTCAGGGGCATATGCGAATATTTGGATGCCGCGCGGCGGTCTTGTGGTTCATAGCCGCCGCGGCCGCGCCACAAGACTATACGGCCGGGCCGGAGGTCGACCGGGCACTGGCGCGGATTTCGCCCGATTCGCTCCGCGGCAACCTGTCCTTCCTGGCGTCGCGGCTGCTGGAGGGGCGCGATACGCCGTCACGCGGCCTCGATCTGGCCGCGGAGTACATCGCGGCGCAGTTTCGCAAGGTGCGTCTGGAGCCTGCGGGTGACGATGGCTACTTCCAGACCGCGCACATGGAGCGCGTGATCCTGCCGGCCGGCGGATGCGACTTGCGCGTGTCCGCGCGCCAGCGTGTAAGGGTGGTTCCGAAATACGAGGCGGTGGTGCTGAGCCGTGGCGCGCTGGAAATCAGCGGCGCGCCGGTTTACAAGGTTCGTGAGCCGTCAGCCGAACAGGTGACCGGCAAGGTAGTGATGATCGAGGGAGGGCAAGCCGCAACCAGGGCGGCAGCGGCTCTGAAACCGGCGGCGTTCTTGGAGGCAGCGGACGAACGCGTCCTGTGGCCGGCGCCGCGTATGATCGAACCGGCCGAAGAAGAGGCGTGCTACGGCGGCGTTCCGCGCGTGGTGGTTCACGACGAGGAGGCGCTCGACATGCTGAAAAAGGCCAAAACGGGCGCGACCGGTCTGACGGTGTCGCTGAAGTTGGCTGCATCCACGCTGCAAGCCGCAGTGGCGCGCAACGTCGTCGGACTGCTGCGCGGATCGGACCCGGCGCTGCGCAATCAATATCTGTTGGTGACCGCGCACTACGACCACCTGGGCGCGAGCGGCGAGCAGGTTTTCCCGGGGGCCAACGACGACGGTAGCGGCACGGTGTCGGTGATCGAGATCGCGCAGGCGCTGGCCGGCTTGCCGGAACACCCCCGGCGCAGCGTGATCTTCATGACGCTGTTCGGGGAAGAAGAAGGCAGCCTGGGCGCTCTCTATTACACGCGCCATCCGGCGGCGCCTCTGAAACAGACCGTCGCGGACCTGAACCTGGAGCAGTTAGGGCGCACGGATTCGAGCGCGGGTCCGGAAGTCGGGAACGCCAGCCTGACCGGCTTCGAATACAGCACCATTCCACGTACGCTAAAGGAGGCCGGCGAGCGCACCGGCGTGAAAGTGTACGAAACGGCGAACGGCGATGATTATTTTGCGCGCAGCGACAACCATGCCTTTGCCGAACGCGGCATACCGGCGCACACCATCGTGGTGGCATTCGAGTTCCCGGATTACCACGCAGCGGGCGACGTTTGGGAGAAGATCGACTACGACAACATGGCGCGGGTGGATCGCATGATCGCACTGGCAACGATCATGCTGGCGGACAGCGAGGCTCCTCCGCGGTGGAACCTGGAAAACGACACCGCGCTGCGCTATTCGGAAAGCAAATAGCGTGCAACCGCTCCCTCACGGGTCGCGGCTCAGAATCAATGCTTCAGAGCCGCGCGCGTTAGGCAAGCGAGGTCAGACGAAATTGGAAGGCCGGGGCGCGTAGCCGGGAAAGATTTTGCGCACGTCGGGATTGCCCAGGTGGCTGGAGATCAACGCCGCCAGCACATCGCGGAAATCGGTAGTGAGCGCGAGGTCCCGCCCTTCGTAGAGTTGTTCCCGGGCAAGGCCGGGCCATCGGCCGTAGACCTTGCCGCCGCGGATCGCGCCGCCCATCACAAACATGCAGTTGGCGTGGCCGTGGTCGGTGCCGCGATCGCCATTCTCGCGCGCGGTCCGGCCGAACTCGGACATGGTGACCAGGGCGACGTCCTGCATGCAGTCGCCGAGGTCGGTCCAGAAGGCGGCGAGGGCCTGGCCGAACTCCGTGAGGCGCGCCGCTAATTGGCCCACCGATGCGCGCGGACCCACTTCGTTCACGTGATGGTCCCAGCCGCCCACATCGGCGAAGGCCAGTTCGACGCCCACGGTGGCCTTGATGAGTTGCGCAATCTGGCGCAGGCTGTCGCCGAGGCGGCCCTTCGGATAATTCGCGCCGTTGGCCGGCTGATAAGGGCGCTTCTGCACGGCCTGGAGCAACGACACCGCCTCGAAAGTTTCGTGTGCGGTGGCATGCAGCAGCGGGTCGGAGCTGTCCGCGTAAAGCGTTTCCAGCGCGCCGGCGGCCTGAGCGTCTTTCACCTGAAAATCGCCCAGACTCTGCACCGCGACCGCGGGATTGACGCCGCGCAGGATACGGGGCAGCACGGGCCCAATGGATACCGCGCGCAAGCAGGAGGCGTCGCCCGATTCCGGCGGCAGCGCCCGGTTCATCCATCCGTCGGCCGTGGCCTTGCGGCCTGGCGTGCCCGACTCCATGAAGTCCTGCGCATCGAAGTGCGAGCGGGTGGGGTCGGGCGAGCCGGCGGCGTGCACGATGGCGAGCCGGCCATCTTCCCAGATAGGCTTGAGCGGGGCGAGCGACGGGTGCAGGCCGAAGAAGCCGTCGAGGTCGATGGCGGAGTCTTCACGGTGCTCGGCGGCGCGCGTGGGGCGCGGCACGGCGATGGTAGGACGCAGTTCGTAGTAGGGCTTCTCGGCGTGGGGAACTACGATGTTCAAGCCGTCCGCGGCGCCGCGCTGAAAGATGGCGACCAGGATCTTCTTACGCGGAGCGGGCGCGCCGGCATATAGCGCGCGCTGAAGCCACAACGGGGTCGTGCCCACGCCGAACATGGCCAGCGCGGAGTTGCGGAGAAAGATCCGGCGAGTGGTGCTCATTTCCTTTGAAACTCGGGAGAGCCCAGAGTCACCGCCGCGGACTGATCCGCACTTACTTTGACTCCGGGGATTTTGTTGTTCACCAAAGCCAGGCTGTAATTCATGCGCGCCAGCAGGCCCGCGGAATTGACCCATTCCTGGCTGGAATTGGAGTAACCGGTGGGTTCGGCTTTGCGATACAAAGGCTGACCCAGTTGCGTGAGCTGATTGCCCAGGCCAAACCCGAAGTCCACATCGGCGTCCAGCGCGCGTAGGGAGCTGGCCACCATTTCGAGCGGCGATTTCACCTTCGAGCGAAACGCTCCGAGCGACCAGAACTCCGGCGAACTCAGCATGGTTTTCATCACGGCCCGCAGGTCGCCGTCTTTGTGGAGGAACGTGGCGGCCATGCGATCGACCAGCGATTCGGGCGGATCGTCGGCCACGAAACGCACGGCCAGTTGGCGCGAGATGTAGTGCGCGGTGGAGGGATGATGCGCGAGCAGGTGCAGGACCTTGTAACCATCCTGAATGCCTCCGCCGGCGGGGATTCTCACGCCCAGCACGACCTTCTCGCCGTCATCGTGCATGCGTGGGTTGAATTCGAATTCCGCCACGCGCCTTGGCTGCCGGATGGTCCAACCGGTAAAGCAGCGGGCGACTTCGGTGACATCTTTCTGGGTGTAGCCGCCATCCACTCCGAGCGTGTGCAGTTCCAAGAGCTCGCGGCCATAGTTTTCGTTGAG
>Ga0335080_10007210_pt1 | contig 11521 bp, 8 predicted proteins | sample Lox_Sample_34_FD_206720 | JGI IMG/M metagenome (GOLD analysis project Ga0335080, IMG submission 206720) | Soil microbial communities from Loxahatchee National Wildlife Refuge, Florida, United States - Lox_Sample_3.4 | ecosystem: Environmental > Terrestrial > Soil > Wetlands | place: USA: Florida...
AGGTCCGTTTCGAAAATGTCACCAGCGCCGCCACGCGCATAAAGTTTGAGACCGAAGGCATTTTGTTGCGGCAACTGATTCAGGACCCGGCCTTGCGCGGCGTTCAGGCGGTCATCTTCGACGAATTTCATGAGCGCCATTTGTACGGTGACATCACACTCGCCCGTGCGCTGGACATTCAGGAAAAATCGCGTCCCGACCTGCTCATCGCTGTCATGTCGGCAACGCTGGACGCTGGGATGTTGGAGGAATATCTGTCTTCAAAATCGGAAATCGGAAGTCGGAAATCGGAAATTGCCTGTTCCGTTCTTTCCTCAGAAGGTCGCGTGTTCCCGGTCGAAATTGAATATCTTCCGCGCCGGCTCGGACCCAATCCGCCGCCGGTCTGGGAACTGGCAGCGGATGCCTTTGCCAGGCGCGTCCGTTCCGGCGAGCACGGTGATGTATTGGTGTTCATGCCCGGTGGATTTGAAATTTCCCAAACCATCGAAGCTATCCGGCACACATCAGAATCGAAAGGCCACATCCTGCTGCCATTACACGGCGAATTGCCGCCGCGCGACCAGGACGCCGCGGTGGCGCGGTACGACCAACCCAAGGTCGTCGTGGCTACCAACGTCGCTGAGACTTCCATCACGATTGACGGCGTGCGACTGGTGATTGACAGCGGGTTGGCGCGGATTCCGCGCTACGATGCCAACCGCGGCATTAACACGCTGCTCATCGAGAAAATTTCGCAGGCCAGCGCCGATCAACGCGCCGGTCGGGCTGGCCGGACTGCGCCGGGCCGATGCATCCGGCTTTGGTCGCTGCCGGAACACGACGAACGCGCACCGCACGAATTGCCCGAAATCAAACGGCTCGATCTCGCCGAAGTGGTGCTGACTTTGAAAGCTGCCGGGGTCGAGGATTTAAGGAAATTCCGTTGGCTGGAAAAGCCGGATGAAATCTCCCTCACCCACGCCGAGGAATTGCTGCTGGATTTGGGGGCGTTGAAATCGGCAGCGGCGGTCTGTGACCGCCGAGATGGCGACGCTCACAGAGCGCCGCTACAAATCACCCCCATCGGCCTCAAAATGCTCGCGTTTCCAGTACACCCGCGCTACTCGCGCATGTTGCTCGCGGCGCAGGAATACGGCTGTGTCCATCAGGCCTGCCTTGTCGCTGCCCTAACACAAGGACGCGATTTGTTGTTGCGCAACGTCGGACGCGAAGTTGAGTCCGCCCGCGAGGATTTGTTCGGGGTCAAGGCGTCGTCGGATTTCTGGATTCTGATGCGGGCCTGGAGTTACGCCGCGAACAATCAGTTCCGGTTCGATGCCTGCCGCAAACTCGGCATCCACAGCGTCACCGCGCGGCAGGTCGGGCCGTTGCTCGAACAATTCCTGCGGATTGCCAGGGACGAGAAGCTCGACACCAAACCGCGCGAAATCAAGGATGAGGCATTGCAGAAATGTATTCTCATCGGGTTCAGCGACCGCGTGGCGCGGCGGCTGGATCAAGGGACGTTGCGATGCGAACTTGTTCATAACCGCCGCGGTGTGTTGGCGCGTGAAAGTGCGGTGCAACACAGCGAGCTTTTCGTTGTCGCCGAAGTCCGCGAAATTGAAGGCCGCGAACTGAACACCATTTTATCGCTGGCCACGGCGATTGATACCGATTGGCTGCGCGAGCTTTTTCCGGACGACTTTAAATCCGAACTTCATGTTCAGTTCGATTCCACGGCCCGGCGCGTCCAAGCGGCCGAACTCGTGCGGTTTCGAGGACTGGCGTTGTCCGCCAAACGCGTTGAGCCGCCTCCCGTCGAGGCCGCGGCACGATTGCTTGCCGATGAAATCATCGCGGGCCGGTTGCCGTTGCCGAACTGGGACCACGCAGTTGAGCAATGGCTGGTGCGGTTGAATTTGCTTTGCCGGCATTGTCCGGAGCTTCGGTTTCCGCCGTTTGCCGAGGACGATCGGAAACACATCATCGAACAACTTTGCCACGGCGCGGTGAGTTACAAAGACATCAAAGAACGCGACGTGAAACCGGTGGCGATGTCATGGTTGTCGGATGCGCAACGGCAATTGCTGGACAAACACGCGCCGGAACGATTGACGTTGTCGAATGGCCGAACGCCGAAGGTGGTTTACGAGAACAACCAGCCGCCGCACATCGCGTTGCGGATCCAAGAACTCTACGGCGTGACACAAACGCCGAAGATTGCAATGGGCCGGGTGCCGGTGGTGGTGCACATCTTGACGCCGGGCATGAAACCGATTCAAGTGACGCAGGACCTGGCAAATTTCTGGCGCGAACATTATGCAGGTATCAAATCGGAGCTGCAGCGGAAATATCCAAAACACGAGTGGCGGTGATTGTTCGGTAGGGCGAGCGTCCTCGCGAGCCGTTCGGAGTTCCGCCTTCAGGCGGCCGCGTAAACGCGGAACTCCAAGCCGATGCCATCCCCTCTGCGCTCTGACTTGCAACCATCGGGTTCCGGTATTACTTTGCGCGGCTTATGGAAAAAGTGGTCATCATCGGTTCCGGTTGCGCGGGCTGGACGGCGGCGCTATACACGGCGCGGGCCAATCTCACGCCGCTTGTGCTCACCGGCAAACAACCCGGCGGCCTCCTCACCACCACCAGCATCGTCGAAAATTATCCCGGCTTCCCCGAGGGCGTGGACGGCTACGAACTCATGACGAAAATGCAGAAACAGGCTGAGCGCTTCGGCGCGCGCGCCAGCTTCGGCACAGTCGAGAAAGCCGATTTATCCAAGCGCCCATTCGTGCTCACGGTGGACGGTGAACGCGTCGAGGCGCAGACGGTCATCATCGCCACCGGCGCGAGCCATCGGCACCTCGGTGTGCCGGGTGAGGATTTGCTGGAAACCAAGGGTGTGACTTATTGCGCCACCTGTGACGGCGCGTTACCGATCTTCCGCAATCAGACGCTGGTGGTGGTCGGCGGCGGCGATTCCGCGTGCGAAGAGGCGCTTTACCTGACGCGGTTTGGATCAGAGATTCATCTGGTTCACCGACGCGATAAATTGCGCGCGTCCAAAATCATGGCCGAACGCACGTTATCGAATCCCAAGATCAAGCCAGTCTGGGATTCAGTGGTGACCGAAGTGCTCGACCCGAAACAGGACAAAGTAACCGGCGTGCAGTTGAGGAACCTCAAGACCGGCGTGGAGCAGATTTTAAATTGCTCCGGTGTGTTCGTGGCCATCGGCCACTCGCCCAGCACGGAGGTTTTCAAAGGGCAGATTGAGATGGATGCGAACGGTTACGTCGTTCCGAAACAAGGCACGATGACGAATGTGCCGGGTGTATTCGTGGCCGGCGATTGCGCGGACCACGTGTATCGTCAGGCCATCACCGCGGCGGGCATGGGGTGTGCCGCGGCGATTGACGCGGAGAGATATCTGGCGGCGCAAAACGAGTAACGGGCTGGTCGGATGGGCTTTCTTATTGCGGAACCAGAATGAAACCGTTGGTGGCGGCATTGACGACGAGCCGGAAAGCCGCCCCGGCGGCATTGGTGAATGTCAACCCGGCCCCGTTGCCGCTGAAGCTCCCACTGAAACTATTGGCGGGGTTTTGTAGGGCGACCGTGTTGGGATAGAAACCGCCCAATTGAGCGGACGGCAAAGGACCGCCGATCAACGCTGTCGTGTTCAGATTCCTCAATCCGCTACCGTCACCGTTGAACGAGCCGCCGGACAAAGTGAAGCCCGAAGCATCCATACTGAAACGATAATCAGTGGTGGGCGCGCCGATCGTGACGACGGCATTAGGATATAAGGATGGCGGAAGACCCAGGTTCCCACCGGTTATCGTGGCGGCGAAGCTACTGCCAATCAACATCCCCGTGCCGCCAACCTGGACAATGTAGCCGTTGTTGACCCGGATGGTGTTATTATCGCCCTCGACGTTGCAGTCGCCGATGGCGATGTCACGTCCCGCGGCATCCTGCGTGTAAAAATTCAAGTTGCCACCCTGGGATGTCATGTAGGTGTAGGGACAACCGTAGAAGTAATTGTGCTCGAAAACCCGGTCGCTGTTGACGTTCTGGCCGACGATAATGGTGGCGCCCGCTGTCCATGCCGATTGTGTCCACGCGGAACTCCCGCCGCAAAAGCTGAAAAAGTTGTCACGGAACGTTCCGTGGTCCGGGTTGAAATAGACCCCTTGAATGCCGAGGAAACTGTTATTTTCCACGGTAAAAAGGTCATCGCCGCCGCCGATGATTTCGATGGCTAAATTATGTTGGGCGATGCCATGATTTATGGCGGTAACGGTCAAACCCGGGAGGTTTTCGCCATCGTGGTGATTGGTCAGCGTGCCCCAATAACCAAACCAGTTGTAGCCCAGGTATAGACGTGGAATGCCGATGGTCATTTCAAACAAATTGGTAGGGCTGTTGTCCAGTGAGGACACAATGAGGTTTTTCATCGTGAAGATAATCGAGGAATAGATCCATCGCCCATTCGCTTCCGGGCTTGGTTCTTCGCCACCCAGCCGGATGCAGGGATTGACGCTACAGACCAGGGCGCCGACTGTAAATGCCGGCGCTTCCAGGTCGAACGAGGTGACATTGTCGCTATTGCTGAAACTGGAAGGCGCATTGTAACCGTTGGCGATTTGCAGTGTGTTCGTGAAGGTCAGCGGCGCAGGACAGTAGTTGATGCCAACGACAAGAATCTTTCCGCCGCCTACGCCGGTGAGGCGACTCGGGTACTGCGCACACGAGTTGATGGCCTGCTGCACGTAGTCGGTCCCCTTCCATGGGCCGAAGTAGCGCGGATTGTTGGTGATGGACGGGGGCAGGTCGCTGTAGGGACAAACCACCACCGTTCCGTCGGGTACTTCCGTGTTGATGATGTAGTTGGACGCGCTGGTGATCAGGTTCGTCTGCCAGATGGGGTTGGTGGGAAAACTCACGGCGAAGTTGCTCTGAACAAAGTTAGTCGTCGCCACATTCCCGCCCGTGGCGTTGAACGTGCCCGATAGATTCACGGCGCCGGAGTTGTTCGTGATGACGCCCGCGGGCAATTGCGCCAACGGTAAGGTGCCGCTCAACTGCGTCGCCGATACCGTGCCCAGCAAATTACTCGCACTGCCGGCGAAGATCGCATACGGCACCGGGGCCAGCGCTTGGCGCGGCGTCAGGCCGGTGAATATGCCGCCACCGTTTGTGCGCACGCCAATTTGCAGCCAGCGGTTCGGTCCGGTGAATACGCCCGGCCCGAAATCAAGTTGCACGGCGAACAACCCGCCGTTCACCGCCACGGCGGAATTGGTCAACGGTCCGGCAATGAGCGTGCCGGGACTATTGGTGGAATCGTAAATGGCAAACTGCAAATCGTAAATTCCCGTGGCGGGCGCGCCGTTGTCGTTCAACCGGCCTTGGTAAGAAAAGGTCGTGCCTTGGGCAAAGCCGATTGAGGGTTGAGCGGTGAGAGTAAAGAGAAACGCCAGAAAAGCCGGCGCCAGAAAGTTGCTTCCGAACCGGGGTCGCATAATCTGAATCCGTTGTTCGAAGGAATACTACAACAGTTGCGAATATTTTGAAAGGACAAAGTTTAAGTCGGGTGAATAACCCCGGAACCCTATCAGTCCAATTCGCCGGTTCATTTTGTTTAGCGCGAGAGATCCAAGGCCAACAGCGGATGTCGGTTCGCTCATTCCTTCGGGCGAGCAGTTTCGCTGACGTGCGTCGGCGATTATGAAACAGAGAAGATTGAAAATCAGCCGGCCTTTCCCCGATAGGCTTTGAGGATTTTGTCCATCTCGGCGTTTACGGCGGGATCTACGCGCTGGCGCTTTTTGTCGGTATGAAACCAGGCTGCGGTGCGACGGATGCCTTCGTGAAAGGGAATTACGGCCTGCCAGCCGGGGACAAAGGATTTGATTTTACGATTGTCGAAAACGACGCTCCAGGATTTGTCGCCCAGCAAACTGCCGGCGAGTTGCGGCGCCTGTTGCGCGAGGAAATCCGACGGGATATGAACGATGTTTGCCTCCACGCCCAACGCCGCCGCGATGGTTTGATAAATCTGGTTCCACGTCAGGACTTCGTCCGGGGTGATGTGAAAGGCATGCCCGATAGTCCGGGGATTTCCCAGTAGCCCCACGAAGGCGCGCCCGAAATCCTCGGCATGCGTCATCACCCACAACGACGAGCCATCGCCGTGCACGATGATCGGTTTGCCGCGTTTCAAGCGGTCAGCAAGCGTGTAACAGCCGAATCCGCCGACGGCGATGGGGAAGTAGTGATGGTAGGTGTAGGAAGGCCGGACGATGGTCACCGGAAACTCTTCTTCGCGGTATGCACGCAACAGACGTTCTTCGCAGGCGATCTTGTTGCTGGAATAGTCCGAAAACGGATTGTGCAGCGGGGTGGATTCGCTGATCAAATAATGCGTGGGCGGTTTTTGATACACGGACGCCGAGCTGATAAAAATGAACTGTTTGGTCCGGCCCTTGAACAGCGCGAGATCCCGCTCGATATCTTCGGGCTTGAAAGCAATCCAATCCACGACTACGTCAAATTGGAGGTCTCGCAACGCAGCCCGGGCGGCCTTCGCCTGGTTGATGTCGGCCTTCAGACTTTTGCTGCCGGGCGGATTTTTTGATTGCCGTCCGCGGTTGAGCAAATACAGCTCGTGTCCCTTGGCGATGACCTGGGGGCTGACCGCCGTGCTGATTTTGCCCGTGCCTCCGATAAACAGAATTTTCATGCGTGATTGATTTTAGTGGAATGAGAAGCTTTGATTCAAGAAATCACCGTTCTTAGATGGCTATCCCAAAGCGATTGGAGTCTTAATTGCCTCACACCATGCGCGCAGCGATTGGCAAATCAGGGGAAGGATTCGCCAAAATCGGCGAATCCTTTTTAGTCGCCTGCGGCAGGATAATCCGATGCCGGAAACGCTGGAGCCTGTTGAGCGGAAACAAAAACCTTCCGCTCCCGTCACTTCGCCCGTGCACCGTGGCCGACGTCATAAACGCAAGCGCAGATTGTCTGCGCATCAGAAAGAATTGCGGTTTCTCGGCGTGCTCTCGATTATCGGCCTGTCTGCCCTGTTTCTCGTTTTTCTGTGGTGGTTGAATCGGCCGTATTGATCACGGGCACGCAAACGAACGGTTTCGACGCCTTATTTCGTTTGCTTTTTGGGAGCGCCCTGGCCAGCGACGAATTTTTTGATGACCGCAATTTTCTGGCGGAAGATTTGTTCGCGGGTCTGGCCGTTGGAATGGTCGCCGCCGTAGGGGATTTCACAAATGAACTGTGAACAATCGGACGAAACCACGGCCATGTTCGGGGCGAACCCGCCTTCTTCCGGACCATTGAAACCCTGTTTCACCGCGTCGGGGACGTTGCCCAGTTCGCTCTCATGCCGGACGAACACCAGCACGAGGTTGTCGTGAAAGACGTCGAAAAAATCGGCCAACCCGGAGTCGCTGCCGCGTCCCATCGGATAGGCCGGTACAAAGAAGCTGTCCCAGACCATGATGAAACCGATGGGTTTGTGTTCGGACTTGGCCTTTTCCCTGGCCGCCTCGAGATTGGCCAGCGAGAACGCCAGGTCCTTTTTCAAGTAAATCTGTCGGTTCTCGCGGGCCAGGGCCAGGCCGGACTCATACGGATCGTAATGATATTTTTGCTTGATGTCGTCGGGCAAATTGCTGAAGGGAACCTTTACACCTTTGATTGAGCCTTCCGTCGCGACGACGAAAAAGAGGCCGTCGGGTTTTACACTCACGTCCTTGACGTTTTCATACTTTTTCCCATCCAGGGTGACGATATCCTCCGCCGTACAATTCATAACGGCCAGGCAGATGAACGCCGCGCCGCAAAACAGTTTCGTTTTCATATTTCCGGTCCTTGTTCTTGTGTTGGAAGCCCGGGAATTCTGGTTCAAGGAACGGTCTTGTCGAGGCCAAAACGGGCGGGATTTGTTCTGAGGACCAGGGATTGCCGGGCGGGAAATGCCATTTCGGTCGCGTCCGGGAATGCCTGCGGGATGTTTTTTTATTGCCGAAGGCGGACAAAAGGCGTCCACTGTTTGCATGAGAACATTGCTTTCCCTGCTCGTTGTTCTGACCCTCGGGAGCAGATTGCCGGCGGCCGACACCAATGCACCCGCCCCGTCGAAAATCGGCACGGACGACGCGGACAAATACTACGATCAGACCATGATTGTGACCGGCAAAGTGGCGCAGGTCACCATCCGCCCCACCGTGACGTTTTTGAACATGGACAAACCATTTCCGAACTCGCCGTTCACGGTGGTCATCTTTCATGGCCACAGCAGCTTTTATGGGGACGCGAATGCACTGAAGGGAAGGCACATCGAGATCAAAGGCAAAATTCGGAAGTATCACGACAAACCGGAGATTGCGCTGGACAATACCAATCAGTTGACCGTATTCGGCCCGCCCATTCCAATCGTTGTCCCGGCGGCAACCCGGCCGACGAACGCTCCCGCCGCGTCGCCGTCCACTACCCCCACACCGCCGTCCACGGACTCCACTAATTTACCCGAAATCATGTGAAGGGCTGACCGGGTGCAATCGGGCTGCGGCCAAAAAAGGGTTGGCCCATGAAATCATTCTTGAAGCGCCGCGGATCATTATCTGTCCTTTGTCGTTTGTCTGCCAGGTTTGTGGTGTGTAGATGAACCCCAATTTGCAAGCAAATGACCAGTCAGGGCTGCCGTGCAAAAAACGGTTCGCCTTTGGCAATTCCGTTTCAGAATTCGGCATTGACCCTGAGGCGTTTGCCGGTAAATTGTGCATTCGGTTTTTGCATAATATTCTATCGAGAAACGGACAAAAAATATGGCAGTGAAAGTTGCAATCAACGGGTTCGGCCGCATCGGGCGCCTGGTGTTTCGCGCCCTGGTCGAACAAGGCATGGTGGGCAAAGACATCGAAGTGGTCGCCGTGGGCGATATCGTTCCGGCGGACAACCTCGCGTATCTGCTCAAATACGATTCCATCCAGGGTCGCTTCAAGGGCACGGTGGATTCCAAAAAATCCGCCGCCGACAAGCCGGACGACGATATCCTCATCGTCAACGGCAAGGAAATGAAGGTCGTCAGCGCCAAGTCACCGGCCGAATTGCCGTGGAAGGCGCTGGGGGTTGACCTCGTCATTGAGTCCACCGGGCTGTTCACCGATGTTGAGAAGGCCAAAGGCCACCTCACGGCGGGCGCCAGGAAAGTCATCATTTCCGCACCAGCCAAGGGTGATTGCCTCACCGTGGTCATGGGCGTGAACGAAAACAAATACGACCCGGCGCAGCATCATGTCATTTCCAACGCAAGCTGCACGACGAACTGTCTGGCACCGGTGGTCTATGTGCTGCTCAAGGAAGGGTTCGGCGTGGATGAAGGATTGATGACGACGATTCACAGCTATACCGCCACGCAAAAGACCGTGGACGGCCCGAGCAAGAAGGACTGGAAAGGGGGCCGTACCGCGGCCCAGAATTTGATTCCTTCAACGACGGGCGCGGCCAAGGCCGTCGGTCTGGTATTGCCCGAAGTGAAGGGCAAGCTGACCGGCATGGCGTTCCGCGTGCCGACTCCGACGGTTTCCGCAGTTGACCTCACGGTCAAAACGACCAAGGAAACCAGTTATGCGGAGATTTCCGCGGCCATGAAGAAGGCGAGTGAGACCTACCTGAAGGGCATTCTCGGTTACACCGAAGATGAAGTGGTCAGTTCGGATTTCATCCATTGCGAGCTGTCCTCGATTTTCGACCAGGGTTCCGGCATTGAGTTGAACAAAAAGTTCTTCAAGCTGGTGAGCTGGTATGACAACGAGTGGGGTTACAGTTGCCGCGTGGGCGACTTGATCAAGTTCATGCTCAAGAAAGGGCTGTAAACCGCGGAGCAGAATCGTTTAACCGCGGATTACGCGTATGACACGGATGGACATAAATTTGTCCGTGAAATCTGCGGTATCCGCGGTTACTTTTTGCCCATGCTCCACGAAGAAATCACTAAAGAAATCATCGGCTCCTCCATGGCGGTCCTGAACGAACTCAAACCCGGCTTGGACGAAAAACTCTACGAAAACGCGCTCGTCATCGAGTTACAGGCGCGTGGGCATTCAAGCGAGCAACAGCGGGAATACCCGGTGCATTATCGAGGCCATTTCATCGGCAAACTCATTCCCGACCTCATTGTGGATGGCAAGGTGATTGCCGATCCGAAAGTCGTCACCGACTTCAACGATACGCATATCGCCCAAATGCTTGGTTACCTGAATATCACTGGTTTGAAGTTGGCTCTGCTCCTCAATTTCAAGAATGCCAAACTTGAGTGGAAACGTGTTGTGCGCGAAAGGCGTGGAAAAGACACTGGGCAAGTAGATTTGAAATAAAATCCGCGTCATCCGTGTAATTCGCGGTTAAAGTGTTTTTGGCTTGTGAAAATTTCGGTCATCATCCCAGCGTACAATGAAGAACGCCTGCTCGGCGCGACGCTGACACACATCAAATCGGCGATGACCGTTTTCACCCAACGCGATTGGGAAACCGAGCTCATCGTCTGCGACAACAACTCCACCGATTGCACGGCGGAAATCGCGCGGGCAGCGGGGGCAACCGTCGTTTTCGAGCCGGTCAACCAGATCGCCCGCGCTCGGAACTCCGGCGCGGCGGCGGCCACCGGCGACTGGCTGGTCTTTGTGGACGCAGATTCACAGCCGAGCGCCGAACTTTTCGCGGACGTGGCGGAACAAATCCAGTCGGGTCATTGTCTGGCGGGCGGTTCGACAGTCCGGATGGATGAACACTTCCTGTTGGCCGGTTTTTTCACGTGGACCTGGAATTGGTCCAGCCGGCTGGGGCGTTTGTTGGCCGGGTCATTCATTTTTGTCGAGACCGCGGCGTTCCGGCAAATCGGCGGATTCAGCAACCAATTATTCGCGGCGGAGGAATTGGATTTGAGCAAGCGATTGAAAAAAGTCGCGCGTGAAACCGGCCGGGAAGTTGTGATTTTACATTCACAACCGCTGGTGACGTCGGCGCGCAAGATGCGGCTGTACACCGCGTGGGACCATCTGAAATTGGTGACGCACGTTATCTTCAACCGCCGTGCGCTTCATCGGCGCGAATCCTGCACTTTGTGGTACGATGGCCGGCGCTGAGAATTTTACGGCGCGGCGGCCGCGGCCTTTTGCCGGGAGGTGAGGTAATCGAGATATTCAATGAGCCGCGGCTTCATTTCCTTGCGCGGCACCAGGGCGTCAATCAGCCCGTGGTCGAGGAGGAATTCGGCGGTCTGAAAACCCGGCGGCAGTTCGGCTTGCGTCGTGTCCTTGATGACGCGCGGGCCGGCGAACCCGATCATTGCGCCCGGCTCTGCCAGGATCAAATCGCCCAGGCTCGCGTAACTTGCCATCACGCCCGCCGTTGTCGGATGCGTGAGCACGCTGATGTACGGCAGGCGCTTTTGCGCGTGGTAGGCGAGGGCCGCGGACGTTTTGGCCATTTGCATGAGGCTGAACATGCCTTC
>Ga0335080_10007211_pt1 | contig 11520 bp, 9 predicted proteins | sample Lox_Sample_34_FD_206720 | JGI IMG/M metagenome (GOLD analysis project Ga0335080, IMG submission 206720) | Soil microbial communities from Loxahatchee National Wildlife Refuge, Florida, United States - Lox_Sample_3.4 | ecosystem: Environmental > Terrestrial > Soil > Wetlands | place: USA: Florida...
TCAACCACGCGGATGCCGAACTCTTCCAAGCCGATCATCTGCCTTGGCTCATTTGTCAGCAAACGCACTTGGCGCACACCGAGGTCGCGGATGATCTGGGCGCCGATGCCGTACTGGCGCACCTCCGACCCATGTCCGAAATCCGTGTTGGCTGCAACGGCGCCGTGACCTTCCTCCTTTCGCAATCGATACTCCTGCAACCGGGGTAATAGCCCGCCGCCACGTCCTTCTGGGCGCATGTAGAGGATGATGCCTCGACCGCGTGCAGCGACCTGCGCCATCGCCCTCTCAAGTTGCGCACCGCAATCGCACAGCGTGCTACCGAAGAGTTCCCCCGTCGTGCAGGGGCTGTGAATGCGCACGAGCACCGGCTCACGATCCACGAACGGGCGGCTGGCGCTTCCGACGCCGGTGCGATCCCCCATGCACAAAGCGAAGTGTGGCTCGGGATCGCCACGGCAGGTATATGCGGTCAGTTCGAAAGCACCAAAACGAGTGGGCAGGGTGAGCGTCAGCTCACGCTTGATCAACTCTTCGTGCTTGAGGCGATGCTTGATGAGCGCGTCGATACTGCACATCTTCAAGTGGTGTTGCCGGGAAAAATCACGCAGCGCAGGAACTCGGGCCATCTGGCCCTGGGGAGTCATGATCTCGCAGATCACCGCTGCGGCTTTCAACCCAGCCAGCCGAGCAAGATCGGTACTGCCTTCGGTGTGACCGGCTCGAACGAGTACACCACCTTCGCGTGCCCGCAGGCACGGCACATGCCCTTTACCGACGACGATGTCCACCGGCGTGGACCGTTCGTCGATCGCCGTGAGCACCGTGCGGGCGCGGTCGTGTGCCGAGGTTCCCGTCGTGATGCCGATGCGTGCATCGATGTGTGGTGTCCACGGTGTGGCCTGCGGATCGACGCTGCGGGTCGGCAATGGCTCCAGGTGCAAGCGCTCACACAGCGTCTGCGACAGGGCGAGGCCGAGGATGCCGCAGCCGTTGCGCACCATGAAGTTGATCGCCTCAGGTGTGACCTTTTCCGCGGCCACGACGAGGTCCCCCTCATTCTCACGCCGCTCGTCATCAACCAGCACGATCAGTCTCCCGGCACGAAGTTCCTCGAGAACCTCATCGACCGGCGTGAAGCACTCATCGCTCCCATCCCTGGTCGTGGAGGGCGCGTGGCACGCCGTGGGTGCATCAGTCTGCGCCGCGCGGCGGTCAATTTGCTTGTCGAGCATCGCAATCATGCCAGCCCTCACTTTTACGAGGAATCGGGACGGAAGCATCACGAGGGAGCGCAGCAAGAAGAAAGCAACCGGCCAGCCGCGCGCGGCCGCTCGCCGCGGCCGCCATATTCGCCAGTGCAGACGCACGGATTGCTCACGGGACGGCCTCCATGGTCATCGCGACCCGACAGCGCTGGTGATCCAAACCTGCAGGCCTGTATGTCAGGCGTGAGTCGCGGACAGCTAATCTCGCCCGCGACCAAGGGCCCGCGCGGCGGTGATTTGACAGGCAAGGGGTGAGGCCTACTCGTGCAACTCCAGGCGAGCTGCAATGGCATTCTTCGGTGTCCGACCGAAAGCGCGCGGCGCCGCCATTGGCGCGCGCTCGCAATGAGGCCGCAGGAGCACTGATGAGGGCCGGGCTGCTCGGGGGCTGTCTGCTCGTGGCGATCATCGTCTTCGCGATCATGATGTGCGCCGTTCATGAGCAATGCTCCGCGCAAGCCCGCACGAACGCGACGCATCCGCTGGGCCGGCTCGAGTACCTGTGGGCTCTCATCCCTTGGGCCATGATGGCGGCATGCGTCTACCCGGCCGTGCGCCTCATCCTCTTGGGTTAGCGCCGTCGCGCGCGCGTCGAACGTCGCCGTCGCGTGAACACAGACCAGGTGCTGTTCGCGACCGCCATCATGCTGGCGGTCACCGCCGCGGCCCTGGCGATCGCCCGGCGGCTGAACCTGGGATCGATCGCGGGACTGCTGCTCGTCGGCATCATTCTCGGCCCGCACTCGCCTGTTCCCCTCTTTACGAGTCACGTTGCGGACTTCCAGGCAATCGGGGCAATCGGAGTCGTGCTGCTGCTGTTCATCGTCGGTCTTGAGACCCAGCCGCATCGCCTGTGGTCTCTGCGCACGCTGGTGTTCGGATTCGGTCTGGTGGAGTACGTGCTGTGCGCGGGGCTCATCGCGCTCCTATTGATCGCGGCCACCCGAATCAACTGGAAGTCAACACTGATCCTCGGGCTCGGCCTTGCCATGAGCTCCAGCGCCGTACCATTGCCGATCCTCCAGCTGCGCGGGGAGTCCGATGCTCCCCATGGCCGGTTGACGCTCGCGGCGGACATCTTGCAGAGCCTGATCCTGGTGCCGGTGATGATCGTGGTGCCGCTTCTTGGACCGGCGGAACCGGTCGACACCATCGTGGGGGCGCTGCGTGTCATCAAAGCCGTTGCGGCACTCAGCGCCGTCGTCGTGCTGGGACGCCTCGTCATGCCCGCACTGCTTACGCTGGCGGCGCGTAGAGGTCACGCGCACGGCTTCAGGCTCGTGGTGCTCGCCGGAGTCTGCGCGGCCGCGTGGATGATGGATCGCGCCGGTGCCTCCATGGCGCTCGGCGCGTTTGTCGTGGGCGTGCTGCTCTCAACCAGCCGTCACGCGGAGCAGATCAAGGCGGCAGTCGTTCCAGCTCGCCAGCTCCTGCTTGGCATCTTCTTCATTGCCGTGGGCATGGCGATCGACCTCAACGAGGCGGCGAGCTTTCATTCGCAGCTGCTCTTCTACTTGGCCGCGGTGCTCGTACTCAAATGGATCGCCGTGTTCGCAAGCGCCCGCCTCTTTCGGGCGGACGCCCGGACAGCGGCGCTGTGCGGGCTGCTACTGATGCCGCTCGATGAGGTTGGCTATGTGATCTTCGCGGCCGCCCTTGCCACTGGTTTACTCAGTGCTCGAGCCGCCACGCTGGCGCTGCTGTCGATCTCGTTCTCCTTCGTGGTCACTCCGGTGGTCATCAGCTGGGCGCTGCGCGCGTTCTCCCCGCAGCGCGCGCGCGACAGGCTCAGCCGAGCGGGCGGGCAGGGGGAGCTTGCAGATTGCGCCGAACGAATCGCCGTTGTCGGCTACGGCGAGGTGGGTCAGATGCTGTGCCGGATCTTGCGAGAGGCAGCAATCCCCTACCTGGGATTTGAAACCGACCTCGAGCGTGTTGAGGAGGCAAGACACCGCGGCGAGGCGATCGCCTACGGGGACCTCTCCGATCCTGACGCTATCGCAACGGCCCGAATAGGACAGGCGCGGCTCGTGGTCATCGCACACGAAGATTTTGCGCATTGCAGAGACGTTTTCACAGCGCTGCGCATCGCCGCGCCTGAGGTGGCGGTGATGATCGGGGTTCAGTCCCGCTCGCAGCGCGATACCCTGTGCAAACTCGGCGCGCGCTGGGTACTGACACTGGCGGAAGAGGGCGCGCTCGCGCTCAGTGCTGGGGTGCTCGCGCAACTCTCAGTGGCGCCAAGTCGCACGCGGGCCCTGCTCAAAGCCCATCGCGCCGAGGATCTGGCAGTGAGTGGTGGCGGCGGTCTCACCGAAGCGGTATCGAGCGATGTCGGCTGCCGTCCCCCGGCGGAATCACGCAGCACGCCAGGTACTGAATGGGGACCACCGGAGGGCCCAAAGTAATTGAGCCCCGGCCCGCGCACACGAAGGCAGTGCGGGTGCGAAGTGTCTTCCAGTGAGGTCGCTGCGAACCTTCAAGGGGCACAGTGCCTGCGTCCAATGAAGCTTGCGAGCCATGAAAGCCATTCAGCAACGTCGGAAGCAGGACTCAACACCGCAGCACGACACCCTCGCCGGTCCGCGCTGGCTGGATAGCCTGCTGCCCGAAGGTGCGGAGCCGTGCCCGGCCGCCCACATCTTGACGCCACGCCGCGGGTACCTTCATCACGGCATCTACGTCGGGCAGGGCCGGGTGGTGCATTACGCCGCGCACGCACTCGGACTATTGCGCTCGCCGGTCGAGGAGGTCTCGCTGGCGGATTTCGCGCAGGGCCGGCGCATCTGGACGCGCTGGACGGACCTCCCCTCGTACCACCGCGAGGAGGTGATCCGCCGCGCACGCTCGCGTGTGGGTGAGACCCGTTACCAACTGCTGCGCAACAATTGCGAGCATTTCTGCGAGTGGTGCTTGCGCGGAGCGGCGCGCAGCTACCAAGTCGAGCACTTCCTAGCCTCGCGCACGGCGCTCATGCGGCTACTCGTGTTCCTTTCAATCCTCTCCGGGTGCCAGAGACCTGCCGCGACAAGATCCGCCGGAGCACAGACAAGGCGGAGCGCACGTGAGCGACTGCGCAATCACGGTACGCGCGCTATTGAAGGCGCAGTGGACGCGTGAAGCGTCGGGGGAGTGGTGATCGGTGTGCTTCGTGCGAGCCTCGCCGCGATAGCGTCTCGTCCTGCACGCAATGTACGTCAGGGCCCCAAGTGGCGACACGTCGGGGCCGCACTGCGAGGGTGAGCAATGGGAGCAGGCACTTTTCACGTCTTCGCGATCCTTCTTGGGATGCTGGGCGCGGCCACCGCAGTTGCGGGGCGCACTCCTGCGAGGACGCGCCGGGCGTTGCCCATTGCGCACCCTCGAGCGGTGAGGGCCACTGCTCGAGGATCGATGAACCCCCCCACTTCCCGTAACACTCGGGAAGTTTCGCGGCGGGCAACCCCCGCCGCGTATTTTGCCTCTCGATGCTCGCTCACCGGCAGCGACAGTGAGTGAGTGCGGACCGCGATCTTCGGTGGCTCCACGCGCGCGTGGTGACCGAAGCGCCCCAGGCCCGCGTGGTCACGCGCGTGCGAACCGGGCCGGCTGCAGGTCTGCCCGCGGGGCGTCGTTACGTCCGCGGAATGTCGCGTGGCTCGCCGTGCTGGCGGGCGCACTGCTGGCTCAAGCCCGCGCGGATGCGCCATCGGTGCTGTCGTACGATGAGGCGAGGGCTGCCCTCGATGCGGTGTCCGATGCTCGCAAGGCGAGCGAGGCGGTCCTCGACCGCAGCAAGGACGAGGCCCGCGCGGCGCGTACTCTGGGCCTACCGGATCTTTCAGTGAACGCGACGGAATTGTTCGGCGAGAAGACGGGCAATATTCCTGGGACCCCGCTGGGTAACATCCAACTTAGCGAGAACTTCAAAGGACCGCGCTCGTCGCTGAACAGCGTCTGGTCGATCTACTCGGGAGGGCGGATTACCGCGACGCAACAGGCCCTAGCGGCGGGAATCGAGGCGGCGAGCGCCGAGCTCAGTCATACCGAGGAGGATCTGGAGGTCTTGCTGGTGAGCGAGTACTTCGGACTCGAACTTGCGGTCAATGTCGAGCGGACGCGTAACTCGGTGCTCGAGCAGGCAGACCGGCAGCTCGAGCGGGCGGTGCAGTTCGAGAAGCAAGGGCTCATACCCAAAGTCGAGCGGTTGAGCGCGCAGGTGGCACGCGACGAGGCCGCCCGGGAGCAGGTGAGTGCTCAGCGCGACCGCGAGATCGCCCAAGCAAGCCTGCGACGCCTGCTGCATCGCGAGGATGTCGTCGGGACGCGCACTCCACTGTTCGTCTCGACGCACTCTCTCAAGCCTCTGTCGGAATGGCTGCAAGATGCGCAGCGTACCAGCCCGACGTTGGCGGCGCTCGCGGCCAGGCGTAACCAGGCGGAGCAGGGGATCGCCTTGGCCCAGTCCCTGTGGAAGCCGGAGATTTTTGCCTTTGGCTCCTACAACATGATCCGCAAGTATCAGACATTGATAGAGCCGGACTGGATCGCGGGCGTCGGTGTGAACTTCACGCTGTTCTCACACGAAGATCGAGCCAGCAAAGTGGGCGCTGCACGCCACGGCCTGCGCGAGGCGGAGTCACTCCAAGCGGCTGCGAGCACGACGATCGCAACCGAGGTCGAGTCGATGTACCGCAAAGTCGAACAGGCTCGTGAACAGTTCAAGCTGCTTGACTCCACGATTGCCCTGGCGCAGGAGAACCTGCGCCTGCGCGAGCGCGGGTTTGGTGAGGCACAGGCAACCAGCCTGGACGTAAGCGACGCGCGTGACGCGCTTGCCCGCTCCTTAACCGCCCGCGCGTTCGCGGCCTATGACTATGACATCGCTCTGGCGCAGCTGTTGCGGGCAGCCGGCCAGGCTCACGCGTTTTCGGAATTCATTCGCCAAGCAGACATTCAATTACCCCCATGAACGAGTCAAGCGAGTCGACTGTCCACGCGCGTTCACGGGCCGCACGGCTCGTGCCAATCCTGGTGGCAGTCGCAGTTGCCGCATTCCTCATCTACGGCCTGTATCTGGCGAACCGCACAGTTCTTGCCCCGCTGCAGGGTCAGATCGATGGCCGCTACATCGATGTGTCCCCGAAGATACTGGGACGGGTCGCGAGGCTACAGGTGCATGAGGGCGATGAGGTACAGTCCGGAGCACCGCTCGTGCTCCTGGACAGTCCGGAAGTGGAGGCCAAAGCCTCAGAGGCGCGCTCGGAGCTCGCCGCTGCGACCGCGCGTCAGCAGCTGGTCGATGAAGGGTCGCGGCGCGAGGTCATTCGCACCGCGCAGGCGGCCTGGGAACGGTCGGTGTCGGGCGCCAAGCTCGCCGAGGTGACCTTCAAGCGCGTCAACGCCCTGTATCAGCAGGGTCTGGTGTCGCAACAAAAAAACGATGAGGTCGAGACTCAGTACCACGCCGCCGTCGATGCCGTAAACGAGGCACGGGCGCAATATGAGATGGCTTCGAATGGGTTCCGATCGCAGGAACGGGCGGCTGCGGCGGCTCTCACGCGCGGGGCGGGGTTTCATGTCAATGAGATCGATGCCCTTGCCGCCGACATTTCCTTGAAGGCACCGATCGCTGCGGAAGTCGACAAAGTGATTCTCCAGCAGGGCGAACTCGCCCCCCCGGGCTTCCCGATCATGACGCTGGTCAATCTTGATGACGTTTGGGCTGTCTTTAACATGCGCGAGACAGAGCTTGCCTCCGTGAAAATCGGGACGCAGATCAATGGCAAGGTCCCCGCGCTGGGCGGGCGGGTCGTGAAGTTTTCGGTTTATTACATCAGCCCGAAAGGGGAGTACGCCACCTGGCGTGCCACGCGACAGTCGAGTGGGTACGACGTGAAGACCTTCGAGGTTCGTGCTCGTCCGGTCGATAAGATCCAGGGGTTGCGCCCGGGCATGTCCGTGCTCGTGGATCGGAGCTGAGGGGTGTTCTTTGCGGGCGTACGCGGCGCCTGTGCGCGGGAAATCCGCTATCTGCGCACCCACCCGTGGGATCTCGCGCTGATCAGCTGGGTTCCGGTGCTGATCATGGCGGTTATCTGGGGCATCTTCTCAACCGGGGTCAACACCAAGCTGCCGATTGCGTTCGTCGATGAAGATCACTCCCCAGGATCTCGCCATCTTGCGATCGCGCTTGAGGCCACGCGCTCCACCGCCATTGCAGCCGTACCGGAAAGTCTGGAGCAGGCCTGGACACTCGCTCGAGCACGGCGTGTGTATGCGATCGTCCACGTCCCCCACGACTGGGAGCGTCGCGCCACGCGCGGTGACCCGCTGCCGGTGGTCCTCTACACGAATGAGCAGTATCACGCCGCCGGGTCCTCGGTCTCCACCGACGTGATCGGTGCGATCGGTTCGGTAGCCGGAGACAGAGCGCTCGCCGCGCTGGCGGCTCTGGGCGGCGGCTTCGAAGGCGCACAGAGACGCGCGGATGTCGTACACGCCGAGCTGCGCTCGCTGTACGGACCGCAACTGTCGTTCGAGAGGGCCCTGACGAGCGCGTTCCTGCCGATGGCGCTGCATCTGCTCGCGCTGGGTGGGGCCGGATTCGCCATCGGGCGGGAGTTTCGGGATCGAACAGCCGCTGGGTGGCTGGAATCGGCTCATGGCAGCGTGACCGCCGCCCTCACGGGCAAGCTTCTCCCACTGCTGTGCTGCTTCGCCGTTCTTGGACTGGGCATCATCGCCTGGATGGCCGGATACCGCGGATGGACGGCCAACGGTAGCTTGTGGGTGTGGGCGGTGGGGCTTGCGAGCCTGATCCTCGCCAGTTGTGCTGTGCCCGCGCTGCTTGTGGGCCTGACCGGGAACTTGCGCCTGACGCTGGCGGTGTGTGCAGTGACGAACGTCACCGCTGTCTCGTTCACGGGATTCACCTATCCGCTGTATTCGATGACGACCGGGGCAAAGGTCTGGAGTCAGCTGCTGCCGTTTCACTACTTCTACGAAATTCTGCAGCAGCAATGGAACGTGGGGGCGCCGCTGAGTGTCTCGCTCACGCCGTTGGCGGTGCTGTGGGGTGCGTACATCATCGTGCCGTTGGCGATCGCGCTGCCGCAACTCATGCGACGCTGCTTGAATCCGGCCGGCTGGGGCGAGCGATGACAATCTGGCAGGCATTCAGGCACACCCTGGCGAGCGTCATGCTCGATAAGGGCGCCATCGTGCCCGCCGTCCTTGGCGGAATCCTCTACTGCTTCTTCTATCCGCTGCCGTACCTCCCCCAAACCGTGCAGCACATCCCGGTCATCGTGGCCGACTACGATGCGAGCCCCCTGTCTCGGCAGTTCGAGCGTGACCTGGATGCGACCCGCGAGGTACGGGTAACGGCGGTGGCGCGTCGGATCGAGGATGCCGTGCCTGCCCTGCAACGGGGAGAGATCGGTGGGATTGTGGCCATTCCCAGGCAGTTCGATCGAGACCTGATGCGCGGGACGCCAACCGGTGTCACCGTCATGGGAAACGGGGGCTACATCGTCGTTGACGGCACGATTCTCGGAACCACCGCCGAGGTCCTGGCCTCGACCGTGGCGGCACCGCTCGCGGCGCATCTCGTGGAAGCCAATGTACCGCCGGGGGCGCTCAAGCGAGCCGCCCAAGCCGTACCGGTGCTGATCAAGCAGCCGTTGTTCAACACTGTGCAGGGGTATGAAAGCTACGTCGTGCCCGCCTCGGCGGGACTGATCGTGCATCAACTCCTGATCATCAGCATTTGTCTGGTGATGGGCACATGGATCGAGCGAGGACGCTGGACCATCGCCCCTGAAGGCCACCTGTCGATTGGCGCATTCGCCGGCATGCTCGGCGCGCTGTGGCTGGTGGTGTGGTGCGGCATTCTGTTCTGGAGCGGATTCGTCTTCTGGTACCACGACCTGCCTCGTGCGGCGCACTTGAGCGCTGCGATCGCGGTCGGAGCGCTCTACGCGCTGGCGATCGCCGCGGTGGGAGTCTCGCTGGGGTGCTGGATGGCCGACCGCGAGCGCGCGCTTCAAATCATTGCTGCCGTGTCGGTGCCGCTGCTGTTTCTAAGCGGCTTTGCCTACCCGGTTGAGTCCATCCCGAAGCTGGTCGTGTGGTTCTCCTATCTTCTGCCGAGCACCCACGGTATTCAGGCACTGCTCAAGTTCAATCAGATGGGCGCGAGCTTGCGCGAAGCGGGCCCGGAGGTTCTACGGTTGCTCGCCGTGACCGTCGCTTACGTAGGCATCGCTTGGTGGATGGCGGCGCGGCGCGCCCCGGGGCGCGACTCCATTGCGCGGCAAGGGGAGCAGCGGCCCGTGTAGCGGTGTCCGGCCGCGAGTCTGGTCTATGTACTGTCGCGTCGACGTGGTCGATCCTGACCATGGACCTAGCGGCATGCTCGAGCCCCAGGGACCTTCGAGGACAAGCCTGATCCTTATCGTGCGGAGCACCGCCGGGACGCTGGCATCCGTCCGCGGGCAGCTCGCGCACGCGCCGAGTCGGTATCGCCTGCAATCGTCGAAGCCACACGACTGAAAATTGCAGAGCCTGCTTGACGGCAATTCCGAGTCCAGTGACTCATGGCATGATCCAGGCGATAGAGAATAAGCACCGCTGCTTGTGGTGGGCATCCCTCGTCCGCGGTGCATTGGCGCTGCTTGTGGCGCGACTGATCCTCACACAGCCGAGCTTCACTGGCGCGACACTGAGGTTGTCGAACGAACGCTCACGTGAAACACACAGACAGAACTGTCGTCGCGGGCTTCCAAGGTGGCTTCAAGAGATCGGCTTGTTCGATAGGCGCGGCGAAGATCTGATAGCGTGCGCCGCCGATCTCGTGTGGCACCAGCTCATCACATCGCCCGCGGCAGCTGCAACGGGTGCAGATCAAATTCGCGCGCGACGACCGTCTTCCCCGCTGTTGCCGATGACAAGAGCTCTTGCCAGATGACTGGGCGATCCGCCAAGCGCGGAGTTGTCGGCGAGTGTGGCGATCTGCAATCGCATCGAGCTCAGTCAGCTGCATCGTGCCGATCACATCCGCGGCCTCTCGCAATATGCCCATCGCAATGGAAGCCGCATCGGCGTGTACGCGGATACACTGCCAGACCGCCATGAGCGTCGGCCGCGCCGGGGGTGCCGGCGTCCGACGGGAAAAGTGACAGCAGAAAACCACATCCAACGGATCTGGCAAGAAGACAACGCCTAAGAAGGCTACAGGTCCAAAGCAGACCCGCCCGAACCCTCCAGCATCCCCCATCAAGCCCGTTTGAAAAGCGACCCTGGGATGACTTTTGCCAAATGTCCCCCGACTCAACCGCAGGTAGCGATGCCCGATCACCGCAGATCCCCTAGATGGGGTGAAAATGCCACCCCGAAAGTGGCTAGAAAAGGAATCCCAAGCCGGCATAGACTCTCGAGAATAGGGAACCTTCGGCTTGCGGCCCAAGAACGTGGCTGACAACTTGAAGCAGAAGAAAGCACACCGAGGGAAGCATCAAATGAGGCAGTGCAATCATTTCATTGGAACAATGAGACTGCACGACGTAGTCTCGATTCTCAGCATTTTGCCACGGATGACAGTGTTCGCCGCCTCCGTGCTCGGTCCCCAGTACGCGAATGCCGCCAATCCCCAAATTGATGGTGCGCTGGCAACTGCGCCGACGAGTCAGGACCAGTCGCCTCCGAAACGTGATGCGATCACGCCTTCGCCCAGCGAGTCTCGGTCTACCAGAACGCCAGGCAAGAGCCAGGCCGAGCAACTCGAGAAGGTCGTGGTCACCGCCGAGCGATTCGAGGCGGACGTGCAGCAGGTTCCTGCGCAGATCGTTGTGTTGCAGGGTCAGACCCTGCGGGATGAGGGCCGCATCTCGGTGCAGCAGATGCTTGAGGACACCCCGAACGTGAACTTTGGCGTGCCGCCGTCAACACAGGCGACTCCGGACAATCCAAACCGCAACATATCGATCCGGGGCATTGAGCCGGCCCAGCAAACGGGAGGGACACCCGGCCCCGCGGTTGTCGCGACCTACGTGGATGATGTTTTCCAAGGCATTGGGCAGGCGTACGACCTCAACCGTGTCGAAGTGCTCTACGGCCCACAGGGGACGCTCTACGGACGCAGTAGCACCGCCGGCGTGGTCGCGTTCCACACCAACGATCCCATCCTGAACCAATTCAGTTCAGGCCTCTTCGCGGAATATGCTTCCGACGATCTGAGGAACGCGATTGCGATTCTAAATCTGCCCGTTGG
>Ga0335080_10007212_pt1 | contig 11516 bp, 6 predicted proteins | sample Lox_Sample_34_FD_206720 | JGI IMG/M metagenome (GOLD analysis project Ga0335080, IMG submission 206720) | Soil microbial communities from Loxahatchee National Wildlife Refuge, Florida, United States - Lox_Sample_3.4 | ecosystem: Environmental > Terrestrial > Soil > Wetlands | place: USA: Florida...
CTCGCCCCAGGTTAATCGCGACCCGTGCACTCTAGCGCGCGCGCGTGCCGGCTACAACGGCGGTGCAGTACAAAATGCAGAAGGGAGCCGATGCTCGGCTGCCCCGGGGAGAATTTCGGAGCGCGCGGCGTGCCGCCAGGCGTGCGTGAGAATCCGAGCGGAGTCGAACGAGCCCGCGCCGCCTCAGCGTCGCGGTTCGGTGCCGCCGCTCAGCGAGGAGAGCGGCGGGGGAATCGCTTCAGGCGCTTTCCTTGAGCGCGACGCGCGGCGCCGCACGACGCCTCGAGCGCGCGAACGGCTCCTCGTCATCGCGCATGAGGCGCGACATGCACAGCATCGCGAAGAGCACGAATCCGGCAAAACCGCCGGCCGAGAATGCCAGCAACAGCCACCAGGTCGAAATCATTGTCACCCCCATCTCCCTGACACTTGGTCGAGGACAACTCGGTGGGACCCGGAGCAACAGATGTGCCATCGGTTCTAAGCGCATGATTTGGTTGCGGTCCGGTTTTGAAGCCCGATCGCGGGGCCGCCCGGTTTCGGCGGGAAGTGCCCGGCGTTTGCTATAATTCGCGCCCGACGCGCCCGTAGCTCAGTTGGATTAGAGTACCTGGCTACGAACCAGGGGGTCGTGGGTTCAAATCCTGCCGGGCGCGCCACTTTTCAAATGTAAGGTCTCAAGACGCAGGTGACACACTGGCAGCGGTTTTTGCCAAGAGCCGCTCGTATGGGGTCTGCCCATCGAGGGCTCCGTGTGGTCGATGGTAATTGTAGTAGTCTTCCCACTCGCGAAGCTTGTCATTGAAGAGATGGATATCGTCGGCAATGCCGTCTTTATCGAGGAGCTGGTAGAACTCCTGTTCATCGACGCGGTGGGACCGTTCGACTTTGCCGTTTAAATGCGGTGTCTTAGGTCGGATATAGACATGGCGAATGTCGCGTGCTTCGAGATGCCAGTGGAAGCGCGACTGGAACTCGGCGCCATTGTCAGTCTGGATGACCAGCACGCGAAAGGGCAGGCGCCGGATGACCTCGTCTACGAAACGAATCGCTGATGTTTGGTTGCACGCGTCGTAGACTTTAAGCACCCGGATGCGCGTGCAGTCGTCGATGGCGGTGAACTGATATAAGCGCTTTGCCGTTCCGGCGATCCGTTCGAGGAACTTTACGTCCAATTGCAGGCGGTGTCCGGGCTGTGGCTTCTCATAGCGCCGCCACGCTCGCCCAGCTGGGCGACGCTTCTGGTTGGCCGGCAGTAGGTTTGGTCCGTGTCGAATCAGAATGCGATGGACTGAGGAGCGTGCCAGCTTCAATTGGTGAAACCGCTGCAGATAGTCTGCGATCCTTCCTGGCCCAAAGTGATAGTGCTGCCGCAGATAAAGAATCTTGGAGACGACCTCGCGCGGGGTGGCTCGTGGGGATCGGTGCGGGGCGCGCGGCCGGTCACACAACCCTGCCTCGCCCTGAGCTTCGTAGCGAGCCTTCCACTTATATAACGCTTTGCGCGATAGGCCGAAATGACGGCAGGTCTGGGCGATGTTCCGGGGCGCGGCGCTAGCCTCGCGCAGTACCTTCAGCCGCCAGGCTAGTACCCGGTTTGTTCGGTCTTAGTCATGGGCTCTCTACTCCTGGGTTGAGAAGGGAGCCAGAATGTCACCTTAGTCTTGGGACTTCACAAAGGGTTAGGTTGGTTGCCTTACTCGAAGGTCGTTGGCTGCTCGATCGGTAGGTCGCCGGGCGGCTCTACGATGGTGGCTTTCGGTGCCGCTCCATGAAGGCACCGACCGTGCCTATGAGCAGAGCCAGCAGCGCAAGCGCCCATTCGTCAAGTGCGGGGATCGGAGCGGCGCTGTTCGAGGCGGCCTGGACTGTCCACGCAAAACTCGCACCGACGGGGTCGAGATTGCCGCCGGGTCCAATGGCACGCACCACAAATGTGTGAGTGCCGTTGCCTACGTGAACGGTCGTCGGCGACGCGCAGGCGAAGGTTGCGCCGCCGTCCAATTGACATTGGAAGGTCGATCCGGGCTGACTCGAGCTAAACGTGAATTGAGGGTTCGCAATATTGGATGGATTGCTTGGGCCGCCAGTGATCGTCGTCGTGGGCGGCGGCGAGCTGCATGCGGCCGTGGTAAAGGTAAGATCGCCGCCGTCGATGTTGCCGCCGGCGCCGTTGTTGGCGACGACATGGAAATGATAGAGCGTATTGCAGGTCAATCCGCTGATGGCGACTGACACGACCGCTCCCGAAGCGCTGCCAGCGAGCGGGCTCTGTGTCGCAGGAACATTGGCGCCGTAGGTGTTGGTCAAGCCGTAGCCGAAGGTCACCGTCGTGGATGCGCCGTTGGCGCTTACGGTGCCGTTCAACGTCGCGCTCGTCTGTGCGACCGCCGTAGCCGCAGTCGTGGTCGCAGTCGGGCTGCTGGCAGAGGCGACGACGTCGAACGGCGCGCTGTTGCCGGGAGTCAGCGAGTCGCCCGCCGTGCTCGTCGCGGTCAGCACGATGCCGGTGTCGACCTGGCTGTAGGTCGCGCCCGTAACAGTGCAACCGCTGGATCCGGCAGGAATCGTGCAGCTCGTGGTGCCGCCCAGCGTGCCGGCGCCGGTGCTCACCGATAGTTGCACGGTCGTGGCGGTCACGACATTTTGCGACGACAGGTCCGCCGCTTGCGCCGCGACCACAACGTTGAATGCCGTGCCAACGACCGGGTTCGCGCCGCCGTTGACGCTCGTGATCGCGAGCTGCGCGGGCGCCTCGGCGGCGACCACGCTGAAGGGCGGACTGTTGCTCGGCGTCAACGCGTCGCCCGCAGTGCGGGTCGCTGTCAGCACGACGCCTGTGTCGGCCACGCTGTAGGTCACGCCGCTGACGGTGCAGTCGCTCGAGCCGGCGGGAATCACGCAGCTCGAGCCACCGCCGAGCGTGCCGATCCCCGTAGCCAGCGAGAGCTGGACCGTCGTATCGATAACAACGTTCTGCGCCGATAGATCCGCCGCCGCGGCCCGCACGACAACATCAAAACCCACGCCGGCGGTCGGGCTCGATCCGGAGTTGACGTCCGCGAAGACCAGTTGCGTCGGCGATTGCGAGGCCAATGTGAACTGGTAGACGCCGCCGTTGGCCGCGCCCGCGTAGAGCACGTCGCCCGCCGGCGTAATGCCCATCGCATTGATCTGCAGGTTGGGCGGCAGGCCGTTGTTCATCGTGACGATCTGCCGACCATTATCGATCGCGCTCAGGACGCCGCACGCGGCACCGGCATAGAACGATGCGCCTGTGGGGTCAAGCGGGTTGCCGACGATCGAGGTCGCAGGGTTACAGGCGGCGGCGTCCGAATCGCTGCCGTTGGGCGGTCCCCAATACGAGATCTCAGGGGTTGGCGGATCGGCAAGCGGTTTCGCGGAGATGCGGCCGCGATTCGCGATGCTCGAACTTTCACCGGTACGCGTGGTAGTTGACCTGGTCGCGCGCTGGGGCAGCGACTGGGCGCTGCCCTGAGCCTTAAATTCGAAACCGTTGCTGTTTTTGTTGTTTAACGCATCCAATAACAACGTTTCGCACGTTGCGACCACGACCACTTCGTCAGGGCTCAGGACGATCGGGTGAGCAAAAACCACTTCGAGCAGCTCCGGGCACTCGGTCGAAAAAAAGACGTCCAAAGCATTGTTCCCTACTATTCTGGTGGCGATCGAGTCTCCACCAGAGGTAGCCAGCACCGGCGAGGGCGTCCCGCCGGCTGGTTTTACGCTTCCGCGGGCAGTCGACTGCTCGGGTTTGGCGATGGAAGCATGGCGGGCGGCGCTGGTCGCGGCCGATGACGTATTGATCACCCCCACGGTGACGCTGAAATTCCCCGCGGGCAGGGTGTCGGCGCTGTCAGCACTCCAGCTTCCGCCACCATTCGTACTCTGGTACAGGCCGGCATTCCCCGCCGCCGCGTAAAGGGTCGATGTCGCCGTTGGATCGATTGCGATCCCATAGATCGTATGGAACAGCGGCAGCCCGGTCGCCGCAACCGTCCAATGCGCGCCGCCATCGATGCTCTTGAATACGCCGCTCGATTGCGTGCAGTCCGTCGACGCGTATAGCGTTGTCGTCGTCACCGGATCGATCGCCAGTGCCGTGAAATTGGGAACGAGGCAGTCCGCGTTGCCCGTGCTGCCGATACCGGTGTTGATCGGCGACCACGAGCCGCCGCTATCCGTGCTCTTGAACAATCCCGAGACCGATGTCGCGGCATAGATCGTCGTCGGCGTCGCAGGATCCACCGCCACCGCCGTCACATTGGTCAGCGCGAGGCCGTTGATCGTCTCGGTCCAGGCTGCGCCCGAGTTGGTCGTCTTGTATACACCGTTGATGGTTCCGGCATAAAGCGTTGCTGGGGTCGACGGATTGATCGCAAACACCTCGACGGTGGTCCTGCTGGGAAGACCCGTCTGGATCGACGTGAAGGTCGAGCCGCCGTTGGTGCTGATCAGCGCGCTCGAACCGGTGCCGACGAATTGCCCGACGTAGATCGTCGACGGCGTTTTCGGATCGACGGCGACGGTTTCGATAATGTTCGTGCCGTTGGCCAGGATGTTCGTCCAACTTCCACCGCTGTCGGTGCTCTTGAACAATCCGGGGTTGCCGCTGGTCAACACGACCGCGTACAGCGTCGACGGCGTTTTCGGATCGATCGCCATCGAGAGGACCTGGAATATCGGACCGGTCATGCCCGTGTTGGCCGCCGCCCAGGTCGCGCCGCCATCGGTGCTCTTGAAGATGCCGTTCGAGCTTTCGCCCGCATAGATCGTCGTCGGCGTGGCCGGATCGACGATCAGAGCTTTGAACGTCGGGAAGGTCGGCAGCGTCGCGACGCCGATCGATGTCCAGGTGGCGCCACCGTCGGTCGTCTTCTGCAGCCCGTTCTGGTCCTGCGCCGCATAGATGGTGCCCGTGGCCTGCGGATCGATCGCCATAGCTCTTACCAGCGACGGCGAATTGGCCAGCACCGACCAGTTTGCCGCGCCGTCGGTGCTCTTGACGATCTGTCCCTGAAGCAGACCCGCATAGAGTGTCGTCGGCGTGACCGGGTCGATCACCAGGCAGTCGACACTCGGCCTGTTGATGCCGTTGCTCGACAGCGTCCAGTTGTCGCCGCTGTCGGAGCTCTTGAAGACGCCGCTGAAGCCGGCGGCGTACAAATTGGCGGGCGTCTGCGGATCGACTGCAAGCACCGTGACCAGTCCGCCATACGGTCCGTGGCTGGTCCACTGGTTAGTGCCTGAATGCGCAACCATCGGAGCGAATCCCGTGATCAGCGCCGCTATCGCGGCCAGGCTCACAGTCACTAGTCGGTTACGCGAGGTGAGGCAGTCGATCAGGCCACGACTAATGCGCCGCAACGGCTGTATGTTTGACATGGTTTTTTTACAATCGGGATGACCGCGGGCGTACCGCGCCGACTACACCGATGCCCGATTCCCCAAGTTCCCCTTCGGCTTCGCTGTATCGTCGGTTCGGTCCAGATTGTAGTGCAAGCTTGCGGCTGCAGTGAACGCAGCGGACGACCACGCGCGTTGTTGCGGCAGAATCCTTCGTCGAACGTGACGCCCCAGCTCAGGCGGGTGCCGCCGAGTACCCATGACGTTGTAGCATACGATGCTGAAACTCAGATATGTCGCTGCTGGGGATCGTGGGTTAAAATCCTGCCGGGCGCGCCAATCAAACAAAGGGTTAGATCGATTCGGTCTGACCCTTTTTTCTTGGCGTTAGGGACTTTTTAGGGACTTCGCTCCCGCCACCACCTGTTTCTTCGCTTCCAACTGCAATCTGCAGCGTCTTGTTGGCCCTGCCGTGCTCGTCCGCGATGAGCTCGAGCGCGGCGACCAGCTCGTCGATCTGCGCTACCGAGTAGTGCCCGGTCATGTTGCTGTGTTCATGCCAGAGGATGTCCGCGATGGTGTTCTCGCGCACGTTGGCCTCTCGCAATCGCATTCCGACCGTGTGCCGGAGATCGTGCACCCGCAGGTCCGCAAGGTAAGGATCCTCCTTGCCGGCCTCGCGACGCCCGTTCTGCCAGGCGGTGTTGCTCATCGTCTGGATAGGATGCTTGCGGTACGCGAACACATGAGTCGGGTGTTTCCCGCGGCGCGCCTCGAGGATCGATTGCGCCACGCGGTTTAGCACCAACACCCGGTCCCGCTTGCGTCCTTTCACCGCGCCGCGGACCTTTCCTTTGACCTCAATCACGGTGTCCTTGGGGACAATGAAGATCGAGTAACGCAATTCCGGCGAGCGCACTTCCCATTCCCAACGCAAACTGCAGACGGCAGCGTCGCGCGCGCCATCACGGGTTGATGTGGATTTTCCGCTCCTGTTCCTGATCGCCGGACAATTAGTTACAAACCCAGCCGCCGATCGCCGCACTGCAGTAGATAATGGGTGACGCCCCTTTTTTCCGGGCGCAACGGGGTGCAAGGTCCAACAACACCTGCGGCTACGGCGCGTTGATAATGGGATCAAGGATCTTGAAGAATCGTTGCCTCCGCCTGTGGGGCGCACTTGTCCTTTTTCTGATCGGGCAGTTGGCCCGTGCGGCCGAACCTGCGCCGCGCGACATGGAGCAGCTCGCAACCGACAAGGATTGCTACCTTTGCCATCGCGCAGAGCCGAGCAAGGCCGGAACGGGCAGTGTATTGCCCTACGCACCGTCCTGGGCGAACATCGCCAGGAAGTACCGACGCCAGAAGGGTGCGGAGGATCGTCTGACTGCAATCGTCCAGGGAGGCTCGGATCTCAAGGATCGTCATTGGCGCGGTAAGGTGAGCGATGCGGGGATGCCGCCCAACATCCCTGAGGTCGATGAGAATGAGGCGAGACAGCTCGTGCGTTGGATCCTCTCGTTCCGCTCCAAAGAATAAACCTGCCGCCGCGATGGGCCAGAAAAGCGGCACGCTCACGCCCCCAAGGTTGTGCCAATGCGGGCGGGGCTTCGTGGTCATCGTGACAGGTCAAAGCATCAGTCAGCGGGTTTTGACATGGACGAGGTCAACCATGCGCTTCTGATGCCCACGTGGGCTGCGAGCGCGAGGGCGCCGTTGATCAGCAACGCCTCGCGCACGCCGAGCGCACTCACGGAGACGCCTGTTAGTAGACTGCCAATCGAGACACCGCCGCGCATCGCGAGCATGAACAAGCTGACGCTCTGACCGCGGATAGCGGCCGGCGCCATGGCCTGCAGCAAGGCGTTGGCCGAGATGTTGCTCACGGTCATCGCCACGCCGGCAAGGATGAACAGAGCCGGCAAGCCCCAAGCCCAAGGGTTGAGCGCGATGACCGCGACGGCGGCAGCGTAGATCAGGGCGAAAGAAGAACTCAGCGGCCGTCGGTCGCGATTCGGATCCACCGCAAGCAGGCCGATCGCGCCGAGCAGGCCACCGAGGCCGAACGCGCCTATGGTCAGGCTAAAGTGACCGACATCGCCCTGGAACGTGTCTTTCACGAGCACCGGACAGAACGTCACCAGCGGCGCACACAGGAAGCTGGTCGTGAGAACCGTAAGGATCGCCCCGCGCAAAGCGGGTTCACGGGCGATCTTGCGGACACCCACGAAGAGCTGATGCCGATCGAACGCGCCGACCTCATGCCGCGGCGCTCCAGCGCGCGGGAGCACCCAGAGCGCAACGAGAATAAAGGGCAGGTACGACGCTGCGCTTACTGCAAACGCACCCAAGGCGCCGATGCTCGCCATCAAGCCCCCCGCTACTGCCGGTCCAAGAATTCGCGACAGATTGAACTGAGTGGAATTGAGAGCGAGTCCGCTGGGGATCTGGCCGCGCTCGACGATGGACGGCACGATCGACTGAAACGAGGGCATCGAAAGCGCATCGGTAATACCGACAATCAGCGACAACGCAATGATCATCCAGGGCCGTACGGCGCCGAGTAAGAGGAGTATGACGATGAGCGTTGGACACAGAGCTTGGATGGATTGAAAGAGGGTAATCACGCGGCGTCGGTCGGCGTGATCGGCCAGAAAGCCTCCCACGAGCGTCAGCAGGACAACCGGCGCGCCCATGGCGAACGAGTCAAGGCCGAGTAGAAAAGACGACGCGCCGAGACTCAGGAGGAGCCACGGCTGGGCGACCTGCTGCGCCCACGTGCCAACATTTGATAAGAGACTCGCGAACCAGAAGGTTCCGAACCGGCGGGTGCGTAGGAGCGCGAGTGAGTCGGCGAAGGCGTTGTTCGGCATGGGCCCAAGCTAACACGCCAATGGTCGGCCGAGATGATCCGGCACGCCGAGAGAGCGCTGGAGTGGCAACGTAGCGAAACCTAACGTACAGTGCGCGCCCTCCCGGCCGGCGGAGGCGTCGGCGGCGCGATCGTGATGATCATCGTGGGGGTGGATCAAGAGCTTGACGCAGGCTCCGCCTGGCATCGACGTTGCTCGCGAGCGCGCGGCCACCGCCAGGACCGCGAAGTATGGCCGCGTGCGGCGGAAACCGTCGCCGGGTTGCGCTTTACCGATAGGCGTTATATGTTATTCGGTAAATGATCCGATTGAAATGATCAATGGAGAATCTATTTCCGTTGACGAGATGATGGACCTTGGGACGTGGAAATCGTTGACTACCATTGAAGGAAAGAGCATGGCAAGAAACAGGATGCGGCCGATTCACCCCGGCGAAGTCTTGCGCGAAGAGTTTCTGGTGCCGCTGGAAATGTCGGCTCATGCGCTGTCGCAGGCAATTCGCGTCCCCGCGACACGCGTGAACGACATCGTCAACGGCAAGCGCAGGGTGACGGCGGACACGGCACTGCGGTTGGCGCGGTATTTCCGCAATTCACCCGAGTTCTGGCTGAATCTACAGGCGGCATACGATCTGCGTGCCGCCGAACACGAGGCCGCCGCGAGGATCGAGCGAGAGGTATCTCCGCGAGAGCCCGCGTGATGAAGTTGCGAAACGGTGCATTCCGGTCACAAAGGTAACGGTTTATACCGGACACATAGGTAGAGGGGCTAGATTGCCTCGACTGAATTCGGTCAGCTTTGCCGGGCGTCGGACCGTAATTGCGGCCGCGATGTTCTGTTGCCTTGCGTGCGGCTCGTTCCTGGCACGCCCGGCTCACGCCCTCGATCCGAACAAGCGTCTCACGCAGTACCTGCACACGTCCTGGCGAATACAGGATGGATCCGCGCCCGCCGGCATGTTCACTGTGGCCCAGACCTCCGACGGCTTCCTCTGGTTTTCGTCCTATTCCCCGGCGATCTACAGATTCGACGGGGTCCGGTTCCTTCCCCGGCACTTTGCGTACAAGGGCGGCTCGGCCAACAAGGTGTTCAAGGTCTTCGGCGGTCGCACGGGCGGACTATGGACAGTGGGCAGCCGCGAGATCGCCTACGTCAGGAACGGCGCGGTCGCGTCTGACTTCCAATTGGATGGCTTTTCGTCGTTCCAGAACGTGAGCGAGGATCCCGACGGGTCGTTGTGGGTCGTGCGGGCGGCGGCGAACATCTCGGACTCGGCTCTCTGTCACGTCGCCGAGGGAGCGGTCAAGTGCTTCGGGAAAGCAGAGGGCGTACCGATCAGCCCAATCGATTCGATACTGGCCGACGGCAACGGCGGGTTCTGGCTCGGCGGCCAGACGGCGCTCGTGCACTGGCGTGATGGTGCGTCCGAGACGTACCCGATCGAAGCTCTCAAATCCAACGTCGGACAGCACGGCGTCGTCAGCATGGCCCTTGGCCCGGATGGAACGGTGTGGGTGGGCATGCTCGCGGAAGGGCCGGGCTTGGGGCTCGGACAACTGAAGGAAGGAGTCGTCAAGTCATTCGTCACGCCTACGTTCGATGGAAGCAAGATCGAGGTCTTCGCCATGACCATCGATCGCGACGGCAACCTTTGGGTCGCCAGCCGAGGCAAGGGCCTGTATCGCATTCATGGCGACGTCGTGGATCACTACGGACGTACCGACGGCCTTTCCAGCGATGCGGTGAACCTTCTCTTCGAAGACAGGGAAGGCATCCTATGGGCCGGGACATCGAATGGAATCGACAGCTTCCGGGATCCACTCGTCACGACCTTCTCCGCGTTGGAAGGCTTGGGCAAAGACGCGGCGGCAGGGGTTCTGGCGAGCGGGGATGGCTCGATCTGGGTTGCCAACGATGGGTCGCTCGACCGAATCTTCGAAGGCAGCATCTCATCTCTTCGCGCGGGCGCCGGTCTTCCGGGTCATCAAGTCGCTTCCTTGCTCGAAGACCGGGCCGGCAACCTGTGGGTGGGAGTGGATGACTCGCTTTTTGTGCTGAAAGGCGGGCGCTTCCAACGCATTGCCGGACCCGACCGCAAACCGCTTGGACTCGTGGTGGCACTCATCGAGGACATCGATGGCAACATCTGGGCCGCGTGTGCGGGGAATCCGCGCAAGCTCGCGCGCGTACGCGATTTCGAGGTACGCGAGGAATTCCTGACGTCGCAGGTTCCGGCGGCCCGCGCCCTCGCATCGGATCCGCAAGGAGGGATCTGGATAGCAACCACCACGGGGGATCTTGCGCGACTCCGCAGTGGGGCCGTGGAGAAGTTCGCGCTGAACCTGAAGGGCGCTCCTTTCATCCGCCGGATTGTCGCCACCGCAGATGACTCCGTGCTTGCGGCCTCCGAAGAGGGGCTCGTCGGGTTGCGTATGGGCAAAGTGCAGCGCATGACGACTGAAAATGGGCTGCCATGCAGTGCGCTCTATTCTTTTGTCGAGGACAAGGAGAAACGCTGGTGGCTCTATACGGATTGCGGCGTCGTGGAGCTGGCGGACTCCGAGCTGCAGCGATGGTGGTCCGATCCGGGAGCGGTCGTGCAGACACGACTCTATGACCGGTTGGACGGAGCCCAGCCGAATGCGGCGTATTTCAACTCGGCAGCCTACTCCGCCGATGGACGGGTCTGGTTTGCGAACGGACAAGTCGTGCAGATGGTGGACCCGTCGGCGTTGTCTCGGAAAGCGCCGGCGGCCGCCGTGTACATCGAATCCGTAACCGTCGATCGAAGGGAACTCGCAGCGACCGAGAATCTTGCACTCGCACCTCGACCGCGCGACCTGCAGATCGATTACACCTCCCCGACCTTTGCGGCTCCACAGAAAGCAAGGTTCCGCTACCGGCTCGACTCCTATGACAGCGACTGGCATGAAGCGGGCGCGCGCCGGCAGGCGTTCTACACCGACTTGCCTCCCGGCAACTACACGTTTCGAGCGATCGCCGCGAATAGCGACGGCGTCTGGAACCAAACCCCCACCACGCTGGAATTCACCATCGCTCCGGCGTACTACCAAACGAATTGGTTCCGCGCTCTCTGCGCCATGCTGCTCTTGCTTCTGGCGTGGGCGGGCTACCAACAGCGCATCCGCCGGTTGCGTCGTCAGTTCGAGATGACGCTGGACGCACGTGTCGCCGAGCGCACGCGCATCGCGCGCGACCTGCACGATACGTTGCTGCAGAGCTTTCACGGGCTGCTGTTGCGGTTCCAGACCGCGT
>Ga0335080_10007213_pt1 | contig 11513 bp, 9 predicted proteins | sample Lox_Sample_34_FD_206720 | JGI IMG/M metagenome (GOLD analysis project Ga0335080, IMG submission 206720) | Soil microbial communities from Loxahatchee National Wildlife Refuge, Florida, United States - Lox_Sample_3.4 | ecosystem: Environmental > Terrestrial > Soil > Wetlands | place: USA: Florida...
TCGAGGATAATTCACCCAAGGCTGATAAAATTGTCTGGAATCCCGTTCATCATGGCAAAGACTACGAAGACCCCCCACAGCCGCGCCCTGGTTCGGCGCGGCCGCCGCGAAGACCTCGCGGAAATGCCCGACTGGCTGAAGAAGAAGCGCTGTCCGAATCGCGAGAAGTACCTCGCCGGGAAACGCATTTTGCCGAAAAATATCAGCGGCCGCGAGAAGTTCCCCGACGTCATCGACAACGCCTTCCTGGCCTATAACAGCGCGCGATTGCGCGAAGGCTGCCAGTTGTTCGCGCAGAAGATGCTGGAGCAGGATGTGACCATCGGGATGAGCTTCTCGGGCGCGTTGACGCCGGCGGGGCTGGGATGCTCGTCGATCGTGCCGCTGATCAAGGCCGGGTTCGTGGACTGGATCGTCTCGACCGGCGCGATCCTCTATCACGATATGCATTTCGCCCTGAACTATCCGGTGCGGCAGGGCGATTTCCGGATGGACGACACGGAGTTGCGGGACAACGACATCGTGCGCGTGTACGACGTGCTCATCGGCTACAGCGACTGCCTCATGGCGACCGATGAGATCCTGCGCAACATCCTGGTGCAGCCAGAGTTTCAAAAGGAAATGGGCACCGCCGAGCTGCACTACCTGCTCGGCAAGTATTGCGCGGAGTGGGAGCGGAAGGCGGGGCTCAAGGACGTGTCGGTGCTGGCGGCGGCGTACCGCGCGGGGGTGCCGTGCTACACGTCCTCGCCGGGGGATTCCACCATCGGGATGAACGTGGCCGGTGTCGAGCTGCGCGGCAACAAGCTGCGCATGAATCCGTCCATCGACGTGAACGAGACCACGGCGTACGTGCTGGCCGCCAAACGCGGCGGAGGCAAGAGCGGAGTGGTGCTGTGGGGTGGCGGCAGCCCCAAGAACTTCATGCTGCAGACGGAGCCGCAGATCCAGGAAGTGCTGCGCATCAAGGAATACGGGCAGGACTACTTCCTGCAGGTGACCGACGCGCGTCCCGACACCGGCGGACTGAGCGGCGCGACGCCCAGCGAAGCGGTGAGCTGGGGCAAGGTGGATCCCGACCGTCTGCCCGACGCCGTGGTGTGCTACACCGATACCACGATCGCCATGCCGCTGCTCACGCATTATGCCCTGGCTCGCCACAAGCCCCGCAAGCTGAAGCGGCTCTACGATCAGCGCGGCACGATGATGAAGGCGCTGACGAAAGAATACTTCACGCACACCAAGGTGAAGATGATCGACGGCTCCGAGCCCGCGCTCGATTAGTCCGATGACGCGGAAGGAATTGCAGGCTGCGGCGCGCCGGCACGGCACACCGATCGTGGTGATCGATCACGAGATCATCCGGCGGAACTACGCCACATTCCGCCGGCATCTGCCCAAGGTGCAGGCGTACTACGCCGTGAAGGCGAACCCGGCGCCGGAGATCGTGCGCACGCTTTACAAGGCGGGAGCCAGTTTCGATGTGGCTTCGTTCCCCGAGTTCCTCCAGGTGCACGAAAATATCGAGGGCCTCCCCGCCAGGCAGCGGCAGGATTACATCTGGGACAAGATCATCTACGCCAATCCCATCAAGCCCAAGGAGACGCTTCAGGCACTCGACGAATACAAGCCGCTGATCACCTACGACAATTTCGACGAGCTGCGCAAGATCAAGCGCTACGCGCCGCACGCGGGACTGGTGCTGCGCCTGCGGGTTCCGAATACCGGCTCGATGGTGGAGCTCAGCTCAAAGTTCGGCTGCGACACGGGCGAAGCCGTGGACCTGATCGCGGAGGCTTTTCGCATCGGGCTGGTGGTGGAGGGCCTCAGCTTCCACGTGGGGAGCCAGTGCACCAATTTCGACAATTTCGTGCAGGCGCTGAACATCGCGGCGGCGGTGCGGCAGGAGGCGATGTCGCGCGGCCACGAGATCAAGATCCTCGATATCGGCGGCGGCTTCCCCGTGCCTTACGACGCTCACGTGAAACCGTTTCGGGAGCTGGCGAAGAAGATTAACGCCGAGATCGATCGCCTCTTCACCAGGGACATCGAGATCCTGGCCGAGCCGGGGCGCTTCCTGGTGGCGACCGCCGCCACCGCGGTCGCGCGCATTATCGGAAAGGCATTCCGCGACGGGAAGATGTGCTACTACATCGACGACAGCGTGTACCACACGTTCTCGGGCATCGTGTTCGACCACTGCCAGTACCGGATCCAGGCGTTCCAGGGCGGGCCGCGCGAGTTGTGCACCGTCTTCGGCCAGACATGCGATGGGATGGACACCATCGCGCAATCCGAGGAGCTCCCGAAGCTGGAGGTGGACGACCTGGTGTATTCCGAGCAGATCGGGGCGTACAGCAATGCGTCCTCTACGTGGTTCAACGGGTTCGCGCCGGCGAAGGTGGTACACGTCAGGGAATGAGGGGATCCGATCGCCTAAGCGTTCCTGGTTCCGTCGCTCGTGGCGAGGCCTCTTCTGAATTGGAAGCCAACGGAAATGCGGGCCGGCCTACTGCGCGGGTCCGAGGCCTTTGGGAACCTTGATCAGCAGGATATCGCCGAAGCCGGCCCGCAGATATAGGTTGTGGGCAGATCCGCCGGGCTCTCCCGAGAAGCGGTGTCCGGTCAGGCGCACGCGTTTTTCCGCGCCTGCGAAATCCGAGACCACGCCTCCAATCGAGCTCCTGGCGTCGATCGCATAGGAGCCCTCGGGAAGGTCCATCGTGATCCCGCCTTTGCCGACGGTAATCCGGCTGTCGCCCGTCACGTTCAGCACGTGCACCTCGCCGTTTCCATGCTCCACGATCAGCCGCGCGGAGTACGGGGCCCTGATCCGGTAATCGACATCGACGCTGGTGCAGTGCCGCGCGGCAGTGGTAACCAGGATCTCGTCGCCGCGCCGCTCCGCGGTGATTTGCACCCGGTCCAACTCCTTCGAAGCCTTGTCCCGCTCGTTCAGACCGAAGAAGTACCGGGTGGATTTTGCGGCAGTGATTTCGACGGCGGGTTGATCCCACCCTTCCACGGTGAGCTCGCCGGCGGACTTCTTCAGGTGAAGCGCGCCGCCCGGCGGGAAATCGAGCCGCTGCGTGCTGGTGGTCTGAATCTTCTGCCGGCCCTGCTCCTGCGCCGCCAGCAGGCTGGTTAACGCGAGTGCGATCAAAAGGGTTTTCAGCACCTTCTTATTGCTCCACGGTGTTCTGGAACACGAGAGCGTTCTGTACCACGCGTTGCCCGGGAGCTATGCCAGAAACGATCTCCTGCATATTGCCGGGCAGCATGGCGCCGGCGGTTACCTCCAGGCGCTGAAACTGGTTTCCCTCCAGCGGCTCATATACCCAGTCGCGGTCGTGCAAGTGCAGAACAGCGGTTGACGGAACCATCGCGTGGGTCTCTGTTCGCTGTCCGTGAAATGTCGCCGTTACAAACATTCCCAGCCTCAGAATTCCTGGATTCGCGATTTCCAATCGCACCTTCGCGGTGCGAATGTTGGGATCCATGATGGGGGAAATATTGCTGACCCTGGCGCGCAGCACGCGGCCCGGATAGGCATTCAGCCGGACCTCGGCGTATTCGCCCACATGCACATTGGCGAGGTCGTTCTCATAGACATCGCAGATGATCCATACCTGCGAGAGGTCCGAAATGGTGAACGCGTTCGGCGAGGCCAGGCCCTGCGTGCCGGCCGCGGCGGTCACCTGCTGGTCGGTGATCACGCCCGAGGCGGGCGCATGGATCTCGACTACCGGCGTCGGATTATTCGGGTCCGCGCCCAGAATCTTCAAGCGGTTGAGCGTGGTTTCGACGGTGACCACGGCTTTGGCCTCGGTATCCTGGGCCACCTCGAGGTCCTTCTGCGCGATCGCGCCTTTGTCGTACAGCACCTTGGCGCGTTCGAGCTGCGATTTCGCGAGCACTTCGTCCGCCTGCGCCTGGCGGTGGTCGGAAAAGGCCTGCGAAATGTCGGGGCTCTGCACTTTGAGCAGAAGCTGGCCCTTAGCGACGGTGTCGCCGAGGCGGGCGTGGATTTCCATGATCCGTCCGGAAGCCAGCGAGATCACCGGCACGTTGCGCGACACGTCGGCGCTCACCACGCCGGTCACGTTGAGGGCGGGGGACGCGTCGTACTTGCCGGCGGTGGCGAGCGGGAACTGCTCCGGATGGTCCACGCGGGCGATGCCGGCGTTGCCCTCGTGGATGACTTCCGCGGGAGGGGGCGCGCCGCCGCCCGCGGATCGCGTATCGGCCTTGCTGCTCGCGCCGCAACCGGCCAGCAGCAGAGCCGCCGCAAGGGTCGCCGCGATTGTCCCGATGCTGAGTTTCACTGGATGACCTCTTGACCCACGGCCATGTTGAGCTGGCTCGCGCTGGCCAGGTATGAGCCGATCAGGTTCAGGTAGTTCAGCTGCACCGACCGATAATCCTGCTGCGCCTGAAGAAAATCCAGCAGGGAGGCGCCGCCGCGCTGGTAGGAGAACGAAATGATCTCCCGAACGCGCTCGGCCTGCTGCAGGTACCGGGCCTTATAGGCCGTGAGCAGAGTCAGATTGTTGTTCACGGTCGCATAGGCGGAATCGACGTCATTGAAAACCTGCGCTTCCGTGGCTGCCCTGAGCTTTTCGTTGCGGCTGATATCCAATTGCGTGCGCGCCTTCTCGCCCTGGTTGCGATCGAAGATGCGCAGCGGAAAGCTGACGCTCACCCCGATGGTATTGTTGGCGGCCGGGTTGTTGAAAGAGGCGTTGTGGCTCCACCACCCGCTGAAGGTCGGATCGGTCGAGCCGTTCGCCACCGCCAGGCGATGATCGGTTCTGGCTTTGTCCACGGCCTGAACCGCGGCCTGCAGGTCCGGCCTGGCCGCGAGGGCTTTGGCGCGCAGGTCCTCGAGCGGCACGATGCGATCCGGAAAATCGAATGGCCCGGCAACGTCGAACCTTTCCAGCGGTGTGCGATCGTTCAACAGGGCCAGCAATTGAATCTTGGCGGTCCGCAGATTCACGGTCGCCGTCTGCAGGTCGGTCTCGTACTGGACGCGTTGCAATTCGAGGCGCTCGAGGTCCACCTGAGCGATGTCGCCCGCCTGCCGGCGGTCGCGGCTCACCCGAAGAACCTGGTCATAGTAAGCCAGGTTCTCCGTGGCCAGCGCGAGCACGGCTTTGGCTTGCAGCGTCTGCACGAAAGCGTTCCTCAGGTTGAAGAGCAACGAGCGTTCCTGGTCCGCCAGTTGGGATTCCGCGATGGCGGTCGCTTTGCGCGCGCTTTCCAGGCGCAATTCGCGTTTATGCTGCCGTTCATGCAAATACCCAACCGATGAAGTGAACTGAGTGCCGGAAAACGGCTGGTACACTCCTTCAGACGGCGTAAGCTGGGTTCCGTCCGTGGACTCGGTAAATTCCGGATTGGGGCGCAAGAACGCAGTGATCTCCTGGGCCCGCGATTCCTGGATGCCGATCCGTGCGGCCTGCAACGTCGGGTTGGTCAGGTCGAACCGGTCGCGGAGCTCCTGCCAGGTGAGCGCCTTTTGTGCGAGCGCCCGGGTTGTCCATCCGCCAGTCATCGCCAGCACCGCACACAGCCGCCAGTTCAGGCGCTGCATGTTCCCTCCGCCGTCCGTCCACAGGAACTCCGGGTGCGCGACATCGAGGGGTTTGGCAACGGACACGGTGAGAGAGAATCTGCAAACATGGCGCGCGCGACTACCGAAGAATTGTGATGCGACCCGGTCCAACGCCGCCTCATTTTTCCCGGGCTCTCAGCTTGCGAGCAGCGCGGCATGGGCACACGGCCGTCGGGAAACGATCAGGATCGCGTCTCAACCATGATGCCACGCAACCTGTCAGCACTGCCGGCCCTACCTTCAACGTACGCAGCGCGCCAGATTGCCGCCACCAATCGTTTGTCGGCCCGGTTGTGTCTCTTGGCTATATCTTTTGGCTATCCGGCGGGATCTCCTACAATATAAAGACAGAGTCACAGGTGGAAGGGAACTGGTCACAGCCGGTCTTCGGTTACCTGCTGCGAGGCAGGCGGAGCGCTGTTCTGCTTCGCGCGGGCGCATTCATCGCCGCTATCGCCGTGATCGATTGGCGGCTGGACGTCAATATCTCGTTCGGCTTCCTGTATCTATTCCCCATGATCATGGTGGCGGACTGCCTGCCGCGCTGGCAGATCGCCCTGGTGGCGGCGCTGTGTACGGGTTTGAGCGAGGCCTTCGATCCCTTCCCGTGGGCTGCTGCGGTCGGAATCCCGCGACTCATCCTGACCTTCGCCGCCTTTGCGGGGGCCGGTTTATTCGTCTTCGAATCGGCGCGGCGCCAGGAGGCCGAAGAGCAGCTCGAGTTTTTGGTGGCCACCAGCCCCGCCACCATCTTTACGCTGGACACGGCAGGCACGGTTCTGATGGCGAATGCCGCCGCTCACCAGCTGCTGGGTGTACCCGCCGGCCGGTTAGAAGGGCAGCCGGTCACGCGCTACTTTCCGGCGCTTAGCACCGTGTTGCCGCTTGCCGGCAATGCGCCATTTTTCCGTACCTCCATGGAATGCCACGGCCGCGGGGAAAACGGGGATGTATTCCTAGCGCGCGTCTGGTTTTCGACCTACCGGACGGAGCTCGGCCCGCGCCTGGCGGCGGTCGTCTTCGACGCCAGCGAGGAGCTGCGCGATCGGGAGGAGTTCAGCCTGCAACAGCTGCTCTCGGGTTCGCGCGTTCTGGTGGGCGCGGTCTGCCACGAAATCCGCAATATTTGCGGCGCGATCAGCGTGGTCCACGCCCGGCTGGCGCGCACCGGCGACGGGGAAGGCAATGAGGACCTTCGAACCCTCGCCACGCTGGTGGAGGCGCTGGGGCGCATGGCCGGCCTCGAACTCCGCCACGGGGCCCGGCCCACGGTACTCAGCTCCGATTTGTACTCGATTCTGGAAGACCTGCGCATCGTGATCGAGCCGGCGCTGCGCGATGCCGGCGTATCGATCCGGTGGGAGATTCCGGAAGGGCTGCCTCCGGTCTGGGCCGATCGCCAGGCGCTGCTACAGGCATTTTTGAATATCACGAAGAACAGCCAGCGCGCCATGGAGGAGGCGGAGCGCAAGGAGCTGGCCATCGAGGTGTCGCAAGCGGGCGACCGGGTGGCGGTCCGGGTCATCGATAGCGGGTGCGGCATCGCAAGCCCGGAGCGTCTCTTCCGGCCTTTCCAGGAAGGCGCTGAGTCCAGCGGGCTGGGCCTGTATCTTTCGCGGGCATTTCTGCGAGCGTTCGACGGCGATGTCCTGTTCGAGCCGCGGCCTACCGGCTGCTGCTTTGTGATTGTGCTGGCTGCCGTGGTGCCGGAAGCACCGGCGCCGCTTCCCGAAGCCCATGACAAAAATCCGACTGTTGCTGCTTGACGATCACGCGCTGTTCCGCGCCGGCCTTAGCCGCCTGCTGGGCACCGAAAGCGATTTCCAGCTTGTGGCGCAGTGCGCCACCTCGGCCGAGGCTTTGGACGTGCTCGCGCAGCAGCCGGTTGACCTGGTGCTGCTCGACTACGATCTCGGCGAAGAGCACGGATTCGAGTTCATTCGCAAGGCGCGAGAGACGGGCCACACGGGGCGGGTGTTCATCGTCACCGCCGGCATGAGCGATGCCGACAGCGTCCGCGCACTGGGCCACGGCGTGTGCGGCATCTTTCTCAAAACCAGCCCGCCGGCTCAATTGAGCGAAGCCATTCGCAAAGTGATGGCCGGCGAAACCTGGATCGACCAGCGCTGCATCCGAGCGCTGGTGCAGGCGGTGGACCGCTCCAAGGAGAACGAGCGCAACCGGCAGCTTACGGATCGCGAACGAGACGTGTTGAAGGGGGTATTCGAGGGCCTCACGAACAAGGAAATTGCCGCCGCGCTGGGCATTTCCGAAGGCAGCGTGAAATCGGCGCTCCAGCAGCTTTTTCTGAAGACCGGCGTCCGCACGAGGAGCCAGCTCGTGCGGGTGGCGCTGGAAGAGTATGCGGGGGCGTGGGGGTTGGGGAGATAGCCGTTAGCTGTGATGCCTATTTCAAGATACTGAACATGTTCGAGAATTCGTCTGTCCACACGCGGAACGGCCGCTCCTGCTTCAGCAGCCTGGCACCCTGAAGGAGCTGGCGGTGCGCATCCAGGGTTGGCTGGCTCATGATGAGGGTCCAGGAGCAGCCGAAGCAGAACTCATCGTCGTCGGCCGGCACAAAGGGGTAGACCAGCGCCACTTTGCCGAACGCGTTGGCGGCGCGTTCCATCACCGGCTCCAGATTCAGGTAGTTGTTCGAGATGTTGATCGCCAGGATCCCGTCGGGCTTGAGGTGCCGGAAATAGGTTTTCAGAGCTTCACGCGTGATCAGGTGCACCGGGACCGAATCGCCGGAGAAGGCATCCATGACCAGCATGTCGAAGTGCTGGTCGGGCTCCGATTCGAGGAGGAGACGGCCGTCGCCAACCGCGATTTCCACCCTGGCCGGAGTGTCTTTGATGTAGGTGAAATTGTTGTTGGCGATCTCGACGACCTGGGGATTGATCTCGTAGATGCGCAGTGTGTCGCCGGCGCGGCCGTATGCCGCGAGCGTGCCGCAGCCGAGTCCCAGAATCCCGATGCGCCGCGGCGGCCCTTCCTGGGCCTGCATGCCGCGGCCGATGCCCGATTGCGGGCAGAAGTACGTTATCGGCTGCCGGCGATACTCGTCGCGCAGCAGCTGCTGGCCGTGATTGATGGTCCCATGGATGAGGCGCCTGAACGCGTGATCGTCGAGGCGGGGATCGCCCTCCGAGTACACGCGGAGCTGGCCGTAGAAATTGCGCTCGACTACCTGATAGCCATTGGTCAGCCTGACCATGATGTCGCGCAGGAAATAGGTATATCCGGCGAGCGCGAGAACCAGAACGCCGATGGCGGCCTGCTTCGCGTGGAATCCCGTCCGCCAGATTGCCATGGAAAAAACGGCGCAAGCCACGGCGGCGCACAGGATGAGCCCGATCGGAAACTCGTAGTAGGCGCGGAAGAGATTGGGCGCGATCAAACCGACGAAGAGACCGCCGGCCGCGCCGCCGAGCGATACGGTGACGTAGAAACCGGTAAGGTATCGCGGATGAGGCTTCAACCGCACCAGCTCCCCGTGGCATACCATGCAGCAGTTGAACAGCGCGAACGCGAAGAGCGCGATGACCAGGCGCAGGTTCATGTGGATGCGCTCGGGCCAGAGGCGATACGCCATGTACGCCACCGACAAGAGGAACAGCGGAAGAAAAACGGAACGGGAATACAGGCGCGGCGCTTCGAAGCAGACGATGAAGCTGAGCAGGTAGACGGCGAGCGGCAGGATCCAGAGAAAAGGGATGGCGGCGACATCCTGCGTCAGGTGCGTGGTCACCGCCAGAAGCAGCACCGAAGCGCTTGCCGCCAGCGCCAGCCAGAGGAGCCGCGTAAGGGCGCCGGGCGGCAGGTCCCCGGCGGCAGCCGTTTCGTAACGCTGGACAGATTTCGCCGCCGACGTCCTCCAGGCGGTGAGGCCGCAGATGGCGGCGAAGCAAACGAATCCGCCGCTCCACGCCACCGCCTGATCGCGCGAGCGCAGGTTGGGCTCGACCAGAAAGGGGTAAGTCAACAGCGCCAGCATCGACGCGAAATTGGATAGCGCAAAGAGACGGTACGGCATGCCGCCGGCGTGCGTGCGGGCATACCAGGCTTGCAGCAGCGGGCTGGTGGAGGAAAGCAGGAAATAGGGCAAACCGACCGTGATTGCCAGTAATGCCAGGATGCTGGCGGAAGGATGCGCCAGGCCCGCGGACTTCCAGGTCGAGCTGGGAACGATCGGCAGGGTCAGGAGGCTGGCGACCAGAAGAGCGGTGTGAACCTGCGCCTGCCTGCGCGGCGTCAGCTTGTTCAACCCGTGCGCATACAGGTATCCCAGCAGCAGGACTACCTGAAAGAACAGCATGCAAGTGCTCCACACCGTGCTCGAGCCGCCGAACCAGGGCAGTATCATCTTGGCGATGACGGGCTGCACCTCAAACAGCAGGAATGCAGACAAGAAAATTGTCAGGGAATAGAAAAGCATGGCCCGAATTGGAAGGGCCTATGCTACCACGCGACGGCCCATGAGTCCCATGACTGCGCTCCGAGGAATACCCCCCTTTTTCAGCTCCGCACCCCCAAAAGCAGGTGACTCAACCGTAGCCCAATTTAACCTGTAGACGAAACGCGCCGGCGAGCGTCAAAATTGTAGATAGCTTCACGTAATGGATGACACCAGCCCCAAGACGGTATTAGTCGTGGACGACGAACCGGCGGTTCGGCGGCTGACCGCGACGGTGCTCAGGCGGCACGGCTATGACGTGATCGAAGCAGATTGTGGAGCTCAAGGATTGGAGCGATTTGCGGAGTGCCGGAGGCAAGTCAGCCTGGTCCTGAGCGATATCGTAATGCCCCGCATGTCCGGTCCGGAGATGGTTGGCCGGATTCTGGCCCTGGATCCTTCCGTGCCCGTGCTCTTCATGACCGGCCACGCCGCTGATTCCGGACTGCCACCGCAGGGTCCCGTGCTCTCGAAACCCTTCACTCCCGCCGCGCTGGTTCAGACCATTTCGAGCAGAATTTCCGGCGCGCTGTGAACGGCGCTGGTGCGTTTCCGCCCCGTCTTTGTTAGACTGAACTCCCTGATGAACCCTTGGCTGTGGATGCTGGCGTTCGCCGCGACCGGCTTCGCCCAGGAGACTCCGGACCTCGGCGCCGGGCGCAAGATCTTCGAATCGCAGTGCGCGCTATGCCACGGGCAGACGGGCGGCGGCGGTCGCGGCCCCGCTCTCACCCGGCCGAGACTGAACAAGGCCCCGGACGATGCGGCGCTGCGCCAGGTTATTTCCGAAGGCATCGGGTTCGAGATGCCTGGCGCCTGGCAACTGCACAAGCGCGAGGTCGAAAGCCTGGCGGCTTATGTACGGACGCTGGGCGCGGTGCCACCGGAGCCCGTACCCGGCGACGCCGGACGCGGCGCGGCGGTGTACGGCGCGCGCAATTGCGCGGGCTGCCACATGATCGCCGGCAAGGGCGAAGGCTTCGGGCCGGAATTAACGGATATCGGCGCGAAGCGCAGCGCTTCCTATCTCCGCGCGGCGATCCTGAAACCCGCCGGCTCGCTGCCCTTCGACTTTCTCTACCTGGCTGTCACGACCGCCGACAACAAAACCGTTCGCGGCATCCGCGTCAACGAAGACTCGTTCACGATCCAGTTGAAGGACGCCGGCGGCAGGTTCTACAGCTTTCGGAAGTCCGCGCTCAAGGACCTGCGCCGGCTGGACGGCCAGACCCCCATGCCATCATTCGAAGGCCAGATCGGCGGGGAAGAGTTGGACAACCTGGTGGCGTATCTGGCCGGACTGAGAGGGAAGCCATGAAGTGGTACGCCGCACTGCTCTGCGCCGCGGCTTCGGCGCAGGTTCCCTACCAGCGAATCGTGGATGCCGGGAAAGAGCCGGCAAACTGGCTGACGTACTCGGGGAATTACCAGGGG
>Ga0335080_10007215_pt1 | contig 11511 bp, 13 predicted proteins | sample Lox_Sample_34_FD_206720 | JGI IMG/M metagenome (GOLD analysis project Ga0335080, IMG submission 206720) | Soil microbial communities from Loxahatchee National Wildlife Refuge, Florida, United States - Lox_Sample_3.4 | ecosystem: Environmental > Terrestrial > Soil > Wetlands | place: USA...
CCGTCATGCGCGCCTCAGACGCGGGTCTCCTCGGTCAATAGCCGCTCTACCCATCCCGGGAATCCGGCTCGAAACCGAGCGCGAGGGCCAGGCGCGGCGCGGTCTCCACGAGCTGCGCCGAGCCCGCTGCGGACCCGGTTGCGACGAGCACGGCAGCGAGCGCGTCGTCGTCGGCACCGGTTGTCGAGGCGAGCTCGACTGCCCATCGCAACGATTCGGTGCAGGCGCCGACCGCGATGAGCGCGGCGAGGCGAACGAGCACGCGAGTCCTGCGGTCGAGCGCGGGGTCGGTCAGTGCGTATCCAGGGTCGAACTCCGGCGTCGGTGCCATCGCTCGTTGGAGCGAACGCTCGTCGTGTGCCGCCAAGCGTCGCAGTAGGTCACGTGCTTCGCTCACCCTGTTCTCCGTCGATTGTGCTTGCCGAATCCTCATGCCTGGGGAGGTTCCGGGCATCGCCCGAATGGGATGAAGAGGCGCCCGGCTAATGGCCTCGGGCCACTAGAAGGGGTCCGGCCAGTACAGAGCCTCGGCGAGCGACATCGCGACGAGCTGGGCGCGCGATCGCGCGCCCATCTTGGTCATCGCATTTCGCGTGTGAGTGCGGACCGTGTTGTGCGCGATGCGAAGCTCCTCGGCGACCTCGGGCCCGCTGTATCCCAGCGCAAGCAACTTCACCACGTCGATCTCTCGCGCGGACAGTTCGGGTCGCGGTCCGGTCGCCGCAGAGTCGGCCTGGAGCACCTTTCCCGGACGGGCCACTCTGAGCGCCACGAACAGCACTAGCTGCTGGCCGGTGACGACCTCGGGGTGCCCGGCGAACTCCACGCAGATGACGTTGCCGTCAGCCCTGCGTAACTCGATCACGCCCGTGAACTGCTTGTGTCGCAGAGCGGCATGCCATCGCTCGGCCGAGACCGTGCCGCCGTCGGCGCGGAACTCCCGGACCGGGTGGCCGATCAGCTCGCTCGGCCTGTAGCCGAGCAACTGCACGTAGGCACCGTTGACCTCGACGTGGCGGCGGTCATCGTCGAGCAGCACCATCGCGTTCTTGGACTGATTGAACGCGTCACGGAACAGGGCGGCCCAGCCCGATCTAACATCCGCGGTCTCGGTGGTACTCATCTATCCCGTCGAACTCTTGCACCGATGGAGGAGGACGTCCAGCGATGCGCCGAAACGGTGGTGCTGGCTTCACCGCGTGATTCATGTTCGCCCGATTGCGCAACCTCGGGACCGCGTGCAAGGCTGAACACGGTGAAGCCGGCTCGTCCCCTCGCGCCACGTGTGCCAATCGCGTTCCTCGCCGGAGCGCTCATCGCCCTCGCCGCGGGCTCGACCGCGCTCGCCCAGACCACGGACACCACGACGACCACGACGACGGCGACCACCACCACCACGGCCACGACGACCGTCACCTCCCCTCCGAAGACGACCACGACGACCGAGACCAAGACCACGACGGCGCCCGCCCACACGGTGACCAACAACACGACGAGCGTCGTGACCACCACCCCGTCCGCGAGTCATTCCAGCAACAGCCCGGCCTGGTGGGTCTGGGTCCTGATCGGGCTGGGCGTCGTCGGGGTCGCGGTGGCGGTCTACCAACTCGGGCGTGGCAGTGGTGCGAAGGACGCCGCCGCCGTCGCCGATCAACGGGCTGCGCGGGGGCGACCCCCGGACGAGTGGCCGACGGAGCAACAGCCTCCGCGACGGCCTCCGCCGTCAAGTTAGCTCAAGGATTCCGTACGCCGTGACCGCCGCTCCGGCCACGACGGCGACCGGAGCAACGACCATCGGCCAGTGGGTCTGGATCCACGTGCTGATCGGGAGCAGGAGCTCCGCTCCCTTCTCGCCCATGACCGCGCGGACGACCACGATCGCGACCAGCGGCAGGACGTAGACGAGGTTGTAGAGCACGAGCAATGAGACCTTGCCGGCACCCGACACCGACGAACCCAGCACCATCGCGATCGCGGCGAAGTACGGAAACGCGGTTAGCAGCTCGACGCCCGCGATCCCGGCGGCGATCAACGCCGCCGAGGATCGTTCGTCAGGCTTCCGGCGACGGTCCGCGGGCTCCCCGGCGAGCAACCCGCGCCGCCACCAGATCACCGCGCCACCGCCCATGACGAGGACGCCGACGACCGTGATGACGTCCCACTTGGCCGTGTGCGAGAGCTTCGGCAGCAGCGACAGGATCAGATCGCCGAGACCGAGCGCGATCGCCAGGCCGCCGGCCAACGTGACAATAAACGCCGTGATAGTGAACACGAGCGATCGCCGGACAGGGTGAGCTCCGAGAGCAAGGTAGGCGGCCGCGACGATCAGCGACGGATTGAGCGAGTCCGGCAGCGCGATCGCCACCACCGCCAGCGCCAGGCCAGCCATGGGCGCCCAGGTTGGATCGCCCCCACAATGGGCACATCACCCCGATGAGGTGATGAGCGATCAGAGTCCGAGCGGATGCTCGGTCTCAGGGAGCTCGTCGAGGCTCCGGCGGAGCCTCGTCAGAGCGTTGCCGGCGCGGTTGGCGCGCAGCGCCGCAAGCGCGTTCGGAACCTCCCAGCCGGCGAACATCGGGCATCCGATGCAGATCGCGACGACCAACGGGATCGCCACGGCGGGGGCGGGGGCCAGAATCGCGGCCACGCACACCCCGGCGCTGATCAGCGTCGTTACGAGAGCCGCGAGCACGACCAGACGGGGCCGCGCCGGCGCCGCCGTCCGCCACGCCGCGAAAGCGTAATCCTCGATGAGTATTTCGTCGCCCATGTCGTTCGAGCCTACCCCGGTGGTCCGGTACAGAATCGGCGGCTAACGCGTGTGGCTTAAGGGCTTGTGGCCCGAAAATCGTCGGCTGACTGAGCCAGGGCGGCGGTCTCCTCGTTGGCGGCGAGGGGCATCAGCAGAAGTGCCCCGATCAGGAAGCAGATGCCGCCCACCGAGGTGCCGGCGTTGGCGATCCTCGCGCTGACGGGCTCGCCCGACGCGGGCTCGACCAGCGAAGCGATCGCCGATACGCCGAAAGCGATCGATCCGAGAAGGTTGACCGCCGCGACCTTCCAGGCAAGCGTGCGGTTCCGTGCTGCGGGCCAGGAGATCCAGCGACCGGAGACTCCGGCGAACGCCAACTCGCTCGCGATCAGGAACGCGATCGACCCAAACGCGTCGGGGGCCCACACGCGGGCGTTGGTCTGGTGCGTCGTCAGGTTGTGATTGAGGGCGGTGAACGTGCTGACGTTGAACAGCACGGTCCCGATCAGCTGTACGAGCGCCGCCAGCCAATCGACCCGCTTCGGCTCCCACGACGCCGGGCGCCAGGGGACGGTGTCCCGGCGGCCGGCGACCCCGCGCCTGGCGTCGACGGTTTCTAAGAACTGGAGGGAGGCGGCCGAGGTGAAGAACAGCGATCCGACGAAGAAGGTCACGCCGATCCAGGCCCGCGGGATCGACCACTGCGAGGCGATTGCTCCGGCGGTGAAGCACAACGACCCGACGGCAAACAGGACCGCCATCCACCAGCCGCGCCGATCGGGGCGCCACCAGACCTGACGGCTACTTGAGCTTCCCGGAACCGGCTGCGCGCGAGAGCGGGTCACCGCCGCGACCGCGCAGGATCACGGCGAAGCCGACGGCGAGCAACGCGCCGGTGGCCGGACCGACGACGTAGACCCAAAAGCTGCGCCAATCCCCGCTCACGAGCGCGGGCCCGAACGAGCGCACCGGGTTCATCGAGGCGCCGCTGACCGGCGCGGCCCACAGGCCGGCAAGCGCGATGTACCCGCCGACGCCCAGCGCTCCGATCGTCCCCACGTTCTGCGCGGCGGAGGCGGTGCCAAGGATCACGCTGACCAGGCCGGCGGTGAGCGCGATCTCCATCAGCAGCGCCTGCCAAGCGTGGTAGCCGGGACCCGGGAGCGTCGCGCCCAGGTGCTCGATGTTCCCGAACACCGCGAGCAGGAACAGGCACGCCAGGGTCGCACCGACGAGCTGCGCGAGCACGTAGCCGAGGACGCGGCTGCGCGGGAAGTCGTGGCGGAGCGCGAACGCCACCGAAACCACGGGGTTGAGATGGGCGCCCGAAACCGCCCCCATGAACAGGATGACCGCCATCACGGTCAGCCCGGGCGCGACGACCGCCGCCGCGAGGCTGATTTGTCCCTTGGCATGGAGGATCCCGCCGCCGGCCGCAGCCAGCAGAAGCAGGAACGTGCCCAGCACCTCTGAGAACAGCCGCCGGTACGCAAGCCGCGGATCGTCGAACTCGTCCCGAGAGCCGAACTCGAGGGTCAGGAGATGGAGGGCGCGGGCACGATCGTGTTCGCCCAGGCCCGTCGAGGGTGATGACGCCGCCATAAGGACACGATTGTGCGATCTGCACCGGACGGTGCCTCGTGTTCGAGTGGTCCACGTAAACGGGCTCGGTGGGAGCGCGCCGCACCGAGCCGAGCCCCCGGGGATTCGGCGATGTCAGGCGGTGATCCGCTTTCCGTAGGCGACGAGTCCGTAGATCGCCAGGATGTCGAGCGTGAACAGCGCCAGCGACCAGAACGGATACGCGGGAATCATCAGCAATTGCGCGAGAGCGTTGGCCCCGAGCACGGCGACGCCGGCCCACCGCGCGAACTGGTTCTTGACGTACACGCCGAGCCCGATCGCGAGCTGGAGGACGCCGAGACAGAGGACGATCCAACCCCACGTCTTGAGGTCGCCGAACACGTAGTGGGCGTTTGCCGTGAAGAAGTGCGCGTTGCCGATCGCGGCGATCCCCTCGATCACGTTCATGGTCCCGAGCAGCAGCAACAACACGCCCGAGAACACGATCCAGCCGTAGCCCCGATCGTCCTCCGCGTAGGCCGCGTACCTCTCCGCTTCCGTCGGTTGAGGTGTTGCGTGAACCGACATTGCACCTCCCATGTTGTCGCGACGGGTCGTGCGCCACCCGTCCTGTCAACGGCAAGATCCCACCGCTTGATGCGACGAACAATGGTGCGCTCTTGTCTCTGGGGGGAATGTCCGCACCCGTCGGATCGTCTGACCTCACCCCTATGAGGTGATGAACACGCAGGCCGCTGGGACAACACTCTCGCCGATGACCGGGCGCAGAATCTGGGCCGCTCTTGCGCTGGTTCTCGGGGTGGCCGCGATTGTGCTCGCCGTGGTGGCAGCGATACTGCGCTTCCCCGACGGCTTGACCGTCTTGGCCTGCGTCGCGCTGGCTCTCTCCGCGGCCTGGTACGGGGTGCGCCGCCGGGGTGCTGCCCGGTGGCTGGGGCTGACAGCGGCCGCATTGCTAGCTGCCGGGGCGGTCGTGCTCGTGATCGTCGAGGGCCGGGTGATCGTGGATGTGTTGATCGTGCTGTGTGTCTTCGGGGCGCTTGCGGCCGCCCGCCAGGCGTTCAAGGTCCACGCGGCGCTGCCGCAGGCTGAGCGACCGAGCAACCCTGTGCTCTTTTACAACCCGCTGTCGGGTGGCGGAAAGGCAAAGCGATTTCACCTGGCCGACGAGGCGCGGCGGCGCGGCATCGAGCCGATCGAGCTGCATCACGGCGACGATCTCGAGACGCTCGTCCGCAACGCTGTCGCAAAGGGGGCCGACGCTCTGGCGATGGCCGGAGGAGACGGGTCGCAGGCGGTGGTCGCGATGATCGCGGCCGAGCTGAACCTTCCGTACGCGTGCATCCCGGCCGGCACCCGGAACCACTTCGCGCTCGACCTCGGGGTCGATCGCGACGACGTAGTCGGAGCGCTCGATGCGTTCGTGCGCGGCGGCGAGCGGCGCGTCGATCTCGCCGAGGTCAACGGGCGGGTGTTCGTCAATAACGTCTCGCTCGGGCTGTATGCCGACGCGGTCCAGAAACCGGGGTACCGAGAGGCGAAGATGCACACCTTGCTGGAGACCGTCCCGGATGTGCTCGGGCCGGACGCCAAGCCGCCCGATCTGGTCTGGCGCAGCCCCGAGGGCGACGAGTCCGCGGTCGCGATCCTCGTGTCCAACAACGCCTATCGCCTCGGTCACGCGCTCGGTTCGGGTACGCGGCCGCGGCTTGATCGCGCGGTGCTCGGGGTCACCGTCCTTGCTCCGACGACCGTGAGCGCGGCGAGGGCGACGCGCAAGCTGGGGATGGAGCAGTGGATCACGCCGACCTTCGAGATCGAGGCGAGCAACGGGATAGCGGCGGGGATCGACGGCGAGGCCGCGCGGCTCGATCCACCACTCCGCTTCCGGATCCTGCCGGGCGCCCTGCGCGTGCGGATCGCCCCGCATCACCCTGGCGCTTCTCCGTCAGCACTCGAGCCCGAGAAGGCCTGGCAGACGATCCAGGCGCTGGGTGGGTTCGTGCTGCGCGGCGGGCCCGACGACCCGGCGCCGGCGAGGTGACCTCGGCGCATGGGAGGAGGGTCACGTCCATGAGCTTCAGCCCGTTTCAGAAGGGTCAGCCGGTGTGGGTGATCGAAGAGGGCGGATCGCAGCGGGCGGCCGACTTTGTCGGCCAGGCCGAGACGAGCTCGTGGTTCGGCGGCCCGCCGAGGGTGTACGTGGTGTATCTCGACACCCGCGAGGGCGACTCCGTCGACGTCGACCGTGTCGTACCGCGCGACGCCGAGTGAGTGCCGGGCGCTCATCCATTTCGGGTGATGACCGGTACCGGGGCCCGTTGAATGCTTGGCTAGCGCGCGGATGTCGCGCCTGACTCGGCGGCGGTCGCGGGACTGTGACCCGGGCAGCATCACTCATCCGAAAGGAGATACACCCAATGGCAACGCTTGTTGCGATCGGTTACCCGGATCAGGGGACCGCAGAGCAGGCCAGGGCGACGGTCAGGGAGCTGGAGGCGGATCTGGTCATCCAGGCCGAGCAGGTCGCGTCGATCTCGCGTGACCTCGAGGGCAAGTACCACGTGCAGACCTCGCACGGTGGCGCCTCGGCCGGCGGCGGCGCGTGGTGGGGCGGGTTCTGGGGCTTCCTGTTCGGACTGCTGTTCTTCATCCCGTTCGCCGGGCTCGCGCTCGGCGCAGGGATGGGCGCTCTGTTCGGCCACTTCGGCCAGAAGGGCATCGACAAGGCGTTCCAGGAGCAGGTGCGCGAGTACCTCAAGCCGGGGACCTCGGCGCTGTTCATGGTCATCGATCAGGTAACCCCGGACAAGGCGATCGCCGCGCTTCAGCAGTACGGAGGCACCGTGATCCGGACGTCCCTGTCCGACGAGGACACGAAGAAGCTCGAAGAAGCACTTCAGCCGCCGGCGCCCGTCAGCTGACCGCTTCGTTGGAAGCGTGGGAGGCTGCCTCGGCCGTCTCCCACGCCCGGGGCTCGTCTTTGGGGTATGACGGGGGCGTGGCAACGCGCACCACGCGTCATTTGACGCGGTCAGGGCTGACCGTGACTCGTGAAGCATGTGGGGCACGCACTACACGGCAAGGTCGGGCTGGTCGCGCTCGACTATCGCGCCATGCAGGTTTTCGGGGGCGGCGGGCAAGCTGCCGACGCTCGGCGAGCCCTGCAACAGGCGCCGCCACCCCAGCAGCACGTCATGCACCGCAGCGGCGCCGATCACGGGATGATGCGGCATCGCAAGACCGATCGGATGCAGGATGAACGGCTGCGTCTGAGGGCCGCCGAGGCCGCCGTGGAACGAGATCAGCTCCTCGAACGCGCAGCCCTGCTCGACGTCGGCGTCGTAGAAGCTGTTGACCATGATGTCGGCGACGTGTTCGAACCCGTCGGTCCGGCGCAGGTGGTCTGCGGCGGTCGGCGCGAACGACGCGAGCGGATCCTCACCGACCACCTCGTCGGTGTCCAGGTAGCGCTCGCCGCGCGGGCCGAGCACCACCGGCCCGCGCTCGCGCGAGCGGATGAGCAGAAAACCGATGTGCTGATGCCGGCGCAGGGCCTCGACCAGCCGTGGGTGACGCTCCTCGATCTCTTCGAGCGACAGGCGCCGGGGCGCGTCCATCAGGTAGATCAGCCCGAGGTTGCCAGACGCGAGGACGATCACATCCTGCTCGCCGGCGCCGTCGCCGCCGGCGCCTCCGGTGCGTTCGACTCGCCCGGTGGCTTCGGCGACGGCGTGGCCGACCGCCGCATCGTTCTCATCGCCGGTTTGAATCCGCGGCACGTTCCCGCTCGCGATCGAGCGCCTGACGAACTCGGGTAGGTCGTAGCCGTTGCGCTGCTTGAACGTCGCGCCCTGCGTCTGGCCGTGATCGGAGAGCACGACGAGCTCGTACGGGCGGGGTGCGAACCGGCGGGCGCGATCGATCCGGCCGAACTGCTGATCGAGCTTGCGCAGCGCCTCGAGTGTGTCGGGACGCTCGAGGCCCGAGTGGTGAGCGACCTCGTCGTAGCTCGAAAACGTCGCATACACAGCCGGGCGTCCACGCATCATGTCGGTCAGTACGCCGAACACGATCAGGTCGCGCACGCCCACGCACAGCGCGGCCCGCAGGAACGGGTAGCGGCCGCCGCGGTAGCCGCGCGGCCACACCTTTCGCCGCCGCTGCTGGGTCGCGTACAGCTTCTCCAGCATCGCCTCCCAGATGAACAGGACGAGCAGGCGGGTGACGTTGAAGCCGTTGGCGAGAAACGCGCGATACCCGGGATTGGCCTTTTTCTCAGCCCCCATCCGGCTGACGGTGAGGATCATCGCTTCGGCCTCGCCCGAGAACAGGTTGCCGCGGCTCGCGCCGTCGTCGGTGAGCAGACCGTTGCCGTTCGCGAGCCGGTGCTCGATCTCGGCGCAGTCCTCAGGCGACGAGCATGTCATGATCTTCGCCGTCGCCTTCTCGACCCAGCGGAACGCGGGGATGTCTTCGTTCGAGCCGAGCAGGATCCCCGCCTGGCTGGCGCCGGTCTGCGAGCTCAGGTCGGGTTCCCACTCGTCGAGGTGGTGGGTGCCGCGCTCGAGCCAGCTGGCCATATGGGGTGCGTTCCCATCACGGATCGCGCGCTGGAGGACAGGCCGCGCCAGGCCGTCGATCTCGAGGAAGACGATCCCCGGCGTGTCCGTCCGCGCGGCGCCCCCCTGTCGGCGAGCGATCCGCCGGATGACCTGGAGTGAGTACGTGTCGTCGTCGTTGGCGCCGAAGATCGTTCCGAGTACGAGCATCGAGGCCGCGATCACGACCGAGGCGAGCAGTGCCCACCAGAACGAGTCGACCCGGATCGTCCTCGTGGTGATGTGCGACGCCAGCAGCAGCATCACGGCGTCGAGCACAAGCACGAGGACAAACCCAAGCGCGAGTGTGAACGGGAGCCGTAAGGCCGCGATCACGGGCGGCAGCACGGCGTTCAAAGCGGCGATCAGCACGGCGGCTGCGAGCGCGTCGCTGAAGCTCCCGACGCTCACGTGCGGGACGATCGCGGCGGCGACGAATACCGACACCCCCGCCACGAGCCACGAGATCAGCACGTGGAATACGTTGTACCGGGGCGCCTGCGGGCTCCAGGTCAGCTCGTGACCGTAGGTATCGCTCGCGTCCATCGATGGCGCACTATCGCGCGCCCGCGCCGCCGGCGTTTCATCCGCATCGGGTGATGGGGTCGCTCACCCGGTGTGGGACGATCGCCGATCATGGCTATAGCTCCGCCCAAGACCAAAACGAGAACCACCGCGGTCCCCCACCTGACCGTGAATGAGCGCATCGCGCGCGGGAAAGCCGCGCGCAACGAGATTCCGCGATCCCGACACGCAGAGTTCGAGGCGCCATCCGACCGGGCGGACCCGGTCAACCTGCTCGAGTCTCAGGCGCGCACGCGCGTCCCGGAACTCGTCCCGATCCGCTACGGGCGAATGCTCGTCTCGCCGTTCGCGTTCTACCGCGGCGGAGCGAAGATCATGGCCAACGATCTCGCGGCGACACCGCGGTCCGGCCTGACCGTCCAGTGCTGCGGCGACGCCCACCTGTCGAACTTCGGCGTGTTCGCGTCGCCCGAGCGCAAGCTCGTGTTCGACATCAACGACTTCGACGAGACGCTTCCCGGGCCATGGGAGTGGGACGTCAAGCGCCTGGCCGCGAGCATGCTGATCGCGGCGCGCGACAACGGCTTCGCCGCTAAGGACCAGGAGAAGATCGTGCTCGACACGGTCGCCGAGTACCGGACGGCGGTCCGCGAGTTCGCCGGAATGAACAACCTCGATGTGTGGTACGCCCACATTGAGATCGAATCGGTGCTCCAGCAGTTCTCAGCGCAGATCAAGCGCAGCCAGGTCAAGCGGACCGAGGCGGCGATCGCCAAGGCGCGCACTCGCGACAGCATGTCGGCGTTCTCGAAGTTGACCGAGCGGGTCAACGGCCAGGTCGAGATCGTCGACCAGTCGCCGCTGATCGTGCCCATTCGGGTCCTCTTGTCCGAGGGTGAGCTTCAACCGTGGATGGACGCGCTCCACAACATGATCCGGGTCTATCGCCTGTCGCTCGAACAGGATCGGCGCCGGCTGCTCGAGCAGTTCCAGCTGACGGACTTCGCTCGGAAAGTCGTCGGGGTCGGCAGTGTCGGAACCAGGGCATGGATCGCGCTGTTTTTCGGCCGCGACGGCCAGGACCCCCTGTTCCTGCAGCTGAAGGAGGCGGAGGCCTCGGTGCTCGAGGAGTACGTCGGCAAGAGCCAGTTCCGCAACCACGGACAGCGGGTGGTCACCGGACAGCGGCTGATGCAGGCCACGAGCGACATCTTCCTTGGGTGGATCCACGTCAAGGCGGGCATGGACGGGGTCCCGCGCGATTTCTACGGTCGCCAGCTCAAGGACTGGAAGGGCTCGGCGGAGATCGAACAGATGGTTCCCTCGGGAATGGCCGCCTACGGCCGGGTTTGCGGCTGGACGCTGGCGCGCGCGCACGCGCGTAGCGGCGACCGGATCGCGATCGCGGCCTACCTCGGCAACGGAAACTCCTTCGACAAGGCGATCGTCGAGTTCTCGAAGGCCTACGCCGACCAGAACGATCTCGACTACAAGGCGCTGGAGGAGGCCGTCAAGTCCGGCCGGGTCAAGGCTGAGACCGGCGTCTGAGTGCCAGCCGCCGGCACTCAGACAGGCGTCTGAGTGCCAGTGCCCTGACCACCGAGTAGCTGAGCCTTGGCCGACTGGTATTCCTCGGGGGTGATCGCGCCGCTGTCGCGCAAATCGGCGAGCTGTTTGAGCTGATCGACGGTCGTCGGTGCCGACGCCGTGGATGAGCCATCGGACTGGCGGTGATGGCGCATGCCCGACATGCGGCTCCGTATCGCGTGCGTTGCCGCTCCCGAACGAGCCTCCGGGAACTCGCGCGCCGTCTGCCGGATCAGAAGCTCGGTTCCAACCAAGGTGAGCGCTAGGAAGGCGAGGATTCCGAGGGGCTTGCTCGTTGCCGGGATCGGATCCCAGACCAACAAGAGCACCAAGAGCCCGAGCGCGATCCCGTAGGTTGCGACGGTCTGCTCGCGGAGGAAGGGAGCGATCGCCTGCCGCGCGAGGAACGCGGGGCGGGCCGGGCCGGCGAACCAAGCGGCGGCGACGAGAAGGATGCCG
>Ga0335080_10007216_pt1 | contig 11507 bp, 12 predicted proteins | sample Lox_Sample_34_FD_206720 | JGI IMG/M metagenome (GOLD analysis project Ga0335080, IMG submission 206720) | Soil microbial communities from Loxahatchee National Wildlife Refuge, Florida, United States - Lox_Sample_3.4 | ecosystem: Environmental > Terrestrial > Soil > Wetlands | place: USA...
TTGCGGACACCATTCAGCAGGCGGACCTGATCGGCGTGGGGTCGCTGCCCATCGTGGTGCTCACCGGTTTCTTCACCGGCGCGGTGCTGGCGCTGCAGAGCGCCAACACGCTGCAACGCTTCGGCTCGCTCTCGCTGCTGGGACAACTGGTTGCGGTCTCGATGGTGCGCGAGCTGGGACCGGTGCTGACCGGCCTGATGGTGGCCGGACGCAACGCCTCCGGCATGGCCAGCGAACTCGGCTCCATGGTCGTGACCGAGCAAATCGACGCCATGCGCGCCTTGGGAACCGACCCGATCCAGAAGCTGGTCACCCCCCGCCTGGTCGCCACCTCCTTCATGCTGCCGCTGCTCACCGTCATTGCCGATTTTGTCGGCTTGTTCGGCGGGTGGGTGATTGCGGTGGTGAAGCTGCACATTACCTCGCGGCTCTATTGGAACTCCGCCTGGCAGGCGCTCGAATGGAACGATGTCGCGCAAGGCCTCATCAAACCGCTGGTGTTTGCCGTGGTCGTCTCCCTCATCGGATGTTTCTACGGTCTGCGAACTACCGGCGGAACTCAGGGCGTGGGACGCGCCACCACGCAGGCCATGGTGGCCGCCACCATCATGATCTTCATCACCGACGTGATGATCACCGAGTTCTTTGTCAGTCAGGGTGCGAGCTGATGGCCGGCACCTCCGCCCCGAGTGTCTTGCGGTTTGAAGACGTCACCGTCTCGTTTGAGGGGGAGGCGGTTTTGTCCGGCGTCTCCTTCGAGGCCTTCGAGGGCGAATCCAGGGTCATCCTGGGAGCGGCGGGCAGCGGCAAGACAGTGCTGTTGAAGACCGCCCTCGGCCTGGTGCGTCCGGATTCCGGCCGGGTCTTCGCCTTCGGCCAGGACCTGGGCGAAATGCGGGAAGCGCAGCTCTTCAACATTCGCAGCCGGATTGGCATGCTCTTCCAGGAAAGCGCCCTCTTCGATTCGCTCAACATCGAGGAGAACGTCGCCTATCCACTCATCAACCAGAAATCGATTCGCTGCCCGCCCAATGAAGTCCACGCGCGTGTGGAAGAGGCGCTGGAGTTCGTGGAATTGGGGGGCACACTGGAAAAGTTCCCCAGTGAGCTGTCCGGCGGCATGCGCCGGCGCGCGGCTATCGCCCGCGCGGTGGTCACCGGCCCCCCCCTGGTGCTCTACGACTCGCCCAGCGCCGGCCTCGATCCGATCACCGCCCACACCATCATGGCCTTGCTCATCAAGGAACGCGATGTGGCGCAAACCACCACCATTCTGGTGACCCACCGTTACCAGGATGGGAACCTGATGGCCAACTTCCGCTACAATTCGAAGCAAGGGCGGCTACAGCCGGCGCGTCCCGGAGATGGGCCCCTGCCGCGCACTACGTTCATGGTATTGCGCGAAGGACGGTTGATCTTCGAAGGCGATCAGGACCGGCTGGAGTCTTCGGTAGACAATTACATTTCGAAGTTCTGCAAGCAGCGGGAATAAGCCATGGCGGATCGGAAGAAAGTTCGCTGGTCCCAACTCAAGATCGGCATCGTTGCCGGCACTGGGTTCGTCATCCTGTTTATCCTTGTGTTCCTGTTGACCTCCAGCAAGAACCCTTTTTCCCACTATGCGCTGTTGCGCACCTACATGGACAATGCCGCGGGCCTGCCCGATGGCACCGAGGTCCGGCTGAACGGAATCATCATTGGGTTCCTCGAGACGCCCAGACTCACCGAGTCGCGCGACCCGAAGCGCGCCGTGGAGTTCGACATGATGGTGAATCCGGATTTCCTGCAGCAGATTCCGGATGATTCGACGGTGGCTATCGCAGCCTCCACGCTGCTCGGCGGCAAGATCATCGACATCACCAAAGGCGTCTCCGCCGCCCCCGTCAAGCCGGGCTCGGAGCTGCGCTCCGCCCAGGTGGAGGATATTCCTCAGTTGATGGGTGAGGTGAAGGTGGTCCTGGATTCCTTCCAGACCATCGTCAAGCGCGTGGATAACCTGCTGGCCGGTGTCGACCAGGGCAAGGGGAACATCGGCAAGCTTCTGAAAGATCAGGAGCTCTACGACCGCTTGAACGGCATCGCCGCCGAGGGACAGAAGCTGCTGAGCGACGTGCGCAGCGCCAACGGAACCCTCGGCAAACTGATTTATGATGACACCCTGTACCGCGACCTGGATGCTCCCTTGAAACGCATCGACACGATGATGGCCGCTTTGCAGGGGGGGCAGGGAACCGCCGGCAAGCTGCTCAAGGACCCGGCCCTTTATGACGAAGCCCGCCAGTCGCTGAGCGAAATTCACACCCTGCTCAACGAGCTCAACGCCGGCAAAGGCACCGCCGGCAAACTGGTGAAGGACGATCAACTCTATCGCCATATGGATGAGCTGGTCGCCAGGTTCAACGTCACCGTCGAGAAGATCAATGCCGGGCAGGGCACCCTCGGCCAGTTCGTCACCAATCCCCAACTCTATGACGCGCTGAACGGCGCCACGCGCGAGTTTCAGTCACTGGCGAAAGACATCCGCGCGAACCCCAAGAAGTTCTTGTCCCTGCGCCTGGCCCTGTTTTGAGCGCGCGCCGTCAACTGGTGGTGAACGCGGACGACTTCGGATTCACGCCGGACGTCAACCGGGGGATCCTCGAGGCGCATCACCGGGGCATTCTCACCGCTACTACCATGATGGCCAACGGTGACGCGTTTGATGATGCCGTGCGCCTGGCGCGCGAGACACCCTCACTGGATATCGGCTGCCACCTGGTGTTGATCGGTGGCAGGTCGCTGGTGACGGGAAGACCGTTTCCCGCCACCGTCGCGCAGTTGTTGCGCTCGCTGACGCTTCGTGATTTCAGCCCCTATGACGAATTGGCGGCGCAGGCCCGGCGGGTGATTGCTTCCGGTATCCGGCCCACACATCTGGACACGCACAAGCACACTCATCTGGCTCCGGCGGTGCTCGACGCGGTGGCCCGTCTCGCGCAGGACTTCGGCATTCTGTGGGTGCGCAGACCGTTCGATTTTCCTGCGCCGGGTCTCGGCCGCCCGCCCCGGCTGACGCGTTTCGCGAGTGGCGCCCTCGGCCTGTTGCAAGGCCGCTTTCAACGCGTGCTCGCCGCCCACGGCTGCCGCACCGTCGATCACTTCACGGGCTTCCAGGTCACCGGCCGCCTCGGCGCGGACGAGTTGGCTGCGCTCGCCGCCGCGCTGCCCGTTGGATCCACCGAGCTGATGTGCCACCCGGGCTATTGCACTGACGCCCTGCGGCGGGCGCCCACCCGCCTGAAAGAGAGCCGCGAGCGCGAGTTACAGGCCCTGACAGCGCCCCAGGCGAGGGAGGCGCTGGAGCGGAACTCGATTCAGCTCGTGAACTTCGCCGGACTCTCCTAAATTCCGCGGCGCGTCCTATTTCGGATACACGCGAAAATCGTCGAAATAGGTGACCGAATCACCGACCGTCCACAGACCGACTTTGCCCGGGCCGCTGAACGTCCTATCGTCGGCTTGCAGGATGCGCCGGTGATTCACGTACACCTGAAACCGCGAGCCCCGTACCGCGACCTTGAGAATATTCCACGAATTGGGCTCGATCTCGTGGTGCACTGCAGTCCCGATCTCCAGCCGCTCCCCGTCGTGAACCTTGTAAATCGCCACGTTCTTGGAAATAGCGTTGGCGCGCACCAGGTAATAGTTGTTGGGATCTCGATAGCGCCAAACCAGACCGCCGGCCTGGTCCCGCTGACCCGAAACCGGCTTGATCCTCACGCTGACGTCGCCGTCGCGGAGAGTGGCGGCATCGAAAATCGCCAGCGGGCAGCGGTCAATGTGATGGTCGGCCGAAACCTGCGCCAGCACATACGGCTGGCCGGGAGCGGTGCTGTCCCTGCGCACCTCCCATCGGGGTTCGGCCCCGGCGTGGGTCATGGCGACAGTCCAGCCCGCGGGAGTATGCCCCAACTCGGTATGTTCGAATGTGATTACCCTGCCTGAAGACGCCAGCAGGCCGAAGGAAATCCAGAACCCCAGAACCTTGATCATCGAGCCTCACTCGTTGCGAGTCGGCACGGCTGTTATCACCCTGGTCACTCTGGTTCCATTATCCCATCACTCCGCAGCGCCCGCGCCGGCCGCCGGGCGACGCCTCTGCAGCGGCCTACGGCTGGCGGTCCTTCTCCAGGTTTTGCAGGCACGCGTCATGTTCGGCCAGGATCCGCCTTAGCTCTTCGAGCGGCAGCGACTTGACCCACGCAGCCCGCTCGCGGAGCGGAAGCTGCCGCCTACACTCCAGAGTGCACGATGCGGAGGCCGGCCCGGTGCCCCGCACGTCCATTGGGCAACCAACCAGTAGGCCGAACACCTTCGCACGAAGGTCTTCAAGAGGAAGGTCCATTTTCCGGCATCCCTGATTGCCCATCAGTATAACGCGATCCTCTAGCCAGGCAGCAAGGGGTAGTGTCTGAAACTCTCAGACACCACCCGGCAAGGCTGAGAAAACGGAAAACGCTCTGCCACCCTGGGGTCAGCATGATAGACGAGAGAATGCCCGCGCAGCGCCACCAAGCTTGACAGCCGCTCGCCCCCGCGCGTAGTGTAGGCGGATATGCGATCCACACTCGCGATATTCGCGTCATGCGCCCTGCTGCCGTCTGCGGCTCTGGCCGCCGATTCCCCGGCGGCCCACGAGGAGGTGATTCGGCTGGTAGAGGCTCACGCCGCAACTTACCGGGAAGTCTCGCGAAAAGTATGGGAGTTCGCCGAGTTAGGTTATCAGGAAAAGAGGAGCTCCGCCTTGCTCCAGCAGACGCTGTCGGCAGCGGGCTTCGCCGTGAAGGCAGGGGTAGCCGACATACCCACCGCGTTCGTCGCAAGTTGGGGACAGGGTAAGCCGGTGATTGGGATACTCGGTGAGTTCGACGCCTTGCCCGGACTTTCACAGGACGCCATGCCGGAGCGCAAGCCGTTGATCGCAGGCGCTCCGGGCCACGGATGCGGACACAACCTGCTCGGCGCCGGTGGCGCGCTCGCGGCAGTTTCCATCAAGGACTACCTGGCGGCGCATCATCTGCCCGGCACCGTGCGCTATTACGGCACGCCGGCCGAAGAGGGCGGTTCCGGCAAGGTCTACATGGTGCGCGCCGGCCTGTTCGGCGACGTGGACGCGGTTCTGCACTGGCACCCAGGCGATTCCAACGCCGTGACCACCGGCGAGGGAATGCTGGCCGTGATCACCGCCAAGTTTGAGTTTCACGGGCTGGCATCCCACGCGGCAGCCTCGCCGGAAAAAGGACGCTCGGCCCTGGACGGCTTGATGCTGATGGCCAACGCGGTGGAATTCCTGCGCGAACACGTGCCCAGTGCCACGCGCATCCATTACATCGTGACCAAAGGCGGGGCAGCGCCCAACATTGTGCCCGACGACGCAGAGCTCTTTCTCTACGCGCGGCATCCCTCCATGGCCACGCTCAGCGGCATCTGGGAACGGATCCTGAAGTGCGCCAACGGCGCCGCCATGGCGACCGAGACCAAGGTCGACGTGCGCATCATCAGCAGCGATTCGAACATTGTGAACAATACCCCGCTCAGCGAACGCGTCTATCGCAATTTCGCCGCAATCGGCGGTCTGACATACACCCCCGCTGAGCAGGCCTTTGCCGGGCAACTGTTTCCGCAGCTGCCAGGAGCTGCCTCCGCCAAACTGGGCAGTCAGGCGGCCGTGAGGCCCCTCGATCGCGAGCGCGGCGAGGGGGGCGGTGCCTCGACCGACGTCGGCGACGTGAGCTGGACAGTGCCGACCATGGGCATCTCCGCCGCCACCTGGGTGCCGGGAACCCCCGCGCACAGTTGGTATGCGACCGCCGCCAGCGGCATGGCGATCGGACAGGATGGCATGGTGCTGGCCGCCAAGGTCCTCGCGGTCACGGCGGAAGACCTGTTCACCGAACCGGCGCTCCTCGCGGCCGCCAAGGCCGACTTCGTGAAACGGATGGCGGGTGTGCGGTACGAGTCCAAAATCCCCGCGGATCAGAAGCCCCCGCTGGACTATCGGAATTCGGCCATGTAGCCGGTGCGCGGACGGCGGCGGCGGCCGCCGCCCCTACGGATGGGGCATCGCCGTCGATTCACTGCGCGGCACCGCCCGCAGTTGCGCGTCCTCCAGGCGCCTGGCTTCCTGCCAGGTGTAGATCATGCGATGCACTACCGTGAGATTGGAAAGAACCGCGATCACCCACAGCACGGCGGCCATGCGATTGAACAGGGCGCCTATGATGATCAGCACCACGCGCTCCGGCCGCTCCAGAAAACCAACTTTGCACTTCGGGATGGCGTTCTCCGCTCTGGCCCGCGTGTAACTGATCATCACGGAGCCCGTCATCACCACGGCCGTGAGCACGATATAGAAGAACCGGTTGATCGAGGCGTAGTAGACCAGGAGCCCCATGTACAGCGCCAGATCCGAGTAGCGGTCGATCACCGAATCGAAGAATCCGCCGAAGCGCGTGACCTGGCTGGTCGCGCGCGCCACGCGCCCGTCCACCATGTCGAACAGCCCGGCGCCGATCACGACCAGTCCGGCCCAGCGGAAGCTGCCTTTCGCCAGCAGCCACGCGGCCCAGATATTGATCACCAGCCCCATGAACGTGAGCACGTTGGGGTGGATTCGCGAAAGTGCCAGCCAGCGCACGATCCGATTGATGATCGCGCCGCAGAACCTGCCGATTCCGCCGGTGAAGGTCATTTCACTCCGCTGCGTCGTGGATCGTGGTCAACTTCAGGATCTCCAGATCCTTAGTGCCGTTGGGACTGAGTACGCGAGCCACGTCGCCCACTTCCTTGCCGAGTAAAGCGCGGCCGATCGGCGAGGTCGTGGAGATCTTGCCGTTGGCGGCGTCGGCTTCCTCGACGGTCACCAGATTATACGTCAACTCCTCGTCGCGCTTACTATCCAGCACCACCACGGTGGATCCCAGGCCTACGCGGTCATGGGGAATCTTCGAGAAGTCGATCATCGACATCTCGGCCAGTCTCTTCTTGAGCTGATTCAGGCGCGCGTTGACCATGCCTTGCCGCTCTTTGGCCGCGTGGTACTCGGCATTTTCGCTCAGATCGCCGTGCGCGCGCGCAGTCAGAATCTCCTTCGGCAGTTCGACATGCAGCTCATACTCCAGCGTGGCGATCTCGTCCTGCAGTTTTTTCTTGATGTCCGGCATCCCAGCGGGGCTGGCTCCCCAACGCGACTATTATACAGGAGGCGCCGCGCGCGGTTCACTCCGCCTGCGCGCGCAGGATTTCGTCGGCCAGATCCGTCACCGCGCGCATCTCGCGCACGTCGTGCACGCGAACCATGTGGACCCCGCCGAGCACGCAAGCCGCCACCGCGCCGGCCGTCGCGAACCTGGTCTGCTCCGCGTCCTGATGGGCCAGGAAACTCTTCCGCGAGGGGCCTGCCATAACCGGCAGATCCAGGGCCGCCAGCGCGGACAGCCGGGCCAGGATGAGCGCATTCTGTTCTTTACGCTTGCCGAATCCGAGGCCCGGGTCGACGGCCAGCTTGGCGGGACTGATGCCGACGCGGCGCGCGCGGCTCACCGCCGCTCCCAGATCGCGAACTATGCCCGCCACCGGATCGGGCATCGGCCCCATCTTGGCCCAGGTCTCCGGCCTTCCGCGCATGTGGTTCAACACCAGGCCGGCATCGTGGTTGGAAACCACGCGCGCCAGTTCCGGCTCAATCGTCAGGCCGGACGGGTCGTTGATCACATCGGCGCCCAGCTCGAGAGCGCGCTCCGCGACTTCCGCCTTGTAGGTGTCCACCGAGATGGGGATGCTAAGCCGGTCCTTCAGGCGCTTCAGGACTGGAATCAGACGCCGCATCTCCTCGGCCACGGAGATGCGCGCCGATCCCGGACGCGTGGATTCCGCGCCGATATCGAGCATGTCCGCGCCCTGTTCTTCCAGCTCAATGGCGCGTGCGAAAGCCCGGTCGGGATCCGCGTACTTGCCGCCATCGGAAAACGAATCCGGCGTGACGTTGAGCACCGCCATCAGCAGCGTGCGGTCGCCCAGCTGGATCTCCCGCCGCTTGAGTTTCCACTGAAACAGCTTGCGCACAGCGTTACCGGTTGACCCTTCGCCAGTTCTTGCCGACCTGAATCAGCAGCTCGCGCGCCCCGTCCGTCCAGGCCAGCGCCGTCCATTTCTCGCCGTTGATCTCCACCGCTCCAGCCTTGACTTTGCGCGCGGCGTCGCTCACCGATTCGGCAAGACCGATGCGCGCCAGCAGTCTGTCCACGCGGACGGCGCCGTCCCTGACGACGTCGGGGGGGAGCGCCAGGGTTTCGATTTCGGCCGGCGCCTGTTTCCGCCGCACCACGCTGTCGAAGACCGCGGCGGCTCGGTCGGCCTCAGCCGCGGGATGAAAATCGGCAACGATCATCTTGCCCAGCGCAATCTTCGCCTCCATCGGATGCAGCGAGCCTGCCGTCACGCGGGCCTGCATGGCCGAAATCTCGCTCTCCGTCTTGTCGGTGAGCAGCAGATAGTAGCGCCACATCAACTCGTCGGAGATCTGCATCACTTTGCGGAACATCACATCGGGCGGTTCGGCGATGCCGATGTAGTTCCCCAGAGACTTGGACATCTTGTTGACGCCGTCGATGCCCTCGAGCAGTGGCGTGGTGCAGACGATCTGCGGGGGCTGGCCGAAATCGCTCTGCAACTCGCGGCCCACCAGCAGGTTGAATCTCTGGTCCGTGCCGCCCATCTCCACGTCGCACTGCAGCGCCACCGAATCGTAGCCCTGCGCCAGTGGGTAGAGAAGCTCATGCATGGAAATCGGCACTCCGTCGCGCAGGCGCTTCGAGAAGTAGTCGCGCTCCAGCATCCGCGCCACCGTGTAATGCGATGCCAGGCGCACGATGTCGATGTACTGCATCGGCTCCAGCCACTCGCTGTTGAAGCGGACCTCGGTCTTGTCCGCGTCGAGGATCTTGAACACCTGCGCCTTGTAGGTTTCCGCGTTTTGCTGGATCGACCCCCGCGTCATCGGCGGCCGCGTTACGTTGCGGCCGGTCGGATCGCCGATCAGGCCGGTCATATCGCCGATCAGAAAAATCACCGTGTGGCCCAGATCCTGAAAATGCTTCATCTTGCGCAGTAGAACCGTGTGGCCCAGGTGCAAGTCCGGCGCGGTCGGATCGAAGCCCGCTTTGATTCGCAGCTTGCGCCCGGAGGCCTCCGCCTGCGCCAGCCGTTCGCGGAGATCCTCTTCGCGGATCATCTCCGCCATCCCTTTCCGCAAGTAAGCGAGTTGTTCGTCGAGGGTCATCGGTTCGCGTCGAGCAGTCAGTGTATGCCGGCCGCCATCCCGCCAGGTGCGTTACGCCTCTGCGGGCAGGCCCAGGGCGCTTTTCAGATCCGAAGAAAAACTCCTCATTTCTTCCACTTCTTCCGGCGTCGCCGGTGTTTCGCGTCCTTTCGCGGCAAGGTAGGGCCGGCCCTCCCGCCAGACGAGAAATGCCAGCCCGCCTTCGGTCATCATTCCCGCACTGCCGATCCCAGCCGCGGCAGCCGCGCCCGGATGAACCAGCGCCACGCACCGGCCGCGCGTGAACATTCTAAATTCCAGGGATTCTGCGGCCAGCTGGATTCCGCAGCCGGCCAGGCGCGCGGTGGTTTCGGGCGTCACATCTTATAACGGCCGAGGTCCTCGTCGTTGAGGCCGTCGAGCCACCGCTTCAGCTCTTCCTTGTTGTCCTTCTCGGAGGTGTTGGCGGCCTTGCTGGAGGACTTGAGCACGGTTTCTTCCACGTAAATCGGGCAGTCCAGGCGCAGCGCCAGGGCCAGGGCATCGCTGGGCCGCGAATCCACGCTGATCGTCTCGCCGTCGCGGTCCAGCCAGATGACGGCGTAGAAGGTGTCGTCCTTCAGCTCGCTCACCACCACCTTGCGCAAGGCCGTGTTGAGACCCAGCAGAAGGCTCTTGATGAGGTCGTGAGTCATGGGCCGCGGGGTGGAGACTTTCTCGATTTCGAGCGCAATCGCGTTCGCTTCGTAGACGCCGACCCAGATCGGGAGCACCGAATTGCCACTGGCGTCCCTGAGGATGACAATGGGCATGTTGGTGACGGGGTCCATCATCAGGCCGCGAATTTTCATTTCCACTTCCATGTCACCCTCCTCCCAACTCAATTACACCACAGTTACCGTCTCACCCACCAAAGAGTTGGGGCCGGCGCGAGTGACTCGCACCGGCAAATAGCGGCCCACCAGATTGACGCTGCCATCCGCCGGATGGGTGAAATTCAGGGTGCGGTTGTCCGAGGTTCTCCCGATCCACTGCCCGAGCGGCTGGTTGCGTCCCTCCACCAGAACTTCCTTCACATTGCCGATCAAACCGGCATTGCGGCGGATTTGAATGCCGCGTTGTTTCTCCTGCACAATCGCCAGCCGCCGCTGCTTCTCCTGCTCGGGAATCTGGTCCTCCAATCGCAGGGCCGCCGTGTTCGGACGCGGCGAATACTTGAAGCTGAAGAGCGAATCGTACTCCACTTCGTCGAGCAGCGCCAAGGTGGCTTCGAAATCGCCTTCGGTCTCGCCGGGAAAGCCGACGATGATGTCGGTGGTGATGGAATAGCGCCGCCGCGCGGTCTTCAGCCAGTCGATGCGGCGCATGTATTCGTCCCGCGTGTAAAGGCGGTCCATGGCGGCCAGCATCTTCGACGATCCCGATTGCACCGGCAGGTGAACGTGGTCGCACAGTACCGGGTTGGCGTCCATCGCATCTACGATGTCCTTGCCGAAATCACGGGGATGTGACGTCGTGTACCGGACACGGCGGATTCCAGGAACCTCCGCGATTCGCGCCAGCAGAATGGCGAAGTTCCAGCCGGCGGGCGTCGGGTCGCGATAGCTATTGACGTTCTGGCCCAGGAGTTGAATCTCGCTGTACCCGTCGGCGGCCAGGCGGCGCGCTTCGGCCATCACGCTCTCGCTGGTGCGGCTGCGCTCCGGGCCGCGCGTAAAAGGCACTACGCAGTACGCACAACTCTTGTCGCAGCCCTCGATGATGGTGATGTACGCGCGGTGCGGGTTGTCGCGCCGCGTAAAGGGCGTGTCGAACGCCTGATCGGTGTCCAGGCTCAGCCCGGTGACGCGCCGGTCGCCCGCCTCAATCTGCACCAGCAGCTCGCCCAAACGGTTGTAACTGGCCGATCCGCAAACCAGGCCGACATGCGGGGCGCGGTCGAAAATCCGTTCGCCTTCCTGCTGCGCCACGCAGCCCAGCACGCCGATTACTTTGTCCTTGCCGTGCCGCTTGAATTGCTGCAGACGGTGGAAGACCTTCTGTTCCGCTTTATCGCGAATGCTGCAGGTGTTGTAGAGGACCAGGCCGGCGTCCTCCGCGGTAGGCACCTGCGCGTACCCTTTAGCCAGCAGCGTGCCGACCACCTTTTCGGAGTCGTGCGCGTTCATCTGGCAGCCGAATGTTTCCAGGTAAAAGGTCTTGGCGGGCA
>Ga0335080_10007217_pt1 | contig 11506 bp, 9 predicted proteins | sample Lox_Sample_34_FD_206720 | JGI IMG/M metagenome (GOLD analysis project Ga0335080, IMG submission 206720) | Soil microbial communities from Loxahatchee National Wildlife Refuge, Florida, United States - Lox_Sample_3.4 | ecosystem: Environmental > Terrestrial > Soil > Wetlands | place: USA: Florida...
GTTCTCGATGGGGCAGGGAGAGTAGCTGTCAGCGATCAGCTGTCAGCTGTCAGCCCGTGAAATCCGACGGAAAGCTGAGAGCTGACGGCTGATAGCTACTCTTCTCCGATATCTTCGTTCCACAGGTCCGGGCGCGCCGCGATGAAGTCGCGCATCATCGCGATGCACTCGGGCGACGCGACGTCGACGACGTGCACGCCGGCCTCTCGCAGCCAGTCGAGTCCGCCCCGGAAGTTCACGGAATCCCCCACCACGAGCGTGCCGATGCGGAACTGGCGCGCGAGGCCGCTGCAGTACCAGCACGGCGCGAGTGTCGTCGCGAGGACCTTGTCGCCGTAGCCCCGCTGCCGCCCCGCCTTGCGGAAGGCGTCGGTCTCGCCGTGGATCGACGGATCGCCCTCCTGCACGCGCCGGTTGCGCCCGCGCCCGAGGAGACGGCCCTGCGCGTCGAAGAGCGCGGCGCCGACCGGCACGCCGCCCTCGGCGAGGCCGGTCCGCGCCTCCTCGAGGGCCACGGCGAGCATCGCGCGCGGGTCCATGCGGCGCCTACTGCGCCGGCGGCGTCGTCAGGCGCCCGTACTTCGCGAGCGCGGCGCGCAGCCGGTCGTGCGGCAGGCCGTCGGCGCGGTTCCCGTTGATGCCGGTCATCGTGTCGGACGCCACCATGGCGTTGACGATCGCCTCCTCGACCGCCTCGACCGTGCCCTCGAAGAGCGGCCCCATGTCGTCGTTGGGGACCATCGCGACGCTCACGGGCTTCTTGGACTCCCACGCGCCCGCGTTCGCCGTCGAGAAGGCGATGAAGATGTCACCCGAGCCGTTGCCGGAGGTCGAGCCCGTCCGCGCGAGGCCCATCGTGGCGCGCCGCGCGATGCGCTTGAGCTGGTGCGGGAGGAGCGGTGCGTCCGTCGCGACGGCGATGATGATGGAGCCGGTGTCCTCGCCGTAAACCGTCCCGGGAATCTCGCGCCCGACCGGGACTCCGGCCACCGTCAGCTGCGACCGCCGCCCGCAGTTGCATTGCACGAGCACGCCGACCGTGTAGCCGCCCGCCTTCGCGGCCAATTTGCGCGAGCTCGTGCCGATGCCGCCCTTGAACTCGTAGCAGATCATCCCGGTCCCGCCGCCGACGCTTCCTTCGGCGACGCGGCCGCCCGCGGCCGAGCCGAGCGCCTGGAAGACGTGCTCGGGCTTCACGTGAAAGCCGTTGATGTCGTTCAGGAAGCCGTCCCACGTCTCCGCGACCACGGGCAGCGACCACCAGTAGCCCGACGCGTCCGCCTTTCCGTGCTGGACGCGCCAGGCGATCGCGGCGTCGCGCACGACGCCGACGCTGTGCGTGTTGGTCAGGAGGATCGGGCCCTCGAGGAAGCCGGACTCCTCGACCCACGTCGTTCCGGTCATCTCGCCGTTGCCGTTCTGCGAGAACCATCCCGCGAAGACGGCGTCGTCGCCGGACGCCTTGCCGCGCGGCAGGATCGCCGTCACGCCGGTGCGCACCGGGCCGCTGCCGACGACGAGCTTTCCGTTGCCGGAGACGAGCGTCGTGTGCCCGACCTCGACGCCCGGCACGTCGGTGATCGCGTCGTTGGCCCCGGGCGCGCCGTCGAACGGCACGCCAAGGTCCCGGGCGCGAGGCCGCGCGTCCGCGGCGACGAGCGCGGCCGGCGTTCCCGCGAGGAGCAGGACGAAAATCGGAGCCCGCAGCTTCTTCATCATGAGCCTCCCGACGGCGCGCAGAATCTATCCGATGGCCGGACGCGGAAGCGCGGGCCGGACCGCCGTCCGCCGGGCGTCAGAAGTTCTGCAGGGCCTCGACGGGCGCGTAGGCATCCGTCAGCTCCGGCGTCCCCTGCGGCGGATCCGGGCTGTGGAGCATCGCGTTCGCGAAATCGGCCAGCCGGGGCAGACGCCACTCCCGCCCGAGCTTCGCGGCGCGCTCGCGGATGAGCTCGAGCGGGACCGGGTCGTTCGACATTGTCGCGAGGAGGAACACGTTGCCCTTCGGGCTGCGGCTGCCCGCGGCGATCTCGGGGCTCGAGACGTAGACCTGGCCGTACTGCCGGCGGATGGTCGCGTAGCTCGCCCAGAAGAGCTTCCCCTCGCGGCCCATGAGCGATCCGATGTAGTTGGCTACGAAGGCGCCGTCCGGCGCGGTCCGGCGGCGCACCGCCTCGAAGAACTCGCGCGTCGTCAGGTGAAACGGGACGCCCGTCGAGTTGAAGGCGTCGAGGACCACGAGGTCGTAGAGCGGGCCCGGCCGCGAGAGAAAGACGCGTCCGTCCTCGATCGTCGTCCGAACGCGAGGCCCTTCCGCGTAGAGGAAGAATTCCCTGGCGATGTCCCGCACCGCCGGGTCGATCTCGACCGACTCGATCGAAACGTCGGGCGCCACGGCGGAGACCTCGCGCGGGAAGACGCCGCCGCCGAGACCGATCATGCAGATCCTCCGGATGCCGGGCCGCACGGTGAACGGAAGGAAGAACGCCTGCTCGAAGTTCAGGACCGAACGGCCGGGATCGGCGACGTTGACGGCGCCCTGTCGCAGGTTGTCGAAGCGCAGGTAGCGGGTCGAATCCATCTCCGTGACCGCGATGTGGTGATAGGGCGTGTCCTTGCGCAGGAGCACCTTCTCGCCGCCGATCGACGCGGGCGGTCCCTGCGTGAACCCCGCGAGGGCGCAGGCGAGCAGGGCGGTCCCCGAGGCGAGCGCGCTCGCGCGGCCGCCGACGAGGAGCAGCGCGCACACCGCGAGCGTTCCCGCGAGCCCCAGGAGCAGCACGTGCACCGGAAGGAGCGGGATGAGCACGAACGCGGTCCCGAGCGTCCCCACAATCGAGCCCGCGGTCGAGAGCGCCGAGTAGCCTCCGGCCACCGAGCCCGCGCGCTCGGCGCCGCGGATCGCGAGCCTCACGGCGAACGGCGAGACCATGCCCATCGCGAGCGACGGCGGCAGGAACAGGATCAGAGCCGCGAGCAGCGCCGACCATCGCACGTCCCCGCCGGCGTCCCCGAGACGGCGCAGGAGCTCGGGCGCCCATACGACGGCGGGCAGCACGAGCGCGGCCGCCGCCGCCAGGATCACCGAGAGGAGGGCCGCCGTCGGCCGGCGGTCGGCAAGGCGTCCCCCGACGGCATAGCCCACCGCCAGCGCGACGAGAAAGGTCGTGATGAGGCCGCCCCACACGTAGACGGAAGAGCCGTAGGTCGGGGCGAGGACGCGCGAGCCCAGAATCTCGAGCGACATGAGCACGGCGCCCGACAGCGCCACGACGGTCTTCAGCCGCCAACTGTTCATGAAAGTCGCAGTCCGCCCGTTCGGGAGTGGCTTTGCGTGCGGCAAGAATAGCAGGAAAGGTAGACTTCCGCCGGTTCTTCGACCCGGGAGGCCGACATGTCATCCGCCATCGAAAGCGGCGCCGCGACCTCGGCCGGCGCCCGCGAGCCGCAGCTTCTCCGCAACTACGTCGGCGGGCGCTGGGTGCCGTCGCGCGCGGCCGAATCCCTCGACGTCCACAATCCCGCAACTGGCGCGACCATCGCCCGCACGCCGCTCTCGACATCCGACGATCTCGCCGCGGCCGTGGAGGCCGCGCGACGCGCCTTCCCCGCGTGGCGGGACACGCCGATCGTCGTACGGTCGCGCGCGCTCTTCCGCTTCCGAAACCTCCTCGAGGAGCACGCGGAAGAGCTCGCGCGCATCGTGACGACGGAGCACGGCAAGACGCTCGAGGAATCCCGCGGCAGCGTGCGGCGCGGCATCGAGTGCGTCGAGGTCGCGTGCGGCGCGCCGTCCCTCACGATGGGCTACGGGCAGGAAAACATCTCCGCCGGAATCGACTGCCAGGTGATCCGGCAACCGCTCGGCGTCTGCGCGGCGATCGCGCCGTTCAACTTCCCCGCGATGGTGCCGCTCTGGTTCCTCCCCTTCGCGGTCGCGACGGGCAACACCTTCATCGTGAAGCCCTCCGAGCAGGTGCCGCTCTCCCAGACGCGGATCTTCGAGCTCCTCGAGCGTTGCGACCTGCCGCCGGGCGTGGTGAACCTGGTGCATGGCGGCCGCGCGGTCGTCGAGGCGATCTGCGACCACCCCGACATTCGCGCCGTGTCCTTCGTCGGCTCGACGCCCGTGGCGCGCGCCGTGTATCAGCGCGCGACGCACGCGGGCAAGCGCGTCCAGGCGCTCGGCGGCGCGAAGAACTTCGTCGTCGTGATGCCGGACGCGGATCTGGACCGCGCGATCCCGATCATCACCGAGTCCTTCTACGGCTGCGCCGGCGAACGCTGCCTCGCCGGAAGCGTGCTCGTGCCCGTCGGCGACGCGCACCGCGCGGCGCGGGACCGGATCGTCGAGTCGGCGCGGTCGCTCAAGGTCGGCGACGGAATCGAGCCGGGCGTCGCGATGGGGCCGGTCATCAGCGCGAAACATCGCGAGCGGGTGACGGGCTACATCGATCGCGGGGTTTCCGAGGGCGCGGAGCTGCTGCTGGACGGCCGGCCGACGCGCGTGCCGGGCCGGGAGTACGGCTACTTCGTCGGCCCGACCGTCTTCGACCGCGTGTCCCCCAGGATGACGATCGGCCGCGAGGAGATTTTCGGGCCCGTCGCGTCGATCACGCCGGTCAAGACGCTCGAGGAGGCGATCGACGTCATGCACGCCCATCCCAACGCCAATGCGACGTCCATCTTCACGTCGAGCGGCAAGGCGGCGCGCGAGTTCGCGCGGCTCGCGTCGGCCTCGATGGTTGGAGTCAACATCGGCGTCGCGGCGCCGATGGCGCCCTTTCCGTTCGGCGGCGCGAAGGACAGCTTCTTCGGCGACCTGAAGGTGCACGGCCGTGACGCCTTCGAGTTCTATACCGACAAGAAGGTCGTCATATCGAGGTGGTTTTGAGCGCCCGACGCAGGGGCGGCCCTTGCGGCCGCCCGCGGGCGGGGTCGAGCCCCGCCCCGACGAGCCCTTAGGGAGACATCGGATGGCGAGAAAGGTTCTCGGCGGCCTGATCCAGTGCGCCACTCCGACCGATCCGGCGGCGCCGATCGAGAAGGTGAAGGAGGACGCGGTCGCGCGCCACCTCCCGTTCATCGAAGAAGCCGGGAAACGCGGCGTCCAGATCCTCGGCCTCCAGGAAGTCTTCAACGGCCCCTACTTCTGTCCCTCCCAGGACCCGCACTGGTACGACATGGCGGAGCCGGTGCCCGGGCCGACCACGGAACGGATGGCGGAGTACGCGAAGAGATATCGGATGGCGATGGTGGTGCCGGTCTACGAGCGCGAGCAGGCCGGCGTCTACTACAACACCGCGGCGGTCTACGACGCCGACGGGGCTTACCTCGGCAAGTACCGCAAGAACCACATCCCGCACACGGCCGGCTTCTGGGAGAAGTACTTCTTCAAGCCGGGCAACCTCGGCTACCCAGTTTTCCAGACGCGCTACGCGAAGGTCGGCGTCTACATCTGCTACGACCGCCACTTCCCGGAGGGCGCGCGCCTGCTCGGTCTCAACGGCGCCGAGATCGTCTTCAACCCGTCGGCGACCGTCGCGGGGCTCTCGCAATATCTCTGGAAGCTCGAGCAGCCCGCGCACGCGGTCGCGAACGGCTACTTCATGGCGTGCTCGAACCGGGTCGGCTCGGAGCCGCCGTGGAACATCGGCCGCTTCTACGGAACGTCGTATTTCGTGGATCCGCGCGGCAACTTTCTCGCGCAGGGCTCGGAGGACAAGGACGAGCTCGTCACGGCGGAGATGGATCTCGACTTGATCGAGGACGTGCGCCGCGTGTGGCAGTTCTTCCGCGACCGCCGCCCCGAGACCTACCGGGACATGGCGGAGCTCCTTCCGTGAGGACGCTCGTCCGCGGCGGAACGGTCGTCACGGCGGCCGACATCTACCGCGGCGACGTTCTCGTCGTGGACGAGAAGATCGCCGCCGTCGGGACGAGCCTCGACGGGCCCGCCGACCGAACGCTCGACGCGTCCGGCAAATACGTGATTCCGGGCGGCATCGACGTCCACACGCACCTCGACATGCCGTTCGGCGGCACGACGTCGGCCGACGATTTCGCCTCGGGCACGATCGCGGCGGCCCACGGCGGCACGACGTCGATCGTGGACTTCGCGATCCAGTACAAGGGCCAGACGCTGCGGGAGGCTCGGGACGCCTGGATGAAGAAGGCCGACGGCAAGGCCGCGATCGACTACGGCTTCCACATGATCATCACGGACCTTCCCGACGCCGTCGAGCGCGAGATGGACGCGATGGTCGCCGAGGGCATCACGTCCTTCAAGCTCTTCATGGCGTACCGCGGCGTGCTGATGCTCGACGACGGCTCGATTTTCCGCGCACTGCTGCGCACGGCCCGCAACGGCGGAACGATCTGCATGCACGCCGAGAACGGCGACGTCATCGACGTGCTCGTCAAGCGCGCGCTCGCCGAGGGGAGGACCGAGCCGAAGTACCACGCGCTGACGCGGCCGCCCCGCGCGGAGGCCGAGGCGACGCACCGCGCGATCGCGCTCGCCGAGATGGCCGGCGTCCCTCTCTACGTCGTCCACCTCTCCGCGGCCGAGGCGCTCGAGCAGGTCGTGCTCGCGCGCGACCGGGGGCTGTCCGCCTACGCCGAGACCTGCCCGCAGTATCTCTTTCTCTCCTACGCCAACTACGAGGAGCCGGGTTTCGAGGGCGCGAAGTATGTGATGTCGCCGCCCCTGCGCGCGAAGGGGAACGAGGAGAAGCTCTGGCGCGGGCTCGCCGGGAACGACCTGCAGGCCGTCTCGACCGACCACTGCCCCTTCTGCATGAAGGAGCAGAAGGAGCTCGGCCGCGGCGATTTCTCCAAGATCCCCAACGGCGCGCCCGGCATCGAGACGCGGATGAGCCTGCTCTACGACGGCGGCGTGCGGACCGGCCGAATCCCGCTCAACCGATTCGTCGAGCTGACGTCGACGTCGCCGGCGAAGATCTTCGGCCTCTTCCCGAGGAAAGGGACGATCGCGCCGGGCTCCGACGCGGACCTCGTGATCTTCGACCCCGAGAAGAAGCACACGCTGTCGGCGAAGACGCATCACATGAAGGTCGACTACAACCCCTATGAAGGACGCGAGGTCACCGGAAAGGCGAAGACGGTTCTGTCTCGGGGAAGAGTCGTTATTGAGAACGGACAGTTCTTGGGCAAGCCTGGCGCGGGGTCCTTTCTGAAACGACAGCCCCGATCGTAGGGGCGGGGCTCGTCCCCGCCCGAGGAGCACCCGATGAGCACGACGAAGACGCAGGCCCCGACCTCCGCGACGACCAGGTCCGTCCGCGAGAAGCACAAGGAGTACCTCTTCCCTGCCACGATCCAGTACTACCAGGAACCGATCGTCCTGACGGAGGGCAAGGGTCTCCGCATCCGCGACGCCGACGGCAACGAGTATCTCGACTTCTTCGGCGGCATCCTGACGGTCTCGATCGGGCACGCCGACGACCGCGTCAACGCGGCGATCGTCGCGCAGCTCGACCGCTTCGCGCACGTCTCGACGCTCTACCCGACGATTCCGGTCGTCGAGCTCGCGGAGCGGCTGGCGCGCCTGTCGCCCGGGAACCTGAAACAGATGTACTTCACCGCGTCGGGGACGGAGGCCGACGAGACCGCCGTCATGATGGCGCAGCTCGCGACGGGAAACACCGAGATCGTCGCGCTGCGCCACGGCTACTCCGGCCGCTCGATGCTCGCGCAGTCCCTGACGGCCCATTCCACGTGGCGGGCGCTGCCGACGCAGGTCGCGGCCGTCAAGCACGCCGTCTCGCCGTACTGTTACCGCTGCCCGCTGCACCTGACCTATCCGTCCTGCGGCATCGCGTGCGCCAAAGACATCGAGGAGCTGATCCGCACGACGACGACGGGCCGGATCGCAGGGTTCCTGGCGGAGCCGATCCAGGGCGTCGGCGGCTTCATCACGCCGCCGCCCGAGTATTTCGAGATCGCCGTCGGCATCGTGAAGAAGTACGGCGGCCTCTTTCTCTGCGACGAGGTCCAGACGGGATTCGGGCGCACCGGCGGCACGATGTGGGGCATCGAGCACTGGGGCGTACAGCCCGACGTCATGACGATGGCCAAGGGCGTGGCCAACGGGCTGCCCCTCGGCGTCACGATCGCGACGCCCGAGATCGCGGCGTCGCTGAAGGCGCTGACGATCTCGACCTTCGGCGGCAACCCCGTCTCCTGCGCCGCGGCCAACGCGACGATCCGGATCATCGAGGAGGAGGATCTGCCGGGCAACGCCGAGAAGATGGGGCGCCTCCTGCGCGCGGGACTCGAGGAGCTGCAGCGCCGGTTCCCGCGCTCGATCGGCGACGTGCGCGGGATGGGGCTCATGCAGGCGGTCGAGCTCGTCGAGGACGAGACCGCCGGCAACCGCACGCCCGACCGCGCGCTGACCGGCCGCGTGTTCGAGGAGGCGAAGAAGCGCGGGCTCCTGATCGGGAAGGGCGGGCTCGAGGGCAACTCCTTCCGCATCGCGCCGGCGCTCACGGTCGGGAAAGCGGAGATCGACGAGGCGCTGGAAATTCTGCGAGAGTCATTCGAGGCGGCCGGGGCAAGGTGAGTCGGCAGACGGTGCGGCTTGCGCCGCAGGCCTTCATTCGGCCGCGAGGCGCAAGACACGCGGCCGGTTCTCACAGTCTGCGAAGTCACTCAGCGGCCGGCCGTACTTGGTGATGAAGTGGTCAGCGTTCTCGCTCCCCGTGACGTCCGTGCCCGATGGCAGCGATCGTTTCTTGCTCCGCCTTCTGAAGAAGTACGGCTCAGCGGTCGCAACGGTCACGGGCCGGCCTGACCACGAGGAAGCGGGACGGATCACGAGAAGCGACGACGGCAAGCTTCGCGAGACGGCGGGTTATGGCCATCGGAACGGCTTCACGCGGCGCATCGTGATCGAAAGAGTCGAACCCGTAGAACGTGATCATCGGTGACCATCACCGAACGGTCCGACCGCAGCTTCAGCGAACGATTCGTTCCTGACCGGCGTAGAATCGGCCAACGCCACGGTCATCCATGAGCCCCGATCTCTCGACCGTCTTCACCGGGATTCGTTTCGAGAATCCCTTCCTGCTCTCTTCGGCGCCGCCGACGGAGTCGGAGTCGAACATTTTGCGCGCCTTCGAGGCCGGCTGGGGCGGCGTGGTCACGAAGACGATCGGCCTGCACCCGGTCGTCAACGTCAAGGGCCCGAAGACGAACTTCCTGCGCGCCGACGCCGACTCGCCGCACCTGTCGATGAAGAAGCGGCCGAGAACGGCGCTCCACTCCTCCTGGAACTGGGAGCTCATCTCCGACAAACCGCTCGACTGGTGGGTCGGACGCCTCTCGCGCATCAAGAAGGCGCACCCCACGAAGGCACTCGTTGCATCGATCATGGCGGGCTCGGGCTCCGACGAGGAGCTCCGCCACTGGCAGACGCTCGCAAAGGCCTGCCAGGACGAGGGCGTGGACGCGCTCGAGCTCAACCTCTCCTGCCCCCACATGGACCGCAAGGACATGGGCTCGAACATCGGCAAGGACCAGCAGCAGATCTCGATCGTCACGCACGTCGTGCGCGAGGTCGCGCGCATCCCGATCTGGGCCAAGCTGACGCCTTCGACGACCGACATCGTCGTCGAGGCGCGCGGCGCGTTCCTCGGCGGCGCGGACGCGATCTCCTCGTCGAACACTTTCACGTCACTCACGCTCATCGACCCCGAGACGCTCGAGTTCGAGATGAACGTCGATGGCCTCACCTCGATGGGCGGCCTCGGCGGCCCGGCGATCCTTCCGCTGTCACTCGCGAAGATGGCGCAGATGACGGCCGCCCTGCCGGAGCGCAGCTTCTCGGGCATCGGCGGCATCTCGAACTTCGAGCACGCGCTCAACTACTTCCTCCTCGGCTGCGGCACCGTCCAGGTCTGCACCGCCGCGATGCTCGATCACGCCGTCGGACCGAACGTGATCCGGGAGCTCCGGCAGGGCATGGCGGATTTCCTGGAGAAGAACGCGCATCGCGGCTGGAAGCGCCTCGACGACTTCCGCGGCCTGCGCCGCGACCGGGTCGTCGCGCACTCCCGGATCAAGCGGCCGGACGCCGCCGATTATCACGGCGGCTACGAAACGGAATCGGCGGGCTCGAAGTCCTCGTGAGGAGGTGCCGCCCCGCTCCCCGGACGCGCGTCGTCGGCCGCAACGTCCCGCGCAAGGAGGGAGCGGCGAAGGTCACCGGGCGCGCGCGGTACGTCGACGACCTCTCCTTCCCCGGAATGCTCTGGGGCCGCACCATCCGATCGGAGATCCCGCGCGGGCGGATCCGCGAGGTCCGCCATTCGCTCGACGCGGGCTTCGTCGTCGTGGACCATCGGGACATTTCCGGCCGGAATTTCGTCGCGCTCATCGAGGAGGACCAGCCCTGCCTCGCCGCGCACGAGATTCGGCACTTCGCCGAGCCGATCCTGCTCCTCGCGCACGCGGACCGCGACCGGCTGCTCGAGGCGCGCGTGGACGTCGCGAGCGACCCCCTCGAGCCCGTGCTCGATCCCGAGCGCTCGCCGAAGACCTTCAAGGACCTCACGATCGCCCGGGGCGACCTCGACAGCGGGTTCGCGGCGGCCGACCTCGTCGTCGAGGGCGAATACCGCACGGGCCATCAGGAGCAGCTCTACATCGAGCCGAACGGGGTGATCGCGGTTCCGGAGTACGGCGGCGTCACCGTCTACGGCTCGCTCCAGTGCCCCTACTACGTGCACCGTGCGCTCAAGATCCTCCTCGCGATGCCCGACGAGAAGGTCCGCGTCGTTCCGACGGAGACCGGCGGCGCCTTCGGCGGCAAGGAGGAGTACCCGTCGATGATCGCCGGCCACGCGGCGCTCCTCGCGCTCAAGGCGAACCGGCCCGTCAAGATCGTCTACGACCGCACGGAAGACATGGTCGCGACGACGAAGCGCCACCCGGCGATCATCCGGCATCGGACCGGGGTGGCGTCCGACGGCCGCCTCACGGCGGCCGACGTGGACATCCTGATGGACGGCGGCGCCTACGCGACGCTCTCGGCCGTCGTGCTCTCGCGCGCCGCGATCCACGCGGCGGGACCGTACCGCTGCCCCAACGCGCGCGTGCGCGCGCGGTCCGTCATGACGAACACGCCGCCCAACGGCGCGTTCCGCGGATTCGGCGCGCCGCAATCGCAGTTCGCCGCCGAGGTCCACATGGAGCGCATCGCGGAGGCGCTCGGCATGGACCCCGTTCGGCTGCGTGAGATCAACGCGCTGCGCTCCGGCGACGAGACGGCCACCGGACAGAAGCTGGGCGGCGACACGAGCGCGCTCGCGGTGCTCCGCGAGGCGGTGCGCCGGACCGATTTCCGCCGCAAGCGCCGCGCCTGGACCGGGACGAACCGCGGAATCGGGCTGTCGCTCTTCTTCCACGGCTCCGGGTTCACGGGCTCGGGCGAGGTGAAGCTCGCCTCGAAGGCCGCGCTCGAGCTGACCGAGACCGGAGC
>Ga0335080_10007218_pt1 | contig 11506 bp, 6 predicted proteins | sample Lox_Sample_34_FD_206720 | JGI IMG/M metagenome (GOLD analysis project Ga0335080, IMG submission 206720) | Soil microbial communities from Loxahatchee National Wildlife Refuge, Florida, United States - Lox_Sample_3.4 | ecosystem: Environmental > Terrestrial > Soil > Wetlands | place: USA: Florida...
CTCACTGTATAACGGCAAGTTACCTGGCGGCTGGCGGTGGAGGTCCAAGCTTCCTTCGCGCCTGCGTCTCAAAATGCAACGTCCAGTCTCACCTTCTGCAAAAGATCCGGCCCAGCCATCACTGCAGGGTGTGACTCGCAGGGGGGAGCGGGTGCCGGGTTTCAATGTTGTAACGCTTGAGCTTGCGATACAGCGTGGCGCGACTGATTCCCAACATCTTTCCGGCCCTGGCTTTGTCGCCATTCACCTGCTGGAAGACGCGCTGGATGGTTGCGCGCTCAATGTCTTCCAGGTCCGTAGAACTCAGGGTACCCGGAACCGTGCCGCTCTCCGCCGCCGCCGGGGATGCTGAGGCTATGCTAGGCGGCAGATCATTCAAATCGATGACACGCCCGTCGCCCAGGGCGACCGCCCGCTCCATGCAGTTCTCCAGTTCACGCACGTTGCCCGGCCAGTCGTACTGCAGCAGACATTTCATCGCCGATTGAGTGACCTGAATGGACTGTCCGGGAGCGTATCGCTCCAGGAACCAATGCGTCAGGATGGGGATGTCCGATCGCCGCTCCCGTAAGCCGGGCACGTAAACCGTCACCACATTCAAGCGGAAGTAAAGATCCTTGCGGAAGGTGCCATTGCGGTATTCCGATTCCAGATCGCGATTGGTGGCCGCAATCACGCGAACATCGACTTTCACCCGCTGATTGCTGCCCACCGGGCGCACTTCCTTCTCCTGCAAGACGCGCAGCAGCTTGGCCTGCATTTCGAGTGGCAATTCACCGATCTCATCGAGAAAAATGGTTCCGCCGCTGGCCGACTGAAACAATCCGGTCTTCGACTTCAGGGCGCCGGTGAAGGCTCCTCTCTCGTAGCCAAACAATTCGCTCTCGATCAGGGTGGGAACCAGGGAGCCGCAGTCTACCGCCACAAACGGCTGGTTGGCGAAGGAGCCGCGAAAATGGATGGCGCGAGCCACCAGCTCTTTGCCGGTGCCGCTTTCGCCGGCGATGAGCACCGGTGTCCGCGTGTCTTTCAGGCGCGAGATCATGCGCAGAACGTCCTGAATTTTGGAGGAGACCCCAACAATTCCATGCAGTCCGCTCTCCGTCTCCACGCGTTCCCGCAGGAATTGATTCTCTTCCACCAGGCGGACTTTCTCGGCCATCCGGCGCAGGAACAGACGCAATTCTTCGAGAGGAGTGAAAGGTTTGCTGATGTAGTCATAGGCCCCGAGCTTCATCGCCTGCACCGCGGTTTCGATCGAGCCATGGCCGGTCATGACCGCAATTTCCGTGCGGGGAAACAGTTTCTTCACTTTGTCCAGGAACTCCAGGCCCGACATATTGGGCATGACCATGTCGGTGAGAATCATGTGCGCCGTCTGCTCCTCCAGCAGCGCCAGAGCTGACTCACCGCTGTCGGCCTCCAGGCAGGCAAAACCCAGCGCCTCTCCCACCGTCATGCACAGTTTGCGGATGCTTTGCTCGTCATCGACGATCAGCAGACGAATTTTCAAATCTTCGCTCACGACGCCTTCCCGATAGTTTTTTCAATGACAGAAATGAACTGCTTGACCCGAAAAGGTTTTTCCACGCAGGGCGCGCCGGTTTTACGAAGCGTGGCCACGGTCTCTTCGTTGGCGATATCACCGGTGATGAATACCAGGCGTGAGGCCAGCTCCGGACGATGCTCTGCGATCCAGGCGTGGACATCGCCGCCATCGACGCCGCCCGGCGTACGCATGTCCGAAACCACCCCGAGAAACTCGCCGGACGCGAGCAGATGGAGGGCTTCCACTCCGGATTCGATACACACGACCTGGTAGCCGCTGCGTTCGAGAACGGCACGTACATACGCCATGACGGCGGGCTCATCTTCAATGAGCAACACCGGCAAAGTGGCAGGTTTCATCGCAGGTACAGTCATCGTTGGATCACTCCGGCGGCGGCCCCGATTGAGGCCGTTTCTGAGGCGGCGGGAAAGCGCACTACAAAAGTTGCGCCTTCCGTGTCGGCGTTGTTATGGCAGAGGATTTCCCCTCCGTGTTCATGCACGATTCCATAGCAGATGCTCAAGCCCAGGCCCGTCCCTTTCCCCACTTCTTTGGTGGTGAAAAACGGATCGAAGATGCGGTCGGGATTGGAGATCCCGTGCCCATTGTCGCGGAAGGAGACCTGGACAAATCCATCCTGGCTCGCAGTTCGGATTTCGATGCGGGCGGCGCGCCCGGTGTCACGCACCGCGTCGTAGGCATTGTTGAGAATGTTCAGGAACACCTGCTGCAACTGGTGCGAATCACCGATCACCATGGGCAGGTCCTGATCCAGTTCTTCGATCACTTCAACCCCGTGACTCTGGAAGTCGTAGGAGCGCAGCTGCACGGTGCGCCGCAGGATGGAATTGAGCTCCACCGGTTTGCGCTGCGGCGGCATCTGCCGCGCAAAACTCAGCAGATTCTGCACGATGAGCTTGGTTCTCTGCGCCTCCTGCAGGATTACACGCAGGTCTTTACGCGCAATTTCGGGGACGTCGTCGTTCTCCATGAGCAGGTCGGCAAATCCCAGAATCGCGGTCAGCGGATTGTTGACCTCGTGGGCCACACCGGAAACCAGTTGACCGACCGCGGCCATTTTTTCCGCGTGCATCAACTTCGCCTGCAGGGTGGCGGCGTCGGTGATATCGCTCATAACCACTACGATGCTGGTGACGTTGCCCTGCTCATCGCGCATGGGGCTGAGGTTGACGGAAAACTGCCCCACCCGGCCGTCGCCGCGCAGGATCTGGAGATCGAGATTGTCTACCTGCTGTCCGCCAAGAATGGCGTTGAATGCGTCTTTGAAGGCTTGACGCCGCACGGACGCCACCAGGCTTTCCAGCGGCGCGCCCAGCACTTGCTTCTGTTCATATCCCATGTCATGCCAGCGCCGGTTGGCATAACTGACCAGACCCGATGTATCGGCAACCAGAATGAGACTTTGCGTGTTATTCAGTATTTTTCCGGAGAAGTCCCGTTCCCGCTGCAGTTCAGACTGAAAGGTCTTGAGATCGCTGATATCCAGCATCAGTCCCCGATACTGGGTAATGCGGTCCTGGGCGTCGCGCACGGCGAAAGCATTGATGAGGACATAGACGGTCGATCCGTCTTTGCGGCGCAGAGCCTCTTCGTGATTACGCACCACCCCGTGCGTCTGCATGGGTTCGGCAAACTTACGGTAGTGCTCAACCGATCCGAAGACCCCGGTGCGCACGTCCACCTGCAGCAGCTCTTCCCGGGACGCGTATCCCAGCATCCGAACCAGGGCGTCGTTGACCTCGATGAAGCCGCCCTCGGGAGTGGAAAAGAACAAGCCCTCCTGGATGTTTCCGAAGAGTTCGCGATAGCGGCGCTCGGCCTCGCGGCGATCCGTAATGTCCTTGAGCACGTGAATGGTCTGCATGCCTTCGCTGCTGGCGGCGTGCACGCGGGAAGTGGAAACCAGGTAGGTGCTGCCCAGCGCGGGATGCACGTATTCGTCGCCCGCGTCGCCGCCCCAGCAGAAAGGACAAGCGCGCAACGGCGTGCCGTCCTCAACGGCCAGCAAGGCGCCCATATTCACGCCGATGAGCTCTTGCGGGGGCACGCCGATGAAGTCCGCCAGAGAGCGGTTGACCCGCATGATGTTGTCGGCGCTGTCGTGCACCACGATGAAATCAGTGATCGCGTCGAAGATGTCCATCCAATGCCGGTTGGCGCTCTCCATGCGGGTAAACAAGCGGGCATTTTCCAGCGCAACCGAGGCGTGGCCTGAAATCGCCTGCAAGAGTTGCTCGTCTTCCGGAGACAGAGCGCGGCCGCGGTTGGCAAGCGCCAGAACGCCGGCCGGTTCTCCCGAGGCACCCGTCATGCGGACCAGGGTGCAATCGTTCCAGGCCAGAGTCGAAGCCAGCTCCGTTCCCAGGAACTCGTCGGCCGGGCCGCTGATGATCGCTCCCGGCCGTTTTGCCAGGGTCTCCGTCACTGCAAGACTGAATCGACGGAGCTGCAGACGATCCGCCGGAGCTTCCAATGCGCCGTTCTGCAATACCAGAATTTCAAGATTGGCTTCCTGCTTCATCGCCAATGCGGCGCCTTGCGCACCCATCATCTCCGCCGCCCGGCTGACGAAAGTGTTGGCCAGCTGGGGCAGGCGCAGCATCGAGTTCAGCTCCAATACCAGGCCCATGAGTGACTCGGCGCGGCGGCGATGCTGCTCGGAAAGATGCAGATTTCGGGTTACTTCGAGGGCGATCGCAACCTGTGCCGCCAGCACCTTTGCCCGCCGGACATCCTCGGAAGAAATGGCGGCGCCATCGACCCGGTCCAGCACTCCAAACATGCCCAAGACGTGGCCATCCGTACCCAGCAGAGGTACGGCGAGCATCTGCTTGAGATTGAGCTGTGCCACCAAGCCCGCGTTGGCGGCGGAGAGTTGATTGGCATCGTCGACGGAAAAAACCTCATGGTTGAGCAATGCCTGAGATGCCGGCCCGTCGGGCAGGGCGAAATCAAGCGCCTGGGTTCTGCCGTTTTCCACGCCCCAGCGCACACGGAATTGTCCGTCCTCCAACAATCCAAGAAAGGCGCGGTTGAAGCCAAGAAAGTCCGCGGCTCGCTGTGCGAATCGGTCCATGAAATCGTGGAGCTTGGCAAGCGATCCCAACTCGGACGCGATATCGAGGAGTTGATGCAGTTCGTGCGCCTGTGCCCGGGCGGTGTCGTAGAGCTCGGCATTGGCGATCGCGACCGCCCCGAATCCCGCGACTGTGGCGGCGAGCGATTTCTCTTCCGTGCTGAAAGGACTGTCCAGACGTGGATAGAGGAGGATTGCGCCCTGGGTGCGAGACGTACGGAAGGGCGCGGCAATGAGAAAACCTGGCGGCGCCAGGTTTCCGGCAGGCTGGCTGGACGCATCGAGTTGTATCTCGAGGGGTTCTCCCGAAGTCAGGGCGCGTGCGGCCACATCGGACGCAAATTGCAGACCCTTTCGGTCGTAGCCCGCGCGAGCGACGGCACTCCAGTGGAGAGATTCAGTGGAAACCGCGGCTAACTCGAAGCCGGTCCCCTGGCGCAATAGAACGCACACCAGGCGGGTTCGAAGCAGGAGGCGCAATCCCTCCGCGAGCGATTCAACCACCCGCGAGACGTCCGGCACCGAGTGGAGAGTACGAGCGACCTCGGCAAGCATTTCCGCCCGGCGCTGCTCTTCGCGGGATGCCTGGGCCAGCCGGCTCGCTTCCAGCAGGCTGCCTACCTGTCCAGCCAGTATCGTGGCTTTGGTGGCCAGATCGTCGTTGAAGAAATCGGGAGTTGTACGGTGCCCAAAAACTGCCGCTCCGATCACCTCGTTGAAGACCACCAGCGGGGCCGCCATCACCGAAGCAAAGCGGAACAGCGATGCCAGAACTGACCTCGATGGCTCCAAGTTGTTTGCGTAGACCGTCTTACGCTGACGTATAGCCTCGAGAGAGACCGCACTCTGGTCGGTCTTTAGGGTGAGCCCGATAAAGCGCTCCGCCATCCACCCATCTGCCTCTACCCCAAGCAATTCTTCCGGGGAGTTCACCCGCCAGAAGTAAACCCCGTCGACCCCAAAAAATGCACGAGCGTCATGGCAAAACAGCCGGATGAGAGCGGCAGTCTCAATACCCTGGGCGGTAGCAGCGGAGAACTTCAGCAACAGGCTCTGAAAGGCCTCGTCCGACTTGGGACCGGATCCCCCGTGAACCGTCGATTCTTCCATGGCCTCGTCAGACAAGGTTGGTGGGCACAACTAAGTATCTGAATATACAGGCAAAAGTAGTCCTAAGTCTCAATTTGAGTCAAGGGAATACGGGGGCAGGTGTCGAGTTACGAAATCCCGTCGGCGCCTGCTTTCGTGGACAGAGTCTCAATTTGAGAGACAAACCAGGCGGTGAGACGGCTTCTGCCATCGGACTCACTACCGGGGATGCTGCTAAACACTTCTGCATCTTCGATTTGCGAGAGCCTCTTTTCTTTTCCAGCGCGCCCTCTCCCTGGCATCGGCATTGCAGTTGCGAAAAGGGCAGTCCTCCCACAAAAGGACGCCAGTCTGTCTGCCGGGCGACAGTCCTTGCAGACCCGTTCGGGATGGGGTTCGAAGGAGCACGAATGACGATCGGCAAGAAGCTGTACATGAATTTCGGAGCCATCCTGGCGATGGTGATTGTGCTCTTCCTGGTGAACATCACGGCCGTGCAGCGGGAGCACAGCGCCAAGACCGCAGCCTCCAAAGCCCTGGAACTGGCGGAAGCCACCGACCGGATTCGCTACCAGATGATGCAAAACCGCCTGAACCTGACCAACTACCTGCTCAGTGGCGACACCCGCGAAGCCGAAGCCCTGACCGAAGGCATCCGCCTCCTGAACGAGAAACTTGTCAGCACCGAAAACATTGCCATCTCCGATCAGCAAAGGGCCACACTCAGCCGGGTACAACAATCCGAGCAAGGCTGGGTGAAGGAGTTTTCCGAGCCGCTGACCCAAAAGCGTAAGGACGTCGACGCCGGCAACGCCACCGTCGCAGAACTGCAAATCTTCTACCTGCAGAAAGACGCCACCTCCTGGATGAGGAACGCCAACGAATATCTCGACCAGGTGGACTCGGAGAACAAGAAAGTGCTGGACGACCGGCGCAAATCGGACGAAACGGCCGGCACCGCAACCATCACTCTTGCTCTGCTCAGCACCCTGGGCGCGCTGGCTCTGGGTGTGGTCATTGCGTTCCACACCGCCCGATCGATCACGGAACCCCTAGGCAACCTGATGCGCGTGGCGAAAGAGATTGGCGAATCAGGGGACCTGGATCATGAAATCGACATCCGTAGCAACGACGAAATTGGCGGACTGGCCCGCATGTTCACGGCCATGGTGAGCTACCTCAGAGAGATGGCCGCAGTCTCGGAAGCCATTGCCGAAGGCAACCTGGGAGTGGAAGTCGAGCCGCGTTCCAAGAATGACACTCTGGGCAACGCCTTCGTGCGCATGACCGAAGGCCTGCGGAGTCTGGTGCGCAACGGACGGGACGCGGCGTCTCAGGTAGCCAGCGCGGCCAACCAGGTGGCGGGGGCATCCGATGAATCCGCAAAAGTCAGCCTGCAAACCTCTTCCGCCATCGATGAAGTCACCAGCACCATGCACGAAATGAGCGTCAACGTGCAGAACATGGTGAAGAGTACGCAGATTCAGGCTTCCAGTGTCAGCGAAACCTCCGCGTCAATCGATGAAATGGTGGCCTCGATCCAGCGGGTCGCCGATACGGCCAAGGTGCTCCTGGACATCTCCAATCGCTCGCGCGAAGAAGTGTCGAGTGGAATCACCACCATGGATAAGGCCACGGATGGCTTGAACAAGATCAACATCACCATCCGCTCCTCAGGCCAGATCATCGATGCGCTCGGCCAAAGAGCCGACGACATCGGCAAAATCATCGAGGTCATCGATGACCTTGCAGAGCAGACCAATCTGCTGGCCTTGAACGCCGCCATCGAGGCGGCTCGCGCCGGTGAGCACGGTCTGGGTTTTGCAGTGGTCGCGGATGAGGTCCGTAAGTTGGCCGAGAAATCAGCCCAGTCGACCAAGGAAATTTCCGAACTAATCGAAAGTATCCAGAACGAGGCGCGCAAGGCGGTCGAAAACATGGACCAGAGCACCGGCATCGTCAACGAAGGCCTGCAACTGGGGCAGGACCTGAACGCCGCGTTGCGCAAAATCTCCACTGTGGTCACGGAAGTCTACAAGTTTGCGCAGGAGATCGGCGCGGCCACCAACGAGCAATCGCACGGTTCGTCGCAGATTGCTCGCGCCACCACCCGGCTTAACGAAATTACTCATGAAAACAATTCCGCGGTCGAGGAACAGGCCTCCGGCGCGCAAGCCGTGGTCCGGGCTATGGAGAGGATGCGGGAACTGGTGCAGCAAACCACGTCGAGTTCCACGGAGTTAGCGGCATCGGCCGAGCAAATGTCTAAGCAGTCCCGCGACTTGCTTGAACTGATGGGCCGTTTTGAACTCAATACCAACGGCCGTCGAAGCGAGGCCCCGCGCAGCAAGGGTGCGGCGCGGCATGCGGCAGCCGGCGCTCGCGCCTGAACTCAGCAACCAGCATGAGCCGCGAATTGCACATTGTCGGTTTTCAGGTGGGTCGTGAGACCTACGGCGTGCCCATCACGTCCCTTCATGAAATTGTTCGTGTACCCGAAATCACCGCGGTGCCCGACGCTCCAGAGCACATGGAGGGAGTCATCAATCTGCGCGGCAAGATCGTCTCCGTCATCGATCTCCGCAAACGCCTTGGGGCGAAGAACGTCACTGCTTCAAGGAGAAATCGGATCCTGGTGGTGGAACACAGAGGCAGGCTTTGTGGCCTGATGGTCGATTCTGCCTCCGAAGTGCTCAAGGTGCCGGCCGCGGATGTGGAACCCGCGGGCACGGTTTTTCAGGATGCCGGACTGCACTGGGTCACCGGCCTGGGGAAACATCGGGGCCGCCTGATCGTGTTGCTGGACATGAATAAGCTTCTGGAATTCGGCGTCGCCGGTGAAGCGAGCAAGGCAAGTGAAAGCCCCGGACGCGCATCGCCCGAAACCCAATCGCGAGGCGCAGCCGGAACGAAGTAATAGACAGGAAGAGAGAGCGGACAGATCTTATGAGCAGTCCCGGCTTGGCAGTGCAGCTAACGCAGGCGGAACTGAAACTGCTGCAGGCGCTTGTCTACCAGGAGTGCGGCATGTACTTCGACGACCGCCGCCTGCATTTTCTGGAAAACCGCCTGCTGGGACGCCTGCGGGAATGCCGCCTCGAGTCCTTCTACAGCTACTATCGCCTGCTGATCAGTGCCGAAGGCAAGAAAGAACTGGGGCAACTCCTCGAGGACCTGACCGTCAATGAAACCAGTTTCTTCCGCAACAAGGCGCAGCTCGATCTGTTTCACAAGTACATTCTCGAAGATATTCTTCGCAAGAAAGAAGGGACGAACCAGTACTCTCTGCGCATCTGGAGCGCTGGCTGCTCCACCGGCCAGGAACCCTACACTCTGGCGATGCTGCTGGCGGACGGGCTCGCCTATTACAGCCTGCGCAATCCCGCTGGTTTGAGGTTCGCTTCGCCCAAGCCGCTTATTCCGGCGCCGTGGAAAGTAGAGATCCTCGCCAGCGATATCAATTATTCCGTTTTGCGGGCTGGGCAGGAAGGCATCTATTCGGAAAATCAGATGTCGTCGGTGGACTACAGCTACCGTTTGCGTTATTTCGACAAGCTGGGCGACCGCTACGTGGTGAAGAAATCGGTCAAGGAGCTGGTCAACTTCGACTTTCACAACTTGAAGACCCAATATCTGCCGCAGGGGAACGACGCCATCTTCTGCCGCAACGTAATGATGTACTTCGATGAGGCGGAACAGAAACGCCTGGTGGAGAAGTTTCGCCGCTGCCTCAATCCCACGGGCTATCTCTTTGTGGGCCATGCGGAAAGCCTGCGCGGATTGAGCGATCGTTTCTCCATGGTTCATCGCAACAACGGCACCGCCTATCAGCGCATCGAGGAGGCGGAGTGACGCAATTCTCCGACGATCGCGGCGCTGAACTGCGGGAGCTCTTTTATGAGACCTCGCAGGAACTCCTGCAGGCGCTCAACGAGCAGGCGCTTGATCTGGAGAAAAACCCGTCCGACCCGGAAATCGTGCGCACCATCCGGCGCACGGTTCACACTCTCAAGGGCGATGCTGCGGCCTGCGGTTTCCGCGAACTCAGCGAGTTAGCTCACGAACTCGAAGATGCGCTTACAGGGGAAATTTCGTCGAGTGGCGTCCCCCTGGCGGAGATCGCCTTCACCGCCGCGGATGCTTTCGGCGCCATGCTGGCCGCATACCAAAATCGAAGCAAGTTGCCCTCGGTCGATCCACTGCGCAAGATGATTCGCGAACTTACCCGGCAGGCTGCGGCGGGCGAACCGCCGCTGAGCAAAGGGAGTGCTTCCGGGACGGTTCGATCGGAGTGGATGGAATGTGACCAAGCCGGGCTTGACCACGCCTTGAGCCTCGGCAAATCCATTTACCAGGTCACGGCCCAGCTCGATCCCCTGTGCGCCATGCCGATCGCCGCGCGGCAAATGATTTTGAACGCGGTAGCGCACATCGGCGAGATCATGGGCGCACTGCCCGAATCGAATTTGCCGCAAGCCACCAAGCGCGTGCAGTTCATTCTGGCGAGCACTCAGCCGGCGGAGCAAATCGCAAACCGGTGCCGCATTCCAACCGTGGTCGCCAACGTCAGCGTGCAACAGATCCAGGTCCCCATCCATCCTGCAGTCGAGTCGGCTGCGGCAGGAGCAGGGCAGAACATTGCCCAGGCTGGTCCTGAATCGAGGACGGCAAGGCTCATTCCACCGGCCGAGGAGCGCGAGACTGAAGCCAAAGGGGTGGGGGCAGGTGCTGCGGAAAACATTCTGCGCGTGGATGCCGAGCGCATCGATATCGTTCTCAACCTGGTGGGCGAACTGATCATCGGCAAGTCCATGTTGCAGCAGGTGCTCAACGAAATCATCCGGCGTTATCCCAAGGATGCAGTCCGCGGCCGCCTGAACGACGTTTTGGCTTTCCAGGCGCGCGTACTGAACGATCTGCAGCGCTCGGTGATGAAAGTCCGCATGGTGCCGGTGGAGCAGTTGTTCCGGCGCTTCCCGCGCATGCTTCGCGACGTCGCCAAACGCTGCGGCAAAGAGGTGAACCTGACCATCAGCGGCCAGGACACAGATCTCGACAAGAGCTTGCTGGACGCGATTGCCGAACCTCTGACTCACCTCGTCCGCAATGCCGTCAGCCACGGAATCGAATCGCCTGAGGAGCGCGGTCGGGCAGGCAAACCGCCGCAAGGCAGCCTTCGCCTGGACGCATATCATTATGGCAACCAGGTCATTGTCGAGGTTAGCGACGACGGCCGCGGCATTGACGTGCAGCGGGTGAAAGCCAAGGCCATCGAGCAAAAGCTGTTGAGCCCCGAACAGGCGGCAGCGCTTACTGAAAGCGAGGGAATGGAACTGCTGTTTCGCTCGGGGTTCAGCACAGCAAAGGAGATTACTGAAGTTTCCGGCCGCGGCGTGGGCCTCGACGTGGTCCAGAGCGTTCTGCAGCGGTTGAAGGGCGCGGTGGAGATCGTAAACCGCCCCGGCGAGGGCACAACCTTCCGTATGAAGCTGCCGCTCACCCTGGCAATCATCAAGGCCTTACTGTTCCGGGTGGAAGGGCGTCTGTACGCCATCCCGTTGAATGCCGTGTCCGAAATCGCCCGCGCAACCCAAGCCGATTTGCACCAGGTGGACCAGCACGAAGTGTTGCAGCTGCGCGGCCAGGTCTTGCAGTCAGTCCGCCTGGGGCAGCCTGAGCGAGAGATAGTTGATCCAAAGCGATCAAAGATTTTCGTTCTGGTGATCGCTGTCGGAGAACGGAAGTTAGGGTTGATCGTGGACGCGCTGGAG
>Ga0335080_10007219_pt1 | contig 11505 bp, 8 predicted proteins | sample Lox_Sample_34_FD_206720 | JGI IMG/M metagenome (GOLD analysis project Ga0335080, IMG submission 206720) | Soil microbial communities from Loxahatchee National Wildlife Refuge, Florida, United States - Lox_Sample_3.4 | ecosystem: Environmental > Terrestrial > Soil > Wetlands | place: USA: Florida...
CATGACCAGGGAACTGGATTGCTGGATCTCGCCGATTTGACCGAGCTGTACATGATCACTGAAGCCGGTGGCAATTCCGGTGCTGACGGCGTATTCGCTGAGGTAACTGTTCGAAATCCGAGGCAATAGCAGAAAGATGACCGCTCCCCCCAGCAAAAGGAAAGCCACAAATGCGGGAGCGGACAGAACCAGCCAAAGCCCCAACTGCTTGGCAATCGACGAATCCCCTCGAGGTCTGGCGACGATGTTAGCCCGACGCGATGAGCTCAGCATTTCCATCAGGATGAAGGTCACCACGCCCACCAACAGGAAAGCCGCAAAGGCAAACAAGAACGTGCTCTCGACCGTCAGCACCGAAGCGGCCAGAAGCATCAGAAACGAAATCACCGCGAGAAAGTAGTAGTCGCGGTCCCGCCGTGCCGAGAACAGGCGTACGACCAGGACAAACAGTACCAGGTGCACGGTCGAGGTCAGAAAGGTGTGCGAGATGAGGAAAGCATCCGCCAGGTAGAAAAGCCCGTAGGCAACCGTAAGGGGCGTCGTCCAGTTCTCAGGAATCAGCCAAGAGCGCCGGGAAAACAGCGTATATCCGCGAAACAGAAGAGCCGCGCCTACCAGCAAGACGGGTCCGAGATTCAGTCCGCCGGTCGACGCCAGACATCCGAATCCCACGAAGACGAGCAGGTAGAGCGCGATTTCGAAATAGCGCTCCATGGCGAGCGAAATCGCTCGCGATTCCATACTGTTCGTAAAGGACATCGGTCTTTCAATTGTTGGCGATTTCCCAGCGAAAGGGAAGAGTACGGAAGGTTTTTCGTTCAATCTGCGGGCGGCGAGTCTGGCTCCCGGCCGACTCCTGCTAAAATCACCCTGTCAGGCATCGGTCCCGCGCGACGTTTTCCCGCCAACCCCGCCAGGTCCGGAAGGAAGCAACGGTAACGGGCTCTTGCGTGTGCAGCGGGTTCCCGGTGCCTGGCTTTCCGCTTCCCCGAGTGCTTTCCCTACCTGCGGCTGCCTAGTCATTTTGCATTTTCAGCTTTTTTATGCCGACGTCTTTCAACATGGCGGCCAGAACACCCAGCCACGGGGCGGCCAGAAAGCTGAAGTGGCGGTCGCGACCCAGTCACTTGGACATTGCTTTCGGCGTGCGTACAATAGACGCTTTACTTGTCCTAGGGGAGAAACCAGCGAGTGAGCCAAATGGTGCGCGCCAAGATCAGTGCTCTTGGAACCTACGTCCCGCCCCGCCTGTTGACCAACGCGGATCTGGAAAAGCTGGTGGAGACGAGCGATCAATGGATCGTGGATCGAGTAGGCATTCGGGAGCGGCATATTGTGGACAAGGGCGTCGCCACCAGCGATTTGGGAGTGCAGGCAGCCAAGAAGGCTTTGGCGGAACGGGGCATCGCACCCTCGGACTTAGAGGCCATCATCGTGGCCACAGTCACGCCCGATATGGCGCTTCCATGCTCTGCCTGCCTGGTGCAGCACAAGCTGGGTGCGAAACAAGTGTGGGGATTCGATTTGAATGCGGCTTGCTGCTCGTTCCTCTATGCCCTGCAGGTCGGATCACGATTCATTAACTCGGGAGCCCACCAGAAAGTCATGGTGATCGGGGCGGACGTGATGTCGTCGATCATCGACTATAGCGACCGCGCAACCTGCGTCATTTTCGGAGACGGTGCAGGAGCTGTGATCCTCGAACCAGCCGAAGACTCGTTCGGCCTCATCGATTTCCTGCACGAAGTGGATGGATCGGGAGGGTGCTCGCTGTTCATGCCGGGTGGAGGCAGCCTGAATCCTACCAGCCATGAAACCGTCAATCAAAAGATGCACTACGTTCACCAGGACGGGCAGGCGGTATTCAAGTTTGCCGTCCGCAAAATGGCGGAGCTCTGCGAGGAACTTCTGCGAAAGAACGGCTTGACCGCCAATGATATTGATGTTTTTGTCCCGCATCAGGCCAACAAAAGGATTATCACCGCGACCGCAGATCGCTTGAAAATGCCGCCCGAGAAAGTGATCATCGATATCGACCGCTACGGCAACACGACCTCGGCGACGATTCCTCTCGCCATGAACAGCGCGCGTCAGCAAGGCAAGCTCCGCAAGGGCGATTTGGTACTGCTGGCGGCGGTGGGCGCGGGGTTCACGGTCGGGACCGCTCTTGTACGATGGGCCTATTAAGCCTGGTTCTAGGCTCGATTCCACAATTTCATCTAGCGCTCGATTGTAGGAACTGGGTTTAGTTTCCTGCTTCCGGCTTGTTCTTCGGCTGCTCGTACGCTTTTTGCAGGTATCGTCGCGCTTCGTCGAGCGCGCCCTGGGTGTTGTCGTTGGTCTGCAGCGCCTGACGGTACTCGTTGGTTGCCCGCTCCCGCTGTCCGGTAATGTCGAAAATTTTGCCCAGCTGGATGTGGCTCCAGACCTCGGTCCATCGTGGTTCGCCATCGCCGTTCAGGGCGTCACGATAGGCGTTGGCCGAAGCCTGATAGTTCTTCTGCTGGAAAAAAACCTCGGCGATGCGATAGTGGGCCAGCGAGCTGTTCTTGCTCACTTCGAGCGCCTTGTTGTACTCGGCGAGAGCGCCCGCGTAATCTCCCTGCTGGACCAGACCTTGTCCGCGCTGAATGTCGGCGCGCAGCCTGATGGCGGGCGAGTTCTTCAGCAGCTGGTCATTGGGATCGAGCGATATCCGTCGTGGCTTGCCGAAAGTCTCGATGGTGAAAGCCGAATCCGTGCCCACCACCTCGATGCGCTTTTCTTCGGTTCTTCCATCCGTGTCAATCTTCAGCTCGACCGGCATACGGAACAGATCGAGATCCTGGTTAATCTGGCCCACGATGCGGAAGCCTGGCGTCTTCTCCGAGCCATTCTTGGGCGGGGCGGTGCCGCCCAGCCGGTACACCGTATATTTCACCTTGAACTCGGGGGCCCCGGTTGAATCCAGCCACTGGGAAAAGAACCAGGTCAGCTTGTCCCCATAGTTCTGCTCGGCGACTTCGCGAAAATCGTCGACCGAGGCGGATTTACCAGCATATTTTGCGGCAAAGGTGCGCATGGCCTGATCGAACTTCTGGTCGCCCATCACCCAGCGCAGCATGTGGAGGATCATCCCGCCTTTATCGGTCACCAGGGTCTGGAATTCAGGCGAGAACAGGTCGAGTTTACCGACGGTCGAGAGCGGCACAGTGTCATAAGCCAGCGCTCCCACCGACATGTCCTTCACGGCTTCTTCCAATCCGGCCTGTCCGGCGGCACTCTCGACGTATCTTGCCTCGGAGTAACGAGCGAAGCCATCGCACAGCCACCAGTCGTCGATTGAGGCGGGGCTGACGGAAGCGCCCCACCACTGATGCGCGATGGTGTTGGCCAAAAGCCGATAGTTGACCTTCTCCGTCAACCCACGGCTGGCGATTCCGGCCACTTCGGGAGCCCAGAAGGAGGGTACGGTGTCGTCGGGAATCTCAACAACCCTTAACGACGTCGAGGGAGCCGGGCCGTAGAGGGTGACGAAATAGGTGAATTCCTTGAGCGCAGTTTCCGCATATAGCGCCCCCAAGTTCTGATGAATCGGCTTGAGGAAAACGTGGAGATCGACCCCGGCTTCGTCGCTTTTGAAGTCCTGGAAGGTTCCGGCAACGATCGATCCGGGAAAACTGGGCTTGTTCCACACGAACGTAAATGTCTTAACGGCTTCGCTAGGTGCCGTGGTCTTCAAAGCCGGAGCGCTTCTCTCGCTTTGCTGGCCACTGCCGATGACCGTCATATGGGCGGGAACCGTAATGTTCATGGTCGCGGTAAAGCGGTTCGTGCCGTAGGATTCAACCGGAAACCAACGACCCGCGTACAGCAGGTAGCTGGTGTCATCCCCCACATAGGCCAGCTTGAGCCCTGGTACAGGGCTGTCCTCGGCTGATTCGAGTACCCCGTCGTAGTCAAAATTCAGGCTGCTCGACTGGTCCTTATTGAGAGGCTTGAGCAACTGCACACGCACGGTCGAATCCTGAGCGATACGCTCGGCGCTAAGCGCTTTGCCGCTGTCATCGGTTACTTTGGTCAAGCGCAAATCATTGTGCAGCTGGAAAATGGCGACATTCGTATTCTCGAGGGCGGTGAACTTAACTTTGACGTGGGCGGCGAGCCGATGGAGGTGGGGGGTAAGCTCAGCATCAATCTGATAATCGTCGACCCGCAGGCGGGTCTTCTCGGCGGCCCACCCGGGCAACGCCAGTAGAAAGAACAGCAACACCCAACGACGGACAGGGGCTCGACGCTGGGCCTGAGGTGGACCATGCATGAAAGGAATATCTCCCGGCAGTTCTCTCACTATGATGAAGATTGTGGCCCAAAAGATGCTGGCGGCACAAGCCTGAAAGCATTTGCCTGATGACCGATGATTAGCTCGGTGTTTAGCCTTTGTGTTCCTGCCAAAGGCCGAAAATAGTCTCGGCTGCTCGTTCCGCTGGGGAGGCGCTGCTCTGGTCCGGGGCGCGCAGCGACTGGCGGACCTGCTCGAGGCCCTCTACCATCCTGGTCCGAGCCGGGCCGTCCGCCAGGATTTCTTTCAGTTTAAGGACGACCCTTGGCGCGCTGAACTCCCCCTGGATCAGCTCCGGGACAACTTCCCGGCCGGCGATCAAATTCACCATGGCGAGGTAGGGAACCTTCACCCATGGACGCCCCAAAACATAGGTGATCGGTGAGACCCGGTAAACCATGACGAATGGAGCTGCCACGATAGCGGCCTCAACGGTAGCCGTGCCGCTGGCAATAATACCGGCGCGCGAGTGAGCCAAGGCGGGCAGACTCTGTTTGACCAGGTGGATCGGCAGGCGGTCACCGATCAGACTTTCCAGCCAATCGCGGCCGAGGGTCGCCGCAACCGGCAGCAGGAATTCGTAATCCCTACCCAACTCTGCGGCTGCCTCGAGGATGGTGGGCAGGTTCATGCGAACTTCTTTCACCCGACTGCCGGGCATGAGCGTGATCCAGGTTTTGGCGGGATCGAGTCCGTACTCGGCGGCATAGCTGGCGCGGGCAATTCGGGGCAGCGGCACGTCGGCAAGAGGATGGCCGACGAAGGTCGCATCGAGGCCCCGATCACGGTAGAACTGCTGTTCGAACGGAAAAATCACCAGGGCCTTGTCGACGTAATTGCGCAGCAGCCGCACCCGACGTTGCCTCCAGGCCCAGAATTGAGGACACACGTAGTAAACGACGGGAATGCCGCGCTTATGCATCTCGCGCGCCACTCTCCAGTTGAAGGCCGGGGAATCGATGACCACCGCGACATCGGGTCGGCGCTTGTCGGCTTCGGACATCAGCCGGGCAAAGAGCCGGTAGATTCTCGGCAGATGGCCAAGGATTTCGGTGATGCCGACCACGGCGAGCTCGCGTGCGTCCACGACGGCGTCGAAGCCGGCGGCCCGCATGCGGTCTCCGCCTACCCCAAAGACTTCGAGCTCGGTTGGCTGAGTGGTGTGTCTAGCGTTCCGGTTGGGGGTTCCTGATTCCCCTTCCGTCGGAGAAACGGAAGCGCTTCCCGGGAGGAGCTTACCCGCCACGCGGCGCAGCGCCGCGATCAGTTGCGCCCCGTACATTTCCCCCGAGGCTTCGCCGGCCGAGATCAGAATTCTCACCCAGACATTGTGACACTCCGCAGGGGCGTCGAGGGGCCCGATGAAGCTAAAGGCCAGCTTCCATACGAGATCGGGGATCCAAATAATCCCGCAGCGCGTCCCCGATAAAGTTGAACGACAGCACCGCCAACATAACCGTGGCCGCCGGAAACAGAACCAAATGGGGAGCATCGAACAGGTGAGCGCGGGCATCGTTCAGCATTGTGCCCCAGCTGGCCGTGGGCGGAGGAACCCCCAGGCCAAGGAAGCTCATGGTGGCCTCGGCCAGAATGGCGCCCGCCATTCCGATGGCTGCCTGGACGATAACCGGCTGGATGATGTTGGGCAAAATGTGACGAGCCAGGATTCGCACGTCGCTGGCGCCGAGGGCACGGGCGGCTTCGACAAACTCCCGTTCCCGCGCCGACAGCACTTGGGCGCGCACCAAACGCGCATAGCCTACCCAGCCGCCGAGCGACAGGGCAAGCACGAGGTTGAAAATGCCCGGCCCGCGAAAGGCAACAAACGCGATGGCCAGAAGGATGCCGGGAAAGGAAAGAAATGCGTTCATTACCACCGCGTTGACAATGCGGTCCACTCGGCCACCGTAGTAGCCGGCAATCGATCCCACGACCAATCCCAGCCCGAGGGAAGCGGCCACCACCGAGCTTCCGACCAGCATGGAAATGCGAGACCCATAGATAAGGCGGGAACATATATCGCGGCCGAGCTCATCGCTTCCGCACCAGTGGGCGGGCGAGGGCGGAGACAGCCGCGCCGGCAGATCAATCGAGAAGGGGTCGTAGGGCGCAATCCAAGACGCGAACAGGGCGAAGGTCACAAACATGACGACCAACAGCAAGCCGGCGCCGGCCAAGGGGTGGTGCCGAACAGCCCGCTGGATCGAGATGGGGGTTCCGACTGTCGGTGTTTTCACTGCCGGATTCTCGGATTGACTGCCGAGTAGAGCAGATCGGTCAGAAAGTTCACCGCGACGTAGGTTAACCCGATCGCCAGAATACAGCCTGCGACCAGGTAGTAATCGCGATTGCCAATAGCCTGGATGGCCAATCGTCCAATTCCTGGCCAGGAAAAGATCGTCTCGGTCACGATGGCGCCGGCCAGCAGCGCTCCCAGTTGCAGGCCCAGCACGGTCATTACCGGAATCATCGCATTGCGCAGCGCATGACGGTAAACCACCACGGGTTCGGAGAGCCCTTTGGCGCGTGCGGTGCGAATATAGTCCTGAGTGAGTTCTTCGAGCATGGAGGTTCGGACCATGCGCGTAAGGATGGCGGCCAGACCACTGCCCAGGGTAAGGGCGGGAAGCACCAGATGGGCGAACGTGCCGGAGCCGGAGACCGGCAGCAGACGCAGTCTGATGGAGAAAAACAGGATCAAAATCGGTCCCAGGGCAAAGTTTGGAAATGACAGGCCAAACAAGCTCACCACGCTTAGCAGCCGGTCATCCCAGCGATTGCGTCTTTGGGCGGATCGCACGCCGGAGGGAACCGCAAGTACTACGGCCACCAGCAAGCTGGCGAAGGTCAACTCCAGGGTGTAGGGATAGCGTTGCGCAATGAGTTTGCTCACGTCCTGATTGAAACGCAGAGACGGCCCGAGATCGCCACGCAGCACCCCCCGCCAATAGTGAACATACTGCTTTCCCAGAGGAACATCGAGGCCGTAAGCATGGCGGGCGGCTTGAAGATCGGCTGCGGGTGCCCCTTCGCCGAGCATCTGCAAGATGGGATCGCCCGGGACCAGGTGGATGAGCACGAAGACTACGGAAACCACAAGCCAGACCACGGGAATGGCATACAGCAGGCGACGAGAGAGGTAGCGCAACACGGTTGTTCCTTGTGCGGGGATCCCGAACCGCAGAAATCGGTCTTTAATCTCCCGCTTTGCTGATGGTCGACGGCTGCAGCTTCTCGATCCTGACCTTGGCGATTCGGTGCCCTTCCATTTCCTCGACTACAAAGCGGTGGCCCTCGTGATCAAAGCCTTCGCCTACTTTGGGAATTCGTTGTAAACGAGCCAGCACGAATCCGGCAAGGGTTTCGAAACCAGCGTCGCGCGGAAGCTCCAGTTCATGTTGAGTTTCAAGATCGCGGATTCCGACCGACGCGTCGAGGACCAGAGGAACGTTCGCCTGCAGGCTGGAAGGTTCGGGGGCCACATCCAGTTGGTCCCCTTCGTCCTCGATCTCGCCCACGAGCTGTTCCAAAACGTCTTCCACGGTGATCACACCCGCCGTCGAGCCGAACTCATCGACCACCACCGCCAAGTGTCGCTTGCGCTTTTTGAATTCTTCGAGCAACTCGGTCAATACCTTGGTTTCGGGAACAACCAGCACGTCCCGCATGATCTGGCTGATCTTCATGCTGGCGATCCGGCCCGCCCCCGGCTGCACGAGATTCGCCGTCAGTCGCAGCCGGGCCCAGCGCAACAGGTCCTTGGCATAAAGCACTCCCACAATATGCTCGGGGCCGCTCTGGGTGTCATAAACAGGAACTCGCGAATGGTGGTCTTCGACCACCCGGGATAAGGCTTCTTCAAGCGTGAGGTCCCCGGGCAGGGAGAAGATATCGGGCCGAGGAACCATCACCTGGCGGACGGTTATGCTTTCCAGTTCCAGGGTATGATGGATCATTTCCTCCTGAAACTGAGGAATCTGACCCGATTGCCGGCTGGCGCTCACAATGAGCTTGAGTTCGTCGGGCGAATGCACCGGGCCCTGGCGCAGTTTGCGGGAGCCAAACAGGCGCAGCACCGAGCCGGCAGCGCTATTCATGACGAAGTTGACCGGGCGCATCAACGTGAGAAATACATCCATCGGGGCTGCAACCGCCAATGCGACCTGCTCCCCTCTTTGCAGAGCCAAGGATTTCGGCACCAGCTCACCCAGAATCACGTGCAGGCAGGTAATCAGAATGAATGCCACGGCGATGGCGATGCCGTGGGCATAAAGCTGAGAATACGGAACTTGCCCGAGGAAAGCCTCGAACATGTGCGCCAGACGAGGCTCACCGACCCAGCCTAGCGTCAGGCTAACTATCGTGATTCCCAGTTGTACCCCGTTGACTACCTCGTCGAGATTGCGGTGTAGCCTTTGGACGATGCGGGCGCCGATACGGCGCGCCTCGATCAGCTCCTGGATGCGGGTGTCGCGGATGCTCACCAGAGCAAATTCGGCCGCCGCAAAGAAAGCGTTGGCTGCAACCAGGAGCAGAATGAGAACTAGGGGGAGCAGCCCGTAAGCGAACATGGATGGCTAATTTTAACATTCCAAAGGGGAGTACGATGGGAGCAACTGGTGCCTGTACCGGTAGAAGCATGTAGAATAAGATTTTAGCCAAGCCTGACCTGGCCTTTCGCTCGGGGTTTACCCGCTTGGTTCCGAGAACGTTCCCAGCAAGTTCTGCTTACATTTCTGGAGTTGTCAGGTCTAATGCTTCGAACTAAATAATGATGGGGGACAGGAGCCAGGAACTCCCGGAACAAATTCCGTCCCCGTCCCGTACTAAAGATCAGGGCGAAGGACACACCCTCAGGCCGAGGAGGTGCACGTGAACGGCAGCGGCAATAATAAGAAGAAGCGGCGCAAACGCATCATCGTCTTCAGCGTCGTAGTCGGACTCCTATTGCTGTTCGTGGGCGCGCTCACGGCCTTTACCCGGAGCGGCACCAAGATCGATCCCAGCAAATTGGTGAAGGTAGAAAAGGGCGATCTGGCGAAAAGCGTGGTAGCAACCGGAAAAGTGACGCCCATAACCAAGGTTGAGGTCAAGTCCAAGGCCAGCGGCATTGTAAAGAAGCTCATGGTTGAATACGGCGACAAGGTAAAGAAAGGCCAGTTGCTGGCCCAGTTGGATAAAGATGAGATCCAAGCGCAAGTGGATCAGTCTCGCGCCGCATTACAAGCCGCCCAAGCCAGCCTTGCCAGTTCGGAAGCCGATTCAGAGCGCGCCATGGTCGACGCCGAGGGCCCCGATGTCCCTTTGCTCAAGCGGCAGTACGAGCGGGCTGAAGAAATGGCCAAGGACGGCGTGATCTCGGCGTCCGCGCTCGACGACGCCGACCGCAACTACAAAATGGCACTGAACAAGCAGAACGTTGCCAAGGCGCAGGTCTTGGTGCTGAAAGCTAAGATTCGCCAGTCGCAGGCGGAGGAGGCCAAGGACCAGGCCAATCTGGCCCAGCTCGAGGAGCAGCTCAGTTATACGGACATCGTTTCCCCGATTGACGGGATCGTGCTCTCGAGAGACGTCGAAATTGGGGATGCGGTGAGCTCGATTCTGGTCCTCGGTTCCTCGGCTACTCTGGTGATGACTCTGGGCGACACCAGCCAGGTGTATGTGAAGGGGAAGGTAGACGAAAGTGACATCGGCAAGGTTTACCTTGGGCAGCCGGCGCGAATCAAGGTGGAATCTTTCAAGGACAAGACTTTCTACGGCAAGGTGACCAAGATTTCCCCGATGGGCGTCGAGAAAGACAATGTCACCACCTTCGAAGTGCGCGTGTCGATCAACAATCCAGGGGGCGAACTGAAAGCCGAGATGACCGCCAACGCAGAAATCATTCTGGAAGAGCACAAGAACGTGCTGCAGATTCCGGAAGGGGCGATCCTCTACGACAAGGACAAGCAAGCCTCGGTCGAAGTCCCCGATTCCAAGGCGAAAGACGGCAAGCGGAAGGTCGCGGTCAATATCGGGATCTCGAATGGCGCGAAGACCGAGCTCCTCAGTGGGTTAAAGGAAGGCGACCAAGTGGTGTTGCAGTAACCTGGGGACGCCTGAGCCAGCAAACCCCGTCGGTTGGCTGCGGTTGAGCGGAGCAGACTTATGCCCAGATTGATTCGCCGATCGCTGGCAGTTTTGACTCTAAATTTGCTTCTTGGCGGGGCGCTCGCCGCCAGCGACTCAGCGCAAGGTTCCTTCGAGCGCACCTATTCGGTCGCCGGGGCAATCGATCTCCAAGTGCTCACCCACTCCGGCGATATTTCCGTTCGCGCAGGTCCGCCCGGCACGGTGACCGTCAAGGGGAAGATCTACGTCGCTGATCGTCTTTGGGGCAATCGTCGCGGCGATGTCGGCGAAATTGAGAAAAACCCGCCCATCCGGCAATCGGGGAACAGCATCCACATCGATTATCTCAGCCAGCACGGCATTTCCGTGGCTTATGAGATCACGGCTCCCCCTGACACTGCCCTACATACGCACAGCGGATCTGGGAACCAAGAAGTGGGAGGGCTGAGGGGAACCGTTGAGCTGGAAACGGGCTCGGGCGATCTGCGACTGAGCGACATCGCCGGCAGCCAAGTGCACTTGCATAGCAGCTCCGGAGATATTGAGGCGCAGGAAATCTCCGGTCCCTTCACTGCCGAGGCGGGAAGCGGCAACATCCGCCTGGGGGAAAAGGGTGAGGGAGAGGTGCGCATCCGCACCGGATCCGGCAACATCGAGGTGCGAGGCGTACGCGGACCGCTGTGGTCAGAATCGGGCAGCGGAGACACTGAGATCTCCGGTGCAATCGTCGGTGGTTGGGAGATAAGGACCGGCTCCGGCGACGTGGATCTGCGGCCGCCCGGGGACGCAGCATTCGACTTGGACGCGACTACGGGTTCCGGCAAAATCCTAACCGACCGTACCGTCTCGATCGTGGTTCAGGGCGATCTCAGGAAAACCGAGCAGACGATTCGCGGCAAGGTGGCAGGTGGAGGACCGCGACTCTCCGTGCGTACCGGATCTGGAGACATTCGCCTTCATTGAGACTCCTCGAGGCAAGCCATCCTGACGACGGTTGGGGCCAACTGCTTGCCTTTTATGCGGTTCGGACCAGGCCAACCGCAATTCCCGTCCCAGCTCAAGAATTCATGGAA